>JABAOE010005125.1_pt2 | contig 17289 bp, 18 predicted proteins | sample 7062141 | NCBI WGS metagenome assembly JABAOE01 (sample SAMN14538627, study PRJNA623070) | marine sediment metagenome | biome: marine biome [ENVO:00000428]; feature: marine pelagic biome [ENVO:01000023]; material: deep marine sediment [ENVO:00002113] | place: India: Gulf of Khambhat ... | reverse complement strand
CATTGCCGATGCTGCAAAAAATATATTCGCCTTCTAGCAGAACCGGCGATATGGATTTCAGCAAATTATGCAGATTGGTCTTGCCTGGCACGTGCACATCCATATTGGTGAGCGGGTACAGATGACATGTAGCGATGCTAACTTGCTGGCCACTGCGCATTAACATCTCTTTTTCACGTCAGCGCCGACTTGTTTTTATGTTCGCGCTGGTTTGACTGGAGTCTCTGCCCCCTGGCCAACCACTGTTGTCCACTGGCGGACACTGTAGGCCTTGACGAGACCATTCTTTACATAGGGATCTGCAGCGGCGAAACGCTCCGCAACCTCTTTTGACGCCCCCTGGAAGAACAGGACTGCACCATCCGCAGGATCAGCGAATGCCCCGCCCAGGATAAGTTCGCCACGCGCCTGTGCATCCCAGGCTAGTGTCAGGTGTTCTTCCCGGAAATCTCCTCTACGGTCAAGGTAATCAGGCGAGTACTCATAAAACAACAAGTAGTGCATAGCGACTCCATTCTAGATGAATGATCGGGGTTCCCACCTCTCAAGAGCTCAGCGGTCCAGGTTAAGCAAGCTTGGCATGGTCTTTTTCTGGAGTATAGAACCCTAAGCGCGGGCCAACGAGTGATCACCCCGTCCGTTTTAGCGATTGGTCAGATATTGTTGGCACAAATGCCCTGCCTTTTCGTCAACTCCTCATGTTGACGAACTGCAGGGCGATGCCGAAATCCTTGCTCTTAAGCGTCTGAATCACCTCCTGCAGGTCGTCAAGTTTCTTGCCGGTAACCCTTACCTGGTCATCCATGATCTGTGCCTGCACTTTGAGCTTGGTGTCCTTGATCGCTTTGACGATCTCTTTGCCCCGCTCCTTGTCGATGCCTTGCAACAGGTTGATCCGTTGGCGCATTGCGCCGTGTGAGGCCGGTTCTTTCTTGCCGAAGTCGAGGCAGGTGGGGGAGACACTGCGCTGTGCCAGCTTGCCGCGCAAAATGTCAACCACTGCATTCAGCTTGTAATCGTCCGCACCGAGGATGAGGATGCTGTCTTTCTCAAGGTCGATCTCGTTGTGCGTCCCCTTGAAATCGTAGCGCTGGTTGATCTCTTTGCGGGCCTGGTTGACGGCATTATCAACCTCTTGCAGGTCTACTTTGAAAACTACGTCAAAACTTGGCATATGTGTCTCCGTTCAAATGGTAAAAAATGGCCGTAAAGCAGGTTTAGACATTTGAGTTGCGAAAGCGTCCGACTTCCTCGCTGAAATGGCAGGCCGCCTGATGCACAGCCGTTCTGTTAATCAGGGGAGGGTACTCCTGCCGGCAGATCTCTTTAGCATAGGGGCACCGGGGATGGAAGTGACATCCTTTCGGTGGGTCGATCGGTGATGGTATCTCTCCGGCCAAGACCTGCTTGATGCGATGTCGGTTCGGGTCGGGGATCGGCACGGCATTTAAAAGGGCCTCGGTATAAGGATGCCTGGGGCTGCGGTAAAGATCTCCGGCGTCGGCGATTTCAACGATTCTGCCCAGATACATGACCGCGACCCGGTCACAGATATGTTCGATCACGCCGAGATCGTGGGAGATGAAGAGATACGTCAAGCCAAACTCGTCCTGCAGATCGCTGAGCAGGTTAATGATTTGCGCCTGGATCGAGAGGTCAAGTGCCGAAACCGGTTCGTCGGCAACCACCAGTCGGGGTTGAACAGCCAGAGTGCGGGCGATACCGATACGTTGTCGTTGTCCGCCTGAGAATTCATGGGGGTAGCGTTCATAATGTTCGGCAGACAGGCCGACCTTGAGCATGAGGCTGATGACCTGCTCCCGGAGGTTCTCGCCTTTAACCAGCCCATGCACAACCAGAGGTTCGCCAATGATTTCGCCGACCCGCATGCGTGGATTGAGAGAAGAAAAGGGGTCCTGGAAGATCATCTGCATGTCGCGCCGCAGGGCTGTCAGTTCTCGTTTCGGCATGCCGGTGACAGGGCTACCATCAAACCGAATCGTGCCGGCATCGGCCTCTAAGAGGCGCAGGATCAGTTTCCCGGCCGTTGATTTGCCGCAGCCGGACTCTCCGACCAGGCCGAGGGTCTCTCCCTGTTTGATCGTAAAAGAGATGCCGTCCACAGCCTTCAAGGTCTGTTTCGGCGCGCCGGGCCGATTGGCGCTGACCTTGAAAGATTTCCGCAGATTTTCAACGCTCAGCAAGGTTGACATCATTGCACCTGCCAGCAACGGACCCAGTGCCCGGGCTTAACTTCTGTGAGTGGTGGAATTTCGCCGCGACATGGGGCGAATGACTCGGCACAGCGTTCGAGGAAAGAGCAGCCGTCATTGACATCACCTGCCTTTGGTACGCTCCCTTCAATCGGTTCCAGGCGCTTTTTCTCTTCTCCAACGCGCGGTATGCAGGCCAGCAGCCCCCTCGTATATGGATGCCTGGGGTCTGCATAGATTTCCTTAACCGGAGCGGTTTCCAGGATCAGCCCGGCGTACATGATCGCGACCCGGTCGGCGTTTTCGGCGACCACGCCGAGATCGTGCGTGATCAGCAGGGTGGCCATGTTGTGCTCTCGCTTGATCTGGTCAAGCAGGTCCATGATCTGTGCCTGTATCGTCACATCCAGCGCCGTGGTTGGCTCATCGGCAATCAACAGCTGTGGGTTGCATGACAGGGCCATGGCGATCATGACCCTCTGGCGCATACCCCCGGAGAGTTGATGGGGATAATCCATGAGCCTCTGTTCGGCTGAAGGGATGCCAACCTGATGCAGTAACTCCGCCGCCCTGTCGGTGGCCTTCTTCTTGTCGTAACCACGGTGCAGCTGCAGGCTTTCCATGATCTGGTCGCCGATGCGGAAGACCGGGTTGAGCGAAGTCATCGGTTCCTGAAAAATCATGCCGATCCGGTTGCCGCGCACCCGTCTTATCTCNNCAACGATGCGGCCGGGCTCGGGAATCAGTCTCAGCAGAGAGAGCGCCGTCATCGATTTTCCGCAACCCGATTCGCCCACCAATGCCAGCGTTTCGCCGCGATTGATCGTGAAGTCAATCCCGGCGATGGCCTTGACAAGACCGTCACTGGTAAAGAAGAATGTTTTCAGGTTGCTGACTTCGAGAAGAATGCTCATGGTGCCTTGTCATATCATGGAAAAGGGTGAATAGGGAAGAGGGAAGCCTCTCGCCACTCGATAACTTTTTTGTGTTACTATCAGGATACTTTTATTCACGTCGAGCGGACATCCCATGCATGATTTTGTCGATCTTCACCTTCATAGCACTTTCTCGGATGGGGCTCTTTCGCCAGGCGAACTGGTCGCAGAAGCTGCCAGGATCGGTTTGAAAGCGATTGCGCTGGCCGACCACGACAATATTGATGGTGTCAAGGAGGCTGTCGCTGCTGGCGCGCAGTCAGGGGTCGAGGTGATTTCCGCCGTTGAACTGTCGGTGGTCTGGCAGGAGCACAAGGACCTGCATCTGCTCGGCTATAATTTTGATGTTTCGAATCAGGCCCTGCGGGGTTCACTCGAAGATTTTCGCGCATTCCGGGCCGATCGCAGCGGACGAATCCTTGCCAACATCAACAGGCAGCTGACAGAGGAAGGGCGCAGGCCGCTTGATGCCGCAGATATCAAGTCAAGGGCTGGCGGCACAATTGGTCGGCCGCATATCGGGCAGGCGCTGTTGACGGCAGGATATGTTGCAACCATGGATGAGGCCTTCAAACGCTACCTCATCCCTTGCAACGAACAGAAACTGTTCTTCCCGATCGATGAAGCCATTCGCCTTGTCCATGATGCCGGGGGATGCACGGTTCTTGCTCATCCGCCGTTTATTGGCGTCGATGATGCAACGCTGGAAGAGCTTTTGCATGTATTTATCGCCATGGGCCTCGATGGCCTTGAAGCCTATAATTCCGGGTCGGGGAATGATGATGTCGACCGCTACATTACCCTGGCGCGCAGGCTGGGGTTAATTGTCACCGGTGGTTCAGACTTCCATCAAACGTTACCGGGTGGGATCGTTATGGGGGCGGGGCGTGGCAATCTGAAGATTCCTTATCGCTGTGTTGAAGAGATCCGGAACGTCACCCGGGGAAGAAGAATCTAATCACCAGGCATCAGAACATAAAAACATATAGGGGGATATGTTATGACAAGGTTTCTGTTGATCTGTTTATTGGTGATGGCGCTTGGTCTGTCAACCGGTTTGGCGTTTGCTGACGGCGGCAAGCATAAAGGCGAACCTCTTGTTGATGGCGAAGTGTCTTACACTGATGAAGTGGATGGTGTGAAGGCGGTTTTTATCGTCGAACAAATAACTAAAATTCAGCGCAAGGGGAAAATCCTGTTCGAGTGTGACATCAAGGCACGCCTTTACGGAGCCGACGGTGCGCAAGTGTTGACTATGGCGGATGTTGCCATGCGCTATACTTCAGGCCATGAAAAATTCGGACAGGTTTATGCCTTGATTCCTGATCCGGATGACAACTCTTACCGGAAGAAGGTTTTTTTGCACGAGGATGGTGAGCAGCATTTCTTGCTGATTGTCATCGACCAAACGGGCTCAAAAAGGAAGTTTCACTTCCATCACAGCTTCTAAAAGGGTCTGTCTGTACAAGCCATCAGCTGAACAGATGCTCAACCAGTATTTTTAGCCCGATCGCGATCAGAACGCATCCGCCGAGGATTTCCACCCGGCTTCCCCAGCGGTCGCCGAAGCGTTTGCCCACCAACATCCCGGCAACGGTCAAGGCTCCGGCGACCAGGCCGATAATCAGCGACGGGAACCAGATCGAAACACCGATGACGCTGAGAGAGAACCCTACCGCGAGGGCGTCAATGCTGGTGGCAATGGAGAGCATGACCAGACTCAACCCGCGAGTCGGATCACGATCATCAGACTTTTCTTCATCACTGCAGGCTTCATGAATCATGCGACCGCCTATTATGGCCAGCAGGGTGAAGGCGATCCAGTGATCCCAGGCTTCTATATACTGGACAACAGTTAGGCCGGCCAGCCAGCCGATGATCGGCATAAGCGCCTGGAATAGGCCGAAATGAAAACCGAGACGGAACAAATGGCGTCCGGTCATGCGGGAGAGGGCGGTGCCGGTACCCAAGGCCACGGCGAAGGCATCCATGGCCAGCGCCAGTGCGAGGCCGAGGAGAGTTATGGCATCCATTTTGCTGTTATCCCCGTGTAGTGCATAAGGCGAGTTATTACGAAAGTTCGGCCCGGTTGTCAAACCTTTCAGGCTTTTTGGCTGCCTGGTCTTGTTTTAGGGGTGCTTTTTTCGCTAGAATCACCATAATGTGTCAAGATGTTGTCCAAAACCACTTCTTAGAAAGACGGAATATCATGCGGTTACTGTTAGTTTTTGTCACCTTGTTTATTTTCAACCAGAATGTTTTTGCCATGACTGCGGATGGTTGCGGCGCTGGCTCCTGTGCCGATTGCCACAGCATCACCAGGGCGGAAACAGAACAACTCCTCGGCAGTATGGTCGATAAAGTCAACCATGTCGAGTTTGCCGAAGTGCCGGGCATGTGGGTTGCCGAAATTGAAAAAGGGGATAGAAAGATCCCTGTGTATATCGACTTTTCCAAGAAGTACCTGCTGTCCGGTAACGTGATTCGCCTGGATGATAAACAGAACATAACTCAACAGCGCAACGCCCGGATGAACAAGGTTGATGTCAGTAAAATCCCTCTTGCCGACGCCCTGGTCCTTGGCAACCCTGCCGCCAAAACCAAGGTGATTGTCTTTACCGATCCTGAATGTCCTTATTGCAAGAAGCTTCATGATGAACTCAAGCAGGTAGTCAGGAGAAATCCGGATGTCGCTTTCCTGATCAAGCTTTTCCCCTTGCCCATGCACCCGAACGCACATGCAATTTCCCAGAGTATTGTTTGCAATAACTCGATGGAGTACCTCGAGATGAGTTTTGCCGGCAAACCGATACCGGCGCCTAACTGCGAAATCCCGGTTGTTGATGAGACGATCGCACTTGCAAAGGTTCTGGGAATTAGTTCAACCCCGACCCTGGTTCTGCCCGATGGGCTGGTTGTCCCCGGCTATAAAAAGGCCGAAGTGTTATTGACTTTGATCGGTGAAAACCTTGCTCAGGTGGCGAAATAAATATTTGTTGCTGCAAATCCTTGCCTTCAACGCAGCTATCTGGTAAGACAACCACCGTATAATCAATCTTTCAGGAGGAAAGTTCATGGGTTTGATGGATGGCAAGCGAGGCGTCATTTTTGGCGTTGCTAATGATAAAAGTATTGCCTGGGGAGTTGCCCAGCAATTGCATGAAGCCGGGGCAGAGATCGCTTTTACTTATCTGAACGATGCCTTGGAAAAAAGAGTCCGCCCGCTGGCGGCAAGTCTCGGATCGAAGATCATCCTGCCTTGCGATGTCGGCTCAGATGATGAGATCGCAGCGGTATTCAAAGAGTTGGAGCAGCAGTGGGGCACGATTGATTTCGTTGTTCACGCGGTTGCTTTTGCAAATCGTGACGACCTTAAAAATCCTTTTACCCAAACCAGTCGTGAAGGGTTTGCCCTGGCCATGGATATCAGCGCTTATTCGCTGGTCGCCATGACCCGCTTTGCCCTGCCGCTTATGGCAAATGGCGGGAGCATCGTGACAATGTCCTACCTGGGCTCCATGATGGCCGTTCCCGGGTATAATGTCATGGGCGTTGCCAAGGCAGCCCTGGAGTCATCGGTTCGATACCTCGCTGCGGAACTTGGAAGTCAGAATATTCGCGTCAATGCGGTCTCGGCAGGTCCGATCAAAACCCTGGCGGCATCCGGTGTCGGTAATTTCAAAGAAAAGCTGCATATCATGGAAGAGCGCAGCCCGCTGCGTCGCACCGTCAGCCAGGAGGAAGTCGGCAAGGCCAGCCTTTACCTTCTCTCGGACCTTGCTTCCGGAGTGACTGGTGAAATCCATTATGTCGATGGTGGTTTTAATATCTCGGCAGGGTAAAGTGGCTATAAAATTGCATCTTCAAAAAGGCTCCGTGAGGAGCCTTTTTTCGTAAAGAACGTCAAGTGAGGTAAGCAGATCGTATAGATCTCAATGTTGTTATGATCCACGGCAATATCACAGGGCTCAAGTCAAGCCAGGTCAAGGCGCTCGAAAGGATCTACCGTCGGCGGCTCTCCGCAGATGAAGTGATTCCCCCGGAGTTGGCCCGTTATCTAACCGAACTTTCCAGGGAGTTGCGTCGCCAGATCGGTCTGATCATCAACCGGAGCGGCGAAGTGAAACACGTCATTCTGGGCGATGATCGCGAGATCGTGATTCCGGACCTGACGGGCTTTGCTCTTGGCCGCAGCGGTTTGCGCGGTTTGCGGTGTATTCATACCCACCTCAAGGACGAACCACTGTCCCAGGATGACCTCAACGACTTGGCGTTGCTGCGTCTCGATTTGATAGTCAGCGTCAATGTCAGAGAGGATGGCCTGCCGGGAACCGTGCATGCCGCCCACCTGATTCCACCTGCTCCGGATGGCCGCATTCACCTGCAGCAGGAGGTGCCATCCATTTATGCATGGGACCTGGATTTTGCAGCTTTTGCCAGGGCTCTAGATGCTGAACTGGAGCACTCACGTTCCGAAACCGTCGATCTTGGTGATAATCGTGAAAAAGCGATCCTGATGTCCGTCACCCAGGCACCGATTAAGGAAGCCGAAGATGCCATGGATGAGCTCGCGGAACTTGCCAGAACTGCCGACGTGGTCGTCCTTGACCGAATCATGCAACGTTCGCGCAAGTTGAACCCGCGAACCCTGATGGGCGAGGGGAAACTGAAGGAAGTGGTGATCAGCGCTCTGCACAAGGGAGCAACCTTGCTGGTCTTCGACCAGGACCTCTCCCCGGTGCAGGTGCGCACAATCTCGGCTATGACGGACCTTAAGGTCATCGATCGCAGTCAGCTGATTCTCGATATTTTTGCCCGGCGAGCGCATACTCTCGACGGCAAGGTACAGGTCGAGCTTGCCCAGCTCAAATACATCCTGCCGCGACTGACTGGCAAGGGGACGGCCATGTCGCGCCTGATGGGCGGTATCGGAGGCCGCGGTCCGGGCGAAACAAAACTCGAAATTGATCGCCGCCGTATCCGTGATCGCATCAGCCGCCTGGAGAAGCAGCTCAAATCATTGGGCAAGGGACGATTGCAGCGCCGCCAGAAAAGGATCAAGACCGGCGTGCCGATCGTCTCCATTGTCGGTTACACCAATGCCGGCAAGTCAACCCTGCTCAACGCCCTGACGCAGAGCGAGGTCTTTACCGAAGACCTGCTTTTCGCTACGCTTGATACCTCCACACGTCGTTTGCGCTTTCCGCAGGAGCGCGAGGTTATCATTACCGACACGGTTGGTTTCATCCGGGATTTGCCGAAGAGCCTGTTAGGCGCCTTCAAGGCGACTCTTGAAGAGCTGGTCGACGCTCATTTGTTGCTCCATGTCGTTGACCTGTCCAACCCGCGTTTCGAAGAACAGATTCGTTCGGTGGATCGCATTTTGCGTGATTTGGAACTGCATGACATCCCCCGTTTGCTGGTTTTCAATAAGATCGACCTCGTGCCGAAAGAAGAAGTTGCGCCTCTTTGCCGCCGGTTTGAAGCCATCGCGGTCAGTGCCCACGACCGTCATACCTTTGCCGCCCTGATGCAGGAGATGGAAGAGCGTTGCTGGGGCGAGGAGATGCGCTGTGATTGACATTTGTTGCCGGTTTCGTGTAGCCTGTGCCCGCCTTTGGAGGTTTTAAATGCGGTTTTTTCGATTCATGATTCTGATCCTGCCCGGTTTGCTCCTGGCGGGTTGTTTTGCCCACACTCCCCAATCTTCCATTTCGTCAGAGCCGACAGGCGTTCCTGCTCCTGCCCCGTTGCAGAGTGGNNGATGATGCCCCTGCCTCTGATCAACAAAGCGCCGAAGAGATCCTGGCAGAGGTACCGCTTGATGAGATCAAGGCAGATATTGTCGCTGATGATCCTGCGCCTCTTGATGAGGAGACCCTGGCCGACAACCAGCTGCTGCAGGGTGTTGACCAGGTACCGCCGGAGGATGCCGGTGAAAGCCTGGCACACAAGGAGCCGGTCTTCGACTTTCCGGTGGTTGAAAATAAAAAAGTCCAGTACTTCATCGATTATTACAGTGGCCGCGCCAAGAAAACGTTTACTCTCTGGTTGGAGCGCTCGGGCCGATACCTGCCGATGATGCGCGAGATTTTTGCCGAAGCGGGCCTACCGAGGGATTTGGCCTACCTGGCGATGGTCGAGTCCGGTTTTAACGACAAGGCGTACAGCTGGGCTCATGCCGTTGGCCCTTGGCAGTTCATTGCCAGCACCGGCAAGCGCTATGGGCTCAGCAACGACTGGTGGTACGACGAACGCCGTGACCCCGAAAAGGCCGCACGCGCGGCAGCAAGCTTCCTGTCTGATCTTTATGAAGATTTCGATGGCGACTGGTACCTGGCTGTGGCCTCCTACAATGCGGGCCCGGGCAAATTGCGTAATGCCATTAAACGTTACAAGACCCGTGATTTCTGGGAGATCTGCCGAGGCAGTTATCTGCAAACAGAAACCAAGAACTATCTGCCAAAGCTGCTTGCCGCCCTGTTGATTGCCAAGCAGCCGGAGAAGTATGGCTTTACCGATCTGCAATACCATGAGCCGTTGGTTTACGAGAAGGTCAGCCTGCCCAGCAGTACGGACCTGGAAGTGGTCGCCCGCCTGAGTGGTGTTGACTACCAGACGATCAAGAAACTCAATCCGGAACTGAAACGCTGGTGTACTCCTCCAGCAGTCAAGGATTACCAGGTCAGGTTGCCAGTTGGGACGAAAGACGCTTTTGTCGCACAATATGAACAACTGCCTGCAAACAAGCGCGCCAACTACGTCCGCCACAAGGTCAAGTCTGGAGACACTCTGCTGGCCCTGTCGAAACGTTACGGCGTGCGCGTACAGGATATCAGGAACCTGAACAACATCCGCAACGCCCGGGCGATACAGATCGGCACTAACCTGATCGTGCCCCTGAATCCTGATGCCAACGGGTCCAGGGCGGTCGCCGAACTCAAGGATGACTACAAGCGTTCACAACGCAAGTATTATACTGTCCGCTCCGGTGATTCCCTGTGGGAAATCTCCCGTAAATTCAGTGTCTCCGAGAAACAGCTCCGGGTCTGGAACCGGCTGGGCTGGAGCAATGTCATCCGCCCGGGCCAGCGCCTGATCGTTTCTGCCAAGGCGGCCCCAACTCGAAAAGCTGCTGTCAAAAGCTCAGGGCCTTTACAGAAGGTTGTTTACAAGGTTCGTCCGGGCGATACCCTGTGGGCCATCAGTCGCGAGTTTGCAGTCGATACGCGACAGATCCGCAGTTGGAACAACCTGGCTGAAAACCATGTGCTGCAGCCGGGTGAACGGCTGACATTACACGTTGGCAGCAACAGTCGTGGCTGACCTTGAGCAAGCCTTTTTCCCGGACAACCTCCCCGATGAACTGCCAGATGGCTGTTCCCGAATTTACTTTGGCGCCGAGTTCTGTTTCTGGCGCCTGCCTCCCCCATTAGATATCCTTCGCGCCATTGAGAGGGCACGGCAAAGGGCCTGCGGCTTTACCCTTGTAACGCCGGTGCTGGGTGAGGATGAACGCCTGCGCCTGTCTGATGTGTGCAAAAAGGTCTTGCCGGTACTGGCGCCCGGCGATGAGGTGCTGATCTCTGATTGGGGGGCGTTGGAACTGGTTCGCAATGTTCGAGATGATCTGGAGATCGTTTTGGGCAGGGCCCTCTCCGGGCAGAAACGCGGTCCCCGTATTCTGGACATGGAGTTGTCTCCGGCGCAGCAGGAGTATTTCAGGCGTTCCTCCTGGCACAACAGCGAGGCTGTTGAACTGCTGACGGAACAGGGGGTTGCAAGGATTGAGCTCGACAACCTCCTCCAGGGGCTTGCGCCCTTGCCAGAGGGGCTCAAGGGCTCACTCCATGTGCCTTACGCAATGGTGACCTCAAGCCGCAATTGCCCTTTCCGTGAAACGGCCAGCTCCGGCCCGTGTCCTGCCCCTTGTGGCGATGTTTTTACGTTGCAGTCAAATGAGACGGATGTACTTCTCTACCAGGACGGAAACACCCAGTTTTTGCGTAACGATCATCTCCCGGAAGACCTCGTCGCCCTCGGAATATGCCGTATCGTTACCCACCTTCAGCCAGGTCTGTAGCTCATTCTGACAAGCCTTTACTTTGCTTTGACAATGCGGTTTTGTGCTGATAGAATACGCCGCCTTAAAAGATTAACCACTGAAAGGACTTAGCCTCATGTTGTCCACCTTGATAGCACTTGCCGTCGGTGCCCTGTTTGGTGTCGCCCTCCATTTTACGACGAGTCTGCATCCGGTCGTTCCGTCGATTGCAGGCGTTGTTGTGTTTTCAATCATTTACGTGATCCTGTTGAAGAAGATCATGAGCCGAATCAATGTCGCCATGGAGTCGGTGCAGAAGGATATCGCTGCCAATCGCCCGGATGCCGCGATTCACAAGTTGGAATCGGTGCAGAAGAAATATGCAAACTGGCAATTTTACATCAAGAAACAGATGAATGCCCAGATCGGCATGGTCTATTACCTGCGTCGGGATTTCAGCAAAGCCTATGATTACCTCACCCAGGGTTTTGTCCGTCACTGGGTCGCCATGGCCATGCTTGGAATCATTCATATGAAACGCAATCAGCCCAAGAAAATGATTGCGACTTTTGACAAAGCCGTGGCAGCAACCCGCAAGGAACCGCTGCTTTGGACTCTGTATGCCTTCTGCCTTGAGAAAATCGGCGATCGTAACAAGGCCATCAGCATCATGGAGAAGGGCCTCAAGAAAGTCGGCAGCAATGAGCTGATGTCTGCCAATCTTGACGCCTTGAAAAATGGCAAGAAAATGAAGATGCAGGATTATGGCGATATCTGGTACCAGTTCCAGCTAGAAAAGCCCGGGGCAATGATTCGCAAGCACACCAAGGCAATGCAGGGACGACGCAAGATTGTCAGAAGATAGCTATGGCCAGAAAAAAGTCTTCAAAAAAAGCAGCTCCGCAGAATACCTTCTCTCACAGCCCCTTCAAGAATTTGAAGGGGCTGTCTGCGTTCGAGCCGGACAAGACGGAGCCCCCCAGAGATAAGCCTCAAGGCGTTGAGTGCAAAGCCCCGTTGCCAGAAGCCGCTGCGGAGCAGATTTCATTTGCAGAAGAAATGGATTTCCTTGGCGTCAAACCGTTGCCAGAACGCGATAAAAACGCACAGGTTGCTGATGATATCTCTGGTGCTCCGGCCACTGCCCCATCCAGGCAGGAACGCGACAATGAGGAGTTTGCCTTCGCGATTGGTTCTATGGACAAGGTCTTCAAGGACGAATGGACGGAAGAAAACCCTCCAAAGGCACTCCCCAGGCGCATGAAGCAGTTCGAAAAAGGTCAGCTCAAGCCCCAGGCAGAACTCGATCTCCACGGCTTGACTGTTGCGGAAGCTGCCAACAGGGTCAGCTTCTTTCTGCAAAACTCCATATACCATGGTTACGATGTCGTGCTGGTGATTACCGGTAAAGGTTTGCACTCGGAAGGAGGCCCGGTTTTACGGCAGGCGATTGAGGACGTCTTGACCAATAGCCGCGAGGAAGTTGTTGAATGGGGTGTTGCGCCAGGGCGTTACGGGGGGAGCGGAGCGCTCGTGGTTTTTTTGCGTAAGTGAAAGGCTAAGGGTCAGCTCAATATTTTTTCTTGACATACCTGACTAAAAAAGTAATATATAGGCAACAGAACAACACAGCTTCATGTTTTACCTCCTAGCAAACCTTGCCCCACAGTCTCTCTCCTGACTGTGGGGCTTTTTTGTCTGCTTATAGTCTAGCTGCCATGTTTTTGTGGCCTGGTCGCCAGGTAAATGCCTGCTGCAATCAGGCCAATGCCGAAAGCGTGATACCAGAGGAATTGCTCGCCAAGAAAAATAATAGCCATCAGGCTGCCGAAAACCGGCATCAGATGAATAAACAGTCCGGCACGATTTGCTCCGATCAGTTCGACGCCGCGATTGAAACATAGATAGGAGATGATGGACGGAAAGATTGCTACATAGGCAATCACAGTGAAAGAAGTGATGCCCAGTGGCATGACTCGGACATACAGTGTTTCCCACAGGTAGAGCGGGGTGATGATGACCGTCCCCAACCAGAAGGTCACGGCGATAAATGAAAGCGGGTGAACGTGCGGGCGCTTGCGCAGCATGACGGAGTACCCGGCATAACAAATGATGGCGGAGGAAACCAGCAGGTCACCGCGGTTGACCTGCAGAGACATAAGCGCGCCTAAGTCGCCATGGGCGATAATAGTTGCCGCACCGCTCAGTGACGTGAGGATACCCATCGCCTGAGCCAGGCGTACCTTTTCCCTGAAGATCAGAAATGAGAGAGCAACAATCAGTACCGGCATCAGAGATTGTACCAGGAATGCGTTAATCGCCTGCGTGTACTGCAGTCCGCTGTAGGCCAGGGTGTTGAATGCAGCGACGCCGAGAGTTGAAAGCAGCAAGACGGCCGGCCATTTGCGCAAGATCTCCGGCCAGTCCCGGCGAAGGTGTTTGGCTGCCGGCCAGATGATCAGTAGCGAAGCGAGCGCCCAGCGCCAGAAAGCCAGCGCAACTGGCGGGATATCATTGTGAAATGCTCGTCCTAGAATGAAGTTCCCGGCCCAGAAAAGGACGGCCAATGTCATCAGGATGTAGGGTCGGTTGTTGAGGAAGTTGGCGATCATGGTAGGCGTATTCTACTTGAAGAAAATTAGAAAACAATTGAATTCATTCGTCAAATCAAAGCCATGAGTAAAAGCCCGCTTATGCTTCAGTCGCCAGATTGTCGCAACAGGTTCCAGCTGAATAAGTTGTCGCAATCAATGGTTCATCGAGCTTTAAAAACTTTCTGCCGGCCATGTGTCTTTGTAATTGATGTGAAGAGAGCTAAGCTTATAGGCAACGCACAGTGATAGTTTAAAAAGAGTTGAGCCATGCAATCCGTTTTGGTAACCGTGATCTGCGTAATCTTCTTGCACGGGTGCATAAGCAAGCCCCCACAGGGGGACATCGCTTTGCTTGCTTTCCTTGCCGGCGGAAAAACTCAACGCACAGAAATAATATTGCGACTGGGCAAGCCTTCATCCGTGTTTCAGGAAGAACAGATCCTGACCTATCGGTTGGGAGGTAATGAAAAGGACGGGTACTACATACTTAAGAGTCGAGAAGGTTGGACGCAGGAAAGCTACAGCCTGGTTTTGGTCTTGGATGAGTATGGCATTCTGCTGTCACATGCTCTTGTCAGGGTGCGTTGAAGGTGCTCAGCATGAGGAAATGGCTCGCGCTTATCGTTGTTATGTTATGGCTTGGCACAGGTTGTTACGTCCCACTCAAGCAGACAACCCCCGGCTTTCGAAGCTACTACCCCGCGACTCTGGAAGACTTCCATGTCGGGTCGCATACCCGGTCAGATGTCTTGTTGATCATGGGAGAACCTGATGAGTTTTCTGCAGATGAAACTATATTGATTTACAGATGGTCGGAGCTGAGAGGTGTTTTCGTCATCACACAATGTACGCCTGCTGCGGAAGTAACCAAAGAAACCAGTTACACATTTGTATTTGATAAGGAAGGCGTCCTTGAAAATGTGGATGTTGTCTACGGCCGGTTCTGATCGGCAGTGAAAGTACGGTCGTCGTGATAGACAATGTATGCGCTGCTGACATCGCATATAGTCAGCCGCAGGAAAAGAAGCAAAAAAGGCCGATGTTGCATATTAACATCGGCCTTTAACGTTATAGTAGAAATTGGTGCTAGGTCTCTGCGCCACCAGTTTCTGTTTTTACAGCTCTTTTGCGCGGCCGGCCTCTGCGGGTCTTGGGTTTCTCCTCTGGCGACGGATCGTTTCCCGTGGCTGTCGTGCTGCCGGGAGGAGGGCTGTTCGCCTGTACTTCCCCTGCGTCCAGTTGTTCCACTTTTACCGGTGCTTCCTGAGGCCCTGGCGATTCGGCAGGTTTCGGTTTCGATCGACTCGGGCGACGACGCTTCGGCTTTGCTTCGGTCGCCTGCTTTTCCTCTGTTGCGGCTGCAGATTCGGTCTTAACCTCCGCTTGCCCTGAGCCTTCGGCTTTTTCAGCGTTTTTTTTGCGGGCAGGGCGTGCCGCTCTGCGTGGTGCAGGTTTTGGCTTTTGAGCCTTTTCCTTTTCTACAGGGGAATCTGTAGCTTTAATGCTCGATTCCTCAGCCGAAGGTTCTGCCGGCTCAGTCTTTTTTGCCGTACGACGCGGGCGTCTCGGTTTCGGCTTAGCCTCGGTTGGCTGCGACTCGCTTGTCCCTTTCGCAACAACAGGTTTGTCGGCAGTTTCATCAGCATTAACTTCTGATTGTTGCGCAGTTTCTACCGGCTCTGTTGCTGGAGACTGTTCTTTGGCAGCTGCGGGCTTGCGACGGCCTCTGCGACGCTTAGGCTTATTCTCCGCAGTTGTTTTTTCTGTAAGCGGTTCTGCCGAGTCCTCAGTCACTGTCGGTGCTTGATCGCCAGGCGATGCATCCGCTGCTTGTTGGACTTCTGCAGCCTGTTGCTCGACGACTGTTGTATCCGTTGTCTCTTGGGTTTCTGCGGCCTGCTGCTCGACCGACTGGTTCTCACTCGCTGCAGCTGCGGGCTTGCGACGTCTTCTGCGACGACGCTTTTTGCTTGGATCAGGCTCGCCATCCAGGGTGCCCTGTTGCGTCGGTGTCCCGTTGGTGTTTTCAACATCTTCTTTCGTGCTGCTGTCTACTGCTTGCATTGGCAGAGAGCCGGCCGAAATAAACTCCTGCAGTGTTGACTTCTCCTTGTCTTTCTCTTTTTTGGTAATCTCGATTTCAACCTGGTCGGCAAAGAAATCTCGATTACCGTGGATGTGGATCTGCAGGTGATGATCACGTTCCATCTCAACCAGCTCTTCGCGCCGATTGTTGAGCAGGTAGGTGGCAACGTCCATAGGCAGCTGCGCATCAACACGACTGACCTGCCCCTTGGCAGCACTGGCATGAATTTTTCTCAAAAGCGCCACAGCCTGTGTCTCAGGGCTTTTCAGGCGACCAGCCCCCTGGCAATGGGGGCAGGGGAGGAATGAGCCTTCGGCAAGGGTTGCTTTCAGCCTCTGCCGGCTCATTTCCAACAGGCCGAATTGGCTAATCCGACCCACACTGACCCTGGCCTTATCATTCTCCAGCGACTTTTTCAGCTCCTTCTCGACTTCACGCATATGCTTGCGTTCGCGCATGTCGATGAAGTCGATAACGACCAGACCGCCGAGGTCACGCAGGCGCAATTGCCTGCCAACTTCTCTCGCTGCCTCGATGTTGGTCTTGGTTGCCGTTGCTTCGACCCCTTGTTCCGAAGCCATTTTGCCACTGTTGACGTCGATGGACACCAGGGCTTCCGTGGGGTCGATAACAATCGAACCCCCTGAAGGAAGCGGCACCTTGTTGCGGCCCAAAGTTTCAATCTGGTCTTCGATCTGGTAGCGGGAAAAAATCGGTCGGCGTTCCTGGTGCAGTTTTACCAGCTTTGCCTGATCAGGCATGACCATCTGGAAAAACTCTTTGGCCTCGTTGAACACCTGCTGGTCGTCAATCAGGACCTCGTCCATGTCGGTAGTGAAATAATCACGTATCGAGCGGATGATCAGGTTTGATTCTTTGTAAAGCAGGGACGGGGCTTTGACCTTTTGATTAAGGTCCTTGATGCTTTCGTAAAGACGAATCAGGTAACGATAGTCACGTTCGAGCTCTTCGCGGGTCTGGTTCAGCGCCGCGGTGCGCACGATATAGCCGACATTTTCAGCCATTTCGAGTGAGGACATCGCCTGTTTCAACGCTTTACGCTGAGAGTCGCTCTCTGCCTTACGTGAAACCCCGCGGGTCTGGCTGCCCGGCATGATGACCATGTAACGGCCGGCCAGGGAGAGGTAGGTGGTCAGGGCTGCACCCTTGGTCCCACGTTCTTCCTTGGTGATTTGTACGAGGATTTCCTGGCCGCGCTGCAGAAGGTCGTTGATGCGGGGCCGACGGCCGTCTTCTGCCGGTTGATAATCGGGCTTGACGGTTTTGTAATTAATTTCGTCGATCTGCAGGAAGCCGAGACGTTCCGCACCATAATCGACAAAAGCGGCTTGCAGTCCCTGTTCAACACGGACGACAACCGCTCTGTAAATGTTCCCCTTGGTAGGCTCGTGGCCGG
>JABAOE010001080.1_pt3 | contig 17294 bp, 18 predicted proteins | sample 7062141 | NCBI WGS metagenome assembly JABAOE01 (sample SAMN14538627, study PRJNA623070) | marine sediment metagenome | biome: marine biome [ENVO:00000428]; feature: marine pelagic biome [ENVO:01000023]; material: deep marine sediment [ENVO:00002113] | place: India: Gulf of Khambhat ... | reverse complement strand
GCGATCATCGCCGTCGCCTCCGGCAAGGGCGGCGTCGGCAAGTCGACGACGGCGGTCAATCTGGCCCTCGGCCTGCAGGCCAACGGTCTCAAGGTCGGCATTCTCGACGCCGACATTTACGGCCCCTCCATGCCGCGGCTGCTACACATCACCGGCCGGCCGCAGCCGGTATCGGGTCGCGTTCTCAAGCCGATGGACGGCTATGGCCTGAAGGTCATGTCCATGGGCTTTTTGGTCGAGGAGGACACGCCGATGATCTGGCGCGGCCCGATGGTCATGACGGCGCTGAAGCAGATGCTGCGCGACGTCGACTGGGGCGAGCTCGACGTGCTGGTCGTCGACATGCCGCCCGGCACCGGCGACGCCCAGCTCACCATGGCCCAGCAGGTGCCGCTGGCCGGCGCCGTCATCGTCTCCACGCCGCAGGACCTGGCGCTGATCGACGCGCGCAAGGGCCTCAACATGTTCCGCCGCGTCGATGTTCCGGTCCTCGGGATTGTCGAGAATATGAGCTATTTCGTCTGCCCGCATTGCGGCGAGCGCTCCGACATTTTCGGCCATGGCGGCGCTGAGAGTGAGGCAGCGCGCATCGGCGTGCCGTTCCTCGGCGCCGTGCCGCTGCACATGGATATCCGCGAGAAATCCGACGCCGGCATGCCGGTCGTCATCTCTCAGCCCGATGGCGAGCACGCGCGCATCTTCAGGGAGATTGCCGGTCGCGCCTGGGACCGTCTCGTCGAAGAGCGCGCCATGAGCGGCGCACAGGCGCCTAAAATCGTCATCGAAAACTAGCGCGCCGCCAAGCGCCGCCGCTGGCGATCACGTGGCACCGTCGCGGGGCTCAGCGGCAGCCGGGTCATGTCACGGCCGGGGCGGGCCGTTGCAGAGGGCGTATCGGCGTTAAACTTTAGTCTAATTTTTAGAGAATTTCCAAAAAACGCTGCACCGTTTTCGGCACTGCACAATCGATTTTGTTTGCGCCCGGCCGATTCCTGCGCAACCATCTGAAATATAAAGGGAGGACTTCGCGCGAAATGGCGGCAACAGCCGACGCGGCAGAGCAAATCATCGACGAGACAATCGACGAGACCGAACACCTGCGTGCCAATGTCTATGCGCTGCTGGCACGGTTTCTCGCGCGTCCGCCTGATTCCGCGTTGCTTGCCGAAGCCGCCGGCTGGACCGGCGATGACAGCGAGATCGGCGCGGCCGTCTCGCAGCTTGCAAAAAGCGCCGCCGGCGCCGATCCGGAGACCGCCAGGGAAGAATACGAGGCGTTGTTCATCGGCGTCGGCCGCGGTGAGTTGCTGCCATATGGCTCCTATTATCTCACCGGCTTTCTGAACGAAAAGCCGCTGGCGCGGGTCCGCCAGTCCCTGCGCGCATTGGGTGTTGAGCGCGATCCCGCCGTCAAGGAGCCGGAAGATCACATCGCCGCCCTGCTCGACGTCATGGTCGGCCTCATTCTCCGCAGGTTTCGCGGCGGCTCGGACCTCAGTGCCCAGAAGCGGTTTTTCGAGGACCATATCGCATCCTGGGCCGACTATTTCTTCAAGGATCTGGAGGCGGCCAAGACCGCCGATCTCTACAAGGCGGTCGGCCGCATCGGCCGCACCTTCATGGCAATCGAAAAGGCCGCATTCCAAATGGCCTGAACCTGCAACGACATGACCGGCTTGTCCGGCAAATCCATTCGAAGGAGGGAACTGAATATGAGCAAACGGGACAAGGACGGCGCTTCCAACCGCCGCGATTTTCTCAAGCTGGCCGGGCTTGGCACCGTCGCCGGCGGCGCCGCCCTGGCCAGTGGCGGCAAGCCGGCCGAGGCGGCCGTGCTGCGCGCTGACGGCAGCCGCGGCTACAGCGAGAGCGAGCACGTCAAGACCTATTACAAGCTGGCGAAATTCTGAACGTTGCAAACAAAGCCGGGTGACCTGCTTTGCCCGCGTTCTGAAAACAACCCTTACTGAGGAGACACCGAAAAATGCTGAGGAAGAAGACGAACGGGGTGGCGATCGGCCCCCGCTTGTCGTCTGCCCTGCAGGAGCTGACGAACCAAGCCGTTGATCGACGCACCTTCCTGAAACGTTCCGGCCTGACCATCGGCGGCATCGCCGCGGCATCGACGCTGGCCTCCGGCATGGTCCGCGAGGCTAAGGCGCAGACTGCGGCGGCCAAGCTGGCGGAGGTCAAGAAGACCATTTGCACCCATTGCTCGGTCGGCTGCACGATCATGGCGGAAGTCGAGGATGGTGTCTGGACAGGCCAAGAGCCGGGCTATGATTCGCCGTTCAATCTCGGCGCCCATTGTGCCAAGGGCGCCTCGGTGCGCGAGCACGCCCACGGCGAGCGCCGGCTGAAGTACCCGACTAAGCTGGTCGGCGGCAAATGGACCCGCATTTCGTGGGAAGACGCCATCAACGAGATCGGCGACATGATGCTGAAGATCCGCGAGGAAAGCGGCCCCGACAGCGTCTACTGGCTGGGTTCGGCCAAGCACAGCAACGAACAGGCCTATCTGTTCCGCAAGTTCGCTGCCTTCTGGGGCACCAACAACGTCGACCACCAGGCGCGTATCTGCCACTCGACCACGGTCGCGGGTGTTGCCAACACCTGGGGCTATGGCGCGATGACCAATTCCTACAATGATATTCACAATTCCCGCGCCATCTTCGTCATCGGCGGCAACCCGGCGGAGGCCCACCCGGTTTCGCTGCTGCACGTGCTGCGCGCCAAGGAGCAGAACAACGCACCGCTGATCATCTGTGATCCGCGTTTCACCCGCACCGCCGCGCATGCCGACGAATATGTCCGCTTCCGGCCGGGCACCGACGTTGCGCTGATCTGGGGCATCCTCTGGCACATCTTCGAGAATGGCTGGGAAGACAAGAACTTCATCCGCCAGCGTGTGTGGGGCATGGACCAGATCCGCACCGAAGTCGCCAATTGGACGCCCGAGGAGACGGAGAGGGTTACCGGCGTACCGGGCTCGCAGCTCAAGCGTGTCGCCCGCACCCTGGCCAACAACCGGCCAGGCACCGTCATCTGGTGCATGGGCGGCACCCAGCACCACAGCGCCAACAACAACACGCGCGCCTACTGCGTGCTGCAGCTGGCGCTCGGCAACATGGGCACGGCCGGCGGCGGCACCAACATCTTCCGCGGCCACGACAACGTCCAGGGCGCCACCGACCTCGGCGTGCTGTCGCACACCCTGCCGGGCTACTACGGTCTGTCGACCGGCTCATGGAAGCACTGGGCGCGTGTCTGGGACGTCGATTTCGACTACCTCAGTGGCCGCTTTGCGACCATGAAGGGCAAGGACGGCAAGGACGTCAACCTGATCAACAAGAAGGGCATTGTCGTCTCCCGCTGGTTCGACGGCGTCCTGGAGGATCCGGCCAATATGGTCGATCAGCCCAACAAGGTCCGCGGCATGGTCTTCTGGGGGCATGCGCCGAACTCGCAGACCCGCCTGCCGGATATGCAAAAGGCCATGGGCATGCTCGATCTGCTGGTCGTCATCGATCCCTATCCGACGATGACGGCGGTCATGCACGACCGCACCGACGGCGTCTATCTGCTGCCGGCGGCGACGCAGTTCGAGACCTACGGCTCAGTAACGGCGTCGAACCGCTCCATCCAGTGGCGCGAAACGGTTGTCGAGCCGCTGTTTGAGTGCCTGCCCGACCATACCATCGCCTACAAGCTCGCCAACAAGCTCGGCTTCGCCGACGAGATGTTCAAGAACATCAAGGTCAACGACGACGAGCCGCTGGTGGAGGATGTCCTGCTTGAGTTCAACAAGGGCATGTGGACGATCGGCTATACCGGCCAGTCGCCGGAGCGCCTGAAGGCTCACATGGCAAACCAGCACACCTTCGACAAGACGTCGCTGCGCGCCGTCGGCGGGCCGCTGGACGGCGAATTTTACGGTTTGCCGTGGCCGTGCTGGGGAACGGCGGATATGGGTCATCCGGGAACGCCGATCCTTTACGATCCCTCCAAGCCGGTTTCAGAGGGCGGCCTGACGTTCCGCGCCCGCTTCGGCGTGGAGCGCAATGGCGAGAACCTGCTTGCCGAAGGTTCCTGGTCGGAGGGCTCCGCCATCCAGGACGGCTATCCGGAATTCACCATGGCCATGCTGACAAAGCTGGGCTGGGACAAGGATCTGACCGCCGACGAGCTTGACAGGATCAAATTCGTCGCCGGCTCCGATGATCCGGAGGCCATGGGCAAGGTCAACTGGAAGACCGACCTGTCAGGCGGCATCCAGCGTGTGGCCATCGCCAATGAATGCGCGCCCTTCGGCAATGCCAAGGCGCGCACGGTGGTCTGGAATTTCCCCGACCCGATTCCCATCCATCGCGAGGCGCTCTACACGCCGCGGCGCGACCTGTTGCCCAAATATGCCACCTATGACGACACCGTGAACTACCGTCTGCCGACGCTTTATGCATCGATCCAGAACCAAGACGTTTCCGGTGACTTCCCGACGATCCTGACGTCGGGCCGTCTGGTGGAATATGAAGGCGGCGGCGAGGAGACCCGGTCCAACCCCTGGCTGGCCGAGCTGCAGCAGGACATGTTTGTGGAAATCAACCCGGCCGATGCCAATGATTCCCACATTCGCAACGGCGAGATGGTTTGGGTCTATGGTCCCGAAGGCGGCAAGGTCAAGGTCATGGCCATGGTCACCGAACGCGTCGGCCGCGGCGTCGCCTTCATGCCGTTCCATTTCGGCGGCTGGTTCCAGGGCGAGGATCTGCGCCACAAATATCCGGAGGGCGCTGATCCCTATGTGCTTGGCGAAGCGTCGAACACGGCGCAGACCTATGGCTATGACAGCGTCACCCAGATGCAGGAAACCAAGACGACGCTCTGCCGGATCGAGCGGGCGTAAGGTCGAAGGAGGAAACATAAAATGGCAAGAATGAAATTCCTCGCCGACGCCGAGCGCTGCATCGAGTGCAACGCTTGCGTCACGGCGTGCAAGAACGAGAACGAGGTGCCGTGGGGCATCAACCGCCGCCGGGTCGTCACCATCAACGACGGCAAGCCGGGCGAGCGGTCGATCTCGGTGGCCTGCATGCACTGCTCGGACGCGCCGTGTATGGCGGTCTGTCCGGTGGATGTCTTCTATGAGACCGAAGAGGGGGTGGTGCTGCACTCCAAGGACCTGTGCATCGGCTGCGGCTACTGCTTCTACGCCTGTCCGTTCGGCGCGCCGCAGTATCCGCAGGCCGGCAATTTCGGCAGCCGCGGCAAGATGGACAAGTGCACCTTCTGCGCCGGCGGCCCGGAGGCGGACAATTCCGCCGCCGAATTCGCCAAATACGGCCGCAACCGTCTGGCGGAGGGCAAACTGCCGATCTGCGCTGAAATGTGTGCAACCAAGGCTCTGCTGGCCGGCGACGGCGACGTGGTGTCCAATATCTACCGCGAACGCGTTGTCGCCCGTGGCTTCGGCTCCGGTGCCTGGGGTTGGGGCACGGCTTATGGACAGAAGTCCGGTAGCTGATCCGGTTGCCAGTTAATGCGTTGCCGCGCCCGCTCGGGCGCGGCTTCATGTCTCGGCTTCGGGCTCCAAGCGGAGGAAAGCGAATGCGAAGCGACCGATTGGCGGATCGCATCAGCGGTGCGGCGCGCCTGTTGTTTGCCGTGTGCTTTTTGACGTTCTCCATGGCGACGGCCTGGCAGGCCAATGCGCAAAGCACGGTCCGGCCGCCGACGACCGGCGACACGGGTTTCTTTGATCCCTCCGTATCCGACGAGGTTCCGGGCAACGCCTTGGGCTCAAAATCCGATTCAGAGCTCTGGCGGGCCGTCAAGGGTGGCGCGACCGGCACGGTCTCCATCCCCGACAGGAACGCCGGCATGCTGGTTCAGTACGAAGGCCAGCTTTGGCGGGAAATCCACAATGGCCCGCTGCCGCGTTATGGCGCCTGGGCGATTCTCGGCATGATCGTGTTCCTGGCGCTGTTCTTTGCCGTCTTCGGCCGGGTCAAGATCGACGAGGGCCTGGCCGGTATTACCGTCACCCGCTTTTCCGCGCTGGAGAGGGCCGGCCACTGGATGACGGCGGGTTCCTTCGTGCTGCTTGCCTTAACCGGCCTGAATATCCTTTACGGGCGCAGCGTCGTCATGCCGGTTCTCGGCCCAGAGGCCTTTTCGGCAATCACCCAGTGGGGGAAATACATCCACAATTACGTAGCCTTCGCCTTCATGGCCGGGCTGCTTTTCATCTTCATCCATTGGGTTGTGCACAACATCCCCAACCGGCATGACCTGGTCTGGCTGATCAAGGGCGGCGGCATTATCGTGAAAAACCATCCGCCGGCTCGCAAATTCAATGCCGGGCAGAAGATCATCTTCTGGCTGACGATCCTCGGGGGCATTTCCGTTTCGCTTTCCGGTTGGGCCCTGCTGTTTCCGTTCACCACGTCCTTGATGACCTGGATAATGGAGATCCTGCAGGCCGTCGGCCTTGATGTTCCCGCCTGGCTCGGTCTGCCCGATCCGCCTTATCCGGGCATTGTCGAACAGCAGATGAACCAGATCTGGCACGCCGCCATGGGGCTGTTCCTGACCGTCATCATCATCGCCCACATCTATATCGGTTCGCTGGGCATGGAAGGCGCGTTCGACGCCATGGGGAGCGGTGAGGTCGATCTCAACTGGGCACGCGAGCACCACAATCTGTGGGTAGAAGAGCTGGAGCAGGAACTCGACGAGGATGCTGCCAGGCATGGCGGATCGTCTGTGCAACCGGCCGAGTAGCAGGTCATCAGCATCGCCACGCGCCGCGCGCCGGCGGCAGTCGCTCTGCCACCGGGCATTCGCCGCAATCAGCCTTGTCGTTCTGGCCGCAACGGCTGCGACCGGCACAGGCAACGCGCCGCCGGCACTCGCCGAAGAGGCAGGCCTGCCGGAGACGCTGATCGGCCACGGCGGACCGGTCAGGGGGATCGATGCCGATCCGGCGACCGGCCGCGTCCTGACGGCGTCTTTCGATTATTCGGTGATCTTATGGTCGCTTGCCGGTGACGGCGCCATCCATCGTGCCGCCGGCACGGTGATCCGCCGCCTGGTCGGCCACGACGCCGCCGTCAACGACGTCGCCTTTGTGCCCGGCACCGACACCGCCGTTTCGGTTTCCGACGACGGTTCGGTGATTGTCTGGAACCTAAAGAACGGCGAGATGATCCGCCGGCTGGAAGACACCGCCGACAAGGTTATGGATGTCGCCGTCTCCGCCGACGGTCGCGTCGCCGCGATCGCCCGCTGGGACGACACCGCCCGGCTGATCGACCTCGCCACCCTGTCGGAGATCCGCCGCTTTGAGGGCCATCGCGGCAACGTTAATGCCGTCGCCTTGTCCGCCGACGGCACCAGCCTCTATACCGGCTCTTATGACGGTACGATCCGCGCATGGGATACCGCCACGGGAAAGGAGACGGCACTTCTCTTTTCTCACGGTTGGGGGATCAATGTGCTTATCCTTGCCGGCGAATCGCTGGTCTTCGGCGCCATCGACGGAATGATCGGGCGTGTCGATCTTGCAACCGGTTCCATGCGCGAAATCGGCAAGTCTGAAAATCCGGTACTATCGCTTAGTCTTTCCGACGACGGTGACCGGCTTGCCGTCGGTAACAGCCTCGGCGAAATTCGCGTATTCGACACGGCCGGCTGGACACTGGCGGAAGAATACAGCGATCCCAGCGGTCCGATCTTCGGGCTGGCCTTCGCAGACGCCGATGGCAAGACCGTCTACCATAGTGGTCTCGACGATTTTGCCGTGTTGTGGACGGTCGAGCCGCGGCAGCCTTTTGAGCCGACAAGGTCGGTCTATCCGAGACGCTTCCAGTTGCGCGCCGATATGAGCCCCGGTGAACGCCAGTTCCAGCGCAGATGCAGTATCTGCCACACGCTTTCCAAGGATGACCGCAACCGCGCCGGACCGACGCTATTCGGCATTTTCGGGCGAAAGGCCGGCACCGTGCCGGGATATCCCTATTCGGAGGGCCTGCGCAAATCGAATATCGTCTGGAGTGAGGAAACCATCGCCAGGCTGTTCGACCACGGGCCGGATGTCGTAACGCCGGGCACGAAAATGCCGATACAGCGACTGACCAATCCGGCTGATCGTGATGCGCTGATCGCTTTCTTGAAGACCGCGACGGCGCCGGCAAAAACCGGCGACCGGGCCGCTGATGCAACCGATACGGATTTTGGGGAGCGCAGACAATGAAGGCCTTTCTCGGCGGCATCGCCGCCATCATCGTCATTGCCGTGGGTGCGGCGATCGTTCTGGATTCCATGGGCTATTCGACAAAGGAGCGCTTCACCTCCGAGCGCGGTTCCGTGCGGCTCGGCGACGGGTGAGGGACCGTCATCGCCGCGCCGCCTTGAGCCCGGGCACAAAATGACGGCTCTGCCGGTTGTCCTCGTGCTGCTTGTGGCGGCTGCCGCCGCGCCGATCGACAATGCCCGGGCGTCCGGCCGCGACAAGACAGCGCAAATCCAACAGGCCATGCGCTCCGTCGTCAGCGTGCTGCCGCAATGGGCCGGCCGTCCGCCCTCGACGCTGGAGCCGGAAGGCTCCGGCGTTGTCGTTGCGGACGGGCGAACGGTGCTGACCGCCGACCACATTCTCGGCAATCCAATTAGCGTTCGCATCCGCACCATCGACGGTGATATCCGCTCCGCGCGAATATCGGCCCGCGACGGCGCCACCGATCTGGCGCTGCTTGCCGTCGACCCGCCTTTGCCGGCCCTGCGCTTTGACGATGACGTGGCGGTTGGCGATCCGGTCTGCGCGCTCGGCAACGCTTTCGGCCTCGGCGTCTCCGTCACTTGCGGGACCGTCTCGGCGGTCGACCGGTCGGGCACCGGCTTCAACACGATTGAGGATTTCATCCAGACCGATGCCGCCGTCAATCCCGGCATGTCCGGCGGCGCCCTGATCGATCATCGCGGCAATCTCGTCGGCGTGCTTTCGGCGATTTTCACCAGACGGTCGGATGCCAATATCGGCGTCAATTTCGCCGTTTCCGGTCGCCTGGCGCAAGCCGCGCTCGTCCGTCTTGGCACCGCAGGCAAGACGGCCTGGCCGGCGCTGGACGCCCGGCTTTCGCCCCATCCGCCGCGTGGCGCAACCGGCCGTACAGGCGCTGCAATTGTCGAAATCGCAGCCGATTCAACGGCTGCCCGCGCCGGTCTCAGGGCTGCCGACATTATCATTGAGGCCGGCGGTCGCAGGGTGCGCGGGCCTGCCGACGTGGCAACCGCCTTTGCGCTCGCCGCCGGCCAGGCGAATCTGGCGCTGACAGTTCTTCGATCCTCCGAAACTGTCACGATCCATGTTCCGATTGGTCAATAAATCCATATGATTGGCGTGCCTTTCTGAGTCGATCCGCTAGATAGCGGAATCACAATCTGAGCATCTTGAATCAATCTGGCAGGAGACCGTGCCATGAGGGAGAACATGAACGAGGATCCACTGAACATGTCGCTCCGCAAGTTCCTCAAGCAGGTCGGCGTGACCTCGCAGCGTGAACTGGAGCATCTGATCGACGAAAACGGCCTGCGCGGCGGCGGCAAGCTTACCGTGCGCGCCGTTCTCACCGCCGAAGGCACCGACCTTGAGCACGTTGTGGAAGGTGAAATCGACCTTGGTTGAAGCGCCGTGATGGAACAGGCGGCGATGCCTGCTTGTGCTTCCTGCAACGCCCACCCTGTGGCACCATCGATCCAATGACTGTCGCTCCGGATTTTCCGCCGCTCATGACCGGCCACGAAGTCGCACCACCGGCCGAACCGGTGTCGCTCGCCTGTCGCCGAGCCGCTTCCGGCAGCGCCGGGGCCGGCGATGTCTTCTGGGGCGGCTCCAACGGCCATCTGAACGTTGCCATCGTCCTGGAGCCGGAGGTTGCCGCAAAGCAGGCGCGCGAAATGCTGTTCGTCGCCATGGTCGCGCTGGGCGACTGCATCGGCGCGCTGAGCCCGCCGGAGGTCGGCATATTCTATCGCTGGCCGGGTGTGATATTGGCCAATGGCGCCGAAGTGGGGCGGGCGCAGCTGGCCCTGCCGGAGCCCGACGACGATACAGCCATACCGCAATGGCTGGTCGTCGCTGTAGCCCTGGCCGTCCGCCCGGCGGACAACGCGCCCGATCCCGGCACCGATATCGATCACACGACATTGTGGGACGAGGGCTGCGGCAGCCTCGATCGCAACAGGCTGCTGGAATCCTATTGCCGCCATTTCAAGATCTGGGTGCACACATGGGAAAGCGACGGCGTGCGACCGGTTCGCGAGGCCTGGCTGGCGCGCGCGGAGGGGCGCGGCGAAACGGTCGCCATCGTCTATGACGGGGCGGAAAGGACCGGCACGTTTCTGGGCATTGACGAGACCGGCGGGCTTGTTCTGAAGACCGGTGACACGACGACGATACTGGATCTTTCAACGGCGCTTGCCCCCGACGATCCGCTGCGGCAAAGCTGACGCCGATGCCCTGCTTTGGCCGAACCATCCTTTTCGACGGCAGCGACGACCGCGTCTTCCCATGCGGTGCGGGCGCCAATGAATGGGCGGTCTCCGGCGCCGTTGTCTTTGCCGGTCTTGCAGCCTCGCAAATCGCCGGCAAGCAAAAGCAGGCCTTCGCCAACGGCTTTCTGTCGACCGAAAGCCTCGGCTGGTCGACCTTTGTCACCGTCGCCGAAGCATCCGATGCCGACATCCGCGAGGCCACCGCCAGACTGGCGGAGGCATTTCTGTCGCAATTCGGTGCGCCCGATGCCGTGGCGGCGCAATCGGCGGCGCAGAGCGAAGTCGCCGACATGCTGTGCCTGTGCGCCGACGTTCCGGTCAATACGCTGTTTGCCGTCAGCCGTGACCTCCACGAGGATGGCGAAATCCGCGAGACGGTCCGCACCGTTGCCGCGCCGGGCCAGCGGTTGCATGCGCGAATCTGGAATGTCGTGGCGGAGTGACGGTGGCGGGAGCGATGCCTGATTTCTGGAAATCCGCCGGCCTGCACCTGACCGGTCGCGACGGCCGCGGCTATCTGACCGTCACGCCCGATTTCCTGCGCGCCTACTACACGCGGCCGGAAATCCATCCGCTCGATGATTCCTGCGACGGCGAGCATCACCTGTTTGAAGCGCTGATGGACGATCCCTTTCGCGGCGTCGCCGCCAGCGAGCTTGCGGCGATCCGCAATCGCGACGCGGCCGACAATTACCGGGTGGTCCTGCGCTATCGCGATCACCTGATCCGCCACGGCACGCTTGAAGCCGCCTATCGGGGTCTGTTCGGCAAGGCTGCCATAACGATTCCGCCGGTTTTCATCGACCAGCTCGTTCACGTCATCCTGCGCAACATCCTGGACGGCGAGAGCGATCCGTTTCGCGCCCGGGCGGCTGAACTGTTCTTTCGTGACCAATCGGTGTCTACCGACGACGACCAGTTGCTCCTGGCCGATTCGGAGATCGTCCAGATGCTGTCTGAAACCGGCGGCCTGGGCGGCCTCGGCGCGTTGCTGGTTGAATCGGCCACGCCGATGCGCAGTGTCACCCTTGACGTTCTGACGGAGGACAACAAGGCCGATTACTGGGCGCGCTCCGACCGCTTTGACATGGCCGCCGATTTTCGTTTTGCTGAACCGGCCCAGGATGCCTTTGCGCGTGTGGTGGAGTCCTGGATCAGCCATTTTACGGGCTTTAGCGTCCGCGTTCAGCCGATGCAGTCGATCCGCGACCAGCGCTGGTCCTGGCACATCGGCCTGGATGCTCAGGCGACGCAAATCCTCAACGGCCTTTACGAAGGCACCGCTCCGCCGCCTGAGGAGACCAACCGCATCGTCGCGCTGTTCCGCATGGAAAGCCTTGATCGCGATGCGTTCATCGACACCATGCGCGGAAAACCGATCTATCTGGGTCTGGCCATGACGGCGGGCGGACTGTTAAAAATGAAGCCGCAAAACCTTTTGACCAATCTGCCGATCGACAAAAAAAGGGGATAGGGCGATGACGGAAGCCGCCTCGGTCATGCACAAACACAGCTTCTTCGACAGCCTATGGGCGCGCCTGATCGCCGCATTGGTCGCAATTGGCGGCATCGCGCTGTTTTTTGCCGCCAATCAGGCGGTTTTGTTCGGCTCCGACGCGCCAACGGCCGGTGCCGCAAATGGCGCTTACCAGCAGTGTCTGGACGAGCGCCTGGCAGCGGTGGACAATCTCGCCAGAGAAGCCGGTTTTACCGTCAAGCAGAGGCAGCTTGCCGAAGTTCGCGCCGCCGAGACCTGCCGCAATCTGGGTGCCGCGCAATAAACCGCGCGGTGGTTTTGCCGTTTGGTTTTCAGTCTTTCGACAAAAAATCGTCGACCGAAAGGCCCTGCTTGCGCGCCTCAAGATAGTCTTCGGTCGTCCTGACTTTCGGCCGCTCGCCCATAGCGAAGGGGCTGTCGGCCATGTCCGCCTGCGCCTTGATGCGGCAATCCTGGCACATTTGTATGAGTTGCGCCTTGTCCTCGCTCGCGAACATGTAATGCTGGCCGGCCAGCTGCGTTGAGACCCGCTCGATGGTGGAGCGCGAGCCAAACGGCGTGCCGCAGCGGATGCATTCAAACGGCTCTTCGGTGTTCAGCGTTTCCGGCTGCATGGCGGCGGCGGCAAAGTTCAGTTGCGGCGTCAGCGTCATCACCTTTTCCGGGCATGTCTTCACGCACAGCCCGCACTGCACGCAGGCGGCTTCGACAAAGCGAACCTCCGGCCGGTCGGGATTGTCGGCCAGGGCGCCGACCGGGCAGGCCGAGACGCAGGAAAGGCACATCGTGCATCCCTGCGTGTCGATGACAATCCGTCCGTAGGGCGCACCTTCCGGCAAAGCAACGATCTCCGGCGCCCCCTCAATCGCATCGCGCAGATGCTGCAAGGCGCTTCGGGCGATGTCGCGTTTGCCGCCCACCGGTTCAAATATCGTCGAGGTGATGGGCGCGGCCGGCGCCAGATCGTGGAGAAACGATTCCACGACTTCCGGGTCGCGCTCGCCAAAGAGGGAAACGCGCGGACCCTCACCGTCTCCAAGCCCGGCAAGGAGATGGTTGAACAAGGCGGCTTCCGCATCAATGGAGGCAAAGTCGTCGGCGCGCAGCGGATCGGTCAGGACCACGATCTGCTCCGCGCCGGCGGCCAGCGCGGCGGCGAAAACGTCATGTCCGGGCATGCCGGCGGCATGCAGGCCGACCGGCAGGACATTGGCCGGCAGGCCACGGCCGGCGCGCGCCATGATATTGATGATCTGCGCTGCCTCGCTCTCATCATGGAGCAAGAGCACCGGTCGCCTGCCACCGGCGTCGCGGTAGACCGTCAGCATTGTCTGCAGCCGCCGCACGAGGTCTCCGCGCTCCGGATAGGCGTAGGAAACGGCGCCGGTCGGGCAATGGCTGGCGCACGATCCGCAGCCGCCGCAGATGCCGTCGTCGATGGCGACGAAATCGCCGGCGCTGGTGATCGCACCGGCCGGGCAGGCATCCAGACAATTGCTGCAGCCGGTGATCCCCGACCGGCTGTGGGCGCAGATATCGGCGTCGTAGCCGACATAGATTGGCTTTTCGAACGTTCCCACCAGATCGCTTGCCGCAAACAGCGCCCGCGCCACTGCGGCAGGATCGCCGGGATCGGCTTTCAGGTAGCCGTCGCGCTTGGACCAACCGGTCACCGGCGCCGGCTCGCCGCTGAGATCGACGATCACCGAGCACTGCGACTTGGCATTGTCGCGCCGCAACAGGAACTCCGCGGCGCTGCGCGACGAGGGAAGGATCGGCGCATAGCCGTCGATGACCACGTCGAAGCCGCCGAGCGAGCCGCTGACTGCGACCAGCTGGCCCCGATAGACGGCGAAATCGAGAACCGGCGGTAAAAGCACATCCTCCGCGTCGCCGAGCACAAGCGTGACCGACAGCCGCCCGGAAAGCTGTCTTGCCGCCTCCAGCGCCGTCTGTCCGGCGCCGTAGACCAGGCACAGGCCGTCCGATTCCACGGTCTTCAGCCGGGCCGGCTTTGCCGCCAGCAGCCGGTCGGCGACAAGTGCGGCCATTTTCGCCGTCGCCGGGCCGCCTTCGCACCAGCCGGCCCGCTCGCGGATATTGACGTAGTCGACGGGGACGTTTGCCGCCGCCTCCGCAGCAATTTCTGAAAAAAGCGGGGCTTCCTGCGTGCAGGCGACCAGCAGCGGCTGATCGCCGGCGAGCGCCGCTTCATAGGCTGCCACGTCGGCGCGGCACAGCTGCGTATGGACGGCCAGCGCATCGCCCCCCAGCGCCGTGCCGATGGCCGCGCCATCGACGCTCATCGTCTTGGCGCAATTGCACAAAAGGATTTTCGGTGTTTTATCGGTCATCTGCCGGGCGGCCTGCACTGTTTCACGGCGAGTCTAAACTGGAGCCCCGCCTCTTGCCAGATAATGTGCCATGCTGTCCAATAATCATGAAACGGGGAAAGTGTTTTTGGACAAACAGATAAGCCGTCAGGTGAGTGTCATTGCCGAACGCCGACCGGCGGCCAGCCGCTGGGCCGATGACGTCTGGCGCGCCGTCGCCGTGCTCGATGGCGCCGCCGCCGCCCGGCCGTTCACCCAGCTTGGCGCGGCAGCCGACGGCGCGACGCGGTTTTTTGCCGGCAGCGCCGAGCTTGTGCTGCATCGCAAGGAGACCGAAGCCTACCGCATCAACCTGGCCGGCGACCGTGTGCTCTATGTCATCATGCGCCCGCATGACGGCGACCCGCCATTCGCCCTGCACGAGGTGACGGCATCGCCCTACGAGGCGCAGGACCACCTGGACAGCGGCGAGGAACTGGTTGAGGCCGTGCCGATGATTGAGGCGATAGCCGATTGGATGGAAGAATTTTGCGTCGTCCATCATGTCGAGACGCCGTTCAAGAAACGCCGACGCGACAAGGTGGATGTGGAGGAGCTGAAATTCTCCAAGGGACCGATTTTTGCCCGCACGGGGCGGTTCCCCAGCCCGGAGGGCGCCGGCGGCGATGGCTGAGCGAAAAGATCACGCAGACGGTGACCGGCCGTTTCTGAGCCGCTGGTCGGAGCGCAAGCGGCACGCCGAACCCGATCCGCCAGGTCGCCCGCAAAGCGACGATGGCGGGCAGGACAGGCGCACCGATGCCGCGACGGCGCCGGAGCAGCAGGCGGCCAACCGGGCGGCGGCCGAGGCGATCGATATCGACAGCCTCACCGCCGATTCCGATTATTCGCCATTCTTCAGGGACGGTGTGCCGGCAGCCTTGAAATCCGCCGCCCTCAGGCAGCTTTGGCGCTCCAGCCCGGTGTTCGCCAATGTCGATGGCCTCAACGATTATGATGAGGATTTCACCATCCCGAAAACGCCGGTTGGCGTCATCCGCACCGCCTGGAAGTTTGGCCGCGGCTTTGTCGGCGACGACGACAATGGCGATGAAAGCGGTGGCGCTGATGAAGATCGGCAGACGGCCGAGGCCGGTAAGGACGATGAGGAAACCGCCGAGGCGGCGGCGGGCGGACCCGATACGGTCAGCGACGACGGCGGGCAGGACGAGCCGGCGCCCGACGCGCAGCCGGCGGATCCCGCCGCCGGGCCGTCGCAGTCTTCTGCGGCGGCGGGCGTCGCTCTGCGCGACCGGCTGGACATGGCGGCATTTGATGGCCGTGACGATGATTAGGCGACCACAGCGCCGCCTCTAGAGGTCGGGATCGGCGAGATTCTGCCGCAGCATCTCGGTGAAGTTCTTGACCACGTCCTGGACAAAATCCTCATGCGCCTCCACGTCGAGCACGTTCTTGGCGACATGGGCGCTGTAGCGGCTTGCCGCAAACAGAAAGGCCATCGACAGGTCCGTCGCCGCGACCGTCCGGTTCTTCCGGTTGGCCACGTCGATGAAGGCGTCGGCGACCTTGAGGAAAGTGGCTGTGTCGAGTTTTCCCTGTTTGCGTTCGGCCAAACGTTCCTTGCGATTCGTCATGCGTGGTCTCCGTTGGCCCCGCACCGGCAATGCGTGGCATGATCTTGCGGCGGTGGTCGTTGCCGGCTTTTTAGCGGCTGCCGGCGCGAATGGCGAATGCCGTGGCGAGCGCCAGCAGCGCCGCCGCCACCATGATCCAGAAAAACGGCATGCCGGACTGGCTGCCTGCCAGAGCAACGGCGGCGATGGCGGAAATCATCGCCCCCGATCCGACCTGCAGCGAGCCGGCCAGACCGGAGGCAGCGCCGGCAATGTCCGGGCGCGTGCTGATAGCGCCCGACAGCGCGCTCGGCAGCACCAGGCCGTTGCCGACGCCGACGATGCCCATCGGCATAAACAGCGAGGTCGGCGTGACACGGCCGAAGGCAAAGAGCCCGGCCATGACGGCCACCGCCGCCACCGAAACGCCGCAGCCGATGAGAATCATCCAGGCGATGCCAAAGCGTTCCGCATAGCGGCCGGACAGGAAGTTGCCGAAGACATAGCCGGTGGTGATCAGCACGAACCACGCGCCATAGGCCGTTGGCGACAGGCCGAGCAGGCGTTCCGATATGTAGGGCGCGCCGCCCAGAAAGGAGAAGAACAGTGCCGAGCTCAGGCTGGCGCAGGCGGCAAAGAGCAGGAATTCCGATGAGCGGACCAGTTCGCTGAAATTGCCCCACAGCGTTGCAAAATCGATCCGCGCCGATGGGGTGTGGTTCGTTTCGCCGATATCCAGCCAGGCGACGGCGAGACAGACGACGCCGAAACCGGCCATGAACCAGAAGATTGCCGTCCAGTCGAAAGCCTCCTGCAAGATACCGCCGGTCAGCGGCGCCAGCATCGGTGCGATTGCAAATCCCATTGTCACGTAGCCGATCATGCTTGCCGCTTTTCGCCGGTCGAAGAGATCGCGGATGATCGCCCGGCCAAGAACGATACCGGCCGATCCGCTGGCGCCCTGCAGCACGCGAAAGGCGATCAGGCTCTCAATCGTCGGCGCCATCGCCGCCACCAGGCTTGCGGCGACGAACAGCCCCAGGCCGGCCAGAAGCACCGGGCGCCGGCCGAAGCGGTCCGACAACGGGCCGATGACGATCTGCGCGACGGCGATAGAAGCCAGGAAAAACGACAGGACCAGTTGAACGGTGCCGTAGTCGGTCGCGTAATGCGCCTGGATTGCCGGCATTGCCGGAACGATGACCGTCAATGCGAAGGGACTGAGCATTGAAACCATGATCAGCGCCAGCAGCGAGGGCTGCCGCGGCGGCGACTGGGCCTGTCCGTTCAGTGTCGAAG
>JABAOE010004262.1_pt1 | contig 17303 bp, 22 predicted proteins | sample 7062141 | NCBI WGS metagenome assembly JABAOE01 (sample SAMN14538627, study PRJNA623070) | marine sediment metagenome | biome: marine biome [ENVO:00000428]; feature: marine pelagic biome [ENVO:01000023]; material: deep marine sediment [ENVO:00002113] | place: India: Gulf of Khambhat ... | reverse complement strand
GAGGCACAATCATTAATTTTTCAAGTAACATTAGGGTGTTCATTTAATGAATGTTCATTTTGTGATATGTACAGATCTAAAGAATATTCTGAACGTCCATGGGAAGAAGTAAAGCTAGAAATCGATATGATGGCAAAGCAGATGCCAGATACTCAAAGAATATTTCTTGCAGATGGTGATGCACTAAATATTTCAACAGATTACATGGTACAAATTACAAAATATCTTTATGAGAAATTTCCAAACCTTCAAAGAATTTCTTGTTATGCAATGCCAATGAATCTTTTAAAGAAAACTCCTGAAGAATTGAAAAAAATGTATGAAGCAGGACTACATATGTTATACTTAGGAATTGAAAGTGGTTCTGACATTATCTTAAAAAAAGTAACAAAAGGTGCAGTAGCAAAAACAATCATCAAAGCTTGTAACAAAGCTAAAGATGCAGGATACGTTCTTTCATGCATGATAATTCTTGGATTAGGGGGTAAAACATATTCAAAAGAACACATGAAAGGAACTGCAGAAGTAATCAATGCAGTATCACCACATTATGTTGGTGCATTGACGTTATACATGGAAAATGGTATTAAAGATGAATTTCTAACAAAATTTGGAGAGCCATTTATTCCTGTTTCAGATTCAGAAGCCCTAAGTGAATTAGAAGATTTGGTTTCACAGATTGATGTAAAACAAGAAGTTGTTTTCAGAGCAAACCATGGCTCAAATGCTTATACAATTAAGGGAACTTTTCCACAAGACAAAGATGCGATGATAGAAAAGATCTCTTGGATGAGACAACATCCAGAAGTAACTAGACCAAAAGGACTGCGTGGATTTTAGAAAATTATTTGTGTTATACTAAGTTTAGAGGATGTAAATATACAACCTTGAAAATTGTTATAGTGTAATCTCCTTCAAAGGCCCTAATAATTTCTCCATTCTCAATATCTCTCACTCTGAATTGATATTCATATGTTCCATCATCATTTACGTCAGTTTGTGCAAAATGTGCAGCTTCACCATCTTTGTTCATTTGAATAATTACAGGATACCCAGCAACATGGTTTGCAATTTTTCCTTCAACAAAAGCCCATGGTAATGCGTTATCATCGGGCGCATGGAAGAAAAGAATGGTTTTTTCTAATCCAATTGAGTTATCAAGGGGAATAATTTCGGTATTTGATTCATGACTATGTTCATTTACTCCAACGTGACCATGGTGTGGATGAGCATATACCATCGAAATGGAGGATAAAGAAAATACAATAAATGAAGCAAAAACAATTGAAAAAACTTGTTTTTTATTCATATCAAGTAATTTAAAAAAATTCTAATTTAAAAATTTATTTTTTAAAGTTTTTCAACTATTGATTTCAGATTCTCAGGCAGGTCAGGCATCTCAGTATGACTTTCATTGTTCTCCAAAATCTCAGGTCCAATTCTACGAACTTTTTGTGTTCCAATTAAAGTATCAATATTTCTTTGAATGTCTTTTTCTGAAAGAACGTTCTTTAGTTTTTCAATAAGTTCTTGCTCATTTTCATATTTTTTTATTGCATGTTGAACAAGAACCATTTTTTCTTCCATAGAAAATTCTGACATGATATCCACTTTTGTAAATGACATTTGAATATAATGGCTTTGCTAGTCATGAAAAATGAGTATATCGTGTAGAGGTGTAGAAACTAAACACACATTCTTTGATATGCCCTCAAAGAGCAATTAGTTTGTGGCAATCACAAATGTTAATCTAAATTTAGAGTCCTCAAAAGATGATCTATTAGAATTACTTAAACAAAAAGATGGACAGATAAAATTACTTAGTGAACAAATTACTGATTCAAAAAATAGAGTAGAGCAGGAAAGAGCTGATGCCATGAGAGTTTTAGCAGCAAGATTAGCTCATGACCTTCGAAATCCTCTATCTATTATTAAAAATGTGGTAGAAATTTTAGAATCTAAACACGGAATGCGAATAGAAGAGAAAATTATTCAATATAGGAAACTAGATAGGGCTATTGAAAGAATTTCACATCAAATTGAAGATGTTTTAGAATATGCTAACAAAAAAGAACTTAACCTAGATGAATATCTTGTTACAGATATTATTCATCTAGCTACTGTTGGAATGATTATTCCTGAAAAAGTAAATCTGAATGTTGAAAAAAGTACTACAAAAATTCATTGTGATCAAAAGCAGATGATTGCAGTTTTTTCAAATTTATTATTGAATGCCATTCAGGCAGTAAAGCCAGAAGGAAAAATTGATGTACATATTGATGATAAAGTAGGCATTGTAAGAATTTCCATTATAGATTCTGGTAGCGGGATTGCACAAAATATTAGTTCTAAGATTTTTGATCCACTTTTTACTACAAAACAAGAAGGTACAGGATTAGGACTGTCAATATGTAAGAAAATAGTAGAGCAGCATGATGGAAAAATTGAATTTTCTAATAGACCTACTACTTTTTCAGTAATTCTCTCAAAAAATTCCTAATAGTAAAAATCTATATTCCAAAATTAAAGTTCTGGAGAGAGTTTTTCTCTCCAATCCATTAGCTTGTTAAAAGTTTCAAGATAGTTTTTTTCTTTAGTTGTTATGTGTACATGAGCATCAAATTCTTGACAGTGTCCTTCAAAGATCATCGTACATTGTTTTTTGAATAAGGGGATAGTAATTCCTATTTTTTTAATTGATGAAAATTCATAATTTTCAATACGTACTGATTGGTTTTTTATCTGGATTTGCTTGTCTTTTTTGTTTTGATTTATTTCATCATCAACTTGGGTTTTTCTAGAGTCACTCCATTTAGGAGTCTCAGGTGGCCAATGATGAATATGAACCTTATGGGCTAGGAATTTAATTTCAATAGATTCCTCATCTGTCATATGGAAAAATACAATCTTACCCTATTTGTTCCAATATAGGGATGGGCCCACGGGGACTCGACTACTTATTTGGGGATAAAAATGGACGCAAATACATGCGAGATTTCTAAATTTATTATAATTATTCTAAGGGATTTACGTTCCCCAAACCAAAGGCAACAAAAGTACCATCATTACCGTAACAATAGGAATACAGATAAGATCAAAAGGAAGCCCGTATCGAACCATCTGTTTGATTGATACATGACCACTACCAATTGCAATTGCATTTGGTGGAGTCCCAACTGGCATCATGAATCCATAGCTTGTAGCAAATGCAACTGGTGCCATAAATAAAATAGGATCTATATCTGTAGCACTTCCCAATACAGCCATAATTGGCAGTAACAAAGCAGCTACTGCAGTGTTACTCATGAGTTCGCTTGTTAGCATTGTAATGGCGACTACAATCAGAACAATCAAGAAAAAGTCAAGATCACCAATAAACAGCAGCTTGTCTGCTATCCATGTATCTAGTCCTGTTGCAGTAAAACCACTAGCTAGTGCCAAGCCACCTCCAATTAGGATTAAGACGCCCCATGGAATCTTGCTTGCTGTTCTCAAATCCAACAAACGTTCTCTCTTTTGACCAGATGGCAGTATCAATAATGCAGCCACGGCAACTAGAACTATTACATGATCTCCTACATATGGAGCCAAGTCTTTCCAAAACAGTCCTCGAGTTACCCATGCAATTGCAGTTGCTGCAAATATTATTAGAACAATTTTTTCATTTCTACTCCAGTTTCCAAGTTTTCTTAATTCTACTGTAATGATGTTTCTGCTTTTCAATACTGGGTTTTGGTTGTCCAATCTAGCTGCTGTAGTCATGTATATCCATAATACGAAAAGAGAAACAGCACTTAGTGGAACTCCAACTAACATCCAATCAAAGAAGATTATTTCAACATCTGCCAGTGATTCACCAAGCGAAGCAAAAAGAGCATTAGGTGCAGTACCAATCAATGTGGACATTCCTCCTAGACTAGCAGCATATGCAACTGAGAGTATCAAACAAACTGCAAATCGTTTTTTCTGTGCAACATCTATTTGTGAAATAACTGCAATTGCAATTGGCAGTATTAACAGAGTGGTAGCAGTATTTGTTATCCAGGCACTAAGGGAGCCGGTGACAATAATAAATCCTAAAATGATATTTTTTGGTTTTGTTCCTACTACTTTTAGAGTGTTTAATGCAAATCGTTTGTGAAGATTTACTTTTTCTATTGTCTTTGCAACTAGAAATCCACCCATCAATAAAAATACCAACTTGTCACCATACGCAGAAATTACTTTGTCAATATCTGCCACATTAAGCAGTGGAAATACAAAAAATGGAATTGATGCAGTAACATAAAACGGGATTGCTTCAGTACCCCACCATATTGCCATCCATACAGCTAATCCTAAAACAAGCTTGGCCTCAAAAACTAGTCCTTCTATTGGATATGAAATAATTATTGTAAATAGAATTGGAGATAACATAAACCCTGTAATTCGTAGTGTATTGTGAAATGGAATCCACTCATTAAAATTAGTCATTAAAGCAATTCATCTCGAGTTATCATCTAACTTTTTCTAATGAAATTTTCCACAATTTAGGTGCAAATGCATCCTATTTTAGCCCCATGAAAGAGAATGGGCCCACGGGGATTTGAACCCCGGATCTTCGCCGTGTAAGGGCGACGTCATAACCGATCTGGACTATGAGCCCAGCAAACTACCTTGCAAAAATCCATTTAAACTTTGAGAATTGATTTGAAAAAATCTAAAAATGTGAAGGATTCCGATAAATTTTGTGATAGATGTAACTTTTTTTTGTAGTCCTATTGGATTGGGTCATGCAGCAAGGGATGTAGCTGTAGCAAAACAATTTGAAAACATTTCAACAAATTTTGTAACGGGTTCAGGAGCTGCAGACTTTATCTCAAAGTATGGTTTTTCTGTAAAAAATGAATATGTTCCACCAAATTTTACTGTACAAAATGGTAAATTAGAAAATTCAGTTAAATGGATTTGGAAGTATTATCAATATTATAAAAAATGTAAGGATGTTTCCACACAAATAATAAAAGATGAGAATCCAAGACTTGTTATCAGTGATGAAGATTTTGCATCTTTAACAGTTGCTCAGGAAAAAAAGATTCCATCTATTCTGATAACTGATATTTTAGAAACTAGATTCACAAAAGGAATTGTCTCACTAGTTGAGAAGAAAATGAACAAGGCAATGAAAGATATTATTGAGAAATGTGATGCAGTGATTCTTCCTGAAGAAGGGCAAGATGAACGTAACATTAAGCGAGTAGGCCCAATTGTAAGAACAACCAATCATTCAAGAGATGAGTTAAGAAAGAAATTTTCTTTTGATAAAAAAACAATAGTTGTAAGCATAGGAGGAACATCAGCTGGAGAATTTTTAATTGATAAGGCAGTTGATTCTGTTTCAAAGATTAATGATGTAGAAATTGTGATTGTTGCAGGTCCTTCATTGAAAAAACAATATGAAGGAGTAAGAAATTTTGGATTTGTTGAAAACTTACATGAGATAATTTTTGCCTCTGATCTTGTAATTTCTTTAGCAGGAAAATCAACTATTGATGAATCAAAAGCATATGGAACTCCAGGAATTTTTATTCCAATAAAAGATCATTTTGAGCAAGAAGACAATGCTAAAGAGGAAGGATACTCATTTGATGATGTCTTTAGATTAGAATCTCTGATTTCTGAGAAACTGGTACAAAAAAGAATGCCTCTTAGTTGTGATGGGGCAAAAAATTGCTGGAAAATTATTCAAGGTTTTCTCTGAAGGTAGAAAAAATCCAATCCTTAATAGATGGCACAGGATTTTGATTACCTCGTAATGGCCAATTTAGCTGTTGTAAAGTTTGGCGGTAGTGCTATAGGACCAGATGGGCTATCAATTCCAATAATCATTCAAAGAATAAATGAAATCAAAAAAGATGCCAAAGTAGTTGCTGTTTTTTCAGCACCGCTGACAATCCAAGATGGTAAAACTAGATCACTTACAGATGTTGTTTTAGAATTAGGAAGAAATGCTGAAAATAATCAATCAATTAATCTTGATGCAGTGAGAGGTGCATATGAAAAAATCCTAGAGCTAGTTAGTGATGATTATCAAGAAGATTGTAAAAATATCATAAACTCAAATCTTGAAAAATCAGCTAAGGCACTTGAAGAGGCAAAACAAAAAGGAGAATTTGCAGATGAGATTCGTTCAAAGGCTCTAGCATTTTCTGGTGAAATTCTCATGTCACATGTAATGAATTACATTTTGAAGAGTCAGGGAATAAAATCGGGTACGGTAAGCTATGAAAATTGGCCTATTGTGACTGATAATAACATAGAATCTACGAATTTTCTTTATTCAGAATCACTTGAAAAAATTGGCCATCTAGAAGAGCTGGTAAATGAAAACGAAGTAGTTACTATTGGAGGATTTATTGGAAAAACTGTTGATGGCATTACAACTACCTACGAGAGAGGTGGTTCTGATCGTACAGCTGCGGATCTTGCAATACTGTTGCACAAAAAATATGATGCAAGGATTGATTTTGAAAAAGACAGTTCTGTAGTTTCTGCTGATCCTAAAATTGTAGGTGAGGGTTTGAGTGATGTAAAGCAACTATCATACAATGAGGCAAGACTTGCAGGCATGTTTGGAATGAAGATTCTTGATCCAATTGCAATAAAGGAGATCTTAGAAAATGGTGTAGATATGCCAATAATTATTACAAATATGAAAGATCCTCAAAAAGCTACAACAATTTTACGAAAACCAACAAATGAAAATGGTCACCCATTAAAGATAGTTACAGGAAAGAAAAATTGTGCTATTGTAAGAATAGAAACAGAAGCAGCATCAAGTTTGCTAGAATCCCTAGATAAGGAAAAGCGATATAGCGAGTTCATTGTATTATCACCATTCACAAAAGATGGAATAGAGTTTTCCAGATTACTTTTCTTAGATGGAGAATATGTTAAAAGAAACGAAAAATATCTTTTAGGGTTTGATTCTCTTGCAACAATTACCTACAATCGCGGAGTGATTACTTTGATTGGAGATGAGATGTGGAGAGTTCAACAGATAGCATCAAAGGCTAGTGCAAAGATTGGTGAAGCGGGACTAAACATACTAAACATGGATGCTCAAGAAGAAACATCAAGAATAATTATTGTAGTAGAAGATTCTGGTGACAACATAAGCAAGGCAATAAGTGCAATTCATTCAGAAAGATCAAAAATTAAGTTTGTTTAAGTTTTAAAATTTTTCAAATGGCGCTACAGGTTTGAAACCAGTAGTGCCATCGTGGGTTTTTTCTTGGGGCCGATATCTAGAATCATCCCCGGCGTTACCCAAAACACGCGATAATTAAAATAGGAAAATCTGATATTTAGAGCTGATCTATATAGATCAAGGAGGCATAGGCTCAGCGATATACCACAAAGCCATTCCCGCGCCAATAAAGACAAACCACTTGAGATTATTTTTGCTAAAGAAGATATTAGTAGATGCAAGTTCTTCATCAGTTTTTGCAGATGTTCTCATCTTTCGCATCTCAAAGCCTTGGCCCACAAGTCCTATAATGACAAGTATGGTTGCAACAGCGCCAAAAATCCAATTCATAAATTAGATTTCTCTGTCATTGAATATTTAGATTGCAGTCACAACCAAAATTGAGGGTAATTTTGCGTGTGTTTTCACAATAATCAAACTCGTCTATATTACATTCCATTCACAAAAGATTTTGTGTCTAAATTCTACGTTCCAACTAGACCCACAAAGAAAACTCTAGATTTGGAAGATGACGATGAAACAGAAAGATAATTCTTTAAATTACTAGTATATTTCCAATCTCATTATGAAAGAGGTAGGCAAAATTTGGATGAATGGAAAATTGGTTCCATTCAAGGATGCCAAAGTTCACGTGCTAACTCATGCTCTGCATTATTCTACCTCGATTTTTGAAGGACTAAGATGTTATAGTACACCAAATGGTTCTGCAATATTTCGATTACCTGAACATGTTGATAGATTCTTCAAATCAGCAAAACTATACTCTATGAAGATGCCATACTCTAAAAAACAGATATCTGATGCAATTATCAAAACGGTAAAGGCGAGTCGTCTCAAAGAATGCTACATCAGACCTCTAGCATACTATGGATACGGTACTATGGGTCTTACTCCAACACTAAACAAAGTAGATGTTTCAATTGCATGTTGGGAATGGAAGATGGGAGAATCAAAAGCAGGAAAGTTTTCAGGGGCTAAATGTAAGATTTCTAGTTGGGTAAAGATTGATTCAAGATCACAACCAATTCAAGCTAAAGCAGCTGCAAACTATTCAAACGCAGCATTATCTCGAGTAGAAGCACTTGAAAATGGATACGATGAATCAATTATGCTTAATTCTCATGGAAAAGTTGCAGAAGGAAGTGCTGAGAATATTTTTGTTGTAAGAGATGGACAAATAATTACTCCACCACTAACTGCTGGGATTTTAGAAGGAATTACTCGTGATAGTGTTATTCAGATAATTGAAGAAAACGGTGGATATGTTATTGAAGCTGACATGGATAGAGATGATTTGTATGCAGCTGAAGAAGTATTCATGACAGGAACAGCAGCTGAAGTCAAGTCAGTAACTCAGATTGATAAAGTAAAGATTGGAAACGGAAAGCCCGGAGTTGTTACCAAAGCTCTTCAAAAGTCATTCATGAATGTAGCAATGGGTAAAGATGAGCGATTCTTATCTTGGCTCAAGTACATCTAGAGCCTAAGTTTTTTACATGTAAAACTCTGGATTAGTATTATGGAATCTTGTTCTACTGGAAATACTCAAGAGATTTGCTGGTTTTGTCGCAAAGGCAGACATCAAGACTGTATGAAAGAGATTCCAATTAATGCAAAAAGTGATGGTCCACATGATTGCACATTTGACACTAAGATGATTCCTTGCCAGTGCAAACACGATGAATAAAGAATTCTGGGAAAAATTTGCACAGGAAGCAGATTTGCATTATAATGAGGAATTTGCAAAGTTCATCAGAGACTTGACTACATCCCTTAGATGCACAAGTGTTTTAGAGGTTGGATGCAATGCAGGAAATGACCTAAAGTTATTTCCAGAGTCTGTAGATATTCACGGAATAGACTCTAATGAGAAAATAATAGAGATTGCCAAGTCTAGAATACCTTTAGCAAAGTTTCAGGTTGGAAAAGTAACTGAGCTGCCTTATGAGGATTCATCAATTGACTTGGTTTTTACTCATGGATTTTTTAATTATCTGGAAGATGAGTTTGTTGCAAAAGGAATAGATGAGATATTTCGTGTTGCAAAAAAGTACATTGTTAGCTGTGAGATGTTTGGAGATGATAATGTCATAGATGAGGAAAACTCTCGTAAAGGTCGGAATATGTTTCAAAGATGGTCTGAATACAAAGTAAAAATAATCAGCAATGTGGAGATGCATGAAGATATTGATCCAGAAAAACCCAAGTTTTTCCTAGTTAGAAAACTCTGAAATTGTTTATGCGTAAGATCTATAAGCAAAGATCTTTTCAGAACTTTGGTATGACGGCAAAAAACGATTGGTGGAAGAATCTTCCAGAAGAACTTGAAGACGATATAGAATCTTTTTCAAAGTAATTTTTAAACAAAAAATACGCGGGTCTAGAGGGATTCGAACCCTCGACAGCCGGATTAAGAGTCCGGTGCTCTACCTGGCTGAGCCATAGACCCAATAAAATTAGCATCCGCTAGTGTTGTTATTAAGGTTGAGATAAAATTAGAATTTAGTTTTGAACTTTGGCTTCTACTTCACTGTACTTTTCTAAAATTTGTGTTAGTACAGTAGATACTGGAACATTGTTCATCTTTTTCTTTTCTGCTAGGAGTTTTTGATATGCGTCTAATGTGATGTATACTGGAATTGAGCCATTTCCTTCAAGTAATCCTCTTACATTGAATAGTGCAGTTTCCATTCCTTTTTCAGCAGATTTTGCAAATTTTGCTTTATCAAGAATACTTCCTAATGGGCCAAAAGGCATTTCATAATCAACTGTCATGGTTACACGAGTTAAGTTCTCATCTAATTCTTTAAACTCATTTGTGATTTGCCATTTCTTAAATGGGCCTTCAATTTGTTTTGCAGAAATTTTCTCATTTCTAACAAATTCTACTGTTTCACAGTCCCACTCTAGTCTTTTACCACTAAAGTCGCCAATTACTCTAAATGTTGTTCCAACTCCCATTCCCTCTTTGATATCCATTGGAACTACAGTCATTCCTACAGAATCATTTTTGATTTGATCAGAAACGTGTTCTGGTCGTGCAAAATAGGTAAAAACCGTATCAACAGGAGTTTTAATTTCAATAGATTTGCTTACGACTGTCAACGCTGGTTGTTTTGTCAGTCAGGATTTAAAGGTTTTGACAATTTTCCAATGAAAATTTCCTTTACAATATATTCAACAGGATTGGATAATATTTTGAAAATGACAAAGTGGCTCAAATTGAGTTTTGTAGTTTTTTTTATTTTTTCTTTAGTGCCAATAATTTCTCAATCATCTGCTCACTCGATGTTTAATTCTGCAGAAGAATTCATGGGAGGGTATAGAGTTCAGATCGCAACTTTGCCAGAATTTCCTCAGATTGGAGAAGAGTCACAGTTGCTACTTAGAATCACAGATGGAGATTTTGCAGAAGTGGATCGGTTTACAATGGGCATGAGAGTTTTTTACAATGAACAACAAATTCTTGCTTTTACACCTTCATCTTATGAAGGAGCACATTGGGAAAATGATTTTGTTTTCGAGTCTCCAGGAATTCATATTGTTAAAGTAGATCTTTATGATATGCCTGGTCATAGTGGAGTTCTTACCTATACCTTTAACATAAGTACTCAAAGTCCATTTGGATACATCTTCATAATTGCAATTGCTATAGGTTCAATGACATTTGCAGTTGTCTTAGGTTACATCTACTTGCCAAGAATATTTAGAGCAAAAACTAAGCCTTCGTCATGATTGATGCTTTTCCCATTCGGAAAGCAAACAAGGTGGTTAGAAGAACCATTGCAAATAATAGTATTCCAATTCCTAGGTGAATTGCAACTAGAACTGCATGAAGTTTTAGATCAATTACCATTGCTCCAAGAGTGATTTGTGTGATTACAAAGATGGCAGCAAGCATACTGGTAACTTTGATTTTTCTATCTGATTTTTTGTTAATCCAGCTTCCTACAGTTGTTGCAATTATTAGCACTCCAGTAGTTGCAGCAACTAATCGATGAATCCATTCTATAAGATAATCTTCTCCAGGTAAGAGTCCATCAGGACATAAAGGCCACTCAGGACAAGTTAATCCAAGTCCTGCAGCTGAAACATATCCACCAATAAACATCAGTGAATACAAAACTACCAACGATGTTAATGAGATATATTTTAAAATCAAAATTATTCTAAACTAACCTACAGTTACTGTACCTATCATCCATGGATGGACCATACAAAAGTATGGATATTCTCCTGCTTCATCAAAAGTATACTCATAGGTGGTTCCTGCCATAAACAGACTGCTATCAAATATTCCGTCTGGACCTTCAGATGGTGTTCCACTAGTGACTGTATGAGCTGCAGAGTCATCATTTGACCATGTAACAGTATCTCCAACATTTACTGAGACTTCAGCTGGAATGTAGCATTCGTTTGTCTCCTCACATCCAGGAATTGATGAACCTGCTGGAAGTGATATAACTCCGGTAAATGGTCCAGATTCTACTTCTTCAACAATCATTTCAGGAACGTCTTCAAATCCAGGTGCAGGAACTTCCATTACTTCAGGCTCTTCCATAACTTCTGGTTCAGGCTCTGGTTCAGCCTCCATTTTAGGAGCTGGAGCTGTAGCACCACCTACAAGAATCTGACCAACCATTCCTTGTTCTCTGTGTCCTGGAACGGTACAAATGTAATAGTAAACGCCTTCTTCACCTGGAATAAATTCAGCTGTTCCAGATTCGCCAGGCTTTAATGGATTACTTGGAGTTGCTACTTCACTTCCTGGATAGATTCCACCAAATCCCTCCTCATCAGAAGTTACACCAAATGCATGGAATGATTTTCCATCATTTACGACATCAAAGAGGATTTTATCACCAACTTCAGCAGTTATTGTTGGATTGTTATCTGGCTCCCCAGGTAATGAGTTAAATGCCAAAGTCCTAAAGTCAGGTGACTCGATAAATGACAGTACTATGGGAATTTCAACTCCGGTAAATGAAACGGGAGCAACAGCTTCTACAACACCACTTTTGGCAATTCCTGCTGGAGATAATTCAGATATCCAATAGTCCCACAATGCAAAGAAGATTACACCGCCTACAATGCAAATTCCAAGCATAATTGCCATCATTCTAGCAGTTCTTCCTGGAGATGTTCTGTAGATTGGTTCATCGTGTGATTGGCTCATTTTTTATCTCCTAGTGACGCGGATTCTTTTGCTGATATGGATAGTAGTACTTGGAACCAAGTTCCCATGGATCATCCATATTTGCTGGCTTTCCTTTACCTGCGCTGTAAATCATGTTACCTAACCAAATTGCCATACCAACACCTAGAATCATTGCACCAATAGTTGAGATTTGGTTCATTGCAATCCATTCTGGAATTGGCGGATAGTCAAAGATTCTTCTTGGCATTCCATATAATCCAAGTACATGTTGAGTAAAGAATATCAAAATTGCACCAACAAATGACAATACAAAGTGGATCTTACCCAACTTTTCATTATACATTCTACCGGTAACATATGGGAACATATAGTACAAGTATCCAATTGAACCAAATGCAATGGTTCCCATTACAAAGAGATGGAAGTGTCCAACTACCCAGTAAGAGTCATGTGTGATAAAGTCCAAAGGCATTGCAGCGTTAACAACTCCACCTGCTCCTGCTGAGAAGAATAATGCAATTCCTCCAACCGCCCACATCATTGGAGTATCATATCTAATTCTGCCGCCCCACATTGTTGCCAAAAAGTTAAAGACGTGCATAGCAGAACCTGGAACCGCAGCCATAGTACCTACCATGAATACTGTTTTTTCAGTAAATGACATTCCGGTTGCGTACATGTGATGCGCCCATGATGAAAAACTAACAATTGCAAGCAAGACAAATGCAAAGATACCTGAACCTTTGCTAAAGATTGGTTTTCTTGAAAATCTTGGAATAATATCATACATCATACCAATTGCTGGAATGACAAGAACGTAAACTTCGGGATGGAAAGTAAACCAAAAGAGGTGAGCATATGCGATTGGGTCACCACCCATAGAGGGATCAAAGAAGCCAGTAACTCCTAACCTATCTGTAAGTAACATTAGAAGAGCTGCTGCAAATGTCGGAAGAGCAACAATAGCGATAAGTGATGCGGACAAAAATGACCAAGCAAGCAGAGGTACCTGACCTATTGACATGTCAGGGTGTTTACATTTTAGAATTGTAACAATAAAATTAATTCCCCCAAGAATTGATGAAACTCCTAGGATTTTGAGGCCAAAAATCCACATTTCTGCTGCTGGTGCTGGTGCACTGATTACAGAGTATGGTGGAGTTGCGTACCAAGTAAAGTCTGCAAAACCTAACCAGATTAGAGCTCCTCCTGGAGGAATCATCCAAAATGCAATAGCATTAAGTTTTGGATATGCCATGTCTTTGTATCGAACCATTATTGGAACAAAGTAGTTACCAACAGCTGATGCAAATGGCAATAAGAACAAGAAGATCATAGTTGTGCCATGAACAGTAAACATTCTGTTGAATGTCATAGCATCTGCAATCAATTGTGAGCCGGGTAAGAATAATTCTGCTCGAATTGCAAGTGCAAGGACACCTCCTAAGAAGAAGAATGCTATTGACGAAATTAAGTAAAGTAATCCAACATCAGTGTGATGCGTAGAAAACATAATCTGCCAAATTGGTCTTGGTTTTTGTAATTCTAGTACCATTAGTTATCTACCTCGAGTGTTTTGCATTTTTGTAATACAGATAAAAATTTTGTCAAGATGATGGGTCCTCCACATAAAGTGTACCACGCATATTATAGTGAATTAATCCACAATATTCTCTGCATTGAATGTCATGAACACCTTCTGCATCAGGTGCAAACCATACGGTGTTAACTCTACCTGGTACTGCATCTAGTAATACAACATAATCATGAATGTTAAATGAATGATTGACATCTTTTGAAGTAATTTCAAATTTGTAGGCTTTGCCTTTTTCTACATGAAGCTCACCAATTTCTTTTGTTCCATCTTCATGCTCAAAAGTCCAGAACCATTGTTGTCCTGTTACTTTGATGACTTCAGCATCTTCTGGTACATGTTCAACTAGTCTTTCAACTTCCCAGGCTTCTGCACCAACATAGAAGACTAGAGCAATTACAACTCCAATGTAAATCCATTCAGGCCAGTTAGAGTGACTCATTGACCCTCATCCCAGCTACCAGCTTGTTCGTATCTGGTTGGTTTTGCTTTTGGATTTGATTCTCTAAATCTGAAGACTTGCCAAATCATAGTTCCAGAAACTACAGCACCTACTGTAAAGGCAATAACCATCATTCTAAAGAATAGATTCCATATTTCTGCTCTTCTATCAAGATATTCTCCAGGAGCATCTCCTGCAGCAAATGCATATTGTAAAGATGGGATTACCACCAGAATAGACAATACTAAGAATAATCCAATTAAGCTCCTCATTACCGGTTGATTTGACTGGGTCTAAATTTTCTATTTAAGAGTTTTGATGATTTGTAGTTACCAATCTTGATCGAATCTATGTGGATCCATCACATTGATAGCTTTTAGAGAAAGTTTTCCTTCATATTCTTTGAAAATAGTAAGAGAGCCATTTGCTATAATTAGCTCATAGAGTGATTGTGGTTTCAAGTCCATAACTGTTGATATCATCGCTTTGATAGGATCCATATGAGTCACAAACAAAACATTTTCATTACTATGTTCTTGAATCGCATGATCTACAATTCCTAAAACTCGTTTTTTGACTTCAGTAAATGTTTCAACACCATTATGAGCAATTTCTACTTCGCCGGAATAGAATTTCAAAAATACATTACCATGACTTGCAAAGATATCATCATATTTCATGCCAGTGAATTTTCCCATATCAAGTTCGATTAGTCTATCATCTTCAATGTATTCTAGTGAATTATGATTAGCAACGATTTCAGCAGTATGTTTTGCACGCTCAATAGGACTACAGAAAATTTTTGATACATTCATTTTTTCTACAAGTTTAGCTGTTCCCTCAATTTGTTGAATTCCAGCTTCTGTGAGTGGAACTCCAGGAGTACGACCTGCAAGTAAGCGTTCTGTATTATTTTTTGCCTGACCATGTCTTAAGAAAATCAAAGATCCCAAGGTTGCCTCGACTACCATATAGAGATAATAATAACATTGCCAGAAAAATATGGATGAAAGTTGGGATAATTGGTGGAACCGGTGGAATGGGAAAAGGTTTTGCTCTGAGATGGTGTAAAAATCATGATGTCCTAATTGGTTCTAGAGATGCAGAAAGAGCCGCAAATTCTGCTCAAGAATATACAAAATTAGCTCAAGAAGAATATGGTAGTATTAATGGAAGTATTTCTGGAAATGATAACGTTTCAGTATCAAAAGAAAGTGATGTGTTAATTCTTTCAATTCCTTATGAGAATATTGAATCAATTTGTCCTCAAATTCTTCCTGAAGTAAAAGACAGTTGTGTTGTAATATCACCAATTGTCCCTATGACAAAGACAGATGCAGGCTTTGAGTTTATTCCATTAAAAGAAAACAAACCATTTTCATATCAATTAGTTGAAAAATATATGAAAAACAAATCAAAACTTGTATCAGCGTTTCACGTAATTTCTGAAAAGAAACTTGTCAATCCAAAGTTGAGTTTGGATTATGACATTTTTGTTTGTGGTGATGACAAAGAATCAGTGGAAGTGGTAAATGGTTTGATAAATGAAATTGAAGGTCTTCGACCGATTTACTTGGGTGGAGGAGGTTTATCCTATTTTGCTGAAATTGCAACGCCGTTGTTGCTTAATGCAATGATAAAAAACAAGATAAAAAATCCTGGAATTAAAATCATCTAAGTCTGTTAAAGCAGAAAAATGAGTCCTGAATACTATCGTCGTGGTAGAAATTGGTATACTGCCATGGGCGTCATGTTTATCGTAGTGGCACTTGTTGCTTTGGTTCGTCAAATGATAGTTTGGAGTCCTGACTTTGTGATTCAGTTTTTGTTTAATAGTGAAGTGACAAGTGAAAAGATAGCTGTAGCAACGATTTGTATTGGTGCATTTTTTGTAATAATGGGGTTTAGGAAAAAAGATGGTTTCCCGAGATAATTTTCTAAAAGAACAAAAGATTTTGCGACTAGCAACAATTGGGCCAAAAGGAATCCCGCATATTGTTCCAGTTTGGTATTTGTATAGTGGAAAAAAAATCTACATTGGAACAAATACTAGAACAAATAAAGCAAAAAACCTGAAGAAAAACAACCGAGTAGGTTTTTGTGTAGATGTGGGAATAAGAGCTCCCAATATTGAAGGAGTGATGGGACAAGGAAAAGCAAATTTGATTTTAGAAAGTTCCAAAGTTTCTAAAATAGCAAAGAAGATTCTTCTAAGGTATTTTCAGAGTTTGAATAATCCCTCTGCTCAAGAGTTGCTTGATGAAACAGATTGTATTATAGAGATTGTTCCAAACAATTTTTCTGTTTGGCATTATTAAGACATGAATTCTTCTATTTTGTTTAGTGCAGAATCTAATGTTTCAATACTGGGCAAGTAGACTAGTCTAAAGTGACCGCTGCCGTACTGAGTTCCAAAACCTGAACCATGAACTGTCAAGACACCCTTTTCTTCAAGGAGTTTTAGAACAAACTCTTCATCAGAGGAATACTTGTTATTTTCAATTTTAGGAAATGCGTAAAATGCGCCTTTTGGATTAGGGCATGATAATCCAGGAATCGAATTTAGGCGCTTTACTACAAAGTCTCTTCTCTTTTTTAGCTCTGATACAAAATCAGAGATGTAATCTTGTGGCCCTGTAAGTGATTCTAAGGCTGCATATTGAACAGGTAGATTAGTTGCAATTCTAACTCTTGCTAGTTTTGGTAAATTTTCTTGTATTGATTCTAGTTGTGGTGAGTTGTTAAATGCAATATATCCAATGCGCCATCCTGTCATCAAATGAACTTTGGAAAATCCATTTAGAACTATAACCGGTGAATCTCCTGCAACTTTTCCAATGCCGGTAAATTTTTCATCATA
>JABAOE010004928.1_pt4 | contig 17310 bp, 13 predicted proteins | sample 7062141 | NCBI WGS metagenome assembly JABAOE01 (sample SAMN14538627, study PRJNA623070) | marine sediment metagenome | biome: marine biome [ENVO:00000428]; feature: marine pelagic biome [ENVO:01000023]; material: deep marine sediment [ENVO:00002113] | place: India: Gulf of Khambhat ... | reverse complement strand
CGCTTTCCATCACCCGACGTTGTATGGCAGCATGCACCATCCGGCCAACTGCGACTGCAGGAGCCTGCCGTTCAGTGCTGGTGGCTCTCCAGCTGCGCTCTGGTTCCTGGACCATCTCAGGATCCGCCTCTTCTCGCCGCAGCTCGCTCACAACGTGGAACAGTGGGGGTTCGTTTGAGTCCGGCCATGCGGTGGAGGCGCCCACCTGCCCTGCTGCCAGGTGCTCCTCTCCGCCGGCGGTCCAAACCCGCAGCTGCTCCCCTCCTGGTAAATCGACGATCGATTCCTTGCCAGCCTGCTCCACCAGCTCTTTTGGCTCCAGATCGAATAAATCGAGCGTGTCCTTCATCCATCCAGCAGCACCATACCCGCCACGGGTCTGACTAAGATGGCCGCTCAGGATCAGCCGCTCGCGCGCCCGTGTGACTGCGACATACAGCAGTCGACTCTCTTCTGCCCGGGACTGGTCGGCATCGAGCGCCTTTGCCAGACGGTATGCCAAAGGGGGTTCATCGTACCGGTCCATCGAGGCTGCTGCGCCCATTTCATCTGATAGGTAAACCGGCTGGCTCATTCCTGGCCGCGTGCGAGAGGCGTCCGCAAGCACGACGAGGTCGAACTCCAGCCCTTTGGCTTTGTGGATTGACATCAGCTGCAAGGCACCTCTCTCCCCAGCAGCGGCTTCGCCTTCCCGCGCCCCAACATCGCGCAGAACAGTCAGGTATTCCAGGAAGGCGCTCACGTTCACCAGCTCGCTTATCTGCGCATCGTCCACGAGCTTGTCCAGGTTTCGCCACAGCCGCGTGTGCGAGCTGGCCAGCACTCCGCGCCAATCTAGGCGGTCGACGAGCGCACTGATCAACTCCGCAACTGGCAGCCGGTCGGCAAGTGCATGCATTTGCTCCAGCACCTCATACGCACGCGAAGCGTATTCCAGATCATCACCCTCCAGGAAACGATCGGCTTCGGCCAGGGCCAGGCGCAGCGAGCGGACTTCATATCCCCGCAGCCGAAATAATCCAGCATCGCTCACTCCTACCGCTGGCGAACGCAGGAACCCGGCCAATGCCAGGTCGTCGCTCGGGTCGGTGATCGCTTGAAGTGCATTGATCACGTCTCGGATCTCGGGGCGCTCATAGAAGCCACGTCCTGCCACGGTTACCGAAGGAATTCTGGCCTCCTCCAGCGCCGTTTCGTAGGCTTCAAACCCGCGCGAAGATCGGAAGAGCAGAGCCACCTTGCTCCAATCTTCGATCGCCCCACCCTTTTTCAGCTCACTCAGGCGTACTGCCAGCGCTCTGGCCGCAGCAATGCGGGCCAAATCGGCACCCGCCCCAGTTCCGAGCACGATTTCAAGATGCGGCCCTGCAGTTTTCGGATCTGTTCGATCTGCGATCAGAGACGTGTAAGGAACCTGGTACAGCTGCTCACCCTCATCGACTCCCATCATCGGACCCACAAATCCATCGAGCGTCGCCAACAGCGGAGTGTGTGCACGAAAACTGAGGTCGATCGAGGGCACGAACCCTCCGCCAGTTTCCACCTCATGTCGTTTGCGCCGAAACACGCTCACATCGGCGCCCCGGAAGCGATAGATGCTCTGACGCGCGTCTCCCACAGCAAACAAATTGCCTGACCGACCTCCGATGAGCGCATCAATGATTCGCCGCTGACGATCGTTGGTGTCCTGAAACTCGTCGACCAGCACCGCATTCAGGCGCTCCTGCCAGAGCTCTGCGATTTCACCCCGCTCCAGAAGCTCTAAAGCGCCCGATTCCAGGTCGTCGAAATCCAGAGCACGGCGAGCATCGAGCGCGCGTCGGTAGGCAGCCAGCGCATGCTCGAAAACAACTTTGAGCCGCGGCAGCTGTTGTTCCCAGGCTGCATCTGTCTCANNGTCTCAGCAGAAGGCGGAGCGTCACTGGGCTTCGCACCGCCGAGCCATGGGTTCAGGAATTCGTCGTAGAGGTCCTGCAGCCTGTACATCACCGGCCGAGCAGCGCTTTTTTTGCCGCCCCCGACTTTCTGCATGCACTCCCGCCGCATCGTGAAAAGCGTTGCACATACAAGCAATAGCTCGTCGTCATACAGAGCCTGCTCGAGCTCTGCCCAGAGCTGTAATAGCTTCTCCGCCCGCGGGCCAAGTGACGGGCCCGCATCGTCGAGCAGCTCGCCGCTCCGCTCCAGGTCTTTCAGTATCTTGATCCCTTGCTTGATTTCGTCGAGCTTAAGGAAGTGCTCAATCTGGGACCGCACGTATGACCAGAGACCTGAACCCACTCCGGCCTCGAGCAGCGACTCTGCTTCCAGCCGGAAGCTCATCAACCGGTTCAGCACAGCTGCCAATCGACGAGTGGAAAAGGCCAGGAAAAGCTGAGCAGCTTCTGGGTCGGCGGCGGCCCAGGCCAGTGCGTCGGCGATGGCCCGTGCTTTAAACGTCAAGCTCAAGCCCTCATCGACCACCGCAAATCCGGGATCGATGCGCGCTTCCACAGGGTGAGCCCGCATGATCTCCGCCGCCAGGCTGTGAATCGTCCCGATGCGAGCCGCATCCATATGCGATTCGATTTCAAGCCAGCGAAGCTTTTCATCGCCCTGTGAATCGACGGCCAATTCAGCAACGGCCTGACGAATGCGGTTGCGCATCTCCCGGGCAGCCTTCTCGGTGAAGGTAATGGCCGCAACCTGGCGTTCGGTTAATCCGGTCGAGAGCAGATACACATAGCGGGCGACCAGCGTGCGGGTCTTGCCGGTACCGGCTCCAGCGGTGACAAGGACATCGCGCTCAGTTTCGGTTGCAGCCTTACGCTGTTCTTCCGTGAGTTCAAATCCCGTCAGAGGGTCAGCCGTCATGATGCACCACCTGCGCGCGGCTGGTACTGCCAGCACCAGGCCTTTGCCGGACAGTAATCCGGGCACCCACCCGGAGGCGGAACAGGCTCGAAGCGGCCTTCAGCCACACTTTTGATGATCCTTGCCACATGGCCGCGCGCCACCGCATACGCAGCAGTGGGACCGGTCGCCTCTCCTTCGGGGGCTCGGTAATTGCTCAAGCGTAGCGATCCCGGCCGGGCATCCAGGATCGCCCAATAAAATCCTTCCACCACTCTGCCCAGGCCGAGAGCTTCTTGAGCCGCCAGCGCATAAAGCGGCAATTGAACTCGCCGACCCTCATCGAGCTCGCGCGCGCTCAACTTGCTACCGCCGGACTTGTAATCGATCACGCGCAGGTGTCCGTCGGCGCGCGAATCCAGACGGTCGATTAAGCCCCGAATACGAACCCGGCCGCCATCAACCTGCAGCACCAACTCGTTCTCGGGTTCGAATCCAAAGCGTCGCTCAAATTCGGAAGGTACCCAGCCCTGCCCCACTTCAGCCAACGCCCGAACCGTTTCCTTCAATGCCTGCTCGAATTGACCGCGCTCGATTTCCCAGAGTGGCGTCGGACGGAAGCCGTACTTTNNCATGATCGCGCCGACAACCCGGTCCATGGATTCGAGCACCGATTCAACATCGGATGGATCGTCAGCTCCAGCGTAGCTGTCTTCCAGGACCTCGTGCAGTACCAGCCCCAATTGAGCGGCATCGAGGCCTGCCTCGGGTGGATCGCGGGTTTCAAGTTTCAGGAGCTGCGAAGCGTAGAACATGTGCGGGCAGGTCCCATACGTTTCCAGACGGCTTGGGCTCCACAAGTGATCCGGTCCGTAGCGAGCTTCGAGTTCCTTACTTTCAGACTCCAGGTCACCCTCAAATGGCCCAATCGGGTCCGGCCCTTCCCGCTCGAGCAGCACCCGCCCGGAGTGCTGCAGATTCTTCCAGCGCTCGGTTTGTGCCTCCATAAGTGAAGCCGGCATCCCTCGGCGCTGGACGCCCCAGAAGATCAGCTCCTGCGGAGATGCCGCCTCCTGCAGCGGTCTTGGCGCTTCGGGATGGATACGTCGCTTGGCATCGACCAGCAGACGATGCACGGCATTCCAAAATGGCGACGGCTCCCATTCTTCACCATCGTCCGCCAGGTAGGCACGCGTGAACAGAAGTCGCGAGTCCGCCCGGGTTGCCGCTTGGTAGAACAGTCCCGCCTGCTCCAATCCTAGCCTTGGCTCCAGGTCCAGCCTGGCGCGGATTTCCTCATTCAAGAACGGGTCCTCGCGCTCGACCTCCGGGAACAATCCCTCTGACAGCCCCATCACAGCGACTGCCTGGTATCGTCCGCCGCGAGCTTCAAGTGGCCGCAACACGTTGACCGATGGCTCATACAGAGGCTGTCCCTCCCGATAGGTTGCAGATTCAATTGAAGTGTGAAGCTCATCCAGGAACTCGGAATAACTCAGCTCCATCCGACCACCCACAATTTCACCGAGCACCAGCGCGCGCAGCGTCTCGCGCAGTCGGAGAAATGCGGGATGATCGGGTTCCTCACCTGTTCGCTCTGCGAAGCTGAGTTCATCCAGCAGGTTCTCGAGCCACTCCACCCACTCCGAGGTCGGGCGGTTCACGCCAGGCGCAAGCCGCTGTGCGAAGTTTTGCAGCGCCTGAAGCAAGCGCTCGGCAGCTTCGCCCTTCGGGGCCGAAAAGGCCGGCAGATCCTCGTCGCCCCGCTCTGGATCCGGATCTGCCTGGGCCAGTCGCGTGAGTGCCTCCTCCCACTGATCCATCCCTTCCACCACCTGTCCGGTATGGCTGGCAGCATCAAGCGCAATCGCCTCCGTTGGCTCCAAGCCCCACGGGGAAAGTTCGAAGTAGGGCGAGCGGGCGGTCTGCAGCGTCAAGCGGCGCGGCCAACCCGAACGGCTGAGTTCGAGCAGGTCGAGCAGTGCAGCGACGGATGGTGCTTTGTGCAGAGGCTTGCCGTGGGGAAACCGTAGCTGAATGCCGAATTCAACCGCGGCACGCCGGAGCAGCGGCCCGTAGCGCTCCAATTCGGGCACGATCAAGGCACAGTCTTCCAGTCCGATCTGATCACGCACCAAGCGAGCCTTGATCCAGCGCAGCGCTTCACGGGCTTCATAGGCCGGACTTCGAGACTCAATCATTTCGATGGATCCGGCGGGATCGGTCGGGATCGCAGCCTGATCGAACATCCCCGCTTCCAGCTGCCGCAGTGCAGGCGGGAGGACACCGGCACTCGTCAGCTCCTCGGTTTCGGCCTGAGGAAAGACCTCTTGCAGCCTGCTCTGGGGGCGCACAAAACGGCTGAAGGCCGATCGGTCTTCCGCCTGACTTCCGGGAAGGGTTACTAGCAGCTGGCCGACCTGCCTTGCAATGGCCTGCATCGCTTCCAGCTGGGCCGTATCGAAGAAGTCGAACCCATCAACTGCGACAAGGGGCATCTCGGACAGGAGGTCCGGCAGATCCCCCAGCGTCCTGATGGCCAGATCAGTGAGTCCTTCCCGATCGGTCCAATGGATTGCTCCAAGCCTGCTTTCATACTCCCGGTAGATGGAGCCGATCTCCCGCATGCCCGGCTGTTCCAATTCCCCGATTTGATCGGGTGAGACCCGCGCACGCTTCAATTCGGCGATGACCTCTCCCATCACAGTGAGGAATCCCGGCGTCCCTACGATCGGCTCGTAGTACGGTAGCTCACCGCCTTTCTCAAGCTTCCTCAGCGCCAACCGAAGCAGGCGCAGGCGAGCAGGCTCGGGAGTGACAGCTACCGGTCGACCGGCGCGTGCCAGAATCTCTTGAAAAAGATCTCCAAAGGTTCCAACACTGACCCCAAGCGCGCCTCCTGCTTGGGCAATCCGGCGGCGAAATGCAGATACCTGCATGCGGTCCGGAAGAACAGCCCAGCGCGGCTGGATGGAGTGCGCCTCCGCTACAAGAAGCTGGACGAGGCGCTCGGTTTTCCCGCCGGCCGCCGGAGAGATCAGGATGGTGGTTTTTCGATCAGTCAAGATCAAGGAAGAGGATNNAAGCACAGCCCCCGGTACTCACAGATCGAACAGATCCGTGGATCGTCGATGCGGGCAAATTCAGACTTGTCAACCGGTATGTTCTGCTCTGGGTCGCGGCAATACTCATACATCTCCTGCGTCTCTGCACGCACTTGAATACTGAAGTGCTCCAGATCGAAGGCATTGAACACTTCCTCGACCTCTTCATAGGTCGGGTAGAGGTAGGCGATGGTCGGTACGACTGCATCCGCCTCGACTTCGAAATGGTAGGAAGCCCAAGCAGCATAGCCGACGAGTTGCTTGCGGTGCCGTTCGGCATCCTGCTTACCCGTCTTCCAATCCAGAATGTAGAGGTGGTTGCCGACTGGAAAGAGAAAATCCACCTTGAAGTAGACCTTGAGCCCGTCCATGCGGGTCTCGCCGTAGCCAGGAGGCTCTATCACCCAATCCTCAGAGGTCTGCACGGCCTGCTCTACCAGCCATCGATAGCGATCGCTCTCAATCAGATTCTTGAGGCTGGCCTCCACCTTCGGATATAGATCTTCCACCGTCACAGAATCGCGCTCGCCGTAATAAACCTCTTTGAAGGTTTCAATTTCCGCTCGATGTTTGGAACGGCGGTAAGCAAAGTCAAAGAACATCTCGCGATCGATATCGGCGCTGGTTCGCTTCAGGCGATTGAGCAGCACTTGAATTACGGTATGCCCAGCGATTCCGATCGCAAGCGGGATGGAGCTTAGATCGCTGAGCTGCTGAATGGTTCGAACGGGAAACTCAGGATCGTATTTGCTGTAGTAGCGGTAGAAGTACTTGCGTTTGCAGATCGAGAACAGCTCGTAGCGCGACATCGACCAACCGAGGATAGGGGTATAGGGAAATCGCTTGATCTGCTTCATCGTTTTCGCAGGCCAGTTCGCTCGAGAGCTCCCGAATCGGAAGCGGCGGAATGCCGATCTGTTTCGGGACGCTCAGTAAATTATGACATTGATCCAGCGTTGTTTGGCTGAACGGCGATGTGCACGCCAAGTATTACGAGCGATGACAATTGTGAGGCGAGGAGTCCCCCGGTCTCAGGATTTCCTTATGGATCTGTGCACTCAGCTATCGAGCGCGTAGTACTGGTAGTCCTCGCCGAGCGCTTCTCCGGCCTCGCGGAAGAGCTCGCTCAAGTGGTCGTCCATGGTGAGGTAGGTGACCTGCCAACCGGACTCGACCAGTCCAACGACGTGCTCGACCAGGCGGGCCCGACGATCCCAATCAGAATGCTGGAACGCATCATCCAGGAGCAGAAAAAGGGGTTCTCCGCCTGCCAGTCGGCTGGCAAGACCCATCCGAATCGCGAGCAGTACCTGCTCACGCGCCCCTGTGCTGAGATCGGATAATGCATAGGTGGCGATGTCGCTCTTAACGAGAAGCTGCCCGTCCTCGAAGTCCAGGGAAGAATAGGTTCCGGTGACCCTCTTCAGGAGATCAGCAACAGACGGAGCTCCTATCCCCTCGCGGATCTTTTCGTCCTCTTCAGCTTTGAGCTCCTCGAGTACGCGTGTGACCGCAATCTGGCCCAGGATCCGCGCAGTGGTTTGGCGATACTCGTCCTCCGTCTGACGTTGTAGCTGCCATAGATCGCTCAGCAGATGCTCCCAGGGGGTGGCGAGCTCATCACCGGTTTCCCTGGCAACTTCATCCTTTAGATTTTCAAGGTCCTGTTGCGCCGATTCGAGTTCCTGTTGTAGACCGTCAAGCTCCCGCTGCAGTTCCCCCAACCTGTCCGCGCTGTAAGAGATCTCGCTTGGCTCCGCTCGATAGTCAGATAGATCGACCCCGAGCGAACTCAGCCGTAGCTCGAGTTCGTGAATCTCACCCTGCAGCGTACCTTCCCACTCGCGCATCTTCCCGGTGACCTGCTCACGCGACTCAGGCGGAACGTTGTCTGCTCCCAGATTGCTCAGCAGGCGCTGCATCGTAGTCTCAAGCTCCTGGAGGCGCTCGTCATCTTCATCCACGAGACCAGAGATGTGCTCGTACTTGGACTGCGCCTCCCGAAGTGCTTCCTTATGTGCCTTAAGCTCAGCTAAGCCGCTTGGCACACGTCCGAAACGACGTTTGTACTCAGCTGCGATTTCGCGACGCTGAGCGATGTCCACCGCCGCTCCTGCCAGCCTTCGAAGCCGCCGGGCATACAGGAACCAGAACACCGTTCCGATCGAGAAGGCGACCAGTGAACTGACCGCCAAAACGATTCTGGCGGTTGGGATCAAATCGAGGAAAGCCAGGGCGAGAGCCATACCAAGGCCACCGGCGGAAAGCACACCCGCCAACACAGCATAAATGGTGGGCCGAGGGCCGCTGACACCTTCCAAACCACGGGACTCCCAGAGATCAGCTGCCTGTGTTATCCAGGGGTAATGCTCGGCGGCCTTTGCCGCCTGCTGCATCTGCTCACGATGGCGGTCCAGTGCAGCCTGCTGATCTTTATGGCGTTCGATCGTCCGTTCAAGCTGCTCAAGGTCCTGCCTTGGAAATTCGCCGAGCTTGTGCTGCTGCTGCTCCAGCTCCTGGCTGGTCTTAAACGCCAAGAAACGTTTCGCATCCTGCTGCTTGCCCAATTCAGCTTGGAGCTGCTCCCGCTGCATCTCCAGGGCACGCAAACGTCCTTGCGAGTATCGGCTTTCGACCTGCTCTCCCAGCCTCGCCATCCGATCGGCGTTCGCCTTCTGATCGGATCGCGTCTTGATCTCTCCGCGCTGGTCAGCCTCGATGCGACCGTCAACAACCTTCGCTCCCCGAACCGTCGTCTGGATGCCCTGGAGGATCTCCTCGATCAAGGCTTCCGAGGATACAGCCGCCTTCAGGACCGCCCGATCGATTCCGAGCTGGTCCGAATCCGTGAGTGCGAGTTCCGCACCCTTGACGACGATCAGCCGCGCCATGTTGTCGGGAAGACCGATTTCAGACTGCTCCCAGAAATCCTCCAGTTTCCGCTTGCCATCCGGGGTGAACTCCGTAGCCCCTGCTTCGAGGCCGGACAGGACCACCTTGCCGCGCCCCACCTCATCCCGCATCGGCCACGATTTTGCGTGACGGAATAGCGATCGAAGCAGGAACTCGACCAGGTAGGTTTTCCCGGTTTCGTTGCGACCATAGACCAGATTGAGCTTGCCCAGCTGCAGAGTTCGATCTCCCAGAGGACCCAGGCTTTCAACGAAGATTTCCTTGATCGAGATCGGCATCGTCAGCTTCCCCAGATGATCCGCAGCGCTTCGAGGGTGATCTCATCTTTCGCAGGTTCCCCCTCGGCGGCTGGCCAATCCAGCTCGTCAATCCATTCGCGAGCCTTGCGGGCGATGTGAACCCGGTCCGCGTCGTTGGCATGGTTGAGCTCCGAGAGGTCCGGTCCCTGGTCGTAAAATGCATAACTGGCTATGGCCTCTCGGGCGGCTTGGTCAACCGCGGAACGATCGGCCGCATAGCCAGCGACTTTGAGACGCACCTGTACCCGGTCCTCCCACCCTTCCGGCAGGTCCCAGGCCTGGATACGCGCCTCAATTTCGTCCACAAGGTATGCCTGCTCATCCTCGACCGGCAGCATGACTACAGTTTCCTTGAAGTACAGCTGGGGGCTGTTCACCGGCTGCCGCGACACTTCCCGGCTCTCGGTATCGAGTATCAGGAAGTAGCGCAGGCCAGTTTCGTTAATGTTAAGTGGGTTGGGTGAGCCTGCATAATGTACCGGCGGCTGCTTGTAGGCCTGGTGAATATGACCCAGCAGCACAGCGGCTGGCTTGTAGGTCTCCAGATCTGATCGAGTCAGGGGCATGTACACTCCTGGTTCGTTGGGATCCACGATGTGAATGCCGCCGGTCCAGTCGCCATGGCTGATCAGCGCCCACTGTCCCGGTTTCAAGCTTGGCTCAAATGCTGGCAGGTGTTCTCCCATTGATGTGCCCGGCACGTAAGGCACATACAGCAGGTCCAAACCTTTGTCTGCTGGAACCAGAGTGGGCTCGGCAATGACCTCGATCCCCTCCAGCGCGAGCGCTCCAGGCTGGAGATCTGGATCATGATTGCCGGGAATCACTGTAACTGCCAAACCACTCGGACGCGCATCAAGGTACGCCCTCTCGAAATCGGCGTAGTTCTGGCGTGACCTATCGAATAGGTCCCCCGCGATGATCAGGCGATCCATTTGCAGATCGCCACACTGGCGCAAAACGTTTTGGAAAGCCTGATAGCGCTCAGGATGCTGTTCTTGCGTCGTGAGATGCAGATCCGCAGTAATGGCTATGCGCAATTGGCCCCCTGAATCTTGTGGCAAAGGATCGGCAAATTCGGGCCTCCGGGCGTCGCGTTTTCCTCAGGATCTGGAGGCAAGTCCAGACCACGCATCGTCAATCATACACAATCCCGTCAAGCCTGCTCGTAGTGCTCCCTTGCCAGGCAAGCGCCCGGCTGGATTCCGCTCAGGGCGCTCTGAGACGCGGTATGGTTAATTGCCCCGAACAGTGAGTGAATACCTCGATGACCAGACCCAGGGTGTTCGTTACCCGCGTCATTCCGGAGGAAGGACTGGATCGAATCCTTTCCCTCTCTGAGGCTGAAGTCTGGCAGGGGCGTACCCCTCCCCCATATGAAGTGCTCGCGCAAAAAGCTGCAGGTGTGGAGGGGTTGGTCACGCTGCTTACGGACCGCATCGATTCAGATTTAATGGAGGCGGCCGGCCATTCGCTGAGGGTTATCAGCCAGATGGCAGTCGGATTTGACAACATCGATCTCTCTGCGGCTACCGAGCGAGGGATTCCAGTAGGTCACACGCCGGGAGTGCTGACAGAGACCGTTGCGGATTTCACCTTTGCCCTAATGATGGCTGCTGCCCGCAGGATTGTGGAAGGTGAACGATATGTCAGAGAGGGTAAGTGGGTAACCTGGGACCCGACGCTATTCATGGGTCAGGAAGTCGCTGGCGCAACGCTTGGGCTGGTTGGCCTGGGGCGTATTGGTCAGGGCGTAGCACAGAGGGCCAGCGTATTCGGGATGCATGTGCTCTACGCAGATCCGGCAGCCGATGAAGTTCGAGCGGGGCAGCTAGGGGCTGAGCGGCGAGAATTGGACGAGCTGCTCGCTGAGTCGGATTTCGTCAGCCTGCACGTTCCCCTAACAGATGAAACCAGCCACCTGATTGGCAAGCGCGAATTGGGACTGATGAAGTCAAGCGCCACTCTGATCAATACCGCGCGCGGCCCGGTCATCGATCCCAAAGCGCTCTATGAAGCACTCAAGGATGGAGAGATCGCCTACGCGGCATTGGATGTCACGGATCCGGAACCGATTCCGATGGACGATCCGCTGCTCACCCTCAACAATTGCCTGATCGTCCCCCACATCGCCAGCTCGAGCAGGGCGACCCGTAATCGGATGGCGGTCATGACGGCGGAGAACCTCGAAGCCGGGTTGAAGGGCGAACGGCTGCCGCATTGTGCGAATCCCGAAGTCTACGGTTAGGGACTTTCGGTTTGCAGCTGGAGCCTTCGGCGACCCTGATTTGCTGCTTCTCCGGGAAGCGGACCCTGAGTTCCAGCATTTCCAAGAAGCTGACCTTAATTTACAGCAACTCCAGGAAGCTTTTCGTAGCGCGGCGTATCAGCGTCCCCGCCGTGGATGAGGAACGGTACGCAATGTATGAAACCTGGCGGAGAATGATCAGCGGGTTCAGCGGAAGGTTAGCCGAACGGTGAAGCCGGCGACTGGCCACCCTTCGCGGGTTGGTGATGAGGATCGTTCTTGGAGGGCTGGAAATAGGGATTGGTGCCGCTGGCATGATCGGTGGTATCAACGACGGAAACGATCTCTGGCACAGCGGCTTTGATGGCTACCTCTACGCCCTGCTTGAGCGTCACATCCACCATTCCGCAGCCAACGCAGCCCCCGCCCAGTTCGATGTAGGCAGTGTCGTCCTTGACCTCCAGTAGCATCACCCACCCGCCATGTTGCGCCACGCTTGGGTTAATCTGATGCGTAAGAACGTCCTGAACGCGCTGTGAAAGTGGGTCGTCCCACTCGAAAGGCGGATTGGGGTTGTCAATATCGAACTGTCCGGTTGCGGGAATGTAATCAATCTTGGAGCCGCTGAGCTTGTCCACGCTCTCGCGATCCACAAAAACCTTTAGCTGTCCGGCCTCATACGCTTCAGCGTCTTCTGGTTCTTCACCAAGGAGTACAAATTGCATGGAGTGATCAAAGCCAGCTGGGCCGCGGCCCTTAATGGCGATTCTTAGTCCGACGATTTCCTCGTCGCGTGAATTCTGGATCTCAAGCAGCTTTTCTTGAGCGGCCTCGGTTATTTCAATCAACGTTGCTCCGATGCGAATCTAGCAATAACGTCTATGATCCTATCTTAATTGGGCAAATTTCGCGTCCCGGATTCATTGCTCGCTTTGGGCAGGTGAATAGGATTCGGCTTCCTGCGGTGGCAGGATAACGAACCTCAAGCGGCTATGCGCTTCGCGCAGGGCGTGTTCTGCCGCGGACGGATCCCCCGCCCGCGAGAAGATGAAACCCAGGTATTGAGATCCCTCCGGCAGCGGTACAACCGCCTGACCAACCGGGATCGTCAACTTAATGTCCTCGATCCCGGAGACATTCTTCGCTGCTTCAACATTCTGCACTTCACAGAGAATCCCGGCTTGGGGGATCGGAATCATCATTACTCCCGATGCAGGCGTCGCGGGCTCGCTTGAAGGCAGGGAGTGACCCAACGCCTGTTCGAGGATGAGCTCTTCTAACCCGGTGTCCTCGCCGAAGCGCAAGGCGCGCGAGCAATAGCCGCCGATCGAGCGAGGCGCTACCTCGAGCACCCAAGCACCTTCATCGTTTACTCGCATCTCGGCATGGATCGGGCCTTGTGCGAGGCCGAGGGCGGCGACGGCATCCCTGGTCGCGGACACGATTTCATCCTGGATGTCTGCCGGGTGACGAGAGGGCGTAACGTAGATCGTTTCTTCGAAGAACGGGCCTTCGAGAGGGTCAGGTTTATCGAAGATCGCCAGCACCAGGAGTTCGCGGTCAATCAGCATCCCCTCGACAGCTACTTCGACCCCTGGGATGTAATCTTCAACCAGGATTTGATCTCCAACGAGCGTGCCTTCGCTGTGTACGACCTCCGCAAGAATGATTTTCAAGCGTTCGAATGCTGCGACGAATTCAACCGGGTCGTTGACACGCATCACCCCTCTGCTGGCTGCCAGCGCGAGCGGCTTGACCACGCAGGGGAAACGAACTCCCTCTGCAAGGGCGACCGGATCCTCATCGACGGAAAAACGCTGATAAACAGGCGACCGCATTCCGGCCGCTTCCAACGCCCGGCGAGTTTGATATTTATCTCGTGCAGCGCGCACGGCTACCAGCGAGCTGTGTTCGAGGCCAAGAGCATCCGAAGCCATTGCGGCCAGCACGACGCCGTCATCATCGGTGGACACGATCGCTCTCAGCGGATACTCGTCTGCGAATTTGACGATCCGGTCGGTCGAACCTTCCAGATCCTGAAAATCCACATGCAGATTGCCTGCTGGATTCAGGTCAGCAAGTAAATGCTTCTCTTGCGTACCTACGGCTACGGGGATACCGAGCTTGGCGGCTGCCTCCAGAAATGCGCCCGCCCGGTAGGTCTTGGTCGTCATCAGCAGCATCACACGATCTGCCGCATCTATCGCATTCATAGTTCCCAACTTTAATTGCGCGAAACTCGGTCTGTTTCTCGGTCTAGATCAAGGCTGCTGGCCAGGCCCTTGCTGCGCGGGATGCGGATGTTGGATCACCCCAGCTCCTTGCACATTCCACTCTTCAAAGCCTGCGCCTGGNNGAACAACGCTTCGATCACTGGCAAGATGCTCAAGCTATCAACAAGCGGATAATTTGGGTATCAAGTTGGCAGATCAGCATCTGCCACCAATTCCCTGACCCGCCGAGCCTCCTCATCCCCAAGAGGTCCGAAATCGGCGGCCCCTGCATTTTGTCGCACCTGCTCGACAGTCTTGAATCCGGGGATCGGGATCATGTTGGGATCGATCGCCCAGATATAGCTGAGGGCGCCTTGTGCCATCGATCGCCCGCCAGCCGTAAGCGGTTCGCGCAGCGCGTCAATTAGCTCCAGACGCCTGGCCAGGCGCTCCGAGTGAAAATCAGCCCCGTGACGGACATCGTCCTCAGGGAAAGTGGAATTCTCGGTGAATTTCCCGGTAAGTACACCCCGGTTGAGCGGATCTTTATTGATTCCAGCGACATTCTGAGCCGCACACAGCTCCCGCATCTCTTCATTGTCAAAGATCGCATTGAGCGAGAACTGGATCGACGTGCACTGCTCACCCTCCGCGAAGATTTCTGCTCGATCCACCAAATCTGTACTCCAGCCGTACCAACGGATCTTTCCTTGCTCCACCAGATCTTCAAGAACGCCGCGGAGTTCGAGTGCGAGATCGGGATCGTAGGACGCTTGGTGCAGCTGGTACACGTCGATGTAATCCGTCTGGAGTCGACGCAGGCTGTTCTCTACATCCGTTCGAACATTGCCCAGAATTTGGTCGTCGTCTCGATACACGACTTTCGTCTCTTCGTTCACCATGTGACCAAACTTTGTCAGGATAACGACCTGGTCCCTGCGCCCTTTCAGCGCTTCACCCAAGACTCGCTCACTGTGCCCGGCGCCGTAATTCGCAGCGGTATCAAACAGATTCACACCCAAATCTATCGCGGCATGGATAGCAAGCGTTGATTCATCATCGTCAACCTTGCCCCATCCGGCTGGCCAGGATTCTTCTCCCGGGTTGTGCCACGTCCAGGGTCCGCCGATCGCCCAGCATCCCATCCCCACCGCGCTGACTTCGATTCCGGATTTTCCCAGTGTCCTTTTAAGCATTTTTTCCTCTGTCCTCTGCAATTCCCATCGGGACGATGATGACGGGTAGCGAATGGATTTTGATGTTACCACTGGAGAATCATTAGGGAGCCGGGTGGTCGTGCGCGATCTGGACCGTTGCGAAGAAGTCGCCCCACTCAGCCGCGATGGGCCCCACGAGGATTTCACCCCCGCATACCAAGAACTCATGGAGTGGATACAATCCAACGGGTATCAGATCATTGGCCCCAACCGTGAGAGCTATCTGCTGGGCCCAATGGCAAACTTGGCACCGGAGAAATATGTAACCGAGATCCAGTTTCCAGTTACGAAAGCCTAGACTCACTCAACCCCGAAATGAAAAGGCCAGGCTCCGCAGAGCCTGGCCTTACGTTTTACCTGTTCTCTCATATTGCCGGCCACTCGAAATAAAGAACCGCGACGAGAACGGCTACGTCGATAACGATGCCAAGCAGGCCCTTCTCGATGGGATGATCGGGCTTTCCATCCCAGAATCCAACGATGCCGGCTATCGACAACAGCGCGGCCGCAACTGCACACGGCCCCCACCATGATTGCTGCACAATCAGACCGGTACCAGCGAGCATGAACAAGAAAGTCGTAACCAGATGAACGACAGTAGCAAGCGCCATCGTCACCTGATCACCAAAGGGCTTGGTGAACAGCCATGACTTTCCGTTCCAGACTGTATTGGCGTCTGCGGCCACCAGCCCGCGCGCCATAACGACATACCAGAGATGCACTACGCCGTGCAAAATCAGGAATACACCAACCATGATGTGCAGCATTTACAGCCCCCTCCTTTTCGCAGAAGCAAGGATTGGATCTCGCCCTAAAAATGATCGTAGTGCTTGGGTTTGTCGAAACAAGGGGAGAAGGTCACGCAGGTTGCGTGATTCCTTTCATATAGCCGATCAGACGAGCCAGGGATTCTAGCGATAGAGCGTGAGGCGGATTCGGACCCCTCCAGCTAGATCTTTTCGAGTTCTTCCAGGATCCGGACCATTGCCAGGGAGTCCAGCTTGCAGTAGTCCCAGAGGGCTTTTCGGATAGTCTCGATTCGACGGGGATCTTGTTCATCGGTCAGCGCACTGAAAGCTCGCATTGCCGCCCCCCCATCCTTGATCTCAAGCTCGTCGTAATTCAGATCAGGATCCAGCACGGGAAGTACGGCTTTGATGGAATATGAGCCGCGCATCTCTGGCGCATAGTAGGCTCCGTCCTTGAAGATCTGCATCAGGTCGACCAGCCGGTCCAGAAGCGCATGCAGCGCCTGGGAAAATTCTGGAAATTGCTCGGCTAGATCCTCAATCCTCCCGGCCTCGAAGGAGCTGTAAACGACGATATCCCCTGATTCCCCGAGCTCGGCCAGCAGCGACTCGATCAGAGGCCTACGCGGGTCAGTGCCCGCCTCTGCCAGATAGCCCGCGTGCCAAAGCATGGATCCATCAGCATGCTTTTTATGCAGCGAGTACTGAAAGGGAATCTGGCCATATGCTCGCGTTCCATCGTAGGGAGGTACGGCGGGGTTGAGAGTTTCAAAATCCAGGAAGTAGATTGGGTAATTCAGTGAACGGATGAATGCCCGAATGGGACCCTGATCCACCTGGGTATGGCCGCTTCTATCGCTCGCGATCTGCAGCCGCGCTCGATCGCCCAGCGGGAAGTCTTCGGGAACGTCCACAGTATGCACGATCCCCTCCCGATAGAGCGCAAACGCCTTCTTCTTGGACAGGCGGGAGAGGTTGAAAACGGAATAATCGGGAACCGCGCGCCAGCAGTAGCCCAAGAAGTCGCAGTCGTAGGGCTCGAAGCAATGGGGTCCGATTGCGATTTCTGGGATCGCCCCGGCATTCAAGACCTGCTTGAACTGCACCAGCAGTCCGGGGATTTGGTCCTGCCACCCACGCACTTCTTCCATCACCGACACGATCGAAAAGAGCCTTTCCAAGTTCAATTCACCCTGGCGGACGTAATTCGGGTCCAAGTGCACAATTGAAATATCCGCGAGTTCAATCCCCTGCCTGCTCAGAATGAAATACTGAATGGCTGCATCCGGAATGTGATTTTCTTTTACTGCGGNNTACGCTCGCCACGCATTCCCCTCTCGCACGAGAATGTCGACCAGGACCAGCACCTGCTCGTGCTGGAAGGCAGCCTCATAAATCACTTCGGCGCCTTCAGAGATCAAAGCTTTGGTGGTCTTAAGCGCATGTTGGAAATCAAAACTGTCGGGTTGTTTGGTTAGAACCCCGCCGGGGAACAGCTCACGCGCCAATTGACCTACCTCCCGACCGGTTGCGAAGAGGGCTTCCTGATCAGGCGAAATGGGATCTCGGAGCTCGCGACGGTAGCGATTCAAGAAAAGTGCCTTGGGACACTTCAGTCCGCGCAAGAAGGTGGACTTGCTGAGCAGGTGTTCCTGGTTCACTTCAGCATCCGTTGGACATTCGCAAAATCCAGCTCGCCAGCAAAAACGGGATAGATCCGTACTTCTTGCTCGCC
>JABAOE010002575.1_pt1 | contig 17310 bp, 14 predicted proteins | sample 7062141 | NCBI WGS metagenome assembly JABAOE01 (sample SAMN14538627, study PRJNA623070) | marine sediment metagenome | biome: marine biome [ENVO:00000428]; feature: marine pelagic biome [ENVO:01000023]; material: deep marine sediment [ENVO:00002113] | place: India: Gulf of Khambhat ... | reverse complement strand
TCCTTGTTCTTGAAGTCGGTCTCGTACCAGCCGCTACCCTTGAGTCGAAATCCCGCCGCCGACACCTTGCGCTTCAGCTCCGCCTGACCGCACTCCGGGCAGTACACGAGCGGCTCCTCGGAGATCTTCTGCAAGGTTTCGAGCTGGTGACCGCAGGAATTGCAGAGATACTCGTAGATCGGCATGGTTTGCGTCTCCAAAACGACACTGCCCCCGAAGGTGGGGGCAGATCACCGACAATCAATAAGTATATCGCGTCGCCCCGCCGAGCGGATAGCCTGCGGGACACCGCCCATCGCCTTCAACGTCGCCGCCGTAAGCGGCATCAAGCCCCGGCGATGGTGAGCCCGTCGACCAGCAGCGACCCCGTGCGCGTGCCGCCGCGCACGTCGACGTCGGTGCCGCTCTCCGCGAGCCCCCGGAACATCTCACGCAGGTTGCCGGCCACGGTGATCTCCTGCACCGGGTGGCGCAGCTCGCCGCCCTCCACCCAGAAGCCCGCCGCGCCGCGGGAGTAGTCGCCGGTGACGTTATTCACGCCGAACCCGATGAGCTCGGTGACGAGCAGCCCCGTGTCCATGGCGGCCAGCAGCTCGCTGAAGTCCTTGCCGCTGGGCTCGATGGTCAGGTTGTGCACGCCGCCGGCATTGCCCGTGGTCTCCAGGCCGAGCTTGCGCGCGGAGTAGGAATCGAGCACGTAGCCCTGCAGCACGCCGTCGGCGACGACGTCTCGCGCCGCCGTCGCCACGCCCTCGCTGTCGAAGGCGGCGCTGCCCATNNCTTGCCGACGTGATCGACCAGAAACGACGCACCGCGGTAGAGACTGGAGCCGCTGATCGCACTCACCAGATGCCTCAACAGGCTTGCGGCCACCGGCGCCTCGTAGAGCACCGGCGCCTGGCGCGTCTTGAGGCGCCGCGCATCGAGGCGACGCAGCGTGCGCCGGGCCGCGATGCGTCCCACCTGCTCCGGCGCCTCGAGCTCGTCCGCATTGCGCGCCGCCGTGTACCAGTGATCCCGCTGCATGCCTGCCTCGCCGCGGCCGATTACCGCACAGCTTATCTGGTGACGTGTCGAGCGCACCCGGCCGAGAAAGCCGTTCGTGTTGCCGTAGACCTGGTGACGCTCCACGCTCGCGACGGTCGCGCCCTCCGAGTTGGTGATACGCGCATCGCTCGCGCGCGCGGCGTCCTCGCACGCCATGGCGAGCTCGACGGCCCGCTCCACGTCGAGCGCCCAGGGGTGATAGAGGTCGAGATCCGGTACCTGCGTCGCCAGCCGCGCGGGATCGGCCAGCCCGTTACAGGGATCGGCCCCGGTGTGGCGCGCGATGGCGCACGCCGCACGCACGGTGTCGGCCACCGCCGCGGCCGTGAAATCCGAGGTGCTCGCCGCGCCGACCCGGTTGTCGAGGTAGACGGTCACCACGAGGCTCTTGTCGCGGGTGTGCTCTACGGTCTCCAGCGCACCCATACGCACGGTCGCCGAGAGGCCGCGGCTGCGGGTCACGGTCGTCTCGGCGGCGCCGACACCGAGGCGGCGGGCCTCGCTCAGGACGCGCTCGACCAGCTCATGCTGGCCCTGCCCGCTTTCCTGCGGATCGCCGGCGCGGGCGGGCACGTTCAGCTCTGGCATGGTCCTGCCTGCGACGCGTTCAAGCGACCTCCACCCCGCCGACGGTAATGCCGTCGATGCGCAGGGTGGGCTGCCCGACGCCGACGGGCACTCTCTGGCCCTCCTTGCCGCAGGTGCCGACGCCCGTGTCGAGCTCGAGGTCGTTGCCGACCATCGCAACCCGTGTGAGCACGTCGGGTCCGTTGCCGATCAGGGTGGCTCCGCGCACGGGTCGTGTCACCTTCCCGGCCTCGATCAGGTAGGCCTCGCTGGCCGAGAAGACGAACTTGCCCGAGGTGATGTCCACCTGTCCGCCGCCGAAGTTCACCGCGTAGAGCCCTTTGTCCACCGAGGCGACGATCTCCGCCGGGTCGTGCTCGCCGTTGAGCATGTAGGTGTTGGTCATGCGAGGCATCGGGAGGTGCGAAAAAGACTCGCGGCGACCGTTGCCCGTCGGCGCGGTTCCCGTGAGGCGCGCGTTGAGGGTGTCCTGCATGTAACCCTTGAGGATACCGCTCTCGATGAGCACGGTGTTCTGCGTGGGCGTACCCTCGTCGTCGACACTGAGCGAACCGCGGCGCTCGACGAGGGTGCCGTCGTCGACCACCGTGCACGCGGGCGCGGCGACGCGCTCGCCGATGCGCCCGGCGAAGGCGGACGTGCCCTTGCGGTTGAAGTCTCCCTCCAGGCCGTGACCGACGGCCTCGTGGAGCAGAATCCCGGGCCAACCCGGGCCCAGCACGACCTGCATGGAGCCGGCGGGCGCGTCCACGGCCTCGAGGTTGACGAGCGCCTGGCGAACCGCCTCGCGCGCATAGCCGAGCGCGCGCTCGGCATCGAGGAAATAGCCGTAGCTCACCCGCCCTCCGCCTCCGGCACTGCCTTGCTCGCGGCGACCGTTTTGCTCCGCGATCACGGTCACGTTGAGACGCACGAGCGGGCGCACGTCCGCCGCCATCAGGCCATCGCTGCGCGCCACCAGCACCACCTCATGGACACCGGCGAGACTGGCCATCACCTGCTTCACGCGCGGATCCTGCCGCCGCGCCTCCGCCTCGACGCTCTCCAGGAGCCGCACCTTGGCCTCGTCGCCCAGGCTGGCCAGGGGATCGGCCGGGGCGTAGAGCGCCATGCCGCCGCCCCCGTTCCACGAGATGGCTTTCCCCGTCTTGCGGCCCGGCGCCCGCGCGATCGCCCGCGCCGCCCCGGCGGCGTCGGTCAACGCCGGCAGCAGGAACTCGTCGGAGTACGCGAATCCCGTCTTCTCGCCGCTCACGGCACGCACGCCGACTCCTTGGGCGATGTTGTGCGAGCCCGACTTCACCCGGCCCTCCTCGAGCATCCAGGACTCCTGCCGCAGGTACTGGAAGTAGAGGTCCGCGTAATCCACATCCCGGCCCATCATGGAGCCGATGAGGCGGTCGAGCTCACGCTCGCCGATGCCGGCGGGCTCCAGCAGCGTCGTGCGTGCGGTTTCTAGAGGCTCACTCATGCGGGGTCATCGGCTTAGTCGGCTGCACCGTCCGGGTCGGTAGACAATGGCGGCAGCGCCGACCACATTCAACCTCGCGCCGTCAGGGGTTTTGGTCCCCGCCGACGGAGGCCCGGCGCACCGGCTCGGGTCGGATGCCGAGGCGGCGATGCTCGAGCGCCGGCAGCGACGCCCGCGCCCGCGCCGCCCGCTCGAGATCGATCTCGGCCGTGACGATGCCTTCTCCGCGCGGGCGGCGCGCGAGCACCTCTCCCCAGGGGTCGACGATCATCGAGTCGCCGTAGGTTTCGCGGCCGTTGTCGTGCGTCCCGCTCTGGGCCGGCGCCACGACATAGGCCAGGTTCTCGATGGCGCGGGCACGCAGCAGCACTTCCCAGTGCGCGCGCCCCGTGGCGACGGTGAACGCCGAAGGCACCACGAACCATTCGGCGCCGTCGTCGAGCAGGCGGCGGAACATCTCGGGGAAGCGCACGTCGTAGCAGATGCTCAGACCGACACGACCGCAGGGCGTGTCCGCGCACACGAGTTCGTCTCCCGGCTCGACGTAGGCTGACTCCTCGTAGACCTCATCGGCGCCAAGGTGCACGTCGAACAGGTGCATCTTGTCGTAGCGAGCGACGAGCGTGCCGTCGTCGTCGAAAACCAGGCAGGCGCTGCGCACCCGTGCCCCGGCCGCGCTTTTGTACGGGATGCTGCCCGCGATCAGCCAGATCGAGTGCCTGCGGGCCTGTGCGCGCAGGTACGACTGCGTCGGCCCGCCACTCTCGTCCTCGGCCGCCCGCCGCCGGTCCTCGCGCGAGCGCGCCATGAGCGAGAAGTTCTCCGGCAGCACGGCGACGCGCGCGCCGGCGGCGGCGGCGGCGGCGATCAAGCGTCCCGCCGCCGCGAGATTGGCGTCGACATCGCCGCCCGAGTTCATCTGCACCGCCGCCACCCGGCTCATCGGCTGCGCCCGTCCACCACCTCGATCGCGAGGACATCCGCCGCGCCGGAGCCCGGCTCCAGCGCGATGTGTCGCGATGCCACACCGAGGCTGATCAGCCAGTCGCGAACCTCGAACGCCCAGGCGTTGCCCAGATCGCCCCCCGGATAGCGGATAACGATGCCGGCGTTCTCCTGCTCATCGAAGCGCATCACGGTGCGCTTTAGCGCCGGCAGCGCGATAACGCTCTCGGCGCTGCGCACCCGGGGCCAGTCGGCACGCGCCAGGTACTCGACTTCGGCGCCCCGCGCCGCCCCGCAACCGAGGACGAAAGCAACAGCGAGTATGACGCCGCGCCCGCGCGGCGAGCGTCGCTCAGCGTTCATCGATGGTATCCCTATGGCCGGGCATGCCCGCCGGCTCGGAGCTCACCGGCTCCAGGATCGGGTCCTCCCAGGAGCCCGTGACGAGATACTTGCGGTAGACCGCCTTCGACAGCCGCTTCTGAAAGAGCTTCTGGGCGAGAAGCACGGCGGCACCCGCGGCGGGATTCGCCAGCGCCGCGAAAAGACCGAGGCTGATGTTGCTCGCCACCCCCGGAGCAATCATCAGCTCGAGATCGTAGTCTTCCTGCGGCAGGCCCACCCGACCCTTGGCCTCGATCAGCGCCGCCGGGCCGACGATCACGAAACCGTCGCTGATCAGGTCGCCCCGGGCGATGATGCCGACACCGTCGAGGCGATCGAAGGCGAACCCTTCCGCGAACACGTCGGAGAAATCCAGGCTCACCCGACGCGCCAACGCCTCGATGCTGAGCAGACCGAGCAGCCTTCCGCCCCCGCCGGGGCTGACTTTCACGAAGCGACCCTCCGTCGCCGTGAGCTGATAATTGCCGCTCAACTTGGAGAACTCGAAGCCGCCGGGGCCGTCGCCCCAGACGAAATATCCGTTGGCGCTGCCGGCTCCGTCCTCCACGTAGCCGGCGTAGCCGAGCGCCGTCAGCGTCCGGCCGAGATCGCTGCTCTGCGCCTCGGCGGACAGAGCCGTGCGGTGACCGGACTCGAGGAAATCCCACGTGCCCTGCGCCTGCACACTCATCTCCGGCCGGGTCAGATTGATGGCGAGAAAGCGCATTCCCCTCGCTCCCGGCTCTGCGCTCAGCTCGAGGCGGCCCAGCTGCATCTCGCCGTATTGAAAATCATCGCAGACGATCTCCAGCCGCGGCAAGGTGCGCGGGTCGGTGGTTTCCTCGCGGGACTCGGCCAACCGCTCGAGATAAAGGCGCTCGAAGCGCGCGACCACGCGCCCGGCGCCGGCGTCACCGCTCTTCGGGTCTGCAGACGGATGCACCTCCACGTCCCCGGCAACCCCATCGCCCACGACCCGCGCCTGCCAGACGCCGTCGGCGTCGAGTGCCGCCGCGACGCTCAGGTTGCGCCAGGTCCTGCCGAGGTAGCGGGCGCGGGGCGCTTCGACGCGCAGGTGGCGCACGTCCACCGCCTCACGGGCGGCTTTGTCGCCGTCGCCGCGCACCAGCTCCCACCAGCGGTCGAGATCGACGAAGGGCGCGTGCACCCCCACCGATACGCCGGGCCCGCCCAAGGGCACCGCCCGCGGGGCACCGATCGTGATCGCGCCCGAGCTGATCGACGAGCCCGCGCCCACCGCCGAGGGCTCCAGCTCAAGCCTCCCGTTGACGCGGGAGCCGACGTCGAAGCTGACCTCGATGGGGCGATCGACGCCGAACTCGATGCGCGCGGTGAGCACATCCGTTTCCCCCGCCGGCTTGCCCACCGGCTCCGGCAGATCGATCTCCACGCCGGCCAGACGGGACTCGATGTCGAGGCGGCGCGTGCGCCCACGCAGCAGCATCTGACCGCTCCAGGGAACGGCGCCGACGAGCCGTGGGGCCACGAGTCGGCCGAGAAATGGCGTGAGTTCGGCGGGCTCGGCCTGGCCGCTTCCCGTGATCACCAGCAGCGCCGGCTGCTCCTTGGCGGTGGCGCTGACGTCGAACCGCACATCGCCGCCGAGCAGTCGCCCGCGCAGACCGCGTCCGCTCACATCCCGGTTCGTGAAATCGAGCGTGCCGCGCAGTTCGGACAGCAGGATTGACTGCGGCAACGTCACCGTGTTGCCGTCGAACTCGAAGCTGCCCTGCAGGCGTGTCTCGGCGAGCCGGCGCAGCGGCAGCGCGACGTCGAGGTGCAACGTGCCGGCTCCCTGCGCACTGAGATCCGTCGGCAGCAGCGGCGAGTCCTTGAAAAGCGGTCCGTCGCGCAGAAATTCGACGCCGCGCTCGGCCGGCCCCCGCAGCACGCCCCGCACTTCGAGCGTCGGCGCCGCGGTCTTCAGGGTGGCGAAACCGGCTTCCCCGGCGGCGACGGTCATGCCGCCCACCTCGCCGCGGGTCGCCACCATGCGCATGCGCGCGCCCTGCACGATGACTTGCACATCCGCCGACTCGAGCCGCGGCCAGCCCGGCACGTAGTCGAGGGTACCGTCCTCGATGAGGGCGTTCACTTCGAAGGTTCCCGGGGCCTCGTCGAAGGGAAAGTCCGCGGCGCGGCCATCGAGCAGCAGGCGGCCCTCAGCGACCGTTCCGCCGACGATGGCTCGCTCGAGCCAGTCGACCAGCCCGGGCGACATGATGCCCGCCGGATAGAAAGCGGGCGCCTGCGCGGCGTCGCCGCCGGCGAAGACGGCCTCCAAGCGCAGGTGCGGCGAGCCGCCGGCCGCCGGCACGCGCACCTCTCCGGCGGCCTGTGCCCGCAGCGAGCCGGCGCCCAGCGCCACGTCGCTCGCGCGCGCCACCCAGCCTTCGTTACTGCGCTCCCAGTCGAGGCGCCCGACGGCGTTCTCGAACACGAGTGGGTCCCGGAACAGCCACGGCAGAGCCACCTTCGCCGTGGCGGCGTCTAGCGCCAGCGTCCCGCCGCCGCGGCGAAGGGTCACAAGCCCGCCGAGCCCCGCGAGCCCGGGAATCCGGCCGTCGCCGCGCACACCGACTTCGTGCAGACGGGCCTGGAAGGCCTCGAACACGCTGTCGCGCCAGCGAACCTGGACGTCCTCGGCGACACCCACCGGCCGCATGTCCCGCAGCCTCTCTGCCCAGGGCGCGCTCAGCCCCAGCCAGGGCAACTGGGCGACGACATCGGCCAGCCGCAAGCGCTTCGCGGCGAGCGTCAGCACGTCGTCGCGCCGGGACAGATTGAGCTCTCCCAGCCGCCACGGGGCCCGCCCGGCCCTGAGCGCCAACCCTTGCATATCCAGCGACCAGCCGCCCCCGTCCCGGCTCCAGCGGAAGCCGCCGCCGACTTCCGCCAGCCGCAGGGGCGGAATGTCCCCGACTCCGGGCACCTCCAGATCACGCAACAGCATCGTGCCGTGTGCCCGTGCCAGCAAGTCACGCTCCAGCGTCATCTCCACGCGGCCCTGAGCCTGTCCCGCGAGGCGCCTCACGCCGCTCGGCAGAACCACCAGCGAGCCCAGGTCGAGCCCGGGACTGGTGAGGGCGACACGCCCCTCCCACGCCGCGGGATTGAGCAGCTCGCCGCGGATCTCGGCAGCGAGGCCCACGCGCGAGCCGGGGGCGTCGAAACCGGAGACCCCCGCCGAGAGTCGATGGTGCTCGGCATCGGCATGGGTCAGTCGGGCGCGGATGCGCGACAGCACGGCCCGTCCTCCCGGCAACCGCGCATCCTGCCACTCGAGCTCCCCGTCCTCGAACCGGATGTCGGTATGGCTCGCGAGCCAGGCGAGCGCCCCCATGCCGGCCCGAGAGGAGCCCCCGGGCCGCTCTGCCACCGCCAGGCCGACGCGCCCGTCGCTCTCGCGCCGCAGACTGACGCGCGGCGCACGGACGGCGAGCTCGGCGACCATGAAACGGCCCGCGACTATGGCGAGCGGGTCGACGGCAAATCTCAGCGACGCCGCGCTCAGCAGGGGGCGATCCGAAGCGGCGCCGCCGGCGGCCGACACGATCAACCCCGCCGCGGTCAGCGTCGGCGACACGCCGACCCACTCGCCGTGCACGGCCTCGAGGTGCACGCGGTGACCGAGCCGTGCGCTCGCCCACTGCTCGATCTCACCGTGCCACTGATCCACCCAAGCCAGCAGCAGGGTCAACGCCGCCGCGAGCCCCGCCACCAACAGCAGCAAGCCACCCACGAGCCGGATCAGCAGACGCCGCACGGGGGGGACACGCGCACGCTCCCCGGGGGATGCCGGTGCCGTCACCGCAGACGCGTCCCTATCGCCGCAGGGCGCGTCGCCTTGAGCGCGCTCCCGGCTCACCGCCTGTCAGACGCCGGCGGCGAGCTCGCACCGCAAAGGCGCGATGCGGGGAGAGGTCGGGATCGTGGACTCATGTGCCTCACTAAATCAAAACGACGTCGAAGAGTTCCTGGTGGTACAGATTCTCAACCTGGAGATGGATCGGCTTGCCGATGAATTCTTGCAGATCGGCCAGACCGGTGGATTCCTCGTCGAGCAGCATGTCGATCACCACTTGCGAGGCCAGGACCAGATACTCGCTGGCCTCGAACTGGCGGGCCTCTCTCATGATCTCCCGGAATATCTCATAACAGACGGTCTGCGGCGTCTTGAGTGCACCGCGTCCGCCGCAAACGGGACACGATTGCATCAATAGCCTTCCCAGGCTCTCGCGTGTGCGCTTGCGCGTGATCTCGACCAGGCCGAGCGGCGACATTTCGGTGAGATAGGTCTTGGCGCGATCCCGGCTGAGAGCCCGCTCGAGCGCCCGCATCACCTGGCGCCGGTGCTCCGCATCGACCATGTCGATGAAATCGACGATGATGATGCCTCCGATGTTGCGCAGCCTCAGCTGCCGCGCGATCGCCTGCGCCGCCTCGAGGTTGGTCTTGAACAGCGTCTCCTCGAGATTGCGGCGTCCGACGAAGCCGCCCGTGTTGACGTCGACCGTCGTCATGGCCTCGGTCTGGTCGATGACCAGGTGGCCTCCCGATTTCAGGGCCACGTTCTTGTCGAGAGCCTTTTGGATCTCGTCCTCCACCGAGTAGAGATCGAAGATAGGCCTCTCGCCGGGATAGTACTCGATGCGGGGGGCCACCTCGGGCATGAGCTCGGCGGCGAATGCCCTCGCTCGACCGAAGCCCTCGCGCGAGTCGATACGAACTTTCTCGACGTTCTCTCGTGCCAGATCGCGCACCGTTCGCATCATCAGCGGCATGTCCTCTTGGATCAGGCCGGGCGCGGTCGTGACGGCCACGCGCTCACGGATCCTGGCCCACAGCTTTTGCAGGAACTCCATGTCCGCCGCGAGTTCCGCGTCCGCCGCCGAATCGGCGGCAGTGCGCACGATGAAGCCGCCGGGAAAGTTAAGGTCCCGCCGCACGCCCGCGACGACGGCTTTGAGTCGTTCACGATCCTCGGGCTCGGCAATGCGCTGCGAGACACCGATGTGCTCACTGTCGGGCAAGTAAACCAGATGGCGCGCGGCCACGCTGAGCTGGGTCGTCAGGCGCGCCCCTTTGGAGCCGAGTGGATCCTTCAGCACCTGCACAACCACCTCTTGGCCATCGTGCAGCAATCCCAGGATCGAGGATTGTTCGCCGAGGACGCCGGCGACCATGTCGGCGGCATGCAGGAAAGCCGTGCGCTCGAGCCCGATGTCGACGAAGGCCGCCTGCATTCCGGGAAGAATGCGCACGACGCGCCCCTTGTATATGTTGGAGACGATGCCGCGGCCCCGCGCCCGCTCGACGTGTACCTCCTGCAGCATGCCGTTCTCGACAACGGCTACGCGCGTCTCCTGCGGCGTGACGTTGATGAGGATCTCTTCGCTCACGATTCGCGGCCGCCCGCTCGCCGGAGCAACACGCGCACCTCGTGCAGGGGCAGGCCGACGACGCCGGAGTAGCTGCCCTCCAGGCGCGTGACGAACGCCCCGGCGCGGCCCTGTATCGCGTATGCGCCCGCCTTGTCAAAGGGCTCACCCGTGTCGCAGTACTCGACAATCTCCTCTTGCGACAATTTCGTGAAGCTTACCGTGCTCTCGCTTAACGCGGTGTGAACCTCTGCCCCGCTCTGCAGCGCTACCGCCGTCAACACGCGGTGGCGCCTGCCGGACAATGCCCGCAGCATGCGTATCGCTTCCTCGCGCTCACGCGGCTTGCCGAGAATCTCCCCGTCGACGACGACTGAGGTGTCGGCCGCCAGGACGGGGCGTGCGGCCAGCCGACGCGTCGCAACCAGTGCGGCGCCCGCGTTCGCCTTGGCTCTCGCCAATCGCTCGACGTGCATGCGCGGGGACTCGCCGCTGCGCCATGTCTCGTCGATGCTCGTCGCCAGCAGCTCGAACTCGACGCCGATTTGCCTCAACAGCTGCCGGCGCCGCGGCGAGCGCGAGGCGAGGTAAACGCAATGCCCGCTCACCGGCCTCGCTTCCCGCGATGGTAAGGCAGTCCGGCGACGATGCTCCAAGCCCGGTAGAGCTGCTCGGCCAGCACGATGCGCACCACCGGGTAGCCCAGCGTCAGGCACGACAGCGACCAGACCTCGTCGGCGCGCGCCAGGCACTGCTCGGCGAGCCCTTCGGCACCGCCGATCAGCAACGCGGCATTACGGCCGCTGGCGAGCCACTGGCGCACGGCGTCGGCGACATCGGGCGTGGAGCGCGGCGTGCCCTCGCGCGAGAGTGCCACCAGATGGCTGTGCGCGGGCACTGCAGCGAGAACGCGGCGCCCCTCCTCGCGCACCAGGCGCTCGACGTCGGCGCCGCGGGAGCGTCTCGGCGCCGGCACTTCGATGAGCTCAAGCCGGCAATGACCGGGCATGCGCCGCGCATACTCGTCGAACCCGTCTCGAACCCATGCGGGGACTCGTGACCCCACTGCGATCGCATATATCCGCATCGAGCAATGCCGTTTTCACCCGGGACCCGCGATCCCGTGATCGGCACGGATGCGCAGCCCCCCACCCCCACCGGTGGGCGTACTGCCATTTTACGTGAAAGCCGGGCGGCGGCGCGGGCGATCCGGCGGCGGAGGCTAGGAGCTGTCCTGACGGCCCTCGCGCTGGGCGATGATGAGATCCCGCAGGTCCTCGCTCCACAACCGCTCGAGATCGTAGAATTCACGCGTGGATCGGCGCATGACGTGCGCGACCACGTCGCCGTAATCGAGCAGGACCCAGTCCCCCTCCTCCTCACCCTCGACGCCGATCGGCCTGAAGCCGTCCGCCTTCAGCGCCTCCAGCACCCTATCCGCCACGGCCTTGACGTGACGATCGGAGGTGCCCGATGCGACGACCATGAAATCGGTGATGTCCGTCATTCCGCGGACATCGAGAACGCGAATGTCCTCGGCCTTGCCGTCTTCCATGGCGGCGACGACTCGGGCCTGGATCTGTTCAGAGGGCACTGCGAACCTCCTTGCGGGCGGATCGGTAGAGTGCGTGTTCCAAAACGTAGGTGTGAACCTCGGGCGGCAGCTGCGAGGACACGTCGTCTCCGCGGGCGAGCCGCTGTCTCACTTGCGTGGCGGAAATGTCGCACCGGGTCACGTCGAGCGCGCGTATCCACCCGCTCGGACGCATGCCGAGATCAGCGCCGTGCGGGCACTCGGCATCGGCCCACCACTGCGGTAACGGTTGCGGAGCTGAGCAGCCCGGCCGCCTCATGACCGCTACATGCGTCAGCGCCAGCACCTCGCGCCAGCGGTGCCAGGTCGGTATATCCAGGAACGCGTCCATGCCGAGAACGAGACACAGCGGACGTTCCCCGTGCTCAGCACGAAACGATTCCAGAGTCGGCACGGTGTAGGACACGCCTTCGCGCCGGATCTCGCGATCATCGGCAACGAAGCGGGGATACGCCGCCGTCGCCAGCTGCACCATACGCCAGCGGTGCGCGATGCCGGCGACGGGCTGCGCACGGTGACCGGGGCGCGCGACGGGCACGAAGTGCACCGTCTCGAGATCGAGCTGCCGGCACACGTCCTCGAGCGGCAGCAGGTGCCCGTAATGGATCGGATCGAAGGTGCCGCCAAAGATGCCGAGCGGCCTCATCGGGCTCCCGGGGCGCAGGGCCGTGAGCGGCGGCGCCCGGCGCAACCGCCCGTCACTGCCGCACGTGCCCGTCGCCGAGAACGACGAATTTCTGCGATGTCAGCCCCTCCAGGCCCACCGGGCCACGCACGTGCAGCTTGTCGGTGCTGATGCCGATCTCGGCGCCGAGCCCGTACTCGAAGCCGTCGGCGAAGCGGGTCGAGGCGTTGACCATCACCGAGCTCGAGTCGACCTCGTTCAAGAAGCGGCGTGCGCGCGTCCAGTCCTCGGTGACGATGGCGTCGGTGTGCTGCGAGCCGTAACGCCGAATGTGATCCATCGCCGCGTCGAGATCGGCGACCAGACGAATAGACAGAATCGGCGCGAGATACTCGCTCGTCCAATCCTCCTCCGTCGCCGCGTTCATGTCGGGGAACTGCCGCCGCGTCGCCTCGCAGCCACGCAGCTCAACTCCCGCCTGCGTGTACATCTGCGTCAGCTGCGGCAGCACACTCGCCGCGATGGAATCTGCCACCAGCAGCGTCTCCATCGTACAGCAGGTGCCGTAGCGCTGTGTCTTGGCGTTGTATGCGACGCGCACGGCCTTGTCGACGTCCGCGCGGTCGTCGATATAGACATGGCAGATGCCGTCGAGGTGCTTGATGACGGGAATGAGCGACTCGCGTGCGATGCGCTCGATCAAACCCTTGCCCCCGCGGGGCACGATGACGTCCACGAACTGCGGCATGGTGAGCAGCGCACCCACCGCGGCACGGTCGGCGGTGTCGACCACCTGCACGCACTGCGGCGGCAAGCCCGCATTCTCGAGCCCCGCCGTGATGCATCCGGCAATGGCCACGTTCGAATGGATCGCCTCCGAACCGCCGCGCAGGATCGCCGCATTGCCGGCCTTCAGGCACAGCCCGGCCGCATCGGCGGTAACGTTGGGGCGGGACTCGTAGATGATGCCGATGACGCCGAGCGGCACGCGCATGCGGCCGACCTGGATGCCCGAGGGCCGGTAGCGCAGATCACTGATCTCGCCGACGGGGTCCGCCAGCGCTGCGATCTGTCGCAACCCCTCGGCCATGGATCCCAGCCGCTGCGCGTTGAGCTGCAGACGGTCGAGCAAAGCCTCGTCCAGCCCGCTGCGGGCACCGGCTTCGAGATCGAGGCGGTTGGCTGCGAGCAGGGCCTCGCTGCGCCGCTCGATCGCGGCTGCCATCGCCTCCAGGGCCCGGTTCTTGGTCTCGGTGGGGGCGCGAGCGAGCAGGCGCGAAGCCTCGCGGGCCTGCCTGCCCAGGCCGTGCATGTACTCCTCAAGGTCGAATGCCTGTTGCGCGGGTATCGTCATAGCCTGACCTCCGCCGGCGTCACCGGCGCGTCGACGCCGCACAGGGTCGCGGCGATGCGCTCGAGCTCCGTCCACACACCGCCACCCATGGTAACCGACTCACGTCCTTTTAGCACCCGATCGGCGCGCGCCAGCTGCTGTATCAGAGCCAAACACTGCGGTCGCGCGAGCCGTTGCAGGGCGCCGCCCACCAGCCCGGCACGGCTCTGCCAGACCCCGTGGGATTTGAGCACCCGCGCCACGGCGGAGCCGCCATCGATCGCCGAGGCCATGCTCGCCAGCGAGCGTGCTTCCCGCGCCAGCGCCCACAGCACCAGACTCGGCTCGGTGCCCTCGCGTCGCAGACCGAAAAGTATACGCAGGGCACGCGCGAGATTACCCGCGAGACAGGCATCGACGAACTTGTAGACGTCGAAACGCGCGTTGTCGGCGATGATGGTCTCGACGTCCTCCACGCGAATGCGCTGCTTCGGGGCGAGCAGCGCGAGCAGGCGAATCTCCTGAGCGGCTGCGAGGAGATTGCCCTCCAGCAGGTGGCTCAGGTGCTCGACGACACCCGTCTCGACGTCGAGCCGCTCGGTGCGCAGTCTGTGCCCGATCCAGCGGGGCAGACGCTCGGGCGTTACGGCAGCATGCTCGACGAGCGTGCCGTGGCGCTCGATGGCCTTGCACCACTTGGCGTTGCGGGCGCTGGCATCGAGTCGCCCGGCAATGATCACCACCAGCGTGTCCGCCGGCGGCGAGACCGCCAGCTCGCCAAGCACGCGCCCGCCGGCGTCGCCGGGACGACCCGACGGCAGGCGCACTTCGAGCATCCGGCGGCTCGCGAACAACGGCAAAGAGCGGGTCTGGTCGACGAGCTGCTCCCAGTCGAAGCTCCTGTCGGCGCCGAAGCGCAGGCGCTCGTCGAAGCCCTGAGCCAGGGCGGCGCGACGGATAGCGTCGCAGGACTCCTCGATCAGCAGCGGCTCGTGCCCGAACAACAGGTACGTGCCCTGCAGCGGCGCCTTCAGCCGCTTGGCGAATGCCGCGGCATCAACTCGCATGGACTGGACGACGAATGCGGGGGGCGGCGCCGGGGACGGACGCCGGCCATCGAATGCGCGCGAGCAACCTAGGCGCGCAGCGGTGCGGGTCTGACACCCTCTCTCGGTCCGGGCAACTGCGCCGTCGTCACGGTCGACAGGCGCCGCATTATGCGTTGCACTATCTCCTCCTGCATGTCCTCGCGCAGGAACTCCTCTTCGTTCCTCTTCTGCAACAGCTGGGTGCTGTCGAAGTTGAAGTCACGCCTGAGCTGGAACGGTGGCACTTGGGCCAGGGTCTCACCTTTGCTGTCGAGCACCCGGTAGGCGACGGTATAGACCAGCTCGTAGCTGGTGGCGAGGCCGCGAGTGTCGACGGTGCGCACCTGGCGCGCGTAGTCGGACCGCAGCAACTGCACCACTGCGGCGGTTTCACTGCGCTCACCGAGGACCTGAGCGCCGCTCGACGCGAGTGACTCCTTCAACTGACGCACGATGTCCACGTCGCTGCCCTCGACATAGACCGTCGAGAGCGCTTTAGGGAGCACGAACGTCCCGCGGAGGTGGAACCCGCAGCCTGTCGCCAGACCCGCACCGAGCAGCATTGTCATCACCAAGCGTAGTAGCATGTCCGTCACCTGTTGGTCCCTGTTTGTGGATTCTGCCGCGCCGCGGCGCTGGCGCACGCCGTCCCCCGGTCCCGCGCTACGCCACGACGATGTTGATCAGTTTCCCCGGCACCACGATCACGCGCTTGACCTGCGCGTTACCCACGTGCCGTCGAACCCGCTCCTCGGCGAGCGCGGCCGCCTTGATGCGCTCCTCGTCCGCCTCGGCCTCGATCTCGATATGACCTCGCAACCTGCCGTTGACCTGAACCACCAACTCGAGGGTATCACGCACCAGCGCCTGCGCGTCCGCCTGCGGCCAGGGGGCATCGATCACGTCGCCGCCCTGACCGAGCTCGGACCAGAGCTCGTGAGCGATGTGCGGCACGATCGGGGCCAGAACGGCGATAAGTACGACCAAGGCTTCGTGCATCGCCGCCGCGCGCAGATCGATGCCCTGTGGCGGCACCGCGCGCAGGTCGAAGCGCTCTAGGGCGTTGGTGAGCTCCATGCACGCCGCCACCACGGTGTTGAACTGGAACCTGGCGTAGTCGCGATTGACACGCTCCAGCGTCGCGTGCGTGCGCGCCCGCAGGGCGCTGATGTCGCCTCCCAGGGGCGCGTCGGCCCAGTCGAAGCCGCCATTGCTGCTGCGACCCTCGAGAAACGCAGCGATTCTCTCCCGGTGGCGATGCAGGAGCGACCACAGCCGCCGCAGGAAGCGATTCGCGCCCAGCACGGCGTCGTCGTTCCACTCCAGCGTCTGCTCCGGCGGTGCCGCGAACATGGTGAACAGACGTACCGTGTCGGCGCCGAAGCGATCGATGAGCGCCTGCGGATCGACCCCGTTGTTCTTCGACTTCGACATGGTGCCGATACCGCCCGACTCGACCGGCTCGCCGTCCTCGCGCAGACACGCCTCGAGGCGGGCACCGCGCTCGTCGGTGCGTACGTCGACCTCTGCGGGGTTGTAGTAGGTTATGCGGCCGTCCTCAGAACGGCGGAAGAAGATCTCGTTCAGCACCATGCCCTGGGTGAGCAGGTTCGTGAACGGCTCGCCCGCGCGCACCAGACGCTCGTCGCGCATCAGTTTCTGAAAGAAGCGCGCGTAAAGAAGATGCAGCACTGCGTGCTCGATGCCGCCGACGTACTGATCTACCGGCAGCCAGTAGTCGGCGCGCTCATCGACCATGCCCTCAGCCTGATCGGCACAGGCAAAGCGCGCGAAGTACCACGACGACTCGACGAACGTGTCGAACGTGTCTGTCTCCCGACGCGCCGCTCGTCCGCACTGCGGGCAATTCGTCTCGACGAACGCCGCGAGCTCGGTCAGCGGGGAGCCCACCCCCGCGAATTCGATATCTTCGGGAAGCAGCACGGGCAGCTCTTCGTCGGGCACCGGCACCGAGCCGCAGTGCTCACAATTGACGATGGGAATGGGGCAGCCCCAGTAGCGCTGGCGACCGACCCCCCAGTCGCGCAGGCGATAGTTGGTCTTGCGCTCGCCGTTGGCATGCTCGCACAGATACCCGGCGGTGGCGGCAAAGCAATCCTCGAAACCGAGCCCGTCGAAGCGCCCGGAGTTGCACGCGACGGTGGCTTCCTTGGCCACGTAGGCGCCCTCGTGGAGGTCGACGTCGCCCTCGGCCGGCCGCACCACCTGACGGATCTCGATGCCGTACTTGCGCGCAAACTCCCAGTCGCGCTGATCATGGCCGGGCACCGCCATGATGGCGCCGGTGCCGTAGGCCATGAGAACGAAATTGGCGACGTAGATGGGCAGCTCCTCGCCGCTCACGGGGTGGATCGCCCGCACGTCGAGCAGCTGACCCTGCTTGTCCATCTTCTCCAGCGCGGCCTCGCTGGTGTCTGCGCCGCGGCACTGCTCGACGAAGGCGGCGAGATCGACGTCCGTTGCCGCGTAGCGCTGCGCCAGCGGATGCTCGGCGGCCACGGCCATGTAGGTCACTCCCATGATCGTGTCGGGACGCGTGGTGTAGACCCGCAGCGGCGCATTGCCATCCTGGACCGCGAAATCGAACTCGACGCCCTCGGAGCGTCCGATCCAGTTGCGCTGCATGGTGCGCACCGCCTCCGGCCAACCCTCCAGGGTGTCCAGTTCGGCCAGCAGCTCCTCGGCGTAGGCCGTGATGCGGATGAACCATTGGGGTATCTCGCGCCGCTCCACCGGCGCACCGGAGCGCCATCCCTTACCGTCGATTACCTGCTCGTTGGCGAGCACCGTCTGATCGACCGGGTCCCAGTTG
>JABAOE010002649.1_pt7 | contig 17314 bp, 17 predicted proteins | sample 7062141 | NCBI WGS metagenome assembly JABAOE01 (sample SAMN14538627, study PRJNA623070) | marine sediment metagenome | biome: marine biome [ENVO:00000428]; feature: marine pelagic biome [ENVO:01000023]; material: deep marine sediment [ENVO:00002113] | place: India: Gulf of Khambhat ... | reverse complement strand
GAGGGTCCGGTAGCCCATTCGGCATCGACGGTTATACTGTCGTTCCCCTCCATTCCATCCGCGCTGAACTCTTCCACCGTGCCGATAAGCTCAACCTCTAGCGAATCATCCGCCGAGGTTCCGACAACGTTGATATTGCTCGAGTCATGCACTGTAACCGGCGAGGAAATGTAGAGGCCGCTTATTTCAAACCAAGAGAGGTCCTTCAAGAGCACGACGCCGTTAACGTTGGGAGTTCCACCTCGTCCACTGGCTACAAGCTTCAAGCTATTCAGAAAGNNCCGCTGTATGAACCGCCATCGATGCTGACCAGAAGGTCATCGGGCGCGCCGAACGCGGCAATGTCATCCAGAGCTGCCTGGATAGGTGTAGCTGAGGTCCAGCAGCGAGTCGGATCGGCGGCCACGCTGCAATCGCCTGAGCTTGCCAGGAAGGTGTAGGTTTCGCCGCCGCGCACGAAGTATGGATCGCCCGCTTCGCCCTCAGGTTCTGACTCCTTGGTGGCCATGGGGTCCACTTCGGTGGTCTCGGATTCCGTGGGATCGGTTTGATCGGTTGGTGAGGCCTCGGAGTCGGTGGCCTCTACTTCCCCACCATCTGCAGGTTCTTCACTTCCGGAAGCTTCAGTACCTTCTGTCGGTACTGCTGTTTCATCGTTAGTCGACGTTGCCTCTTCCCCACTTGTTCCAGATCCGTCAGACGTTGCCGGTTCGCCAGATCCATCCTCTTCAGATTCCGAATCCGCGCCCCCAGCAGGTCCCTCCGGATCCGTTTCTTCCGGATCGGCGGAATCACATTCGCCGGTTTTATTGGATTCTGTGCTCTCAGGTTCTGGAGTTTCGTTTTCAGGATCTTGGGAGGCTTCTATCGGGGAGGATGGATCGGAGGGGNNTCGCAGGTGGGAGTCTCGCTCGCTATGTTTTCTTCCGGAGTGGTGCCCTCCTCAGCATACGCGACCGAAACTCCAGCCGCAGAGAGAATACAAACAATCGCTGCAGCAAGCAGCACGTCGAAGACTCTCTTAATGAAGGAAGAACGTCGTGAGATGTTCGACCCTCCGGGAAGCTAGCCAGTCCCCGTGCTGGCCGTGCGCAGACGAAACAGCAAACGCGCAGCACCGGGCTACGCCCCAAAGAGTTACCAGCCATCCAGGCGTGCGCACACCCCCTAGATGGAATTGTTAAGCAATTTCTGCTGGATTCGCGCGAGTTGCAAAGCTAGTGAGGGTACTGGAAGAGGATCAAAAAGCGATGGGCAAACGGTTGAGACTTCTATTTAAAGCAGGGCTCTTCAATAAAAGGTCTTGATCCTTACCCGTTGTAATCCCTCACCTGCACCGAAAAATCGACTCGCGCAATCCTCCGGTTGATTTCAGAGTAGCACAGCTTCGCGAGCCAAGTCAATGACAGGGGGATTCCCCTTGGCTCTCCCCTGAATCGTTTTCCCCTTTCGACCTGCTTAAAGTCACGATTGTTCACCGCACATTCACCTTCCGGAGACCAAATTCACGATCGATTTGTGATGAGCCGTTCGCTCTTCTTCCCTCCCATGCTAGAATGCCCGTCCTATGCGGCTGGCACACCTCACCCTGACCGACTTCCGCAATTTCGTCAAGCTGCAAACTGAAGTCCCTCCCGGCCCAACCGTCATCGTCGGAGCAAACGCACAAGGCAAGACCAGCTTGCTCGAAGCGATCTACTACCTCGTCGGTGCATCATCTCCCCACGCCTCGCACGACAGCCAACTGATCCGCCTGGGCACCGAACCGCGCGTCGCACGCTTGGTGGCGGAGGTGGACCGTTCCGACACGAAAGAAAACGTCGAAATCCGATTGGTGATGGGTACCCTGGAAAACGGTCAGGAAAGGCTGCGTAAGGAGATCCTCCTCAATGGGGTGAAGAAACGCGCCCTCGATCTTCAAGGCCGTTTCAACGCAGTCCTGTTCCTGCCGCAGGACGTCCAGGTGGTTGAAGGTTCGCCTGGAGAGCGCCGGCGCGAGCTCGACGCAGCGATCTCCCAGGCCGATCCCGAGTATGCACGCCAGCTGCGCGAGTACGGGAAGGTGCTCGCGCAGCGCAACGCTCTGCTCAAGCAGCTGCAGGAGCGCCGAGGCAACACGGGCGAACTCGGCTTCTGGGACGAGCAGCTTGCGGCGCTGGGTGCAGAGATCATGCTCGCTCGCGCATCTGCTCTGGCTGAGCTCCAGACGCTCGCGGTGCCGATTCACAGTGAGCTCACCGGTGAAATTGAAGCCTTAAGCCTCGGTTACCAGCCGGCCTACGAACCTGTGGGGTCGGCCGATGGGGGCGCATGGAGAGAAGGCGCAGTCCGAGATGGATTGAAGGCGGAGCTTGTGCGGCTTCGACCCAGCGAACTTCGTCGCGGGATGACCCTCACCGGACCTCAGCGGGATGACCTCTCGTTGTCTGTCAACGACTTGGACTTGCGGCTTTACGGGTCTCGGGGTCAAAATCGAACCGCGATGCTTGCTTTCAAGCTGGCGCAGGTGGAGTGGCTTCGTAAGCGTACCGGAGAGCATCCAGTACTTCTGCTGGATGAAGTGCTCGCCGAGCTGGACCCGATGCGACGGAGCTTCTTGCTTGAGCGGCTCACCGGAGCGAACCAGGCCCTGCTAACTGCGGCTGATAAGAAGATGTTTACGGATGAATTTCTGGAGCGAGCTACTATCTGGACCATCGATAGCGGTTCGCTAGCTAGCTGAATTTGGGATCTTAACCAGGTAATCTCTCCAGGGCGTGGTTTATTTGAGCTTGCAGTTCATAGGATGGTCCTTAGCCGATGGGTATAGACGACTCACATCGTCGCCCAATTTAAGCATTATCGACGACTTGAACCTGGCGCGAGTCACTCACGATAAACTATAGATACAAGTGCGGAGGAGTGAGGGGTACGCGTGGCTCCGATGTTGCGGCATTTCGAACTTGAGATCTACCGCTCTGCCCATGAGGCAGCGCTCCTGATTTTTGAGTTATCAGAATCGTTTCCGAGCGACGACGACTCACCGATCTCACCAGGGATCCGGGGTTCCTCGCGCGCGGTCTACTCGGGTATCGCCGAGGCATGGCAGCACCGTATATATGAAGCCGCCTTCACGAGTAAGTTGACCCGAGCGGAAGCCAAAGCGGCGGAAACACAGACGTGGCTGCGGTTTGCGGCAGAGCGAGGATTCCTCCCAACCGAGCGCGCGTTGTCTCTCATTGGGGTTTACGACGGCATCATCGAGGGGCTTGTGGAAATGATCGACGATCCCGAACCGTGGCTCCTGCCCCGGAGCGACACTGCGCAGGCCAGCGCCGCTGGCGACGCAGCTCAGAACTAGCCGAGCGGCCGCTTTGCAGGAACGCCGGTTCGGCGCGGATAATCCGCTGGAGTAGCCGCGACTTTTCTGATCACCACCAGGTGCCGCGTCTCGGTCACGCCCGGGAGCTCCACCGGAACGATCCCCTCCAGTTGCCCACCCAGAATCTCCAGCGCAGGTATCGCCGACTGTGCCTCTGTCTGAGCCGTATCCCCCTTCTGGGCAAGGACTTTTCCCCCTACCTTTGCCACCGGAAGCAGATACTCAAGCAGTGTGGGCAGCTGGGCCACAGCCCGCGCCACCGCCCAATCGAACTGCTCCCGGTGGTCTTCCAGCTTCCCGACCTGCTCAGCGCGCTGGTTGAGGACGGTAACATCCCCGAGGTCCAGACCCTCTACCACGTGCCGACAGAATTCAGCCTTCTTCCCATTCGATTCAACCAGCGTGAGGTGAATCTGGGTGCAGGCGATGCGGATGGGGATACCAGGAAATCCTGCACCGGTGCCAATGTCGNNCGCGGATGGGGATGCCAGGAAAACCTGCGCCGGTGCCAATGTCGATGATTCGATGTCCCGGCTGGGGTTGCATCACCTTCAGACAGCTCAGTGAATCCAGAAAGTGCTTGATTTCGATCTGCGCCGGGTCGGTGACGGAGGTCAGATTGAAGCGCTGGTTCCACGCCTGCAGTTCGGCGGCATACCAGGCGAAGGCTTCCAGCTGCCAGGCGGTCAGCCGAATGTCAAACAGCGCTTCAGCGTGTTCGCTCCAATGCATAGCGTGAAGGATAGCGCAATTTGAGGAGGTGGGCGCATCGACAGCTGACAGTCGTCAATGCCGAATTTGGGAAGGGATAGGTGAGGCGCCGCTGCAGTTAACCTGAGCTATTTGCGTACAGTTTCTGTAACCCGACCTGCAGCCGCAGCAGCACCAGGTCTCGGCGTGCGGTCGGGACCTTGTAATCCTTCAAAAGCCCCTTCGCCACGCTAGCGGCGGCATCCGGTCCGTCACTTTTCTTTTTCATCCGCTTCAACCGGACGGGAATCTTGCGCACGAAGCGCGCCATGGCGTTCACGTCGTCCCGGTTAACGGCTCCATCCCTTCCAGAAATCAATAGGAAGTCACTGAAATCATTGCCGCGCAGCTCATCAAGCGACTCGAGCCACGCGTCGATGTCGGCGTCGCCCAAGTAGGGGGGTTCTGAAACGGTGACCGCGTCGCCGATAAATGCAATCTTCGCGTCCGGCAGCACCACCCACATCGCACCCACAGTCGGGCCGGGGCGGTGCCAGAAAAGGACCTCGCGATCACCCAGGTGCAGCTTCAATTCCTGATCAAACGAAACGGTTGGTATTGCCCTGTGCACACCCGTAACGCGCTTGAGCGAATCGGCTTCCGCCCCGATCGGTTTGGCGGATCCCTTGAACGCATCCGGCCAGCCGCGCATAGCATGCATCGTCTCATCTTGCCCCACGATCGGGTATTCGAAAGCCCGCATCCCCAAGGCCCGATCAATGTGATGATCCATCAAAGCAAGATATTGGGGACGCCCAATGTCAGCCAGTTGGCCGATCCAATCCCGGCCATCGTCGGGCTTTAGCGGCATGTCGATGAGCAGCATGCCATCGTCCGACGGCACCGCTCCGACGATCACACCCGGGTATCGAGACTCAACAAGGACTCCAGAACGATATTTACGCATGAGAACCTTCGTAGGATCTTAAATCGGAAGTGTAAAGTAGAAAGTCGACCCCTGACCGGGCTGGCTCTCGGCCCAGATCCGGCCTCCATGGGCTTCAACCGCCAGCCGGCAAAAGGCCAAACCCAGCCCCAGTCCTTTTGGCCGGCCCTTGCGCTGCACCCGGGCGAACTTTTCAAAAATGCGTTCCCGGTCGTCGGCGGGTATTCCGGGCCCATTGTCTGTTACCCCCACCCGAAGCTCGTTATCCACTCTATCCAACGCAACCGATATGATGCCTTCCGTGCCTGAGTATTTGATCGCGTTCTCCAGCAGATTGATCAACACCCGACGGATCATTTCCGCGTCCATCTCCACCAAGGGCAGGCTCTCCGTACCCAGATCGAAGCTTAGAACATGCCCCTTGCCCTCCGCAACCGGATGCACTTCCTCAACCGCTTCAACCACAAGATTGCTGAGCGAGCCTTTCTGCTTGTAGATCACCGCCTCGCCCGTCTCCAACTGCTCCAGATCCAGCAGCTGCTCGATCAGACGGGAAAGCCGCCGGCCAGACCGCAGCGCGATCGCCAGCACCGATTGCAGGGCCTCATCATCGTCTTTCATGGAGGTCTTCAAGACCTCCAGGCTGGAGAGCACGTTGCCCAGCGGGGACCTCAGGTCGTGGAAGATCATTGACGTAAGATCGGCGCGCAGCTCGTCGAGCGCCAGACGCTCGGAAATGTCACGCACGATCCACTGCAGGTAGGGTTTGCGTTCGATGTCGATGCGCTTCACATAGATTTCGATCGGCACCGACTTGCCGCCTTTCAGCTCCGCTTCCGACTCGTAGGAGATCGTCTGCCCCAGCTCAAGCGCGCTGAGGTCTTCGGGTAATCTCTGCTCGTTGGCCTTATGAAGCGTCAGCACCGAGCGGCTCAGTAGGTCAGCGCTCGAGTAGCCCAGGAACGTCTCCGCACGATGGTTAGCATCGGTGACGCGGCCTTCCAGATCCGTAATCAAGATGGGATCGATGCTGTCCTCAAAGAGACCCGCGTACCGAAGCCGGGCAGCCTGCGTCTCTGAGAAGAGGGTGGCGTGATTGATCGCAGTACCCGCCAATCCAGCGATGCTGCGCAGTAGCTCCAAGTGAAGCGGCGAGAATTCGTGGCTACGTGGATTGATCACCTCAAGCACTCCGATATTGCGCCGCTGAACAGAAATGGGAACAGCCGCAATGGTGCGGGTCTCAAAACCAGCCTCTTCATCGGCACCGGAGTAGAAGCGCTCGTCGGCCGTCACATCGGGAACAACCAGCGGTTCATCGTGCTCCGCCACCCAACCCGCAATCCCTTCCCCTTTCTTCAGGCGCAGGCCGACGATCTTTTCCGCTGCACCGCCCAAGGCGTTGCGAAATTCCAGTTCGCCGGTTTCACTGTCGATTAGTGCGAGCGAAGCGCCCTCACAGTCGAGTGAACGAACCGTCTCGGAGAGAATGCGCTGGAGAACTTCCTCCAGTTTCAATGTCGCCGTGACCGCACGTGCAGTTTCAGCTAGCGCGCGCGTTGCCTCGAGTTGGCGTTGGCTGTCGGCAAAGAGCTGTGCATTGGCAACTGCGGTCGCGGCATGATCCGCAAACCCGGCCACAACTTCGAGATCGTGTTCATCGAAAGCGCCGACCCGTTTGCTATCGACAGATAGCACACCGACCGCTTTCTCACGCAGTACAAGCGGGGCGCCGATCCAGCCTCGGACAAGCTCTCCGCCTGGCAGACTCTCGCTCTCGACCCATCCGGGTTCTCCCTGAACGTCGTCCCTGACGATCGGCACATCGCTGGCAAGCACACGCCAGGCCAATACCTCCGGATCCTTGGTCAGCGTCTCTCCAATCAACCGCTCGCCATCCTCAAGCCCCATCGAGGAAACCAACCGGAGCGCCTCGTCTTCCAGCACGAATATGCTGGCGCTGTCGTAATCGACCACCCGCTTGAGCTGGCGCAGCACTTGCTCGAACACCAGCCCGGGATCGAGGGCGGAATTGATGATGCGGGCAATCTCTTGCAGCGTGAGCGCAAAATTCTTGCGTTCCTGTTCGGCGCGGAACAGGCGCGCGTTTTCAACCGCAATCCCCGCCTGGTCCGCAATCGCCTGCAGCAGCTCAACATCAGCTTCGGAAAAGTGTTCAGGCTGGGGGTGTACCAGCGTCACAACACCGACGACGCGGTCCCGCGCCAGCAGGGGCGCGCTGATCGCGGAGCGAGCATTTTCATCTTCATCCTCGGGGTGACGATCCAGCCAGCGCTCGTCTTCGAGCGTGTTGACCACATGCGCGGTCTCCCGGTTCTCCACCACCCATCCGGCGAGGCCTTGTTCGAAGGTCTCGGCCAGGCGCTCGGCGGTGTGATCGTGCACTTTGCCGTCGTAAGCCAGTGCGCCTTCGGTCACGCGGCCTTCCTCGTCGAGCACCAGGATGCTGCCGCTGAGGGCGCCTACGTTTGTCATCGTTAGGTCCAACACACGCTGGAGCAGATCGCGCAGGTCAAGTTCGCCGGTCAGCTCGCGACCGATCGCGAAAAGCAGATCAAGAGAATCGCGTTCGCGTTCGGTTGCGTGCAATTCGGCCTTCACCGGCGCGATCCTTCTATGTGGATCCGCATCAGGCACCACGCGTGTCGCATACCAGCATTCATGATAGATATTTCAATCCATGACCCGTATTGAACAAAACCACCCGATCATCCGGCTCGACCTCCCCGGCATTTACCATTTCTTCCAGTCCTGCCAGTGTAGCCGCTCCCTCGGGACACGCAAATAAGCCTTCCGAATTCCCAAGCTCCTTCTCAGCCTCTTTAATCTGATCTTCGCTCACCGCGACTGCGGTACCGTTGCTCGCGCGCAACGTTCGCAGGATCAGCCGGTCTGCGTAAGGAGTCGCTACTCTCAATCCGGTTGCTCGCGTTGGATCGGAACCGCGCGCGCTCACACTTTCGGCTCCTTCACGCATAGCATCGACGATGGGCGTACACGATTCGGATTGCACGCTTACCATCCTGGGTCTGGAAGGACCGATCCAGCCCATCCTTTCCAGTTCCTCGAAGGCCTTCCACATTCCGACCAACCCGGTCCCTCCGCCGGTCGGATAGATCACCACCTCTGGCAGCTCCCAATCGAAATGCTCTGCCAATTCCAGGCCCATAGTCTTTTTACCTTCGACACGATAAGGCTCTTTAAAGGTAGAGACGTTCATCCACCCGTGTTCCCTGGCATGGGCAGCAGCCTCACGCCCGGCGTCTTCGATCGTGCCCGCGACCAGCTGCAGATCGGATCCTGCAGCCAGGACCTCCGCCTGGTTGGCGGCGGGTGCATCATCTGGCATGTAAACGTGCGCCGGAATTCGAAACCGTGCGGCGTAGCTGGCCAGTGCTCCTCCAGCGTTACCGGCTGTGGGAGCAACCGCTTCCTTAACCCCCAATTCGACGGCACGTGCGAGCGCGACTGCCATTCCACGAGCCTTGAAACTCCCGGTGGGATTGACCCCTTCATCTTTGACATACAGTCGCCTTAACCCCAAGCGGTCTCCGATTCGCCTCAGCGGCAATAGCGGAGTATCCCCCTCTCCTAACGTATAACGCTTTTCGGGGTCTCGAACGGGAAGTAGCTCAGCCCAACGCCATAGCCCCGCAGGGCGGTCACTCACCCTCTCACGTTTTAGCGCCCGAGCGGCTTCAGCCAGATCGTAGCGCGCCAAAAGCGGCGAATTACAGCTTTCGCACACCGTTTGGACGACATCTGGCTCGAACTCCTCCCCACACTCCGGGCACTGTAGGCCGGTGAGGGTGCTCATGTCCGTCGAAGTATAGCATAGCGGTTTTTAAGGCTATATGTGACATAAGAGTCATGATTACCCCTTTCAGCCCCATATCTGGGGCTCAAATCTCCCCTGTTCGTTAACCGGCTGGCCAACAACAGCGATCCCAAGTGGTATAGTGAAATTCCCCTCAGAGGACTGGAAGCATGGCCAGAGAGAGTTTCTTTATCCTGGGTGGCGGTGGATTGGTAGGGCTGCAGATCGCCCGGCGCATCGCCAACGACCTCGAGCCGCGTAAGATCGTCATCGCCTCGCTCTATAAGGAAGAAGTGGACCAGGCGCTTGGCTCGCTCAAGAGGATGTTTGGTCGCAAAACCAAATTCGAGGGTGAGTGGGGCGACGTGTTTGTCCGCTCCGAATTCTCTGGCCTGACCCGCCAGCGTCTGCTCGAAAGCTATACACGCCGCGAGCAGCTGATCGACGATCTATTTGGGCGGTTTGAAGAAGCCTACGAACGATCGCGTCTGGTTGAATTGATCCTGAAGCACAAGCCCGATGTGATCATCGATTCGATCAATACTGCTACGGCGATCAGCTACCAGGACGTCTACACCGCCTCCCGACTGGCCAAACTTCAGATCGACGAGATGCTGGAAAAGGTCGCCGCTCAGGAGGCGGAGGCAGCCCGCGCAATGTGGAAAGGAACCGAGCAAGCCTTCGAAACCCAGATCCTCTCACAAGCAGTGCCGCAGCTGGTGCGGCATGTGCTGCTGCTGCATCGAGCGGCGCGCGAGGTCGGGACGCGCCTTTACCTCAAGGTTGGCACAACCGGCACCGGTGGCATGGGACTCAATATTCCGTACACCCACTCCGAAGATCGTCCATCGGCGACGCTCATGACCAAGTCTGCGATTGCGTTCGCACATACCGGGCTCATGTTCCTGATGGCACGCACTCCCGAAGGGCCAATCGTGAAGGAAATCAAGCCCGGAGCGATGATCGGCTACGCGGACATAACCGTCCGTACCATCCGTGAACGCGGTCAGCCGATGGCGCTCTACAGCAGCCGGGTCGATCCGCTCGGCGAACGGCTCATGCTCCGTGTACCGAATGGCGAGTTCAGCAGCATGGGCAAACTGAACCTACCAGTGGTAGACACCGGCGAGAACGGCCAATTCACCAAAGGTGAATTCGAAGCCATCACATCGCTGCGCCAGATGGAATTTATGACACCGGAGGATATTGCGAAGGAGGCGGTGCTTGAAATCCGCGGCAGCAATACCGGCCGAGACGTTATTGCAGCCATCGATGGATCGGTCATGGATCCGACCTACCGGGCGGGTTATCTGCGACAACAAGCATTGGCCGAGCTGGAACGTCTGGAACAGGAAACCAACACCCACAGCGTTGCCTTGGGCCAACTCGGGCCGCCTGAGCTGTCCAAGCTGCTCTGGGAGGCCGAATTGCTTCGGCTGGCTTACGAGACGCTGGACGAAGTGCTCGCCACGGACGCGGAAGAGATCTCAGAAACCCTGCAGAATCTGGTCGACAGCGATCCCAAACTGCTGCAGACCATCACGTCTATTGGAGTTCCGGTTCTTTCTGCAAACGGCAGGGATCTCCTTCGCGGGCCGTTCATCCGAATCCCGGAACGCCCCGGACAGGATGAAGTGGCAGTCGGCGAGGGGGATGTAGATACCTGGGCTGAGAAGGGGTGGGTGGATCTACGCCCCAAAAACATGCAGCACTGGCAATCCCGCATTCAGAACATGGGCCGCGCCCGGCAGCAGCTCAGGATGAGTGGGTCGGCAGCGATCACGCGTAACGCTTATCTCACCGACGAGATCCATATTGGCACGATCGCAGGTTGGGTCTTCAACAATGAACAAGGGGGTTACCGAATCAAATAGGGCGGTCGAAATTGGGGGCCCCGGAGGGGAAGGAGTTAGTCGCGAAACCGCTCCGGCCCGGGGCCCCCTTGGGGGACTACTCCACGTATATCTCGACCTGGCGTCCTTCTTCCTCGTCGATCACATCCACGATCTTTCCGGTCATCCCACCTTTAAGCGCTTCCGCCAGCTGCTCAAGATCGATGTCCTCTTCCTCGGGTATAAACTGAGCGCCAAGCCTCAAAGCGACATTGACCAGTCGCATCGGCAGGTTCACATTGACGGCCGCCCGATCCCCGTCCAGATCGGTCACCCGGATACGCATCCACTTCGAATCATCATCCGGTGCTGTGGGGCGTGTTTCCGGGCTGCCTTTCGATAGCGCTTTCAGCAGGCGCGAGGCCTCCTCTGCCGATAGCTTTCCCTCTTCTAGCATCCGTAAAATCTTTATCCGTTCGTCTGGTGTAGCCATTGGATTCTCTCTAACCTAGATATATCTCGACCTTTGTCGCCGAATCCGGATCGTTGATCTCCATGTTCAACGGTTGATCCACCATTCGTCCCAGCTCAAATGCCATGAGCAATTCGGCAACTGCTTGCTCATCGAGGTTTGGGATAAACATACCGAAGGTGCGGATCACCCATGCAGCAAAGCGAAATGGCACAGGAATGCTGATTCCGATGGTCCTCGGCCAGACACGTTCGGGATTGTGGATCCGCACATGCAGCCAAGGAGAACGCGTGCTGGCCAGCGCCAGGATGGCGAGCGCAAAGCCGATGAGAATGAGTGGCGCAGCTAGAAGCCACCACCATCCACCTTGGAATGCGAGCACGATACCCAGTGCTGCCGATACCGCACCGAAGTAAAACGGGATCAGCCACCAGAGGTGCCAACGGCGGGTTGGGGCCGCCTTGGGGATTTCTTCTTCACTTGTCTGTGCGGCACCTTGCAGCGCACTCAGCGCCTGGGAGAAGTCCAGATCGCCAGACTCCAGCTGCTCCAGAACCTTCAGACGATCTTCTTCATCTTGTGTCATATGCCCTCTCTGCCAGCAACACCAGAGGCGCTTGGCGCATTCTGGTCAGTAGACCCCGCAAATCCAGCCCCCATTTCGGACGCTGGACTCTTGAGAAACGGCTCATCGGGATGGCTGCGGTCTGGCGTTCCTTCATAGAGATTTTTGCGTAAGCGTGGATTGCTTCAGGTGTCAGGCAGGTCATTGGTTACCCTCCAGCTCAGTATTCGGATAAAGTCCCGGTCTTGCGGACATGCTTCTCCGAATGCCGGTACCAAAGGTAGCCAAGTACCGGCATCAACAGACCAAAAAGCACGGTGATCACAATCTCGGTTTCAATCGGAGCCAGCTCCGGAAAGCCAGGCGGGTAGTCCATGAGCGTCGAGCGGAAGGCATCTACCGCGTATGAGAGGGGAATCACTCTCGAGATCGCGAGCAGCGGGTCTGGGAGCGCTGAAAACGGGAAGAAATACGCGCACAGGATCAGCAGCACAAACTGCAGTACGTTCGCCAGGGTCTGGCCAGCTTCCTTGATTCGCAGCGTAATGGCTGCAAAGGCGAACCCAACCCCAAAGATGCCGGCCAGCGCGAAGATCAGGATAAACACCCCCAGCGCGGGATTGGCAAACGGCAGCCTCCCCAACATGGTCGACATCAGCCAGACGCCAGCAATGACCAGCAGGCTGGTCCAGACCAGCGTGTTGGTGACTCTCGAAACCAGGCTGGCAAATTTCGAGGCCGGGCTCAAGTAGAGCGCTTCCAGTGTGCCCTGCTTTTGCTCCCTACGGATGTTGTAGCCGATGGTCCAGAGTGTGTCGCTTAGGAACAAAAACAGCGCAAACCCATAGATCACCACCCCCCCGCCCTGGAACTCTTCGCGCGGGCCGGAGAACATCAGCGCTGCCAGTGTGAAGATGGCCACGATCGCAAACACCTGGCCGAATGAGGCAACGAATTCGACCGGATAACGACGCATGATAATGAATTCCTTGCGCGCCATCGCCAGCCATGAGCTGAAGAGCGCGGTGAGGCCATCCATGCGTTTCCCTAGAGGGGATAGGGTCGCCATCAGTACTGTCCCACCCCTTCATGTCGCTTAATGCCCCGCTCCACCCGGCGAAAGACTGAGTAACCGAGCAGCGGAGCGATCAGCATGAATACCCAGAGCATCGCGAAATCCAAATACCACTCCTGGAAGAAGTAGCCCACGCCAAGCAGCGCGGAGCGCACACCATTCAACATCCAGGTCGGTGGAAAGATGAGTGCCAGGGCGCGCATCATGGGCGGAAAGACGATGATCGGAAAGAACACTCCCATGAGCAGGCTGATGCTCCACTGCATGAGGTTGACCAGAGCATTGGCCTCGCGCACTTTCATCACGAGCGCACCAAACAATAGGGTCATGCCAAACAACGGGATCAGTCCTACGAAGATGAAAAGCACCGCGATCAGCAGCGCTCCCCGGAAGGGGTCCATCCCAAAGATCAATGCACCGACAAAGTAGGCCAAGGTGCCACTTATGATCGAACGGACCGCGCTGTAGAGCGAGATCCCGGCGGCGTTCCAAAAACGGGAGGTCGGCGTCAGGTAGATCGCTTCCAACGTACCGGTCTCCTGCTCGAAGCGGATCCAGTAGCCTACTAGCCAGAAGGCGAACGAAACAATGGTGAAAGTGACCGAGCCGATCAGCATGAAGGCCACATAATCCGGCGTGCCGGTGTTGAGCTCGAAGTTGGCCGCCGCGGCATCGCCTCCAGTGGCACGTCCCAGCATGATCGGCATGGCCGCCAGCACAATCGGGATCATGATCTCGGTGAACAGCTGGCCGCGATACCGCGTCACCAGGCTGAGGCGCATCTTGGCCGTGGCCAGAACGATCGAGAGCTTGCTTCTAAGACTGGGTTTGCCCCGCACCTTGAACCACCCTTGTATCTTCTGACAGCGAACGTCCAGTTCTTGCGACAAATACATCTTCGAGCGTCACCTGCTCTGGCTCGATGTTTTGCAGTACTGCGCCGTTCTCGGTGAGCGCCTCTATGAGCCGGGGCAGAATAATCCTGCCGTTCGAGCTCACAACGGTTAGTTTGGTCGTGCCATTTGCGGAGGAGGTCACGACTTCGGAAACCTCTGGCAGCGCGTCAACCGCCACCCTGGCTCCCTCCGGAATCACGCCTTCGATGTGTGTCACCTGATCCTGTTTGAGCGATCCCTTGAGTTCAGGAACCGTACCAAGGGCAATCACCTCGCCACGATCGATGATGGCTACCCGGTCGCAAAGGGTTTCCGCTTCTGACATGATGTGCGTGGTGTAGACGATGGTCTTCCCGGTCTCGTTCAGCTCACGCACCATTGCCCTCAATTCGCGGGCCGCCGGCACATCGAGCGTATTGGTCGGCTCATCCAGAATCAAAACCGGCGCGTCGTTAATCAATGACTTGCCAAATGCCAGCATCATCTTCTGGCCCGATGAGTAGGTCTCAACCGTCCGATCGGCAATCTCGTCCATGTGCAGCAGTTCAATGAGTTCTTCGGCCCGACGCTTTCGGTCAGCCGGGGTCAAATGATAGAGAGCTCCGAAAAAGACCAGGTTCTCGCGACCCGTGAGTTTCCAGTACAGACCGCGTTCGCCCATCAGCATGCATCCCACGGCGGCCCGCACTTCGTTCTCGTTCTGGATCACGTGATAGCCGTGGATCCAGGCATCGCCGGATGAGGGCAGCAGCAGCGTGGTCAGGCACTTGATCAGCGTGGTCTTTCCTGCACCGTTGGGTCCCAACAGCCCGAAAATCTCGCCTTCTTTGATATCGAGACTGACGGATTTGAGCGCTTCCACTTCGGAAGTTTCCGACTTGAACAAGCCCCTGCGCTGCTTCGGGAAATAGCTCTTGCTCAACTTCTGTATTTTGATTTCAGGTTCCATAAAACCCCTCACTCCGTCCGAAATGAGTGCCGCATCCACGTAAGTGCACGTTCGTCTCGAAATCCCATCCCGCGCAAGGTCTCCGCGGCTACGTCGGATGGATAGTCCATCACAATCGATCGCTGACTGGCCCGTACACGGCTAAAGGCTTGTGACAACATTCCCTCTTCGATATCTCCTTGCAGTGCTGGATCGACCAGCAAAACGAAACGGTTAACACTCGAGCCATGGGCGGTCAAACTGGCGACCAATCTGCCCGCTTCTCTTCGTACCAGGTGCAGTTTGGACTCTCCGCCCAGATAGCGGCTGAGCCCCGAAGGCCGAAAATACTCAGGCTCCAGGGGGTAGGGCCAGATCAGACCCTCGGCTGACACTCGGGTGGCAAGCTCCCATTGATCCGTCCACTCTTCGGGGAGGCGCAGCCGTACGGATTGACCAGCGCCCGCTCCGCTCCAGGGCAGTCCGCGCGCACGGCGCCAGGTAGTGCGGGTCGCCAGCGACCTGTAGCCCATGGACTGGTAGAGCAGAAGCGCGGCCTGGTTGTGGCGCTCCACCTGCAGGTAGATAGCCTCAGCGCCCATGTTCCCGGCAAGCTCGTCTGAGGCAGCCACCATCTCGCGGGCGATCCCGCGCCGGCGATAATCCGGATGCACAGCCACGTTCGCCATCACCCAGCGCTTCGGGTGCCCGCTTACGGGCAGCAGACTGGCGTTGCCAACCACACGCCCGTCCTCTTGCCACACGAACCCCATGGGGCGGGCAGCCGGCGGGAGAAGGATGCGGCTGAGTGCCCACCCTATCCAGCCCGCTCGACCGAGAGTACGCATCTCGCGCACCATGCGGCGCCCGGTACCATCCAGATTTCCCCGGAAGGCGATTTCGATCAGGTCTGCGATCTGACTCATATCGCGCCGGGGATCTACCAGGCGGAGGCCAGGTGAGGCCGCTGAAGCGCGTGCCAGGATGCCAGCTGTCATGGTGTCGGGTCCCCTCTGTACAAAGAACTACGAATCCAACGCACCGAGCAAGTTCTCGGCTTCTTCAACCGTGATCTTGCCTTCCTCGAGCATGCGCAGGATCATCAGGCGCTCCTCTTCGCTGGCTTTCCCAGGGGAANNCTAGATCAAAGTCTTTAATAACTGCAACCGTTCGCCGCTGTCGTGCTGCTTTGCGTTGAGCCCTCTCGGCTTTGCGCTGTGCCTTGGCAATCGAGTTTCGGATCTTGCGCCCAATCCGGTCGGCATCAAAGGTCTGCAGCCGGTCTCCAAGCACGGTCAACCCCTCTTCAATGTCAACCATGTGGGCTTCGATTTCTGCACCTACCCTGGCTGCAATAGCGTCTCCGAGATCAGCTGCCACCACCACTTCCGGATCCGATCCGGCTCGGAGGCTGAGATCGCCCCCACAGGAGAGATCCACCTCGGCCGCTCCTTCACCAAAGGTGATCTCACAACCTCCGGGAATGTCCGTGGCTTCGACCGGGACCGCCAGGCGAAGATCGCCTCCAGACTTAGCGCGCACGCACACGGATGTGTTCTCAGCCATGTAGCAGTTGAGATTCCCGCCTGCGATGACTTCGGATTTGGCTGTGCCCTGAGGCTCCAGCGATAGTCTTGCATCGCCACCAGCACTGACTTGAACGATACCTTCCACCCGGCTCAGACGAATATCGCCTCCCATACTGCGGATGCGGACGTCCCCTGCGATCTGATCGACGATAGCATCCCCTCCGACCTGATCAACAGATAATCCGCCTGCAACCTGGCGGGCTGCTAGACCTCCACCAACCGTCTCAGCGGTTGCCTCACCGACACCCCGAAAACTGAGGCTGCCTCCGACGGTTCTGACACTGGCAGCACCTGAAAACCCTCGGAAGGAGGCGTCGCCCCCGACGATCCCGGCTTCAACCGTTGCACCCTGAGGGACGACAATGGTGCAATCTGCATCGGAGGAAACGGTCAATTCGCTGTTCTGAGCATCCGCCTTGAGGTTGGCGTTTGGCCCGCATTGGATCTCGACCGTGTCGCCTTCCCTCCCCCGAACGCGCATGCTGCTGCCAATGGTTTCAATCTTGACCTTGGGTGAAGGCCCGGTTTCAAACGATCTGATTTCCATCTTTCACTCTCCGTGGTTCCTCCTGGAGAACTGGCTGAACCTTTCTCCACTCACCAAGCTGCGTGCACTGCGTCGTTACACGCCTTCCAGGAGACTCATCGCCTGATCGGAGCTGATTTCTCCGCGCGCCAGGTCATCGAGAATGCGATGGCGCTCGGCTTCGTCGATTTCTGGCTCGGGAAGACCGACTTCAAATCCCATTTGCTGAATGACCTCATTGAGCCGCGATTTCAGCGTTGGGTACGACATACCCAGTTCACGTTCCATTCGAATGAGTTTGCCTTCGCAGCGCACAAACGTTTCGACAAACTCCAGTTGTTGGGGACTCAAACGACCGATTCGCCCGGTCTCGAAATATCCCTCGATCGCCGTATCACAATTGCGGCAGTGCAGCCGGGTTACATACAGTCTCTCTTCACATACGGGGCAAATGGAAGGTATTTTGTTCATGCCGTCACACCTGGTCTTAAACCTTGGTTGAAGAAAATCGAAATACGACCTCAAGATTTCTGCAAAAATATACCACTGGACTTGAATTAGTCAAGTGCGTTATTAATATTATTGCACCTAAACTT
>JABAOE010024847.1_pt2 | contig 17321 bp, 21 predicted proteins | sample 7062141 | NCBI WGS metagenome assembly JABAOE01 (sample SAMN14538627, study PRJNA623070) | marine sediment metagenome | biome: marine biome [ENVO:00000428]; feature: marine pelagic biome [ENVO:01000023]; material: deep marine sediment [ENVO:00002113] | place: India: Gulf of Khambhat ... | reverse complement strand
CGAACCACAGTGGCCCTCTCCGTCGTCCTCGGCGGTGTCATCGGCCTCGTCCTCGGCAGGAGCATCGTCCGGGTTCTCTGCAGGCCGACCGGATGTCCCGCCGTCGAATGGACCGCGGCCGCGGCAACCGCCGCCGGTGCCGTCGTCGGGATCGGCCTCGTCGTCGCTCTGGCGACCAGGTCCTTCGACGAGTACCGGGAGGCCGTGGCGGCACAGCGCCCGCCGCCCGAGCCCGGCTGTGAGACGGACGGGCCCGACGAATCTCCGGGGCCCCGGTGACCGGCCCCGAGGGCGGCCGCCATCCCGTGACCCGGTCGGTCGCGACTCTGGGCATGGCCGTGTGTGGGCCCGTCGCGTTCTTCACGGGATTGTGGGTGTTCGCGACGTTGTGGGCGGGCACCCCGGGGCCGCTCCTCGTCGTCTTCGCCGTGTCTGCCGCGGGCACCGTGTTCTTCACCCTGCTTCATGCCGCGGCGGATGCGCGCCGCCGGAGCGGGTGAGGGATCCGCCCCGCCCCTCAGGGCCTGCCGAAGACGAGGGCGACGTTGTGGCCCCCGAAGCCGAACGAGTTCGTCATCGCCCGTCCCACGTCGATCTCGCGCGCCGTGTTCGGGACGTAGTCGAGGTCGCACTCGGGGTCGGGCGTCTCGTAGTTGATCGTGGGCGGGACGACCCCATCGCGGATCGCGAGGACACAGACGAGCGACTCGAGGGCACCCGCACCCCCGAGGAGGTGCCCGGTCATCGACTTCGTTGACGAGATCGGAACGGCGGAGGCGTGGTCGCCGAACACCGTCTTGATCGCCGCCGTCTCCGTGGCATCGTTCGCCTTGGTCGATGTCCCGTGCGCATTGATGTAATCGATGTCATCCGCCCTGAGCGCAGCATCGGCGAGGGCGTGGTCCATCGCCCTGGCGGCGCCATCTCCACCCGGCCGCGGCAGCGTGATGTGGTAGCCGTCCGAGGACATCCCGTAGCCGAGGACCTCGGAGTAGATGTCGGCGCCCCTCGCCACGGCGTGGTCGTACTCCTCGAGAACGAGAGTGGCGGCACCCTCCCCCANNAACGGGCGGCTTGCCGCGGCCGGATCGTCGTTGCGCGTGCTGATCGCTTTCGCCTGGGAGAAGCTCGACAGGGCCAGCTCGCAGATCCCCGCCTCCGTGCCGCCGGCCACCATGACGTCGGCGTCGCCGCGCCGGATGATCTCGGTGGCGTCGCCGATGGCGTTGGCGGAGGCGGCACATGCGGTCACCGCGGTGGTGTTCGGCCCGTAGAGATGGAAGTCGATCGAGACGACGCCGCCCGCCATGTTCGAGATGATCTTCGTGATCGCGACAGGGGACACGCGGTCGGGACCCCTGGTGCGAAGGACATCCATCGTCTCCTGCATGGTGATGATGCCGCCGATGCCCGAGCCGACGACGACGCCGGCCCGATGCGCCTCGGGGTCGTCCTCTTCGTAGGCGATCCCGGCGTCTCGCAGCGCCTGGTCCGTCGCCACCCAGAAGAACTGAGAGTTGCGGTCGAGGCGTCTCGAGATCTTCCGTGGCATGTACTCGTCGGGATCGAACTCGGGAACCTCCGCCCCGATCTTCACCCCGAAATCCGACGTGTCGAACAGCGTGATGTGACCGACACCGGAGGTGCCGTTGAGCGCGTTCTTCCAGAAGGTCTGGATGTCGGCGCCCAGAGGATTGACGGTGCCGATGCCGGTGACGACGACACGACGTCGCGACACGAATGCTCCTCGCCTGTCCCGTCAGCCGTTGATCTTGGTGGAGACGATGTCGACCGCCTCACCGACGGTCGTGATGCCCTCGGCCTCGTCGTCGGGGATCTTCACGTCGAAGTTGTCCTCCAACGCCATGAGCAGCTCGACCACACCCAGGGAATCGACCTCGAGGTCTTCCTCGAACTTGGCGCTCATCGTGATGTTGTCGCGCTCGATCCCCAGCTCGTCCACGAGCAGGTCCACGAGCTTCGACTCGATCTCGGCACGTTCCATGGTGGTGGTCCCCTCCTCCTTCAAAGCGCCAGGCCGCCGTCGACGACGATGGCCTGGCCGGTGATGTACGCCGCCTCGTCCGACGCAAGATAGCCGACGAGCGATGCGACCTCCTCGGGTCGGCCGAGCCGGCCCACCGCGACCGACCGCACCGCAGCAGCCGTCGCCTCCTCGCCGAGCTCGGCGGTGAGTTCCGTCTCGACGAAGCCGGGGGCGACCGCGTTGACGGTGATACCCCGCGACCCGACCTCCTTGGCGAGCGACTTCGTGAAGCCGATCACGCCGGCCTTCGTCGCCGCGTAGTTCGTCTGCCCCGGGTTCCCGGCGATCCCGGCCACCGAGCCGATCGAGATGATGCGGCCCCAGCGGGCGCGGACCATGGCCCTCAGGACCGCCTTGGAGCAGACGTAGAGCGAGCGCAGGTTCGTCGACACGACGTCGTCCCAATCGGTGGGTTTCATCCGCAGGAGCAACCCGTCCCTGGTGATCCCGGCGTTGTTGACGAGCACCTCGACCGGACCGAGCTCGGCAGCCACGGTCTCCACCATCGCGGCGACGTCGTCCTCGTCGCCGACGTCGGCACGGACCGTGACGGCGGTTCCTCCGGCTCCAATCACGAGACCGGCCGTCTCCTCGGCGGCATCCGGCCTGCGGGCGTAGTTGACGGCGATGTGATGCCCGTTGCGGGCGAGCTCGACGGCAATGGCGCGCCCGATCCCTCGGGAGGCCCCGGTGACGAGCGCGACCCGGCTCACGGCTCCATCCGCCGCGGACGAGCCTCGAGGATCTCGAGCGCCGTCATGTCGGTCTGCGGCAGCGATGCATCCGACACGGCGAGCGGCTCGGTGCGGCTCCCCCAGCGAAGGGCGGCCGCACCCCACGTGAGCCCGCCACCGAAGGCGACCATCACGACGTTTGCCCCGGGGCGGATCCGCCCCTCCTCGAGTGCCTCGGTGAGCGCGATCGGGATCGTCGCCGCCGACGTGTTGCCATACGAGGCGATGTTGACGTAGACCTTCTCCGGAGGCAGCTTCATTCGCTTCGCCGTGGCATCGATGATCCGCACGTTCGCCTGGTGGGGGATGAGGATGTCGACGTCGTCGAGCTCGAGGCCCGAGTCGGCAACGACCTTGGTGGCGCTCTCCCCCATCTGGACGACGGCGTTGCGGAACACCTCCCTGCCTTCCATGAGGATCGCCGGCTCCTCGTACGGGTACGAACGCCGGTACTCGGTTCCGGTGTGGGTCACGGTCAGCAGCTCGGCGAGGTTGCCATCGGTACCGAGGTCGACGGCGAGGATCCCCTCGTCGCCGTCGGCCGGCTCGAGCACGACCGCGCCGGCGCCGTCGCCGAAGAGGACCGCGGTGGAACGCTCGTCGAAGTTCATGAAGGCCGAGAGCTTCTCGACGCCGATGACGAGGGCCCGCTCGATGGTGCCCGACGAGATCATTCCCCCGGCGAGGCTGATCCCGTAGATGAAGCCGGTGCACGCCGCGTTGAGGTCCATGGCGGCGGCGTTCGCCACCCCCAGCTTGGCGTGGACGAAGGACGCCGCAGACGGGATGAGGCGATCGGGTGAGCACGTGCACACCAGCAGCAGCTCGATCGCGGCAGGCTCGATTCCGGCGGCTGCGAGCGCCCGCTTGCCGGCGACGGTCGCGAGATCGGAGACCTCGACGTGGGAGATCCGCCGCTCCTTGATCCCCGAACGCGAGGTGATCCAGTCGTCGCTGGTGTCCATCACCTTCTCGAAGTCGGCGTTGGAGAGCACAGCCGGAGGAAGACACTTGCCCCACCCGGTGATCGTCGCTCGCCGCATCTGTGCCCTCCCGTCGGTCCGGCCGGTCATTGTACGTGCAGCACCTCGGCGACCCCACGGATGTCGTCGAGCGAGCTCACCGCCACGACGACGGCTCCGGGGACCGTGCGCCGTGCCATCCCGGCGGTCACGTCGCCGGGACCGACGTGAACGAACGCCTCGACGCCGGAGGCCGCCATCGCCCGGAGCGACTCGGCGAACCGCACCGGACTCACCAACTGGGTCAGCAGCGCATCGGCAGGGTCCTCGATCGGGGCCGCCGTGGCGTTCGAGAAGACCGGGAAGCTCGCGTCCCTGAACCCGGTTGCGGCGAGCGATGCTCGCAGCGCATCGGCGGCCGGCATCATCATGGGCGAATGGAATGCGCCCGCGACCTTGAGGGGTATCGCCCTCCGGGCACCGAGATCGCGAGCGTTGGCCACGAGCCAGGCGATGTCGTCTTCGCCACCGGCGAGGACGACCTGGCCGGGAGCATTCAGGTTCGCCACCCACAGGCTCCCTCCCTCGGCGCGACGCCGGTCCACGATCGTTCCGGCCATTTCCTCGTCGGCACCGATGAGCGCCGCCATGGTCGAGCGCACCGCAGCGGCGGCATCGGCCATGGCGCGGCCTCTTGCCGCGACGAGCCGGAGGCCGTCGTCAAAGGCGAGGGCTCCGGCTGCGGCGAGCGCCGTGTACTCGCCGAGCGAATGGCCCGCGGCCGCCACGGGAGGTTCGGTGAGCCCGGCCCGCAGCTCGTCCCACAGCGCGAAGGCGATGGCGTAGAGCGCCGGCTGCGCCCGATCGGTACGGGTGAGGAGCTCCTCGGGCCCGTCGGCGCACAGGGTCTGCAGCGACCAGCCCAGCACGTCGTCGGCGATGTCGCACAGCAGGTCGGGGCGCGACGCGAAGACGTCGGCCCCCATGCCGACTGCCTGGGAGCCTTGACCGGGAAACAGGACCGCGTACCGCACCTCGATGTAGGACTTCCCGGGGCGACAACTGGTTACCGACCGACCAGCCTGCGGTCCGGCGGATACCTCGCCGGGCGCATCGCCTCAGGCGCGACGGGCGGTCTGCCGATGCCTGGAGCGGATGCGCAGATTGCTTCTCTCCCTCGCCGTCGTCCTCCCGATTGCCGTGATCGCGCTCGCCCCCCGGGGAGCGACGGCGCCCGATGGCCCGCTCCGGGTCGTCACCGGGGACCCGGTCCGGGTCGTCGTCTCGGCGCAGCCGTCGGCCGCGACGATCGAGGCGCGCACGAGGGACGCACTCAGCGACGCCGCCACCTCAGCCCGTGACCCGGCGATGCGGGAGGAATGGCTCCGGCTCCGCGACGACACGGATGCGCTGGAGACGCTGGCGACCCGGGCCGAGGCGAGCCTGTCCTCGGGAGGCGCTGCTGCGCTGGCCTTCCCCATGTTCGCAGTGGACGCAAGCGGCAAACGGCTCACGATCATCGCGATGACGATCGAGATCATCCCGGGCCGGTCGGGCATCGCCATGAGCCGTGACCACGAGGACGGCCACGCCGAAGTCAACGACCAGCTGGCACTCCGCTGCGGACCCGGGATTGCGAGCGCCCTCACGGAACGCGGGTTGCGCGGCGTCGCGCTCGAAGTCGCGATCGCCGAACGGCTCCGCGAGCTCGCTGACATCGCCCACGAGCAGTATCACGACACCGTCGCCAGCGCCAGGCTCGGGAGCCACGTCCGTCTCGCCACCGAGGCGAGCCGGGACGTGGCGTCGGCACATTGCGACTGAGCGCAGGCGCCTTGCCTCGACGGGGCTACGCGTCGAGAATGCCCGGCTCCGCCGCCATCAGGCGGCTGGTCGCGAGGCGAAACCGGACGCGAGGAGTCGTGTGAGTGTGCCGAGCCCGGCGGGGATGATTCCGGTGGGCCCGATGGTGGCCCTGCCGGTGCCGCGCGAGTTCGCCGGACTCCACCAGCTCGCCTACAACCTGTGGTGGTCGTGGAACGAGGCAGCCCGGGACCTGTGGGCCGGCATCGACGCCAAGCGTTGGGCGGCGAGCTCCAACCCCATCACGCTCCTGCAGCAGACGAAGGAAGAGGAGTGGGAGGGGCTCGCCACCGCCGACGAGTTCGTCGACCGCTACCACGACGTCATGGAGCGCTTCGAGACACACCTTGGCGGGGACGGGACGTGGTACCGGACCGAGCACGACGACGCCCTCGAAGGGCCCATCACCTACGTGTGCGCCGAGTACGGAATCCAGGAGAAGCTCCGCCTCTACTCCGGCGGCCTCGGCGTCCTCGCTGGGGATCACCTCAAGGCGGCGTCCGACCTGGGCCTGCCGCTGGTCGCCGTCGGGCTGCTGTACCGGCGCGGGTACTTCCAGCAGGCGGTGGATCCGGACGGCAATCAGCAACACACGTACGTGCCGATCGATCCCGGCCGGCGGCCGATCCGAAGGATCATCGACCCGAGGACCGGTCACCCGTTGATCGTGCAGGTCGAGCTCCCAGATCGGGCCGTCTCGGTCGGCGCATGGCGGCTCGACGTCGGCCGGGTACCGCTCATCCTCCTCGACACCGACCTACCAGAGAACCACCCCGCCGACCGGCCGATCACCCATGCCCTGTACGTGCGCGGCCGTGAGATGCGGTTCTGTCAGGAGCTGGTCCTCGGGATCGGGGCGGTGAGGACGCTCGCGGCCCTCAACCTCGACCCGGTCGTATGGCACGTCAATGAAGGCCACGCCGCGCTCAGCCTCGTCGAGCGCCTCGCCGCCGCCGGCGGCACCGGCGAGGCGCAGCGCACGTCGATTGGCGCCACGACGCTGTTCACCCTTCACACTCCGGTTCCCGCCGGCAACGAGGTGTTCCCCGTCGATCTCGTTCGCCGCTACCTGGAAACCGCGGTCCCGCAGCTCCAGGTCGACGATGTCGCGGACCTGGCCAGGGCGCGCCCGGACACCGCAGGCTCGTTCGACATGGGCGCGCTCGGCATCAGACTCGCCGCGAGGGTCAACGGGGTCTCACAACGCCACGCCACCGTGGTCAACAACGACTGGGGCCACCTCATCGGCGGCGACGCCCTCGCCATCACGAACGGTGTCCATCCCCAGACCTGGGTAGGCAGCTCGGTGGCGCGGATCTACCGCCGGCTCTTCGGCGACGACTGGCAGCGGCACGCCGGCACCCCGGGAGAATGGGACGCGGTGCGCGACATCCCCGACGCCGACCTGTGGAACGCCCACCTCGCCCAGAAGCGACGGATGCTGCGGATCGTGCGGAGCCGCCTGCGCGACCAGTACTCCCGGCACGGACGGGGACCGGACGAGCTGCGCGCCGTCGACGAGCAGTTGCCGGAGGACCGGCTCACCATCGCATTCGCGCGACGGTTCGCCACCTACAAGCGCGCCAACCTGCTCTTCTCCGACCCCGCCCGGCTGCGCCGCCTCCTCACCGACTCGGAGCGGCCGGTGCAGGTTCTCTTCGCCGGCAAGGCGCACCCCGCCGACCGTGAAGGTCAGGCGCTCATCCGCTGGGTCGTCGAGATGTCGCGGTCGCCCGAGCTCGCCGGCCACATCTTCTTCGTCGAGAACTACGACGTCGCCCTGGCGGCCGCGCTCGTGCAGGGCGCGGACGTCTGGCTCAACAACCCGAGACCGCCGAAGGAGGCGAGCGGCACCTCGGGGATGAAGGCGGCGGGCAACGGTGGACTCAACCTCAGCGTGCTCGACGGCTGGTGGGTCGAGGGCTTCACCGGCAAGAACGGCTGGGGGTTCGCCGAGAGCTCGACCTCCGACGCCGAGGACGCGGCCACGCTCCACCACCTCCTCGAGAGCGAGGTCATCCCCCTCTTCTACGACCGCAACGACGCCGGCATCCCCGTACCTTGGGTCGCAACGATGAAGGAGGCGATCGCCTCGATCCTCCCCCGGTTCTCCGCCCAGCGCATGGTGAGGGAGTACACCGAGCGCGCCTACCTCCCGCTGGGGAGCGCCCGCCGCGATTGAGCCATCAGGGGCCTCGACCGGGTCAGAGTCGGTCGAGCGCCCGTCTGATGCCGCGCACCGCCTGTGCCGTGCGCTGATGATTCTCGACGAGGGCGAAGCGCACGAACCGGTCTGCCGACGGCCCGAACCCGATGCCGGGGCTCACCGCGACCTTTGCCTCCCGGAGGAGGTGCACGGTGAACTCGAGCGAGCCCATCTCGACGTACGGCCCTGGGATCTCCGCCCACACGAACATCGTCCCCTGCGGCCGGTCGACCTTCCACCCTGCCCGGTTCAGCCCGTCGACGAGGACGTCCCGCCGCTTCTGGTAGATCCCGTTGACCTCGTCGATGTAGTCGTCGCACTCGTTGAGCGCGATGATCGACGCGATCTGGATGGGCTGGAACGTCCCGTAGTCGAGGTACGACTTGAGCTTGGCGAGCGCCTCGACCGCCTCGGGGTTGCCGACGACGAAGCCGACCCTCCACCCCGCCATCGAGTGCGACTTGGAGAGGGTGTACAGCTCGACGCCGACCTCCTTGGCGCCCGGCACCTCGAGAAGGCTCGGCGGCCGGTACCCGTCGAACGCGATGTCGGCGTACGCGAAGTCGTGAACGAGCATGACGTCGTGCTCGGCGGCAAACGCGACGAGGCGCTCGAAGAAGTCGACCTCGACGGTCGTCGTCGTCGGGTTGTGGGGGAACGAGACAGAGATGACCCGCGGCCGGGGCCACGAGTCCAGAAACGCCTCGTGGAGGTGCCCGAAGTAGTCCACCCCCTGGGAGACCGGCACCCGCCGCACCTCGGCACCGGCGAGCGCCGGCGCGTAGATGTGAATGGGATACGACGGCTCGGGAACGAGCGCGGCGTCGCCGGGTTGGACGAGCGCCCACATGAGGTGAGAGAGCCCCTCTTTGGCGCCGATCGTGTTGATCACTTCGGTGTCGGGGTCGAGCTCCACGCCAAACCGCCGCCGGTAGCGGTCCGCGACGGCCTTCCTCAGGTTGGGGAGGCCACGCGAGGACGAGTACCGGTGGTTCCGGGCGTTGCGGGCGGCCTCGGCGAGCTTGTCGACGACGGCCGGTGGTGACGGGATGTCGGGGTTCCCGAACCCGAGATCGATGATGTCCTCACCGGCACGACGCGCCTCGGCTTTCAGCCGGTTGACGTGGGCGAAGACGTACGGAGGGAGGTTGGTGATGCGGCGGAACTCCATCCCCAGAGCGTACCCCCGAAGGGGAGATCCGCAGCACCTCCCGCCACCCGGCGTCGATCTCCTGACCCTTCAGGACCCCGCTTCCCCATCGCTGATCCAGTGCCCGACGAAGCGACGCACGGGTGCCGGGACGAGCTCGGCACCCCAGGACACGAGACCACTGACGAGCTCGAACGCATCCTCGCTCCCCGGCCAGTGCCGCTCGACGATGTCGGGGGAAAGGCCCTTGATGAGGTGATCGATGGCGAGTGCCACCAGCAACAGATCGTCGACGCTGCCGAGGACGGGGAGCGAGTCGGGGACCAGGTCGATTGGAGAGACGACGTAGGCGGCGACGGTGCCGGCCACGATCTTGCGTCGCATCGGAACCACCGGGTCCTTGAGGAGCCGGAAGAGCAGGACGACGAGGTGAGGCAGCACGAGGAGCCCCTCCCGCAGGATCTCGACGCGGGAGCGTGGAGGAACCGGCCGGGAGCGGTCGAGTGACGCTCGCGGCGGCCGCTCCGGCATCGAGAGGATCTCGGCGTCGTCGCTCATGCGCGCTGGCTCTCCCGGAGCGACAGCCTGCCGGTGGCGAGATCCTCGCCGAGGAGCGCGGCGCCGACGGCACTCGCTTGCGGCCCCAGCCCGGCAACGAGGATCGGCGGCAGCATCCGGTGGGATCCGCCGTGCAGGGCGTCGGCCGCAACCCGCCGTGCCGGGCCGAGCAGCGACTCGCCCACTGATCCGAGGCCGCCCCCGACGATGATCACCTGCGGGTCGAGGACTGCGATGAGGTTGCACAGTCCGCGACCGAAGGCCTCACCAACCTGGGCAACGAGGTTGCGGGCGGTCTCGTCGCCACCGTCGGCGGCCCGGGTGATCGACTCCCCGGTCGGTGGCTCTCCACCGAGCGCTCTCGCCAGTGCCCCATCTGGATTCTGGGCAATGAAGTCCCGGGCGAGCCTCACCAGCGCCGGCCCGGACGCAACGGTCTCCCAACAGCCTCGTTTTCCGCAGTCGCACTGGGCCCCCCCGGGCTGGTACAGCATGTGCCCCCATTCTCCGGCGAATGAGCCACCCCGATGGACTCCGCCGTCGAGAACGATCGCACCCCCGATCCCGGTGCCCAGGGTCACCAGCAGCATGTCGTCGTAGCCCCGGCCCGCACCCAGGTGGAGCTCACCCCACGCCCCGGCGTTGGCGTCGTTGTCGACGACGACCGGGACGGCGAAGAGATCGGCGAGCCGGGCCCTCACCGGAAGCCCTGTCCCGGCGACGTGCGGGCCCCACACGAACACGCCCGACGGCCACTCCACGAGTCCGGCGATACCGACCCCGATCGCCTCGACGTCGTCGGTCCACACGGCCCGGATGGCGGCGGCGGCGTTGCCGACGAGGTCCTCGTCCGGCGGAGTGGACAGCCTGGCCTCGTCGACGAGGTCGTTGTTCTCCATGCGCACGGCCAGCGTCTTCGTCCCGCCGAGGTCGATTCCGATCGTCGTGGCCACGGGTGCCCTTCCGTCGAGTCAGTCGAGCTGGATCTTCGTCGGGCCTTCGTCCCCTTCGTCGGCCTCGTCGCCCCGGCCTGCGGTGGCGAGCTCGTCGAGAAAGGCCCCGATCCCGGCGAGCACCTCGTACCCGGCGCGCATCCAATGCAACCCGGCCCTACGGAGCCCGGCCCGCACCGCCTCGTTGAGCTCGCCGAGCCCGTCCCGCCCGCCGGGTCCGTCTCCGGACGGCGTCGTCATTCGTCGATCCCGAACGTGACCCGCAACTCACCGCCGAGCAGTTGGGCGCGCCGCACCTGGCGACGCTTCAGCGAGTCGGGGAGGACAAACGAGCGGCGGTAGGGCCCGACCGTGATGAAGAGCTCGTCGGCGTGACGGAGGACGTCGACGTCGCCCTTCTCGGCGAACGGCACCGACAGGACGAGCACGACCCGGTCGTCCTGGTCCTCGACGCGGAAAGGCCGGCCGGAGGCGAGCCGGATCGTCGGGTCCCGGTCTCCGTACAGCTCCTCGCCGACGAGGCGCAGCTTGTCGACTCCGACCATCTCCTCGTCGAAGAGCCGCAGGGTCCGGATGTCGACGTCGGCGAAGCCTTCGTGGACGGACGCCATATGTGTCTCCTGGATCTCCCGCCACCGCTTGAAATACGGGTCGGTCACCGTGTCGGGCAGCACCCGATTGACGATGGCCGCATCGACCGCGTAACCGAAGAGTCCGAGATAGGTGTAGGTCCGTCTCGCCTCGGCGATCACCATCTTCTCCGGGTTCATGACGAGCCGGGCGCTCGTCACATCCGGGTTGGCGAGGATGTCGCGGATGCCGTCGAGACGCTCGTAGAAGCGGGCCACCGCGGCGAAGACCTTGTCGTCGGCCACCGGGAGCGTGGTGACCCGGGTGAGGACAGGACGCACGACCTTCACGACCCTCCTGCCCAGGGGGAACATCTTCTCCATGTACCACGACAGCACCTCGGGCAGGCTGAGGAGGCGGAGGGTCTCCGCGGTCGGGGCGCAGTCGACGATGATCGCGTCGTAGTCTCCGGAGCGGACGTGATCCCTCACCGACGCGAGCGAGAAGATCTCGTCCATCCCGGGGAACACGGTCAGCTCCTCGGCCTCGATCCCCTTCAGCCCCGACCAGTCGAAGAGCTCGGTGAGGTGGTCGCGAACGTCACCCCACGAGTCCTCGAGCCGCTGCTGGGAGTCGATCTGCTGGGCGGCGAGGCCCTGGGCGACCGGGGTCGGCTCGTCGCCGAGGCTGACCTGAAACGCGTCGGCGAGGCTGTGGGCCGGGTCCGTCGACATGACGAGGGTGCGATGACCGAGGTCGGCGGCCCGGAGCCCGGTCGCCGCCGACACCGTCGTCTTGCCGACGCCGCCCTTTCCGGTCACCAGGATGACCCTCATCAGGCCCGCTCTGACCGCTTCTTGAGGCCGCGCAGCGCGCTCGACACGATCTGCTTCTCGGCCTGACGCCGCAGGAAGCCGGGCACGGTGAACGCCGGGTCGACCCTGAGGGCGTAGAGCACCCTCGTGCCCCCATCGTCGAGCTCCTCGAACTCGTAGCTCCCCTCCATGGCCCTGATGTCGGGCCCCGGCTCCGCCTCCCACGAGAAGCCGCGTTCGAGGTCGTAGCCGTAGACGAGCGTGTACGTGATCTCTTTGATCATCGCGTCGGCGACGAACGAGACACGCACCGGTCGCCCCAGCTCGTCCTCCTCGAGGATCTCGACCTCTCTCACGCCGGTCGCCCACTCCGGGTACGCCTCGAGGTCGAGCGCCACCTCGAACACGTGCTGCGCATCCGCAGACACCTCGATGCTCTGCACCGTGCCTTCCATCGCCATGGCGGTCGCACACCTCGGGTTGGTCGTTTCGCAGACAGCTTAGAGTTCAGGCCCGAGCCCGGACCCAGTCGTAACGCAGGGTGTAGGTGACGACCTCGTCGTCTTCGGGGTGCTCGGCGAGGAACGCCGCCACGCCATCGGCGAGCTCGGCGTCTCCGATCAGCTGTAGCGAGCTGACGAACCGGGCGCGCATCGCGGCCGCGTAGGCGCTCGCCCGCCGCCGGATCTCGGCGTCGACAGGGACGATCTCGACCTCTCGGGCCCCCCGATCGGCGAGGTGGCCCGCCAGGAGCATCGGATCGGGGAACCGGCGGGCGTCGTCTTCGGCGATGCCGGGGAACCAGCGGCTGAGAAACGAGCTGACGTGGTGGCGGGGGCCGAGGGTCCACACCGAGAGCGACCCACCTGCCCGGAGCACGCGAAGGGCCTCGTCGAGGGCTCGTCTCCAGTCGCAGTAGTGGATCGAGAGGTGGGCGTAGAGGAGCCCGATCGTGCGGTCCCGAAGCGGGAGCCGTTCCCCCCGCCCACCGACGACGGTGACCCCGGGCCGTTGCGCGGCATGGGTCAACATCGATCGCTCCGGCTCGACGACGAGGGGCCGTAGCCCGAGAGGGACCCACGTCTCGGCGTGGACTCCGTAGCCGCCCCCCAGGTCCACCGCCCACTCGCCGGCGCCGAGCCCGGCCCGCTCGGCGCTGAGGCGGGCTCGCTCGAGCATGCCGGGGTTGGGTGCCCGATGCTCGTACGCAGCGGCGAGAGCGCCGAGGTCGACGTCAGCCGTGACGGATCGCCCTCCCTGTGGCCCTGAAATACCCCACGTTCACACACGATGTCGCCCCGTGTCGCCACCGGCTGGCGCGAGGCTGATGGATGTCGCCGAAGTAGTGGAAGGCGGGTGAGGCCCTGTCGAGGTAGTCGAGGATGGCGGAGCTGCCCTTCATCCGTCCGGCGATCACGTCGGTGGACAGCGCCGGGACCGCGGGCGGGACGTGCGTGCAGAGGACATCGACCGGTCCGAGCGCATCGAGCTTGTCGGCCATCGCGTCCTCGCTCACCTCGCCGGGCGTCCCGATCGAGACCATGCCCCCACCGGCGAAACCCACCTGCAGCCCTTCGATGTCGACGACTTCGCCGTCGATGTACCGCGCTGCCGGAGGGAGATGCCGTTCGAGCAGGTCGGGTCGGTCGACGTTGCCGTACGTCACGTAGGCGTCGGTGTCGGCGAGCGCGGCGCAGACCTCGGCATACGCCGCGTCCATGTGCTCCTCGTAGCTACTCCGGAGCTCCTTCTCCCGGCCTCGGGCGAACTCCCGCCAGAGTTTCCCCGCAGCGGCGAAGTCGCCGGCAGTGCGCAGACGCACCATCTCGGCGGTGAAGTCGCGACCCGAGACGTCGGTGATGATGCCGTCGTAGGTCCGGTAGTCGACGAGGTTGATGAGGTCACCGAGGACGAGCAGCGGGCCGCGATGGGTTGCGGCGACCGCAGCGAGCGCGTCGGTCGCTCCGTGCACGTCGGACACGAGCCACATCACTCGCCGCGCTCCGGCTCGGGTCGCAGCGCGATCGCGCTGAAGGCGACAGCCGCCGCTCCGGCAAGCGCCGCCACCAGCGCCAAACCCGTGGCCCAACCGGCGAACGTCGCCGACATGCCGCCGAGCCCGAAGCCGGTGAGGACGGCGACGGCGAGCCTGCCGCTGCGGCCCAGCCGTGCCTCCGGGTCCCAGCGCCCCGCCGCGCCCGGGTCTCCGAGTCCGCGCAAGAGCGCCCAGCCGACGATGCCGGCGAGGCCGAGCACGGTCGCGATCGCGTAGAGGGCGGTCAGCCGGCACCTCCGAGAGGCGTTCGCAGCACGAGGATCGACGCGGTGATCACGACGACGGCGGCGACGATGCTCAGCGTGCGCGGCCCCATCCAGGCCTCGCCGTCGCCGCGAGCCAGCCGTACCGCGTCCCGGGCGGCACCGGCCCAGATCGCGATCCCGATGACGACCAGGACCCAACCGCCCACGTTGTCGGCGGCCACCACCGCGAAACCGGCACCGAGAGAGAAGACGGCCAGAATCGCGCTCAGCACGCCTTCGACCGAGCGTCCCACCCGCAGCAGACCCATGCCAGGGATCGCAGAGGCGCGCAGCGCTTCCGCCGGTGGAACCCGTTCTTGGGGCTCGGTGAAGCTGTCATAGATCGGGGTGCCGCATGTCTCACAAGCCGCAGCCGGGGCCGAGTTGATCTCACCGCATACTCGGCAGTACCAGCCCCGGGCCCGCCGACGGCGGCGGGACGGGGAGGAGAACTGGGCGTAGCACTGCCCGCACCACGCCGCGTTCGGCGAGTTCGACGCGCCGCACTGCGGGCACGTCGTCAGCTCACGCTCCATCGCCGCAAGCGTAGACCCGCGCCGGTTACCCGTCGTGGACCCCACCGACGCCGGCGGCGCGCAGCTCGGCAACGACCTCGGGGCGCCGCTCACCCCTCGCCACCTCGGCGAGCACCATGGTCGCGTCGTCGGCCCCGAGTGCAGCGAGTGCCCAGACGGCATGGACCCGCAGCAGCCAATCCGGGTGGCCGCAGTAGCCGGCGAGGACCTCGAGGGCGCCGGGACCACCGGCGTTGCCGAGCGCCACGAGGACGTTGCGCCGCAGATAACGGGGGTTGCGCCTCGGCACGTAGAAATGACGGAACCGCTCGAGGAGAGAGCCGTCGTCGAGCGCCAGGAGGGCGACGAGGTCGTGACGGCCGCCCCTCGAGCCAGCGATCCGCAGCACGGGCCAGCCCGGCGGGCAGGCGTCGAGACAGTCGTCGCAGCCGTAGATCCGGTCGCCGATCGCCGGCCTCATCGCGCGCGGGATCACCCCGGGCGCCTGCAGCCAGTGGGAGATACACCGCCGGGCGTCGAGGACCCCGGGAGCAACGAGGGCTCCGGTCGGGCAGGCGGGGAGGCAGGCGTCGCAGGTGCCGCAATCACGCGACATCGGCGGCGAGGGCTCGAGTTCGGCGTCGGTGGCGACGGCACCGAGGAGTACCCAGGGGCCGGCCCCGGGGACGAGCACCATGGTGCTCTTGCCCCACCACGCGATGCCGGCGCGGACGGCGGCAGCCCGGTCGACGAGTCGGTTGTCGTCGACGAGGACGGCCGCCCGATGCCCAGCGTCGCGAAGCACGTTCGCGATCGCACCCAGCGTGATGCGGAGCCCCTCGTAGTGGTCCTCCGTTGCGAACCTCGCGACCCTGCCCGTCCCGGGCGCAGCCGCCCCCGGTGAGCCGGCGCCGGGGAGATAGGCGCGAGCGGCGACGGCGAGCCGGCGCGCCCACGGGAACGATCGCGACACGTCGGTGGCCACGNNCGTGAACCGGACGCCTCCTGAGGCGCCGCTCGCCGCCCGCTCCTCGAGCGACTCGCGCACATCGGGGAACGGCGCCGCATCGCACACACCGAAGCCGATGCAGCCGCCGCTGCGGGCGAGCTCGTGGATCGCACGAGTCAGGTCCACGGCGCCAGCTTATGGTGGGCGGCGAAGGGGCGGAGGCAGAGGTCTCGCGAGCTTCCCCCTGGTGGACACATCCATGGCTGACATCCTTGGCACCTGCAACCCCTGGCGGACACACCCGTGGCTGACTTCCTTGGCCGGTACGCGTAGGCACCGGCGCTGGCACCTCAGCCCGCTGCCGTCTCCGGGCCCTCCCTGTGCTCGACGAGGCGGAGCGGTGCGACGAGCCCGGCGTCGGAGAGCACACCGAGGGCAAGGTCCTCGTCGTCCTCGAGCTCGACGGGCGCGGTGAGTCCGATGAGCGCCGAGACGACGCAATCGTCGCAGGCCGCCGTGTGCTGCATCACGCACCGGTCGCAATCGATGATCACGTCCTTCACCTCCTCGTCCGCCGCCCGCCGAGGCCGGCCCAGCGGCGTCGTCGTCGTCCAGGATCCACGGTACGGCGGGCCTGTGACACGAAAGCGGCGTCGGCGAGCTCGCTAGTGTCGGCGGACGAGGTGGCAACGCGATGAGATTGGGACTGGGACTCGGATACTGGGGGGCCAGGTCCGGCCTCGACATGGATCTCGTGCTCGAGGCCGAGCGGCTCGGCTACGACTCGGTATGGGCAGCCGAGGCATGGGGATCGGACGCGGTGACGGTGCTGACCTGGGTCGGGTCACGCACCGAGCGCATCCGACTCGGCTCGGCCATCCTCCAGATGCCGGCGAGAACGCCGGCGATGACCGCGATGACGGCCGTGACCCTCAACGAGCTCTCCGGCGGTCGGTTCATCCTGGGGCTCGGAGCGAGCGGCCCCCAGGTCGTCGAAGGATGGCACGGCCGGCCCTTCGGCAAGCCGCTCCAGAAGAGCCGGGAATACGTCGACATCGTCCGCGCGATCCTCACCAGGGACGAGCCGCTCGTTCACGACGGGGCGCACTACCAGATCCCCTACCGCGGATCCGACGCAACCGGGCTGGGCAAACCACTCAAGCTCATCACCCACCCCGGCCACGATCTCCCGATCTACCTGGCCGCGATCGGCCCTCGGAACGTGGCGCTGACCGCCGAGATCGCCGACGGCTGGCTTCCGGTCTTCTTCTCCCCCGACAAGAGCCCCGACATCTACCGGGACGCCCTCGAGGCGGGGTTCGCCGCCGGCGGGCGGGTCGACGACTCGACCTTCGACGTCGCCCCCACCGTGTCGGCGATCGTCTCCGACGACGTCGACGCAGCCCGGGCCGCCGTCAAACCGACGCTGGCGCTCTATGTCGGCGGTATGGGGGCGCGAGGCAGGAACTTCTACTTCGACCTCGCGTGCCGCTACGGCTATGCCGATGCGGCCGAGGAGATCCAAGACCACTACCTGGGCGGGCAACGGGTCGCGGCGACCAAGGCGGTGCCCGACGATCTCGTGGACGAGGTCGCCCTCGTCGGCACGAGGTCGGTGGTCGCCGACCGCCTGGACGCATGGCGCCGCGCCGGGGTGACGACCCTCATCGTCAACGCACCAGACATCGACACCCTGCG
>JABAOE010000008.1_pt1 | contig 17325 bp, 12 predicted proteins | sample 7062141 | NCBI WGS metagenome assembly JABAOE01 (sample SAMN14538627, study PRJNA623070) | marine sediment metagenome | biome: marine biome [ENVO:00000428]; feature: marine pelagic biome [ENVO:01000023]; material: deep marine sediment [ENVO:00002113] | place: India: Gulf of Khambhat ... | reverse complement strand
AGAGCCACTTGCCGAACCCCCACGGGAGCACCGGGACGCCGCCCAGCTCGAGCGTTCGGGCGATCGTCTCCGACACCGTCATGCCGTCGGGAATTTCCTCCAGCACCGGCAGCGCGAGGACCTCCAGGCCCTCCGCGGTCTGCACCTGCCGCCCCGCCACGACGACGAGAGGCACGGATTGCGCTCCATCCTCGCGGACGAGCACGGACTCGTCCTCGTCCGTGAGCTCGAAGCAGACGGGGCCCCTCCGCCGACCACCCGCCTCCTGCCGAAACGCCTCGAACGCCCGGTCCCCGGCTCCCTCCGTCAGCACCAGGATGCCGACCCACGCATCTCCGGGCGCGAGCCGACCCGCCGCCCCCTCGAGGTTGGTCCTCGCCGCCCGGAAGAAGGTGACCGGATCGAAGCCGCTGTGGAAATGCACGTGGGCGTCGATCAGCGCATGCCCGTTCCAGGGCCCGGCACGGCCCGGCACGACCCTCGTCACGCGGTCCGGACGGAGCCCGACACGGCGTCCATCATGTGCTCGACGGCCGATTCGGACCATCCCGATCGATGCATCCGATACCAGATCTCGAGGCTCAGGAGCATCCACAGGCGCACGTGGTGGTCGGCCCGATCGGCGAGATGCTCGTCGAGCATCCGGGTCATCGGCTCGCGGCGGAAGATCCCGTCCGAAACGAGCGTCGAGGTCGCGATGAAGTCTCGCAGGACCGGCACGAGGGGCCCCTTCATCCATGGGCCGATCGGGAACATGAAGCCCTGCTTGGGACGTGTGAGAATCGTCCTCGGCAGATACGGGGCGGCCACCTTTCGGAGGACGTTCTTGAGCTCTCCTCGCCGGATCTTCATGCCGACGGGCAGCCGGGCGACGAACTCTCCCAGCTCGTGGTCGAGGAACGGGGACCTCGCCTCGAGACCGTGCCGCATGGTCATGCGATCGGTGAGCATGAGCGAGTGCTCGGGGAGCCGCGTGACGATGTCGGCATAGAGCATCCGGTCGAGGTCGGCATCGGCGCTCGCGGACTCGAAGCCGGCGACGATGGAGTCCGTCGCGTCGCGCCCCCCGAGGCTGCGGGCCACGTCCTCCGAGTACAGCCCGCTCTTGCCACGGTCGCCGAAGCGGAAGAAGAGCGTCGCCTGGGCGTATCGGCGGCCGCCCTCGTGGAACGACAGCTCGTGCATCCAGCGCGCCTTCTGCACGAGCGTCTTGTAGCCCGCGCGGTCGGGCAGCGCTTCGAAGACGGGACGCAGGAGGAGACGCCGGACGGGGGCCGGCAGCGCCGCGTACAGCTTGACCCAGGAGAAGCCCGCGTACCGGTCGAACCCGGCGAACACCTCGTCGCCGCCGTCCCCCGTCAGCACCACCTTCAGGTGCTTCGACGCCAGCGAAGCCGCATGGTACATGCAGGCGGCGATGGGGTCGGAGGGCTCGTCGAGGTGATAGATCATCGTCGGCAGGAGGTTGACCAGGTCCGGCCAGACGACCTCCTCGGTGTGACGGGTGCGGCAGTGACGCGCGACCTCGGCGGCGAAGCCGAGCTCGTTGAACACCCCGTCGGTGACGCCGATCGCGAAGGTCGGCACGGACGGGCCGACGGCCTCGGCCATCATCGCGACCACCAGGCTCGAGTCCATCCCGCCCGAGAGGAAGGCCCCGACGGGCACGTCCGACACCATGTGCGAGGTCACCGCTTCGCGGCACCGCGCGCGGACCTCCTCGACGGCCTCGGCCTCGGTGATCGCGAGCTTCGGCACGAAGCGCAGGTCCCAATACCGCTCCGGCGCGCGGCTCGCCGCATCGGCCCGCCGGTCGAGGCTGAATCGGTGGCCGGGAGGCAGCTTGTGGACCCCGAGGAACATCGTGTCCGGGCTCGGCACGAAGCGAACCGACAGGTAGTCGTCCATCGCCTCGAGGTTCAGCGGCGGCATGCTGTCGAGGGTCGCGAGGACGGCCTTCAGCTCGGAGGCGAAGACGAAGCGGTCACCGTCCCAGGTGTAGAACAGGGGCTTCTGACCGTAGCGGTCCCGGGCGAGGAACAGCGTCTCGTCCGCCTCATCCCAGATCGCGAAGGCGAACATCCCCCGGAGCTCGTGGACGACGTCCTCGCCGAGCTCCTCGTACAGGTGGAGCACGACCTCCGTATCGCTGTTCGTGCGAAAGCGGTGGCCCCTCTCGAGGAGACCCTTTCTCAGCGCCCGGTAGTTGTAGATCTCTCCGTTGAAGGCGATGCACTTCGTGCCGTCCTCGTTGCGGATCGGCTGGTGTCCCGCCTCGACGTCGATGATGCTGAGCCGGCGAGCGCCCAGCCCCACCTGCCCCATGACCTCGATCCCCTCGTCGTCCGGTCCGCGGTGGGCGATGCGCGCGTTCATCCGGGCCACCCGCCCGTGCACAGCGCCTCGAGGGTCCCACTCTCCGCAGATCCCGCACACGATCAGGTCCTCGCCACGTCGACGTCGACGTCGGTCGGGAGCGGCACCGTCCAGAAACGGCCTTCCTCGAGCAGCCGGGACGTTTCGCGAAGCCCCTCGCGAATGCCGTACCTCGGCCGGAACCCGAGAATCGCGCGCGCCCGAGCGGTGTCGAAGGCGGTGTTCCCGGAAAAGAAGCGGAGGGAGCGGGTCGAGACGGGCGGCTCCCGCGAGAGCAGGCCGAAGGCGACCTCGGCGGCCCTGCCCACCGCGTGGAGCGCCCGGAACGGGACGGAGCGCGGGGCGCGGGCCCCGACGATCCCGGCGACCTCGTCCACCAGGGTGCGGACGGTCACGGCCTCGTCGTCGGCGACGATGACCACACGGCCGACGGCCCCGTCCGCCTGCGTGGCCAGCTCGAACGCACGCGTCATGTCTCGAATGTAGACGCTGTGGCGGAAGCTCCCGCCGTCACCGGCGACGAGGAACCGTCCCCGGCGAATGCTCCGGAAGAGCTTCTCGGTGCGCGGACACCCCGGCCCGTACACCCAGGCGGGGCGCAGCACCGTCACCGGAAAGCCCCATCGGCGATGCGCCTCGAGCAGGACGCGCTCGCCCTCGAGCTTGGTCCTCTCGTAGGCGTACTCGGGCCGGCACTCGGTGCTCTCGTCGGCCGGAAGGCTCTCGAGCGCCCCGTAGACCCCGACCGTGCTGCAGTGCACGAAGCGCCGGACACCCTCCTCACGGCTTCGCGAAACGAGGCCCCGGAGCGCCTCGACGTTGACGTCCGTGTAGACCGAAGCGGGCGCCCGGATCGAGAGATGCGCGGCGGCCAGGTGGAACACGGTGTCGACGCCCTCGAGGGCGCGCCCCCGCAGGTCTCCGTCGGTGATGTCACCCTCCAGGAGCTGCACGGCGTCGCCCATGTCCAGCCCGGCGAGCGCGGAAAGGTCGAGGTCGAGCGCGACGACCGTCCGGCCCAGCTTCGCTTGCGACGCCACGAGGTGGCGCCCGATGAACCCACCGGCGCCTGTGACGAGGACGCGCGACGGTGCCGTGGCGGAGGCTTGCCGCATCGGAGGTCGGCTAGGTCGGGCGACGCGCGACCACCGACACGGCGTATCCGTGGCCGAGCGGGAGGAGCGCATCGAGCCACGAGATCGTCCGCAACAGGGGATACACGAGGGCATAGGCGCGATACTGCTNNGCTTCTCCACGGCCTTCAGCTTCTCACGGCTCGAGGGAGCGATCTCCCCCTCGCTCCGCATCGTGCGCTTCCTGGGCAGCAGGATCGAGTACGCGAAGTTGATCCCGAGCTCGATCAGCTCGGTGAAGAAGCCCGAGTAGCTTCCGGCGGACCGTGGCAGGAAGCCGACCCCCCTCAGCATCTCCTCGTGCTCGCGGACGTTGTATCCGTACACGACGTGTCCGTACTTCTCCTTGGTCATTCCGATCGCGCGACGCAGGATGGACACCGGCTTCCAAGGATCCCCGTTGGGCGTCGTGACGACGACGTGCCCCCCCGGCCGGACGACGCGAAACAGCTCTCGGTTGAACGCCCTGGGATCGTGGAGGTGCTCCTGGACGTCGAGCGCGATGACCACGTCGAAGGCGCCGTCCTCCGCCGGCAACCGATCGTGCTCGGCCCTCAGGACGGGCTCTCCGAGCAGGCCCTGAATGGTGGGGACGCTCTCGTCCTCCATCTCCATCCAGGCCCAGTCACCCCCCGCCTCCCGGAACCGGTAGTTCAAGGCCCCGTTGTTGTCACCATGCGTGATCAGGAGCCGCCGCTCTCCCGGCAAGCCCTCGATCTGCTCGAGGAGCAGCCGCAATTTCTGCTGCTTCTTCAGCGACTTGGAGAGCAGCCTGAGCTGCCACGGCACCTCCGAGTCCGCCTCACCCGATCGATCTTCGGCCGTCCCGGTCCGTGACGACTCTTCTCCCACCCAAGCCTCCTGTTTACGTCGGGAATCCTCGCCCCAAAGCAAATGTAGGACCGGCTCAGAGCCCGTACTATACTTGAAATCGGCCGACAAACCTGAAGCGGAGTTTCGATGGATCAGCCATTGGCGGATACCGTGGATGCGGTCCGAGCCTACTGGGACTCACACCCACTGGGCTTCCAGTACCTCAGCGAACACGGTCTCGAGATGGGGACGCCGGAGTTCTTCGAGCACATCCGGCCGTGGATGAACCCGTACAAGTTTCCCTGGATCATGGAGCGGATCGAGCGGGAAGCCGCGATCCTGAGAGGGAAGCACCTGCTCGAGATCGGCTGCGGCATGGGGTTCGACAGCCTCGAGTTCCTCAAGAGGGGAGTTCGCGTCACGGCGACCGACCTTACGCCGACCGCGGTCGGCCTGGCCCGCCGCCACTTCGAGATCGCGGGATTCGAGGCCGAGGACGTGCGGGTCGAGAACGGGCTCGACCTGACCTTCGCCGACGAGACGTTCGACGCCGTGTGGAGCAACGGAGTCCTCCACGCGACCGGGGACACCGCGCGCGCGATCCGCGAGGTGAGGCGGGTCCTGAAGCCGGGCGGACGTGCGATCATCTCCCACTTCTATCGCAAGCCCTCCTGGATGTACGCGCTGCATCGCTGGGGCCGGGAGAACATCGAGTACAAGGAAGAGGATCCGCCCGTGAACGAGTTCTACACGGAAGCGGAGGTGGAGTCGTTCTTCGAGGGCTTCCGGATCGAGGAGGCCGTGCAGGAGCATCATCGGGCGTTGCCCGTCGCCCGCACGGGGCTCAAGGCCGCCCTCTACACCTACGGCTTCAAGCCCGTCTACAACCTGCTGCCCGACGGGCTGGCGCGGGGACTCGCCTACAAGTACTCGATCACCGCCGTCAAGGTGTGACCAGACCTCGCGGATCGGCACGGGCCGTCCCCGCGAACCGACCCCTCGGATCTCCCTCGGGCGTCGAGAGCGCCGGGGCCGACGTCGGCCGCAAGGGGCCCGAGCGGTCCGGGACATGCGGCCGGCGGTCGCGCGCCCCCGAGTCGGCGCCGAGCTCGCAGGAAGCGACGGAGTAGCACGCTTGGAGAAGCGAGTCTGCCTGCTGACGGAGACCTACCACCCCGTGACGGGCGGGGGAGAGACCCAGGCCCGCGCGCTGGCCCGGGGACTCACGCGGCGAGGCTGGTCCGTCCTGATCCTGACCCGCCGATCCGACGCTTCGCAGCCGCGCGAGGAGTGGCTCGACGGCGCCAGGGTCGTCCGGCTCCCCCCGGCCGGCGCGTCGCGCAAGCGCAAATGGGGGCTTCTGCTCACCGCGTTCTGGGGCCTGATGAGGCGCCGGGGCGACTACGCCGCGGTGGTCGTGTCCGGCTTCCGTATCCTGGGCGTGCCCGCGGTGATGGCGACCCGACTGCTCGGCAGGGTCTGCCTCCTCAAGGCGGACAGCCTGGGAGAGATGTCCGGGCGGTACTTCGCGGCCGGGCTGGAAACGATCGGGCTTACGCCGACGTCGCTCCCGTTCCGCGCGCTCCTGAAGCTGCGCAACGGGCTGTTTCGCCGGGCCGAGCGCTTCATCGCCATCTCCTCGTCCATCGAGCGCGAGCTCGCGCAGTCGGCAGTGGGCGCCGATCGCATCGTCGCCATCCCGAACTCCGTCGACGTCGCGCGCTTTCACCCGGTCGACGCGGCGACGAGAGACTCCCTCCGCCGCAGGCTCGGGCTCCCGGTGGACCGGGTCCTCACCACCTACACGGGCCGCCTCGTGTCCTACAAGGGGCTCTTCCTGCTCCTGGACGCCTGGAGATCGGAGCCCGCGCTCCAGGAGGCGGGGACGCTGCTCTTCGTGGGCTCGGGAGGGCTCGACATCCACAACTGCGAGGGCGAGCTGAGGGGCTCGGTGGCCCGGTACGGGCTCGAGGACAGCGTCCGCTTCGCCGGGGAGGTGCACGACGTCCGTGAGCTCCTCCAGGCCTCGGACGTCTTCGTGCTCCCGTCCGAGAGCGAGGCCTTCGGGATCTCGCTGATCGAGGCGATGGCGACCGGCCTCGCCGTCGTTTCCAGCGACGCCGGCGGGCTCTCCGACATCGTCTCGGACGGGGTGGACGGGCTGCGCTTCCCGAGCGGCGACGGCTCGAGGCTGCGGCATGCGCTCCGGAGGCTGCACGCCGACGCCGCGCTCAGGGAGAAGCTGGGATCGGCAGCCCGTGAGAGCGCCGTGGCGCGCTACTCCACGGAGATGGTCGTGGAACGCTACGAGGAGGTGTTGATGTCGCACCTCGCCCCCGAGGCCCTCCCGAGTGCGGGCGTCACGCCCCCGGTCGGCCGGACGGGACGCGTGTCGGCATGAGCGGCCGGCGTCGCTTCGGGCCCTCGGTACCGGACCGCTCGACCGTCCGCCCGTGGGCGACGACCTGATTCGAGGTCCGGACGGACGTCGATGAGCCTCTCCCCCTTCGGCCGGCCGACCGTCGCGGCGGGTGGACGCGGCCCGTCCGTCCCGCCGAGCCCCGAGGGGGACGGGGCAAGATCAAGATGAGGATCCCCGGGCTGAAGACGCTCCAGCGGTTCGCGCGATGGTCGCGCAGCCGGCCGCGCGACCGGGCGCTGATCCTCGGGTATCACAGGATCGCGGAATGCAGCGACGATCCGTACGGCCTGTGCGTGTCTCCCGACGTCTTCCGGCGGCACCTCGAAGACCTCGTCCGGATCGCCAAGCCCGTCCCGCTCACCGAGGTTGTCGGGAACCTGGCCCGGGGTCGGNNCCGGATCGCCAAGCCGGTACCCCTCACGCAGCTGATCGAGAACCTGGCCCAGGGTCGGGTGGAGCGGGGAGCCGTAGCCCTCACCTTCGACGATGCGTACGCGGAGACGCTCGACCCGGCGAGCAAGATTCTGGCGGAGTACGGCGTCCCTGCCACAGCTTTTATTACGACCTCGCTTCTCGGGAGGGAGACGTGGTGGGACCGGTTGCACCGCATGGTCGCCACGCCCGACACGCTTCCCGACCGGCTGCATCTGGTGCACGACGGCTTCGAGGTCGAATGGAATCGACCGGCGGCCGGGGTCCTGCGCGACGCCGGCCAACCCGTGGAGCGGACGGACCTGCTGTTGCAGTTGTATCGCGGCCTCCTCCGCCTCCCCGAAGACGAAAGGGACGACGCCTTGGAGACGATCCGCACCTGGACCGGGGTCGCCGGCGAGACGCCGCTCAGCCGGATTCTCTCCGGCAGTGAGCTGGTGGATCTCGCCGCCTCGCCGCTCATCGAGATCGGCTCCCACACGGTGACGCATCCGAGGATGGTCGATCTTCCGGTGGAGGAGCAGAGACAGGAGGCGGAGGCGAGCCGGACCGTCCTGAGNNGCAATGGCTCGTGCTCACGCGATTCCGAGCGTGTGGTCCGGGAGGCGGGGTACATCGGGGCGTGCGCCAGCCACAACGACGTCGTGCTCGCCGGAAGCAATCCGTACCGGCTGCCTCGCTTCTGGCCCTCCGACGTCCCGGATGCCCTGGGGACGCCCCTGCGCACGTGGCTGGCGTAAGATGACCCCCCAGGGTGAGCCTCCGGTGCCGGACGTATCGATCGTGGTGCCGCTCTTCGACGAGGAGGGCAACGTCCGGGCCCTCGTGGAGGAGGTCCGGGCCGCCATGGAGGTGATGCCGTCCTGGGAGCTTCTCCTGGTCGATGACGGAAGCCGCGACGGCACGGCGCGGCTCGCCGAGACCCTGGCCCTCGAGGACCCTCGCGTGCGTTGCCTCCGGCTCGCACGGAACTACGGGCAGTCGACCGCGATGCAGGCGGGGTTCGATCAGGCCCGCGCCCCCGTCGTCGTGACGATGGACGGCGACCTCCAGAACGACCCTCGCGACATCCCGGCCCTGGTCGAGGCGCTGAACGGAGGATACGACCTGGTCGTCGGGTACCGAGTGCGACGCAAGGACCGCTTCTTCCGGAGGAAGGTCCCGTCGTGGGTCGCCAACCGCATCATCGGATGGGTCACCGGCGTGCCGGTGAGGGACAACGGATGCACGCTGAAGGCCTATCGTCACGCGCTCCTCGAGCGGCTGCGCATTTATTCGGACTTTCACCGCTTCATCCCGGCCGTGGCGGCGGGGACCGCCGGGGCCCGAATCGCGGAGCTCCCGGTCGACCATCGCCCTCGGCACGCGGGCAAGAGCAAGTACGGCCTTTCGCGGATCCTGCGGGTCATGGCGGACCTGATGACGATCACCATGATCCGGTCCTTCCGGGACCGACCGCTCCACCTCTTCTCGCTCTTGGCCGCAGGGAGCGCCTCGGTCGGCGCGGCCTTCGCGGCGGCGACCGTGATCGCGGGAGGCTTCCGAGCGTTCAAGGCCGAGGCCCTGGTCCTTCCGAGCGCGGCGCTCCTGTGGTTTTCCCTGGCCACCTTCCTGGTCCTGCTCGGCCTGGTCGGAGAGGCGATCATCCATCGCTCGCCGGAGAGCCACTTCCGTTCGTTGGTCAGGGAGCTCGGCTAGTGGCGCTCTCCGACGTTCAGCACGCGCCTGCGGTCCGCAGGGACTCGGAAACGCCGGCAGTCACGGTCATCGTGCCGGTGAGCGAGCGGTCACGGACGCTGGACGACCTCTACCGGGAGTTCTCCGCGCCCCTGAGGGAAGCGGGCATCCGCTTCGAGTTCGTCTTCGTGGTCTCGGAGCGCTGGCAACACCTGGTGCCGGCCCTTCAGCGCCTGAAGGGGGAGGGCGAGCCCATCCGCATCCTGGAGCCGGGCCAATCGCTGTCCGAGTCCGCGATGTTGACGGCTGCGGTCGACTTCTGCTCGGCCCCGACCCTCCTCACGCTCCCGTCCTATCCGCGCATCCACGCCCAAGCGATCCCGCGGTTGCTGGAGGAGCTGAAAGGGGATGTCGACATCGTGTCGGCCGTGCGGATCGATGACGACGATCGCATCGTGAACAGACTTCAACGGCGGCTGTTCCACGCCGTCCTGCGAAAGCTCGTGGGGGGCCGCTTCACGGACGTGGCTTCGGGTGTCCTGGCCATGCGTCGGGACGTTCTCCGCGATCTGGACCTCTACGGCGACTCGCACCGGTTCATCCCCATCCTGGCGCGACGGGACGGGTTTCACGTGATCGAGGTCGAGGCGACGCAGCACGCCGGCGACCGCGCCACCCGCGTGTACTCGCCGGGCATCTACCTGCGCAGGATGATCGATCTGGTCGGCCTGATGTTCATCGTGCGCTTCACCTACAAGCCGCTCAGGTTCTTCGGCATCGTGGGCGGCCTGCTGGCCGCTTCGGGGATGCTGACGCTCGTCGTGCTCTACGTACAGCGGCTGGGCGGGCAGGGCATGGCCGCCCGGCCGGCGCTCCTCCTCGGGGTCCTGCTCCTGGTCCTGGGACTCCAGGCGCTGGCCATGGGGCTCGTCGGAGAGATCGTCGTCCACCAGGGCTCGCCCAGGCGACGGGCGTACCGAATCCTCAGGGATCGGACCACCTCCCGGCAGGAAGAGACGCCCGTGGATGCAGAGAAGCACGAGGGCGGAGTGTGACCGAAGCGTGGCCGTAGGCGCATGACCGGTCCCGACCTGCCCGGGAGCGGGCACCTCCGGTGGGAGGCGGCGGTTGCGTTGATCCTCGCCCTGACGGTCGCGTTCGTGTACGCGCTGACCGACGCGAATCCGCTGTTCTGGGACGAGTACTATCATCTGCTCGCGGCGCGCTCGTGGGCCGAGAACGGCACGCTGGCCATCGGCGAGGGGGAGTACGCCCGCGCGGTCTGGTTCTCCGTCACGGTGGGGTGGCTGTTCAGGATCTTCGGGGAAAGCATCTTCATCGCGCGACTCCCCGGCGCGGTGGCGCTCGCTCTCGCGGCCCTGGCCGTGTTTCTCTGGCTGCGGGTCGAGGTGGGCCGGAGCGCGGGGTGGATCGCCTCCGCGGCCGTCTGCCTCAGCCCGCTGCTCCTGATCAACTCGGTCATGGTGCGGTTCTACGGAATCGTCGGCCTGGCCTTTCTCCTGGGCTGCATCGCCGCCGCGCACGCGGCCGACACGGGTCGACCCGCGGCCCATCGGGTTCGGCTCGGCTTCGCAGCCCTGCTTCTGCTCACCTTCTGCGCGTACACGACGCTTCTCTCCCGACTGTGGGTCGGCACCCTCCTGATCTGGGTGGCCGGAGCAGCCGCCCTGGAGGTCGGCAAGTCACGAAACCGCCTGAACGTGTTCGGCGTGGCTGCGCTCGTCGCCCTCGCCGCCGGCGTCTGGGCGATGCAGTCGGGGTGGCTCTCGAGCCGGTGGGCCGCCTACCAATCGGTGCCGTCGTGGGGCGTGCCGAGGGGCGGGGACGTGCGCTGGTACGAGCAGCTCATGAGGCAGGACTACCCGATGCTTTGGGCGCTCTTGCCGGCAGCGGCCGTGCTCGCAATCACTCGACGCCCCCGCCTGGGCACCATGGCGGCGGTGGTCTTCGGAGCGGGCATCTGCCTGCTGTCCCTGGGAGGCGCGAAGGGCGAGCGGTATATCGTACCGCTGATCCCGTTCTTCTTCATCCTGTGGGGCATCGCGGTGGCCGAGGTCCTCCCCGCCCTCCGCGGGCGGATCTCGGCGCTCCTGGCGCTCGTCCCGACTCCGCGCCTGCCCCGCCGAGCCGCGCGGCTGCCGGCGCATGCCCTGATGGCGTTGGTGGCCGGGTTCGTGCTCCTGACCAATCCGGGCTTCAGCCGGGTTCGGCACGTGCTCCGCGATGACGCGCGCTCGCTCGACCGGCCCGTCCAGGGTCAGGGAGCGTCGCCGGCCGCGTGGGACTCGGTCGCGATCGCGTTGAGGCCGCTCTACGACGAGGTCGACGTCGTGATCACCTCCAACTCGATCCAGGCGCTCTACCACGTGGGGGACTACGACGTTGCGATGCGCCCCGTTCCGGTCCTGCAGCTGGAGGCGGCCGAGTTCGACATCGACGTGCGCACCGGCCGCCCGATGATCAGCTCGCTCGAGTCGCTGACGTCGCTCGTGGACCGGCACGCCCACGGGCTCGTCTTCGGGGAGCGCTGGCGATGGAATCATCCGGTCGAAGGGTTCACCGAGGAGGTGACCGAGTACGTGGTCACCCACATGGAGCAGGTGCCGCTGCCGCCGGACCTCGGCGTATCCGCCTACCGCTGGTAGCTGCGCGGCTGCTCATGGCCAGCGTTCGGACCCCGACGCCTCCGCGCGGCCGATGAGCGAGCCGTTCACCGAGCGGGCCGGCTCAGCCCTCCGATGGAGCACGATTCGGCAGGTCGGGGTCAAGGCCATCTACCTGATCCGCATCCCCATCCTCGCCCGCCTCCTGGCGCCGGAAGACTTCGGCCTGATGGCCATCGCGCTGGTGGCGGTCGACGTGATGCTCAGCCTGACCGACATGGGGATGATGCCCGCTCTCGTGCAGAGGGACGAGCTGGCGGAGGAGCACTACGAGTCCGCCTGGAGCGTGGGTCTGTCCCGCGCCTTGCTGGTGTCGGCGGGTGTCTTCCTCGGCGCTCCGGTCGTCGCGACGATCTTCGAGGAGCCGAGATCGGTCCCGATCATCCAGGCATTGGCCCTGCGCCCCCTCCTGGACGCCTTGGCCAGCATGCGGGTGGCCGACCTGACCCGGGCCCTCGAGTTCCGGAGCCTCGCGCTCCTCAAGCTGTCCGGCGCCGCTCTAAACGCCGGCACGTCCATCGCGTTGGCTCCCTTCATCGGCGTCTGGTCTCTGGTGGCGGGAGCGCTCGCCGGTCCGGCGATCTACGCCGTGCTCTCGTACGTCTTCGCTCCGTTCCGGCCACGCTTCCGCCTCGATCGCGAGGCGGCCTCCTCGCTGATCCGATTCGGACGCTGGATCTTCGTCCTGGGCCTGATCGGTCTCGTGAGCCGCTTCGTGCTGCAGGCGGTGATCTCCAGGCGGCTGGGAACGGTGGATCTCGGGCTGTACTACCTGGCCGCGAGGATCGCGTATCTTCCCTCCGAGGTGTCGGCCGACATGATCGGCTCCGTGGCCTTTCCTCTCTATGCGAAGCTCCAGGACGACCTGGAGCGTGCGCGCCAGGCGTTCGCGGCGCTCTTCACCGGGACGATGGCTCTTCTGATTCCGTTGACGGTCCTGTTGCTCGCTCTCGCACCTTCGCTCGTGAACGATCTCTTCGGCCCGCGCTGGGCCGGTGCCGAAGCCGCGATCCAGGTGCTGTGCGTCGTCACGATGATCGAGCTCTTCGGGGACGCCCTCACACCGGCCTTCAACGGCATGGGACGACCTTCGGCGGTCGCCGTCCTGGCCGGCATCCAGACGGTCGTCCTCGTCTCGCTCGTCGGGGAGCTCGCGGACAGATTCGGCCTTCCTGGTGCCGTCGCGGCCTGGATCCCCGCGACGGCGGCGGCACAGATCGTCGGCTTCTTCGTCCTGCGCCGCGTGATCCCGAACGCGTACCGCGGGCTGGGGAGGCCGATCCTGAGCATCCTGCTGATCAGCTTCGCGGGGGCACTCGTGGCTCACGGGATCGACCGTGCGCTCCCCGGGGTGCTGGGGCTGGTCGTGGCCGGGGGCGTCGGCGCCTGGCTGACCGCGGCCGCCCTGCTCCGGGCCGACCGACACCTGGCCTTGGGCGTGGCCGACAGTCTCATCCAGTTCCAGCCCGAGCTCGCTTCGCTGCTGGCCCGCATCGGCGGGCGGGCGCCGAAGGGCGGGCCGGCCTAGCCTCCGGGAGCACGCAGTGCCATCTCCATTCAAGAGAATGTCCGGCCTCGTGTCGTCGATCCTGCCCGACCCGCTGCGCAGCGGGCTGAAGACCCTGGCCCGGCGGCTCGGCCAGCGGCGGAGGCGGGGGCGAGTCGATCTCGGAAGCCTCCGGCAGGTCGAGCCGCTGAGCCGCGAGTGGGGGTTCGACCGCGGTCTGCCCGTGGACCGCTTCTTCATCGAGAAGTTCCTCGAGCGGCACTCCGCGGATGTCCGGGGAAGGGTGCTCGAGGTGGGCACGGACCAGTACACTCGGAGGTTCGGCGGCGACGACGTCGCGGCCAGCGACGTCCTGCACGTGTCGGAGTCCAAGCCGGCGGTGACGATGATCGCGGACCTCACGAGTCCCGACGACCTTCCCCCCGACACGTTCGACTGCTTCATCCTCACCAGCACGCTGCAGTTCATCTACGACGTGCGGGCAGCGCTGCGGTCCGCGCACCGGACGCTCAAGCCCGGCGGGGTCCTCCTCATGACCGTTCCCGGCATCAGCGCGATCAGCCGCTACGACTTCGATCGCTGGGGGGATTACTGGCGGTTCACGACCCTGTCCCTCGAGCGTCTGCTGCAGGAAGCCTTTGGGGAGGGATCCGTTCAAGTGGAGGCGTACGGGAACGTGCTCGCATCGACGGCCTTCCTCTACGGCATGGCGGTGGAGGAGTTGGACGTGGGNNAGGCGGTAGTCGCGCTCGAGTTCACGGCTCCGGTCGAGATCGCCCCGACCGCCCCGGTCATCGTATCCGAACGAGCCCCGCGACTCCGAGCCGGGCAATCGCGCGGCAAAAAATGTTGTGTCATGCGTCCGATGGCCGTCCATATATTCGAGAGAGTGGGTCCGATAGGGTCCACTCGAGTAGGCGAAGGCCGGCACCGGGGGCGACGCACGATCCCCGCCTCCGACCGCGCCGGCTTCGAGCCCAACCCGCCCGCGCCGCGAAGCGCGGAGTGGCGAGAGAGCGCTCAAGACCAGCGACCGGAACCGTGGCGACCATCGAACACCGTGCATCTGCGAAAGCGGGGAGCAACGTCAAGGCTCCGACGTTCATCAGCGTCGTGGTCCCGATGTTCAACGAGGAGCGGTACGTCCGCCGCTGCGCCGAGTCCCTGCTGGCGCAGGACTATCCCCGTGATCGCTTCGAGATCCTCATGGTGGACAACAACTCGACGGATCGCTCCGCCGAGATCGCCCGGGAGATCGACGGCGTCCGAGTGCTCGCCGAGCCCGTGCAGGGGGACTACGCCGCCCGCAACACGGGGATCGCCAACGCCCGGGGAGAGATCATCGCCTTCACCGACTCGGATACGGCGCCGGCCCCGGACTGGCTCACGAACATCGCCGAAATGATGGATGGGGACCCGGCCATCCAGGTCATCGTGGGTCGGCTGGCGTTCTCGGGCTCGGGGCGCCTCTTGTCCCTGCTCGAGGCGTACGAGAGGGACAAGACCGCGTACATCCTGTCGAGCGACGACCCGCGGCTGTTCTACGGGTACACCTGCAACCTCGCGGCGAGGCGCTCGACCTTCGACGAGGTCGGCCCGTTCGCAGCGGTGGCTCGAAACGCCGACGTCGTCTTCGTCCGCAAGGTCGTGGACGCGGTTTCGACCGATGCCGTGGTCTACGGGCCCGGAGTCGCGGTCCAGCGTCTCGAGGTCTCGTCCGCCTCGGACTATTTCGGAAAGCAGGCCGTCTACGGGCAGGACTTTCCCCGATACGGCGCGTTGGCGAACGCCCGGCCGCTGACGATGTCGGAGCGCTGGTCGATTTTTCGGCGAGTCACGAGAAGGCAGCGCTACCCCGCGCTCGACGTCGTTCTCCTGCTCATGGTGCTCGCGGTCGGGGCGGCGTGCTACGACTTCGGAAGGCTGCTGTCGAAGAACAAGGCTCCTTGACGACGGCCCAGACGCGCCGGCCGGGCACGGCTGAGGCCCCCGACGGGCTCGGACCCGTCGCGCAGCTCTTCAGCGGGAACCTTCTGGGAGCGATCGGCGGAGGCGTCTTCTTCCTGACGGCTTCGTGGAGCCTGTCCATCGAGGACATGGGCCGCTACGCCGTCGCGATCAGCGCGCAGTGGATCGGCGTCGGCCTGGTCGGCACGGGTCTGGCGGTGGCGACCCTCCGCCTCGCCGCCGACCGCCTGGACCGAGACGATCCAGCGGGCGCGGCGGGGATCGTGGCGCAGGGCGCCGCGACGGCACTCGCGGTCACCGTCGCGATCCTGCTGCTCCTCGCGGGATTCGGACTCGCCATGCCCGGCACCCTCGGCCCCATCCCGGCGCTGATCGTCGGGTGGGCGGGCGCCCGCTCGTTCATCGACTGCGTGCGGTCGGGATTCCTCGCCAGGCACCAGTTCGGCCGCGCCACGATGCTCATGGTCGGCTCCACGGTCACTGGCCTGGCAGCGCTGGCCGCCGTGCTCCTCGCCGCGCCGCTCACCCTGGAGCGCCTGCTGATCGCTCACGTCGTGGGCCTCACGGGCGGGGCCGTGGTCGCGCTGGCCCTGGCGGTCCCGCTGACGCGAGACGGGGTCCGCCTCTCGCGCACCGCGCTCGGAGAGCTCCTGCGTTACGCGCGCTGGCCGTCCCTCTCCGAGGGAACCCGCCTGATGCACCTCAACGCGGGTCCGATCCTGCTGATGACCTTCGCCAGCTCCGCGGAAGCGGGGTTGTTCGGAGTCGCCCGGTACCCGGCGTACCTGTTCGACGTGGTCGCGCTCACGCTGTACCAGTACTGGCTGTCGGTCGTCGTGCGGCGTTCCGGCGGAGCCGACATGCACGCTTTCGTGCGCTCGCAGGTGCGCCTGGCCGCCGGTGTGGGCGCCCTCGTCGTGCTCGGGGCCTTCGCCACCCGGCCCCTGCTGGTTCTCCTCGGCAGCCCCTTCGCCGAGGCTGCACCGCTCTTCGTCTTCAACGCCGTCGACTTCGCCATCCTGCTCCTCGTGCGACCGGCCGAGTCCGCCTACCACGGCCTCCACAAGCCGTGGCTCGAGTGGATCCAGCGCGGCGCGGTGCTGCCGATCCTGATCCTCTCGGGCTGGCTCCTGTCGGGCCCCTTCGGCGCCCGAGGCATGGTTTGGGCTCACATCCTGGCCGGAGTCGCGGCGCTCGGAGTCGCGGCGCTCCTCCTGAGAGGTCGCCTGGCCGGCCCGGCCGAAGCCGGGTGAGGGAAGGCGAGGGCGCCGCACGACGGATGGACGCATCCGGCCCGCGGCGAAGCGCCACCTTCACCGGCGGACCGTCCACGTCACCGTGGCCGACTGGCCGGGATCGCTCTCCGACGTGGCCCGGAGCGTGAGCTGCGCGGAGGGCGCCGCCCCGCGTCCCCTCGACACCCAGACCGTGACCGGTACGGAGGCCCCGAACTCCGCCGTGGCGAGCTCGCTCGGCAGCAGGACCGACCAGCCCTCCCCCTCGATCGAGGCGAGCAGCCGGTAGACGTCCGCGCCCGCGTGCGCCCCCACGTCGTCGGGGTGGGCAGCGGGGTCGACGGGCGCCGGCGCGCCCCGGTTCGTCAGCGTCGCCTCCTGCCGCGTGTGGCCCCGGTCCGCACGCCGTTCGGGCGGCGCGACCAGGGACACGCCCCGTTGCTGGGGACCTGCTCCCTCCAGCGAACGCGCCGCGAGGGAATAGGAGAGGATGCCGCGATCGTCGCGCTCGACGTCGAGCACGTAGAAATGGAGCCGATTGGCCTCGTCGCGCCACTCGAAGGCGCTCCCCGAGCGGGCACCGGCATGGAGGAGCGCATCGTTGAGCTGGCGGTAGTCGGCGATCGTGCGCATCACGGGCTCGCCGTCCGGTCGGACGTAGTCCACGACGCCCATGTCCTCGGGATTCGCGTCGACGACCCAGATGAAGCTGTTGAAGGCGTTCGGTCCGCCGTTCGACCCGCGCAGCTCGTCGCGGTTCTTGGCGAGCAGGACCCCGTGATCCGGCGTGAACGAGTCGTATCCGATGCGCTGCACGACCTCGAGCGAGTAGAAGTCGTACGGGACGAGGCCCGGGGAGAGCGGATCGACCGCCGGATCGACGAGCGCCGCCCGATCTCCCGGCTCGGACCCGTCGAGGCGCACGGTCGCGCCCGCGAACGTCCCGGGGAGCGGCTCGACCGCCCGGGCGGTCACGTCGAACACGACGACCCCGGTCCCCGCCAGCCCTTCCCGGCTCAGCTCGAGCACGTCGTCCGAGGTGACGAAGCCGTTCTCGAGACGATTTCGCAGCATGAGG
>JABAOE010004007.1_pt2 | contig 17326 bp, 21 predicted proteins | sample 7062141 | NCBI WGS metagenome assembly JABAOE01 (sample SAMN14538627, study PRJNA623070) | marine sediment metagenome | biome: marine biome [ENVO:00000428]; feature: marine pelagic biome [ENVO:01000023]; material: deep marine sediment [ENVO:00002113] | place: India: Gulf of Khambhat ... | reverse complement strand
GGTGCCGGCGACCTTGAAGTCCATGTCGCCGTAGTGGTCTTCCATGCCGGCGATGTCGGTCAGCACCTGGAAGTTGTCTTCGCCCTTGATCAGGCCCATCGCGATTCCGGCGACCGGCGTCTTGATCGGCACGCCGGCGTCCATCAGGGCCAGCGTGCTGCCGCAGGTGCTCGCCATCGAGGTGCTGCCGTTGCTGGAGAGCACCTCGGAGACCAGGCGGATCGTGTACGGGAACTCGTCCTCGTCCGGGATCACCGGCAGGAGCGCGCGCTCCGCCAGCGCTCCGTGACCGACGTCGCGGCGGCTGGGGCCGCGCATGAAGCGTGCCTCGCCGACCGAGTACGGGGGGAAGTTGTAGTGGTGGAGGTACCGCCGCGACTCCTCCGGCTCGATACCGTCGATCCGCTGCTGCTCGCCCATGGAGCCGAGCGTCAGGACCGTCAGCGCCTGAGTCTCGCCGCGGGTAAAGAGGCCGGAGCCGTGCGTTCGCGGCAGCAGCCCTACCTCGATGCTGACATCCCGGATCTCGTCCGGCTTGCGGCCGTCAGGCCGTTTGCCTTCGTCGAGGATGCTGCTGCGGATGACGCCCTTGGTGTAGTCGTCCACGGCGGCCTTGATGTCGGCCTCCTCGAACTTCTCGCCCAGCGCTTCAATCGTCTCGTTGCGGACGGCCTCCATCAGGCCGGCGCGCTCGTCCTTGGCGGCGGCGAAGATGTCCCAGTCGCGAGTGGCGGCGAACTCGTTGACTGCTGCCTTCACGTCCTCGGGCAGCTCTACCGGCTCGAAGGCGCGCTTCTCCTTGCCGATCCTGGCTGCCATCTCCTCCTGAAGGTCGATGATCTGAGCGTTCGTCTCCTGGGCCAGCTTCATCGCTTCGAGCAGCGTCTCCTCGGAGACTTCGCTGGCGCCAGCCTCTACCATCACGATAGCGTCCCTGGTGCTGGCGACGACGATGTCGAGGGCGCTCTCTTCGCGCTGCTCGTATGTCGGGTTGATGATGTACTCGCCGTCGATCTGGCCGATGCGGGTGCCGGAGACGGGGCCGCCGAAGGGGATGTCGGAGATGCTGAGAGCCGCCGACGCGCCGATGATCGCCATGAAGTCGGGGTCGTTCTCCTGGTCCGCAGAGAGCGTCGTGATCACGACCTGCACGTCGTTGCGCATACCCTTGGGGAAGAGCGGCCGCAGCGGCCTGTCGGTGAGGCGCGCGGTGAGGGTGCCTTCGCTGCTGGGGCGGCCTTCGCGGCGGAAGAAGCCGCCGGGAATCTTGCCGGCGGAGTACATGCGCTCCTCAAAGTCGATCGTCAGCGGGAAGAAGTCGGTGCCTTCCCGGGGCTGGTTGTTCATCACCGCGGTGACGAGGAGCATCGTGTCGCCGTAGCGAATGGTGACGGCGCCGCTGGCCAGTCCGGCTAGCTTGCCAGTCTCGATCTGAAGCGGCTTGCCGCCGATTTCGCGCTCGAACTGTTCTACCATCTGAAGTTTGACCTCCTGGGTCTGTTTGGCGGGCGGTACGGTGAACTCGACCTTCAGGACGCCTCTTGCCTGTCCCGGTAGATCCGGTCAGCGTTGCCGGCGGCTCTTCGCCGCTACTTCAGCCCGCCATAGTGTCGTCGGGGAAAGAGAAAGGCCCGCGCTTATTTGCGCAGGCCCAGTTTGGCGATCAGCGCCTTGTAGCTCGCAGGGCTTCGGCGGTTGAGGTAACGAAGCAGCCGCCGTCGTCGGCCGACAAGCTTGAGTAGCCCACGCTGAGAATGAAAGTCCTTCCGATTCGCCCGCAGGTGATCGGTAAGTTGCTTGATCCGCTCGGTGAGGAGCGCGACCTGTATCTCAGTGGAACCCGAGTCCGTTGGATGGGACCGGTGCTCTGCGGCGATTTCCGCCGTCTTTTCCTTCGTGAGCATCTACGAGGATGTCGCTTCCTTCTTCTTTCCTTCGCAGCGAGTATAGCATACTGGTTTCGCTCAGCGGAACGGTGCATCATGGACGCCGCCGATGCCAAGGACCGTGATCGTCACAGATAGCTCCGCCTGCTTGCCGCCCCGGCTGGCGGACGGCCTCGGGATCATCACGGTGCCGCTCGGCCTCCTCATCGGCGACGACGTGCACCCGGACGGCACGCTCAGCCCGGCGGAGCTCTTCCGGCTGGCCGATGAGGCGAAGCGTCCAGTGCGAACTACTTCGCCCGCGCCGGCGCAGTTCCTGGCGGCTTACCGGCAGGCCAGCGACGCCGGCGCGACCGACGTGCTCTGCCTTACGCTTTCCGCGCGCTTCAGCGGCACCTACGAATCTGCCGTCACTGCCCGCGGCCTCGCGGTGGAAGAGTTGCCGGGCCTTGAAGTGCAGGTTCTCGACACCGGCGGGCTGGCGATGGCGCACGGCTTCGCGGTGCTCGCGGCCGCGCGGGGCCTCGCGGCAGGAGCTTCACCGGAGGCCGCCGCCGAGATCGCGCTGCGAGTCGGCGGACGGGCGCGCCTCGCTGGACTTCTCGGCACGACGCGTTACCTGGCACGCGGCGGCCGCGTCCCGTGGGTCGTGCACTGGGCGGCCCAGCTCCTGCGCATCCGGCCGCTGCTGGCGTTCGCCGAGGGACGCACGCGCTCGATCGGGCGCGTGCGGACGGAGGAGAAGGGGCTCGTGCGGCTGCTGGAGTACGTGAAAGCCCACACCTCCGGGGGGGCGCTGCGTGCGGCGGTCATGCACACAGACGCGCCGGATGCCGCGCAGCGTCTCAGCGAGGATCTGCGCCGCGAGCTGGCGCCGGTGGAACTCCTGCAAACGAGATTCACTTCGGTCATGGCCGTTCATACCGGGCCCGGGTTCGTCGGGCTGGCGTTCTACGAAGATGACTGACTCACAGCGCCTCAAGCGCCTCAACGCGATCCGCAAGCGCGACGCGGGCTTGCTCGAGGCCTCGCTCGGCCGTCTCCCGAAGGCGGCTCGGAAGCCCGCGCTCGTCATCCTCATTGGACTGCCGGGCAGCGGCAAGTCGCACTTCGCGCGCCAGCTCAAGAAGCGCTATCCGGCGGCGGTCCTGGACAGCGACGCTTTGCGCGGCGTCCTCTACGAGTCACCCCGGCACACGGCCCAGGAGAACGCACGGCTGTTCCCTGCGATCCACGTCCTCACCCGCGGGCTGCTTGATCGCGGCGTGCCGGTCGTGCTCGACGCGACGAACCTCAAGGAAGCGAACCGCAAGCCTCTGTACCGCCTCGCCGAAGAGGCGGAAGCGCGCCTCGTCATCGTCCGCCTGCGGGCGCCGTTCGCTGTCATGCGCGCGCGCCTGGCGGAGCGCGACGCCGGCCGCAACCCGCTCGACCGCTCGACGGCCGGCCTGCGCGTGCTGGAGGAGATGCGGCACGACTACCAGCGGCCGCGTCGGCGCTACTTCGTTGTGGATACCTCGAAGGACTGGCGCCGCGTTCTGGACAAGATAGTAGCGCTCCTGCAAAGCTAGGGGCATGAAAGCGATAAGCCGAAACGCCGCCTGGATCTTTCCTGTCACTATGCTCGTTCTGGTCGCCGCCTGCAGCGGCGGAGACGAACCTCTCGACCTCAGCGAGTACGCTTATCCCGTCCAGCAGATCGAGGAGATCGAATCCCGCGACCACTTCCCGACCGGCCAGACCTACGACGGCTACAACAGCAACCCGCCGACCTCTGGCCCGCACGCCGATACCTGGGCGCCGGTCGGCGTGTCCGATGTGGCGGTAGCCAAAGAGGTAGCGGTACACAACATGGAGCACGCCAACGTCGTCGTCTGGTACAACTGCCAGGCCGAGCCCGCCCTGGACACCGACGCCTGCGCCACGCTGCGCAACCAGCTGAGCCAGGTCGTCCTTCAGGAAGTGGCGGCCGGCAACGAGGTCGTGATGACCCCGTACACCCTCATGGACTCGCGCATCGCGCTCACGGCCTGGGGCTACCTCGACACGTTTGAGGAGTTCGACGAGGCCCGCGTGCGCGCCTTCATCGAGACGTTCGAGTGCAACTTTGACCCGGAGGGCTTCTGCTAGTGGCGCGGCCCTATCTCGTCGTCCGCGCCAGCGTCGAGCCCTCGGTGATGGAGGAGTTCGAGCGCTGGTACTGCCGGGAGCACCTGCCGAACGTCATGGCGATCCCCGGCATTGTCAAGGCGTTCCGTTCCAACTGCAATCGCCGCGGCGTCAACTGGACGACGCTGTACGAGATGTCTGACGACGCTTCCGTCCAGAAGGCGATCAGCAGCCCGCAGGCGGAGAAGGCGCGGCGGGACTGGGAGACCTGGGCCCAGCACGTGAGCGAGGTCACCGTCGAGGTCTATGCCGCGCTAGGGCCGCTGACTGTCTTCCACCACTGGAACTAGGCCGCGTCGCCCAGGAGCAGCCGCCGGGCCGACTGCCACGGCAGCCGCCGCACCTGCTCCACGAGCCAGGGATAACCCCATCTCCGCAGCGCCAGCGCGACGCCAAGCCCGGCGATCGCCACGACCCCGCCCGCAGCAGCGTCGATCAAGTAGTGGTTCGCCGTCGTCGTGATCGAGAAGATCTGGAGCACCGGCAGCGCGACGCCGATGACCGCGGCCGGCCAGAACAGCGGCGTCCGGCGGAAGGCGGCGATGATCGCTAGGCCCAGGAGGAGATCCCAGCCGAAGTGGAGGCTGGGCATCGCCGCGTATGGGTTCACGAAGGCGCGCGTGGACTGCGTGTCGTAGGCGTAACCCAGGTAGGCCTTCATCGTGTCGAAGAAGCCGAGGACGTACTCCGGCGCGGCGGCGTCAAAGCGCGAGGCGAGCTCCGGCAGCTCGCGGGGCGGCGCCACCGGGTACAGCCAGTAGATCACCAGGGCGATCGCGCCGGAGGCGAGGAACGAGTCGCGGACGAACGTGTACTGATGGCGCCGGTAGTAGTAGAGCCAGAGGCCGAAGGCGATGATCAGCGGAAAGTGCAGGTAGAAGTAGACGATGTTCATCACCTGCGCCAGGAACTTGCGCTCGGCGATCCAGTTGTTGAGGTCGTCCTCCCAGAAGAAGCCGAGCGACCGCTGCAGGTCGATCACGTCCAGGGCGTGCCTGTAGGCGGCCTCGGGTCGGTCAACGACGGCGCCCCGCACCCAGAAGTAGAGCAGGAACGCGATCGCGATGATCGCCCCCTCCAGCAGGTCGCGGCGGCTGAAGGCCGGCAAAAGAGAGCGCCAGTCGAAGCCGTCTTCGGCGCCGTCCTCACTGCGCATCGGCGAGACCCGCTAGGCCGAGGCGGTCCGCGATGGTGGATCGAGGAGCTGCCGCAGGCGCCATCCTTCCCGCCGCATCAGCAGCGCCCCACCGAGGCCGATCATGCCCACGGCGTAACCGGCAAAGACGTCCAGGATCCAGTGGTTGCCGGTGACGACGACCGTCGTCGACATCACGAGCGGCATCGCCGCGCAGGCGAAGCGGACGTACCGGTTCTGCGTCGTCGAGGCGATGGCGAGGGCGATCAAGAGGTTCCAGGCGATGTGCAGGCTCGGCATCGCCGCGTACTCGTTGACGAAGGTGCCGGAGTTCTCATAGTTAACGTCAGAGAAGAGGCGCAGAGTGTCCACCGCGCCGAAACTGCCGGGCAGAAGGCGCGGCGGCGCCAGCGGCAGGACGTTGAACGCGACGAGGCTGATCGCGCCGGCGATGAAGAAGGCGTTGCGGAAGAGCGTGTACTGGCCGCGGTGGAAGTAGAAGAGCCAGATGCCGGCGACGCCGATCAGCCAGAAGTGGCCGAACGTGTACATCGTGTTGAACACGCGCACCAGGAAGTCGCTCCAGAGGATCAGCTTCTGGATATCCGCTTCGTGCGCCAGCCACAGCGTCCGCTGCAGCTGCACGAGGTCGACCGCGTTGTAGGTGGCCTCGACCTGGCGGTCGCTCGAGCCCATGCGGACGACCGAGTAGAAGAAGAAGGCCAGGGCGATGAGCAGCAACTCCCGCAGTCCATTCCGCCAGATGAGGCCGGCGTATCGGGCGACGACGGGCGCGGCGCGGACGAAGGGGCGATTGTCCAACAGTTTCTCCCGGGGGCGAATGACACCGGTAAAGTACCACATCGTTCGCTGCGGGTCAGGCCGCTTCAGCCGGTCGCGGGCTTCGCCTATAATGTTCCCCATGCGACCGACGTCTCTTCCGGCTGCGAGCAGCCGGTCCCTCGGATCAGCAGGGTGTGGCATCTGCGCGTCCTGCGGCTGTATCGGGGCCCCGGTCCGCTGATGCGGACGATGGGGCCTGACCGGCGTGCTCGATCAGACCAATCGAAGGGAGAGACGGGCCATGGGGCTCTTTAGGCAGATTAGACGCGATATTCAGGCGGCCCGCGAACGCGACCCGGCCGCCGTCAACGACCTCGAAGTCATACTCACATATCCGGGCTTTCACGCCCGCCAGATCCACCGTCTCGCTCACGCGCTGCACCTGAGCGGCGCCGACGTCCCGGCGCGGGTGCTCTCACACGTCGGACGCTTCCTCACGGGCATCGAGATCCACCCCGGCGCCCAGATCGGCGAGAGGTTCTTCATCGACCACGGCATGGGCGTCGTCATCGGCGAGACGACGATCATCGGCGACAACGTGCACCTCTACCAGGGCGTCACGCTCGGGGGGACCAGCACGCGCCGGGCCAAGCGCCACCCGACGCTGGGCGACAACGTCGTCGTCGGCGCGGGGGCGAAGGTGATCGGCGACGTCACCGTCGGCGAGAACGCCAAGATCGGCGCCGGCTCGGTCGTCGTCACCAACGTGCCGCCGAACGCCACCGTCGTCGGCGTCCCTGGGCACGTCGTCGCCTTCGCCGACCCCGGCGACGACACCGTGCTGCGGCTGCCGGACCCGGAGTGGGACATCATTCAGCAGCTCGAGGGCCGGATTGCGGAGTTGGAAGCGCGGCTGAAGGCGCTCGAGAAGCCGAAGCCTGCACGCCGGCGCACCGCGTCAAAGTCTAGGCCCAAGCCGGCGGCTTCCGAATGACGCTGCGTCTCTACAACACGATGTCCCGGCGCGTCGAAGAGGTGAAGCAGCCTGATGACGCGTTCAAGATCTACGTCTGCGGCATCACACCGTACGACCACTCGCACATCGGCCACGCGATGAGCTACATCATCTTCGACGTGCTGCGCCGCTACCTCGAGTACCGCGGCTTCAAGGTGAAGCACGTCCAGAACTACACCGACATCGACGACCGCATCATCGCCCGCGCCGCCGAACAGGGCGTTACCTACGACCAGCTGGCCGCGGCCTACATCGAGGAGTACGAGGACGAGATGCGGGAGCTGAACATCACTCCCGCGCACGTCTATCCGCGCGCCACTCAGGAGATCCCGCAGATCATCGAGATGGTGAAGGGGCTGATCGACAAAGGGCACGCCTACGCTGCGGAGAACGGCGACGTCTACTTCGACGTGCGCAGCGACGCCGGCTACGGGAAGCTCTCCGGCCGCGACGTCGACTCGATGCGGGCGGGCGCCCGCGTCGAGCCGGGCGAGGAGAAGCGCGACCCGGCCGACTTCGCGCTCTGGAAGGCGGCTAAGCCTGACGAGCCTTCGTGGGAGAGCCCGTGGGGGCCCGGTCGGCCGGGCTGGCACATCGAGTGCTCCGCGATGTCCTACCGCTACCTGGGCGCGACGCTCGACATCCACGGCGGCGGCCAGGACCTGATCTTCCCGCACCACGAGAACGAGATCGCCCAGGCGGAGGGCTTCACCGGCGTCAAGCCGTTCGTCCGCCACTGGATGCACAACGGCTGGCTGACGCTGGACGAAGAGAAGATGAGCAAGTCGCTCGGCAACATCATCACGATCCGCGAGGCGCTGGAGCGCTACGGCAGCGACGGTATCCGCATCTTCGTGATGACTGCGCACTATCGCGCTCCGCTCGGCTACTCAGAGGAGGCGATGGAGGCCGGCAAGCGCGCGGCCGAGCGGCTGCACCTGGCGGCCTCGTTGCCGGGCGGAGATGGCCCGGCCGCAGACATCCCGGGCGACGACTACCGCGAGCGGTTCGTCACCGCGATGGACGACGACCTGAACACGGCCGGCGCTCTCGCCTGCCTCTTCGATCTGGCCCGCGAGATCAACCGCGCGCGCGACGACGGCCGCTCCGTAGGAGAGGCGCAGGCGGCGCTACGAGAGCTGGCGGGCGTGCTTGGCCTGACGCTGCGCGAACGTGAGACCGCCCAGGGCGCCGATGCCTTCATCGACCTGCTCGTCGAGCTGCGCAACGACCTGCGCGACGAGAAGCAGTTCGCCCTCTCCGACAAAGTGCGCGACCGCCTGCTGGAGCTCGGCATTACGCTCGAGGACGTGCAGGGCGGCACGCGCTGGCGCCGCCGCGACTAGCCCGCCGGGCCGTTGCGCCTTGCCCGCTCCGGCAAGCGCCCTTATACTTCCTGCGGATTAAGAGCCGAAAGGAGAAGGGGCCGCGCTGACGGCCCCGGTTCTATGTCAGTCACAGTTGTTATCGGTGGCCAGTGGGGAGATGAAGGCAAGGGCCGGGTGATCGACCTCCTCGCCGAGAAGGCGCACATCGTCGCCCGCTACTCTGCCGGCAACAACGCCGGCCACACGATCATCAACGAGCTGGGCGAGTTCAAGCTGCACCTCGTCCCGGCCGGCATCTTCTACCCCGATAAGATCTGCGTCATCGGCAACGGCTGCGTCGTTGACCCCGTCGAGCTGCTCAACGAGATCGAGCACCTCGAGGAGCGCGGCGTGCAGGTCAAAGACCGCCTCTTCCTGAGCGACCGGGCCCACGTGCTGATGCCGTGGCACCGCCAGATCGACCTCGCGGACGAGGAGCTGCGCGGCGACGGCGCCATCGGCACCACGGGCCGCGGCGTCGGCCCCGCTTTTGTGGACAAAGTGGGCCGCGCCGGCGTCCGCGTCGCGGACATCGCCGACCGTGAGGCGCTGGCGAACCTGTTCGCCTTCCTCGTGCCCTATAAGAACGCCGTGCTGGAGAAGCTCTACGAGGCTGAAGGCGTCAACGCGGAAGCTGTCCTCGAAGAGTACTCCGAGTACGGCGGACGGCTCGCTCCCTACATCACCGACACGAACGTGCTCATGCACAAGGCGCTGGCGGCGGACGAACCCGTCCTGCTCGAAGGCGCGCAGGGTTCGCTCCTCGACCTCGACCTCGGCACGTACGAGTACGTGACATCCTCGGTGCCGTCGTCGCTGGCGGCCGGCGCGGCCGTCGGCATGGGCATCGGCCCGACGCACATAGACACGGTGCTCGGCGTCTACAAGACATACTGCACGCGCGTTGGCAACGGGCCCTTCCCGACGGAGCTTCTCGACGAAACCGGCGACATGCTGCGCGAAGGAGGCCCGCGGCCGGAGTACGGCGCGACGACGGGGAGGCCGCGGCGCTGCGGCTGGTTCGACGCCGTCGCCGCGCGCTTCACGGCGCAGTCCAACGGCATCAGCGGCGCGGCCCTCACTCGCCTCGACGTGCTCGACCAGTTCGAGACGATCAAGGTCTGCACCGCGTACCGCATCGGCTCGCGGACTGCCGATTCGATGCCGGCGAGCGGGCTCGACCTGGCCCGCGCCGAGCCCGTCTACGAGGAGCTTCCCGGCTGGCGGGAGCAAACAGCGGGCGTGAGGCGGTTCGAGGACCTGCCGCAGGCCGCTCAGGGATACGTGCAGTTCATCCAGGAGAAGCTGGGTGTCCCGCTCTGCCTGATCTCCGTCGGCCCCGAGCGGGAACAGGCGATCAGCATGCGTCAGGTTGGCTAGCGATGGTTGACGCGATCAGCACCTGGCTCCACGTACTCGCGATCACGCTCTGGATCGGCCCGCAGGTCTTCTTGGTCGCCGCGGCGGTGCCCGCCATGCGCACGATCGAAGACGCCGGAGTCAGGGCGCGCGCGATGCGGGTGCTGACAGCGCGCTTCGGCTGGCTCGGCTGGTCGGCGATGGCGGTCATCATCGTCACCGGCATCACCAACCTGTTCGTCGCCGCCGGCGACCTGCCCGGCCAGAACGCCGGGGACCTGCTGAGCTCCGACTATCGCTTCACGCGGATCTTCTGGGAGAAGATGGCCCTCGTCGCCGTCGCGCTTGCGCTGACCGCCTGGCACACGTTCTCCATCGGGCCGCGTCAGCTGCGCCTGATGGAGGATGCCAGCGCGGACGAAGCGGCCCTGAAGCGAGTGCGGCGCCTCTCGATGGCGACGAGCGGCATCGCGCTTCTGGCGAGCATCGGCGCGCTTTATCTGGGCGCGGTGCTTTCGAACCACAGCTACTCGTTCGTCATCGACTAGGGCGATGGCGGAATCGCGCGTCGAGATCACCTACTGCACGAAGTGCCGCTTCTTGCTGCGGGCGTCGTGGATGGCGCAGGAACTTCTGACCACGTTCGGCGATGACCTCGGCGAGGTGGCGATCGTGCCGGGCAGCGGCGGCATCTTCGAGGTGGCCCTCGACGGCGAGGTCATCGCTACGAACCGCGAGACGAAGCAGATGCCGGACCCGGCCGAGGTCAAGCGAGCGGTCCGGGACCGTATCGCCCCGGATCGCAAGATCGGCCACGAGTAGCCACTAGAACTTGCCGGGAGGCGAGTCGAAGCCCTGGAACGGCTCTTCCCGCTTGTCCCAGCGCCGGTTCTCCAGCAGCCGCGCCACTTCGTAGGCGATATCGAAGTCGTCCAGCTCCGGGACCTTCGGCGTGTCGTCGTCCCCGTCGCGGGAGTCGTCGGCAAGCGCGTCCGGGCCGGGGACCTCGACCGTTGCCGCATCTTCGGCGGTCGGGATGGCCGGCGCGTGCGCGAAGACGGTGCCTCGCGCCACGGGCTCCTCTTCATCGGCGAAGGGTTGCCCGGTGGGCGTCTCTTCGTCGCCGGTGTAGCTCTCTACGCCCGTGGCCGCTTCGATCGTTCGCGGCTGGTCTTGGGTGCTCGCCTCGGCAAGGCCTTCCAGCGCGACGCTCGTAGCGTCGAGGACGACAGGCTCTTCAACGATAGCCTCGGCCACTGTGTGAGCGCTCTCAATGCGGGACTGCATGTCGGCGAGGACGCTCGCGCGAGCCGCGTCCTCGGCCGCCAGCCGCTGCTCTTCCAGGCGGCGCTCGGCTTCCAGGCGGCGCGTCGCCTCGGCTTCCGCCTGGGCGCGGGCGGCGTCGGCGGCGGCGCGCGCGGCCCGCAGCCGCTCCTGGGCCTGTTTGGCGATGCGGGACGCCTCTTCCGCCGCCTGGCGTCGTGCAGCCTCTGCGCGCTGCTCGGCCTCTTCGGCGGCCTGGCGTCGTGCTGCCTCTGCGCGCCGTTCGGCCTCTTCTGCCGCCTGGCGCCGTGCCGCCTCTGCGCGGCGTTCGGCCTCAGCGATCTTCGCCTTTTCGCGGCGCCTGGCTTCAGCTTCGGCCTCGGCCTCGGCCAGCTTCGCCTGCTTATCGGCATCGGGCGGCTCGAGGCTGGGCCTCTCCGGGCTGGGCGCTTCGGGCGCTGCGACGCTGTCTCTGATTTCCGGCTCTTCCCGCCGCTCGTATTCCCGTACGGTCTCGGTGGCCTCGATCTCGACGGCGGTCGGCGGCGGCGAGATGGCCTCCGGCTGGGTCTTGGTCGCCGGTGGCGACTGGGGCAGCACGGTCACGCCGTTCAGCTCCTCGCGGACGGTGGCGAAGGCGGCCCAGAGGATGATCAGGTGCGAGATGTCGAGACCGCGCTTGGCCTCGAAGCGGGCGAACGACCACGCGCTCTCCAGGTCGATGAAGGAGACGGCGTAGACGACGTCCGCCTTGGCGTTGGCGCGGATGAGGACGAGCGCCTCGCAGTGACCTTCGGGCGGTAGCACCGGCTCGTCGTGCAGCGCCCAGAAGGCGTGCGTGCCGCGTCGCATCTCTGGCGTGAACTCCTCGAGGCCGGCGGCGGCGCTCGCGGCGTCCTGGAAGAAGCGAAGCCGGAAGGAGCTGATCCCGGCGATGTCCGGCGCCAGAATCGCCAGCCGTGGACCGCCGGCAGAAGGCGATGGCTGAGACGCCCCTTCCTCGGCCGTCGCGGCGTCCTGTTCGGACGGCTCGGCCTCCTTGTCGACGGTCGCCGGCCTATTGAGAAGCGAAGTCAACCACGCCATGTCGGGGCTCCTTCTTGCGCCATCGCCGCGGCGAGGAGAGGGCGGTTCAAAGCTCGCGGCGCGGCCTGCTTGGTTTATTCGCGAACCGGACGGCTGCCCGGTCCCCTTACAATGAGAGACGCCGAAGGGCTCGCAACGATACGGCCTGAGGGCGCGGGCGGCGACGATTAACGCAATCTTCCCGGCTCGCTAACCGGCGCCTGACGTTCGGGGCGCCGTCGCGATACGCTAGCGGGTGGCGAGAGCTTCTGCAGAAGGAGATTCGATACGATGGCAACGCTCACTCCCGGCGTCCGCGCGCTCTTTGCAGGAAGGAACTTTGGCCACCTCGCGACAGTCATGCCCGACGGCGCGCCTCAGGTCACCGTTGTCTGGGTCGACATCGAAGGTGACAATATCCTCGTGAACACCGCGGAGGGGCGCATCAAGCCCCGCAACGTACGACGCGATCCCCGCGTTGCGATCTCGATCTACAACCAGGACGCACCGTACCAGTCGGCGGCGGTGCGGGGAGAAGTCGTCGAGGTGCGAACCGAGGGCGCGCTCGAAGGCATCCACAGGCTAGCGAAGAAGTACATGGGTTTGGACGAGTACCCGAACCTGCGGCCGGGCGAACAGCGTCTGATCTTCGTGATCAGGCCGGACCAGGTCGCCGCCATGGGGATCCCGGAATAGTGACGCAGGCGCGGACCGGCGAGCGGCCCTCCGGCTCCGGGGCGGCGGAAGCTGCGCGCGACGAGATCATATCCGCGCGCCTGGTCGCGTGGCTGGACGAAGTCGTTGCCGGGCGCGCTCCGAACACCGGCCGCTTCTGCGCCAACTGCTACCACCCGCGCCGCTCCGGAAACGACAGCTGTCCGCACTGCGGGACGCGCTCCGCTGAAGCCGGCACAGTCGAGTCCGTCCCGCCCGAGGTGATCGAGGGACACCGGCGCCGCCGCGGCCGCGAAGGCCTCGTCGTACGCACGATCGCCTGGACAGGGCTGACGTTAGGCGTCGCGCTGGCGCTGGTGCCGCTGGCCTTTGCCGGCGTGACCTGGTGGTCCGTCACGGCCTTCTTCGGCCTGATGATCTTCTTCTACATCTTCTCGGCGAACCTGGCGAACAGCGTCGGCGACGCCTGGGGCTACCGCTGGGGCCTCGCCATCTTCCGCCGCTACTGGGAGCAGCACCTGGCCGCCCGCAATGGCGAATCAGCGGGAGACGCCTGAGGTCACTCGGCCGTGCTGCGCGCCCCGAAGTAGAAGCCGATCACGTTACCCAGTGCGGTCGCCCAGCCCCCGACGACCATCTTCGTCAGGTCGGATCCCGGCTCACGCATCAGCAGCAGGGGGACGATCGCGCCGGCGACCAGCACCACGGCGACGGACATCACGGCGCGCACGCTCCCCCGCGGTAGGCCCAGCGGCTCGCCCGTCATCGCCCGTCTCCGTCTTGCTCGGAAGCGGACTCTTCGTTGAGCCAGCGTGACCACTCGCCATCCGGGTCGGCGACGTCGAGCAGACCGGCTGCCGTGCGTCGCGAGTGGATACCGGAGGCCACAAGCCGCGTCTCGTCTTCGACCAGCCGCGAGCGGTCCTGCGGCAGAACGGGCCCCCAGGCTATTCGGCTGCGATACGGTGCGAAGCCTTCGCCGGTCTGCTGCTCGGCTATCTGCAGCACCATCTCGTTGCGCCGGCGCAGGGCGGCGCCGCGGATCAGCCGCTTGCGGCCGACCTTCTTGAGCAGCGGGTCGAGCTCCAGCTGGAGCGCCACGCCGGAGAGCGCCTGGCGGTTGTCGCCGAAGGCGCTGCGCGGGACCTCCGCCAGGTCGTGCAGCGTGCGCAGGACGAGGTTTGCGTACTCTACGTGCAGGCTGGCACCACCGCCCTGCAGCAGATCCAGCAGGTAGGCGCGGGCCTTTTCCGGGATCTCCCAGACGGCGCCTGGCTGAACGGCGATATCCTGTGCTTCGGTCACGTTCTCCAGCACCGCGATCGGGTTTCCCGACATCTCGAGGATCGTTGACAGCTGCGTCAGGGCGCGGTTCAGCTCGCGCAGCGGCTCCTTCACGGCGACGAGATCGGAGACGCCCCAGAACTGCTTTGGCTCACGGATGTTGGGGTAGATCACATATGGGATGAAGCCGTAGGGGTTGTCCGCGGACTCCGCGAGCGCGCCGTCGACCCAGAGCTCGAACGTGTCGTCCGTCCAGACCTCGATGACCGTGCGCTCACTGGCCTTCGGCGTCGGGAGGCCGAAGATCGCCTCGGACTCGTCGCCGGCCAGCGTGTAGCGGGAGGCGACGCGCCAGACCCGCGACGGGTCATCGGCGACCCACCAGGCGTAGAGCCCCTGGACGTCTGGCGCCGAGACCCGGACTCGCTCCTCGCCGGCGTCCCATGTCACCTTGTACGCCGCGTCGCCGAGGACCGAGCAGTCGATCTCGTTGTCGAAGTCCAGCTGGTCGAGCGCGTTGGCGTCGTAGACGTCGCGCAGCAAGCTCTCCGCCCTCCGCGCCGCCTCTGCCGCTTCAGCCGAGCCGTCCGCCGGATCGACGACCGACGAAAGGCCGGACATCGTGTAGGATGCCGTCTTCTCGATGATCGTGCGGGCGTAGTTGAACGTGAGCCGGCGGTCGCGCCGCCGCGCCAAATCTGTCCACTGGCGGCCCTCGTAAAAGTCAAGGTTTCCGCGATACGCGCGAAGCCGCTCGGCGTCCAGCGTCGTCAGCTGCTGTGGCAGCGGCACGCCGGTGCTCGCCGGAGTCGTCGCTAGAACCACTTCCTCCTCCTCCATTCTGCCCGGCCTCCCCGGGCAACCTCCGTCCGTCGCCCGCTAGGGCGCGAAGCGGAAGAGCATCCAGATAGCGGTGCTTGTGAGCGCCAGGTAGGCGGCTGTGTGAAGCGTCGCCGTGAAGATGTTACGCACAGTTGGCCTCCCTTCTTGATTCGTTCGTCCCGGTCTCGTCTGTTTGCCGGATCGGTATCGGACGCCGCGCCTGGTTGCCGAGCACGCGGAACACCGTGCGGCGCGAGACTCCGAAGCGCGTCGCCAGCTCAGCGACCGGCACGCCGGCGGTTCGCTGGGCGACGATGTGTTTGTCACGCGTCTTGTTGAGGAGCGCGCGCAGGCCGCCCGGCTCCTCGTAACGGCAGCGAGGGAGGGGGCAGTTCAGACAGCTCGGGCTAACGTCGCAACCGTCGTCGCGGTAGCGCGTGAACTCCGGCAGGGCGTCGGAGCGCACACGCGGCTTGACGGCGCCCCGCATCGGCATCTGGATCTGAGTCGGCTTCGCTGCCGGTATCGCTGCTGTGCTCATCACGTTCCCTCCTTGCGTGCTGTCACCTGGCCAGAACCGGGGCGCCGACAGATGAGTGGCCCCGGGCGACGCGCGGCTGCGGTAGCCCCTCGCGCCCTGCTTCAACGGCGAGCGCCAGGCTCGCCAGGTAGTCGTCGTGTCCGTCGGCGGCGTCGACGAAGAAGGTCATACGGCTGCCCGGCCGGTAGGCGACGCGCGCCCGTTCCATCTCGCTCCAGAAGCTGGCGTACTCGGCGGAGCCGTCGGCGGCGTAGCACTTGAGCCGGCCGCCGTTGACCGCCGCCAGCAGGCCGAAGCCCAGCCGGGACTTGGCGTCTGTCGAGAAGCGCAGCGGCTGCACGACGTCCTGGCCCAGCCGTCGCGCGAGCACCGCGGCGATCGTCTCGCCGAGCCCTGTCGCGTCGACGGCCACGCGGGTGACGCGCCAGACTTCGCCGAGAAGGTCGGACAGTCGGGCGAGCAGCGCGCCGTGCGGGGCGCCTGCCTCGGCGACGTGCTCGACGACCTCGAGCCGAGGCTCCGGTACGGTAGCGTCGGTCGCCGGCGGGACGATGCGGGCGACGGTGAGTACGGTGCGGTCGTTCTGACGGCCGGAACCGAAGTCCTGCCCGCCGATGTCGAGCCCGGCGACGTACGCGTCGCCTTGCCGTGGTGAGTGCTGTCGTTCGTGGCGGCCCTGCAGCTGCGCGCGCTGGGCCGCCGAAAAGAGGCGGCCGCTGCCGGGAACCGTACGCAGCGCGTACTGCGTGCGGAAGAGCGGGTGATCCTCGCCCAGTCGCTGGCGCTCCGCCTCCACGTAGCGTCCATAGGCGGCGTTGTACTGCGCGGCGGCTGTCCAGTCGGCCGTAAAGTGGCGGCGGACGCCGTCGCGCCGTTCAAGCTCGATGTGCCGCTGCGCGGCGCGCTCCAGCAGCGTCGACTCGTCCCACGGCGTGCCGTAGTAGACGGTGGTGGCGCCGGCGGGCGCCGCCATCGGACGGAAGTCGCGGTCGAACTTGTCGGCGTCGATATCCTGCGCCTCGTCGACCTCCAGCATCAGCCCGGCCGTGTGGCCGACGACGTTGGCGCCGGGCTCGGCGGAGAGAAAGACGATGCGCGCGCGGCCGATACGGACGGCGCGGCCCGCCTCGCGAGAGGCGATCTCATCGAGGCCGGCCTGGCCGATGCGCGACCAGAGGCGGCTCATACTCAGGCGGCACTGCGGCTCGAAGGTCGGTGCGCACTTGACGCCGTCGACGCTGCGACGCGCGTGCTTGAGGAGCAGATAGAGCTCGGTCTGCGCCGAGAGCTCGTTCTTGCCGGCCTGGCGGGCCATGACGACGCTGAAGGAGAGGCCACGCGCGTTGAGCACCGACTCGGCGATGGCGCGGGCCGCCTCGGCCTGGTAGGGCCGCAGCGTGGGCAGCGGGGCCGTCACCACGCCAGCGCCCTCAGCAGCAGCTGCGCGATGACGGTTCCCGCCACCAGAAAGATGAGGCCGTTCACCCGGTTCTTGATGTCCCCCAGATCGCGCTCCAGGTTGCGCATGCGCTCCTCGATCGCTGCCCGGAAGGCGGCGGTCGAGATGCGGCTGGCAACGTCCATCCGTGCGTCGGGGTCCCCGTCGGCCCCGGGAGTGCGGAAGCGCTGCATCGAGCGTTCGAGTGATCGGCTCATTGCGAACATCTGTGCGGAGCAGGATAGAACGGGCGTTCTAGCCTGTCAAGACGCTTATGGTTAAGAACAGGACGTTTGTTCGAAATTGTCCACGGGAACACCGAACTAGCCGCCTGCGACATGGCCAGCGCGATCACCTGTCGGCCGGCAGGATCTGGTCGCCGACGCTGTTTAGCACCGCCGCCATCCGCTCCGCCAGGTCCTTGCGGGCCTTGGGCGAGAGGCGGTACTGCGTGGCGACGGCGCGCACGAGGAGGGCTATGCCTTCGCGCAGCAGATCAAAGTCCTCAGGCCGCTCTTCCAGCG
>JABAOE010021540.1_pt3 | contig 17327 bp, 23 predicted proteins | sample 7062141 | NCBI WGS metagenome assembly JABAOE01 (sample SAMN14538627, study PRJNA623070) | marine sediment metagenome | biome: marine biome [ENVO:00000428]; feature: marine pelagic biome [ENVO:01000023]; material: deep marine sediment [ENVO:00002113] | place: India: Gulf of Khambhat ... | reverse complement strand
GACCTTCTGGTGGCGCCGCTGGATGGAGCACTCGCGCTCGTAGAGGTGGATGACGTCGCCGCTGCCGTCGCCGACGACCTGGACCTCGACGTGGCGAGCGGGGGTCACGAGCCGCTCCAGGTAGACGGTGTCGTCACCGAAGCTGCGCAGCGCCTCGCCGCGGGCGGTTTCGATGGCGGCTTTGAGCCCGGCGGCGTCGTCGACGCGTCGCATCCCTTTGCCCCCGCCGCCGGCTGCCGCCTTGACGAGGAGGGGGAAGCCGATCTCCGCGGCGTCGGCGGGACCGGCCGGCCCGTCGCCGACCGGCAGCGTCGGGAGCACGGGCAGGCCGGCGTCGGCGGCGATCTTCTTCGCCGCGATCTTGTCTCCCATCGCCTCGATGTGATCGGGGTGCGGGCCCACCCAGATGAGCCCGGCGTCGATGACCGCCCTGGCGAAGTCGGCGTTCTCGGCGTGGAACCCGAACCCCGGGTGGACGGCGTCGGCGCCGGCTCGATCGGCGGCGGCGAGGAGCCCCTCGATCGACAGGTATGTCTCGGTCGAGGTGACACCGCCGAGCGGGATCGCGATGTCGACACCGGCGAGAGCGGGAGAGCCGGCATCGGGCTCCGAGTAGACGCCGATCGTGCGAATCCCGAGACGGCGCGCGGTGCGGGCGATCCGAGCGACGACCTCTCCCCGGTTGGCGATGAGCAGCCTCAGGATCCGCATCGTCACATCCTGAAGACGCCGTAGCCGGCTGCCGTCTCCAGCGGGGCGTTCGCTGCCGCCGACAGGGAGATCCCGAGCACCGTCCGGGTGTCGCGCGGGTCGATGATGCCGTCGTCCCAGAGATGGCCCGTCGCGTACAGCGCCTGGGACTGGTGCTCGATCGTGGCCTCGAAGGCCGTGGTGCGGGCGGCGAGCTCTTCTTCGTCGACCTCGACCCCCTTCGACGCGGCCGAGGTGCGGGCGACGATCTCGAGGACGCCGGCGAGCTGCTTCGCTCCCATGACGGCGATCCGGTGGGAGGGCCAGGTGAACACGAACCGAGGGTCGTAGGCCTTGCCGGCCATGCCGTAGTTCCCCGCGCCGTAGGAGGCGCCGATCATGATCGTGATGTGGGGCACCGGCACCTTCGAGTTGGAGACGGCGTTGATGAGCTTGGCGCCGTCCTTGATGATCCCGCCCTGCTCGTAGCGCGTGCCGACCATGAACCCGGTGATGTTCTGGAGAAACAGGATCGGGGTCGCCGTCTGGTTGCAGAGCTGGATGAACTGAGCCCCCTTGTGCGACTCCTCCGAGAAGAGGATCCCGTTGTTGGCGAGGATCCCGATGGGATACCCCCAGACCGAGGCCCAGCCGCAGACGAGCTGGGTGCCGTAGCCCGGCTTGAACTCGTGGAACCGGCTGCCGTCGACGACGCGGGCGATGACCTCCCGCATGTCGAACGGGATCCGCAGGTCGTCGGGTATCACGCCGAGGAGCTCGTCGGGGTCATGGATCGGCGGGTCGGCGGGCCACGTCGGCGTCTGGCCGAGCTTGCTCCAGTTGAGCCCGGCGACGATCTCGCGGCCGAGCCGGATGGCGTCGACGTCGTCGACGGCGAGGTAGTCGGAGACCCCGGAGACGCGGCTGTGCATCTCCGCCCCGCCGAGCTCCTCGGGGTCGGCGTCCTCGTCGATCGCCATCTTCACCAGGGGAGGGCCGCCGAGGAACACCTGGGCCTGGCTTTTGACCATGACGACGTAGTCGCTCATCCCCGGCATGTAGGCGCCCCCTGCCGTCGACGACCCGAACACGAGACACAGCACCGGGATCCCGGCAGCTGAGAGCTGGGTGAGGTTCTTGAAGAAGGTGCCGCCGCGGACGAAGACTTCGGCCTGGCGGGGCAGGTCGGCGCCGCCGGACTCGGTGAGCTGGATGAGGGGGAGCCGGTTGATGCGCGAGATGTCCTGAGCGCGCAGGCCTTTCTCGAGGCCGATGCCGTTGAGCGTCCCTCCCTTGACGGTGAGATCGGGGCCGTAGATGACGCACTCGACGCCCTCGACGATGCCGATGCCGGTGACCACCGACGCACCCAGCGCTACGTCGGTGCCCCACCCGGCGAGCGGGCTCAGCTCGAGGAACGGCGTGTCGGGGTCGACGAGCAACTCGATCCGCTCCCGGATGAGCAGCTTGCCTCGGTCGCGGTGGCGACGGATGTACCGCTCGCCTCCGATCGTCGGCAGCTTGGCGTGCTCGCCCTGGACACGATCGAGCGATTCGATCATGGCCGTTCGACCCTGCCGGTACTCGTCGGAGCGGGTATCGAGGCGCGTGGGGAGCACCTGGAGGCCCATTGCCATCGATCCTAGTCTTCCGAGCGAGCGCTCGTTCGGTCTGTCCGCAGCACGGTGAGGCACCGGCATACGCCACCGCACCTCCGGAGGCCCGCCCGAGCCGTCCATCGAATGCTCAATCCCATGCCTCCAGCACCTCGCCCGGGCGGAACGTCCTGCCGGGGACGGTCCACGCCTCGTGATGGAGACCCTACGCCGCCCCGGCCGCTTGCGCCGGGTAGGGCGCTACGGTTCGGCTCCATGGCAGACCTCGCCCCCCGGACGGGCCCGGGTGTGAGTCCCTACGACACCGCGGCGTCGGCGGCGCTGCGGTTCCTTGCCGAGCTCGCCGCCTGGATCGCGGGGCCGTGGGGCGCGGCGGAGCTGACCGGTCGAGGGTGGGTCGCCGTCCCCGTCGCCGCCGTGCTCGTCGCGCTGCCGGCGGTCTTCTCCACGCCGGGGGACAAGCATCAGGTCGTCGTGGCGACACCAGGGCCGGTGCGGCTGGCGCTGGAGGCGGGGCTGTGGGCGGTCGCCGTCGCCGGCGCCGTGATCGCCTGGCCGGGGTGGGCTGCGTTCGGTGTCGTCGCCCTCGTCGCCGCCACGATCGTCACCGGGATGCCGCGGGCGCGTTGGCTGCTCCGGGGCGCGCCGATCGGCTGAGGCGTCGCGGCCGATTCGGCCCGAATAGGGCTCCGCATCCCGGTGCAGGCGGCCCGCATGGATCGGGGTTGATCGCACGTCCTGGGGGGTGATCCCCGATACCGCTCGAGCGGCTGTGGCCTCACGCTGGTGCTGTCTACCCGAGGAGGGACCAGATGATGACGCAGTCCGCCCTGCCCGGGCACGTGCCCCGGCTCCGGCGTAGTGCGAGGCCGTGGCCCGTCGCCGCCACCGTGGCGGCCCTCGTGCTCGTGGTGTCCGCTTGCGGTGGTTCTGAGACCGCCGGCTCCGAGCCGGTGCCGGCGACGTCGCAGCCTGTTGCGGCCAGCACGAGTCCCTCGGCATCGACGACCCCGCCCAACACGACGACGGCGCCAACCACCACCACGATCGCCACCACGACCACCACGCTGCCGCCGACCGCATTCCCGGGGGAGAGGCTCGACGAAGCCAATGCGGCGATGAGTTCCGCAGCGTCGATCCGCATCGACGTCGTGACGATCGTTCGCACTGCCGCGGACGCTGAGGACGAGCTGGCGCGTTCGACGATGTTCGGGTTTGGCAGCCCGGCTGACGAGTGGCTCGAAGCGGATGCCGACGCTCCCAACGTCGAAGCCCGCGAGATCGATGGTGTGCGCTACGCGCACGATCCGGACGACGGCGAATGGCGGATCGACGAGGAATTCCTCGCCGGACTCACCACCCACGACCGCATCTTGCGCACCGTTGTCGCCGGGACGCTGGAGCTGGTCGACGCCGAGGCGACCGAAGTGGGTAGTGGGGAATACCGCATCGACGGCACGAGTTCCGCAAACCTTGGCTCACAGCAGGTGTCGCTGTGGCGCCGCGTTCGTGACGGGCTCGTCACCAGGGTTCTCGTCGCCGGTCCGGTTCCGGCAGCCGAGTACTCCCTCGGTGTCGAAAGCGACACTGTGTTCGTCGAGTCCACGGCCGATCTGTCTGAGCACGGGGCGCGTTTCTTCGTCGTCGAGCCGCCGACGATCCCGACACTCCTCGTCGAGGCCGACACCGTGCCCATCGGCTTCCACGTCCCGGTGTCATGGGAGGAGGTGTCACGCGGGGAGCTCTCTGGTGCGAGCCGGGACCTCGGGAGGAATGTCACCGCCGCCTACTGGGATGCCGACGGCGAGATCGCGATGGTCGTGTTCGAGGACGATCTCGAGGATGCCGGGTTCGGGAGGGTGAGCAGTGGCGAGTTCGCCGATCTATACCTGTTCGGCCTCATCGAGGATCGGCAGCTCGAAGCCGCTGCCGACGTCACCTCCACGTTCGGCGTCGACGGGGTTGCCCTGTCGTTGACGTTCCCCGATTTGACCCGCACGGAGACATTCCTGACGGTGTACGACGAGACCCGCGGATTCCAGATCCTCTTCTTCGGCCCCCGTGGCCTCATCGAGGACGGGATCGACGAGTACATCTCCTTCGTGCTGGCCTCGCCGAGGCCCTCGTGACGAAGGGAACGGGCGTCGCGGTGTTCGTTGCGCTGGCGACCACCGCGGCGGCCTGCGCCGCGCCGCCACCCGCCGAGGTGGCGTCGCCGTCGACGACCGGCAGTGCCGCGCCCAGAACTACTGAAATGACGGCGGCGCCGATGCCGCCGGTGGGGGCAACACCGGGTACCACGACCACGACCATGCCGGACTCCGCGCCGGCCACCACGGTTCCCATGCCTGAGAACGAGGCCGAGGACGGCAGGGTGGTCGAGTCGCTCCCTGTGGCACCGGAGACCGAAGACATGATCCGGGCGATCTCACGGTTCGTAGAGCGCGAGCGGGGTCTGGCATTCAAAGAGGAGGTCGCCATCCAACTGCTCGGTGAGGAGGACTTCATCGCTACGTACACGAAGGCGAGCGAGGATCCCGTCGAGGATGACGACGGGTTCGAGGGCAGCGAGCTCATTCTCACCGTGCTCGGCCTGCTCGAGGACATGGAGCCGGGTACGACGCTCGAGGCCGAGTACGACGAGTTCACCGAGCTCGCCGTGCTCGGCTATTACGACACCGACGACGACGTGCTCGTCATCCGCAGCGAGGAGCTGACGCCGCACGCCCGCGGGGTGCTCGCCCACGAGCTCACCCACGCACTCGACGATCAGTGGTTCGAGCTCTACCGACCCGAGCTCGACGAAGCCGGCGCAGACGCGGAGTTCGCCTTTCTCGCGCTCGTCGAGGGCGACGCTCGCCGAATCGAGGACGCCTACACCGCCTCGCGACCGCAACCCGAGCGCGACGCCGCCGACGCCGAGAGCGAGTCGATCTCGGAGACGATCGACGAGGTCCGGATTCCCGAAGTCTTCATCGAGCTGATCATCGCCCCGTACGTCTACGGGCAGGGCTTCGTCGATCAGCTCCTCGCCATCGGCGGGCAGCGGCTGCTCGACGAGGCCTTCGAGCACCCCCCGATCAGCAGCGAGCAGATCTTCGACGTCCAGGCATATCGCAACGGGGTGGTGCCCGTGCCGGTGACCATCCCGCCGGCCGAAGGCTCGGTGTTCGACTCCGGCGTCGTCGGGCAGCACCTGTTGTTCGTCATCACCGGGGAAGTGCTCGGCTACGGGCGAGCCGTTCCGCTGGTACGGGGCTGGGCCGGCGATGCCTATGTGGCGTGGCACGGACCGGACGGCGCAACGTGTGTTCGGATCGACGTCGCCGGCGACGGAGCGGACGAGTCGGATGCGCTGCGCCGGGCACTCACCGAGTGGGCTGCGACCCAGCCCGATGCCGCGGTGGCCGACGCACCGGGGGGGAACGTTCGCCTCACCGCATGCCGGTGACGTTCATGACGACTCGCGGATGACTGGGGCTGGTCCCTCCTGCGGGCCCTTCAGCGCCTCCCGGCGTCGACGATGAAGCTCTGGGCCGTGCACGCCGCCCCGTCGTCGGCGGCGAGGAAGAGCACCATCTGGGCGAACTCGTCGGGGTAGATCCGCCGTTTCAGTGCCTGGTCCGAGAGGGTCTGTGCCTCTCCCTCCGGTGTCCACCACTTCTCAAGCTGACGCTCGGTGGCGACCCATCCCGGGAGCACGGTGTTCACCCGGATGTCGTGCGGCCCGAACGTGCGCGCCATCGTCCGGGTGATGCCCTCGACGCCCGACTTGGCAATGGCGTACCCGGGGAAGACGTCCTCCTGCATCATGTAGCTGCTCGATCCGATGTTGATGATCGACCCGGAGCCCCGTTGGATCATGCCGGGGGCAACCGCCTGGATGGCGNNCGGTCGTCGTTGGCGGCGTTGTTGACGAGCACCTCGATCTCGCCGAGGTCGGTCTCGGCGGCGGCGACGACTTCGCGGAGCGCGGCGATGTCGACGAGGTCGACTTCGTAGAACCGGGGTGGGTGGACCGCGCCGGCGGCGACACACGACTCGACCGTGGCGGTGCCTTTGGCCTCGTTGATGTCGGCAAAGCCGACCTTGCAGGCCTGGGCGACGAACTGATGGACGAGGGCTCGCCCGATGCCGTCGGCGCCGCCGGTGATGAAGACGCCCCGGTCGGCGAGGGAGGGGTACTGGGCGTAGCGTGGGGCGGTCCCTGGTTCGGTCACGATGCGCGCTCCTGTTCTGTCGCGGCTCCCGGCTCCACCGGGGCGAAGCCATAGAGCTCGATGGGGTTGTCGACGAGGATCCGTTTCCTCGTGGCCGGATCCGGGACCCAGCGAGCCAACTGCGCGGCGAGGGCCCCGGGCGACGGCCCCGTCCTGCCGGGATGGGGCCAGTTCGTCGCCCACAGCAGCCGTTCCGGTGTCAGCCGGACGAGCTCCGTAACGAGCGGCGCGACGTCGTCGTAGCCGGGCGGACCCGTGATCGACGACTCGTACGGTGCCGAGAGCTTCACCCAGCACGAGCCGGCGTCGATGAGCCCGACGAGCGCCGCGAATGCGGGATGGTTCGTGGTGACGGGCGGCATGTATCTGCCGACGTGGTCGACCACGAGTGGGGTGGGGAGGGAACCAAGCTCACCAAAGCGCCGTGGCAGGTCCCGGCCGTTGAGCTGGAGCTGGATGTGCCAGCCGTGGTCGGCGATGCGGGCGGCGACCCCGGGCAGCTCCTCCCAGCCGAGCGCCCCACCCGGCAGCATGTGGAACCGGGCCCCGGCTGCACCCAGCGACGTGAGGCGGTCCAGCTCGGACCGCGAAACCGCAGCTCCCACCACCATGATCCCTCTCGCCGAGTCGCCGAACGCCTCCATGGCCTCGAGCTGGCACCGGTTGTCGGTGCCGTAGGTGGTGGGCTGGACGACCACGACCCGGTCGAGACCCAACTCACGCTGGACGGAGCGATACGCAGACACCGACGCATCTGGGGGTTGGAGGATCGCGCCTTCTGCCACCGGAAACCGGGCGTCGTAGAAGTGGATGTGGGTGTCGCACGCGCCGGCAGGGAAGGTGGTCGCCGTCTCGTTCAATCGGCCCGTCCTTCACGGGTCGCCCAGTACTCCCGCAGCCGTGTCGCCGCCTCCGCGTTGACCGCCCGCGGCGGCATCTCGCCGGTGAGGATGGCCCGTATCTGTTCGACGCTGCTGCGGGCCTGGGCGTCGGCGTTCTCCGGTGTGAGCCCCCCGAGGTGGGGCGTGGCGACCACGCCCTCCCTGGCGGCGAGGTGCGGCGAGGGGCGCTGATCCGGAGCCATGCCCACGTCCATGGCCAGTCCGCCGAGGTGCCCCGAATCGAGAGAGGCGGCGACGGCAGCCTCATCGAGGAGGTCTCCCCGCGACACGTTGACGAGGAACGTGCCCGGCCGCATCCGCGCCAGCTCTGCGGGGCCGATGAGCCGCTCGGTCTGCGCGGTCGCCGCGGCGAGGGGGAGGATGAAGTCCGCTCCGGCGAGGAGCGCATCGAGCGACACCGGCTCGACGCCGGGGCCGGAGGCCTCGACGTACGGATCGTGGACGAGGACCCGCATCCCGATCGAGACCAGCAGGCCGGCGAGGTAGGACCCGATGGCACCGAAGCCGATGATCCCGGCTGTTGCTCCCCGCAGCTGACGACCGGGCCGCTGCGCCGGTTCGCCCCCCGATCGGTAGTCGATCGTCGAGGCGGTGACGCTGCGGGCGAGGTCCAGCATGAGGGCGATGGCGAGTTCGGCCGTCGATGGGACGAAGCTCTTGTCCGCAGTGGCGACGAGGACCCCGGCCCGGTTCGCCGCGTCGACGTCCACGTTGCGAATGTCGACGGCACAGTGCAAGAACGCGAGGAGCCGCGGTGTGGACTCGAACAGGGCGCTCGGCCCGGGCGTCGCCCGATGCGAGACGATGACGTCGCAGTCCCCGGCCGCCTCGATGAGCTCGCCGGTGGTGAAGTCGCGGCCGACGGTGTTGCGTACCACTTCGGCGAGCGGTTCGAGCTCGTCGAGTGCGCGGCCGTAGTAGGCCTCGAGGTCCTCGGGGTTGTGGGTCAACAGGACGCGCAGCACGCGGCAAACCTAACGGGGCGGAGCGACCCGGGGCCGATCGGATGTCCGCCATGGCCGGCGCGCCGGCCGCCGCCCGGTGGCGGCGTCGCCGGAGCGGCTCACCCCACGAACTCGAGCTCGGTCCTGATCTCGATGCACGGGCTGATGCTGCGTGCCACCGGGCAGTAGCCGGCGTGGCGGTCGTGGGCCCGCTCCGCCGCGTCGCGGTCGGCGGGGGTGACGCCTCCGAGGTGATAGGTGACGTGGATCGATCGGATGACGAGCACCTTCCCGTCCCTCACGACCTCGGCGGTGACCGTCGAGGTGAGCTTCCCGTTGCTGGCGTCGATGCCGCGCGCCTCCAGCGCGCCTCCCAGGGTGCCCGTCAGTCACCCGGCGGCGGCGGCGATGACGTAGTCGATCGTGGTGGCGTCGGGCGGATACTCGTCTTCGTCGACCCCGTAGTGGGCGGCGACCTCGCCGTGAACTCCGAACGTGACCGGCTGATCCAGGGCGGGGAGCCACGCCTTGCGCATCGGTCCCCTGATCCGCTCGATCCGCATCGTCGGTGTGTACACGGGCTCCGTCACGGTGCGTCCCCTTTCCCTCGGGTGTCTGCCAATCTAGGGACCGGGCGGGATCGTGGCCCGGGCGGCGACGAACTGCTGAGGGCGGCCGGCGAACTGGCCGATACTCCTGATGCCGCCCCATGGAGGACGCATGTTCGGCAGACGAACCAGCGATGAGGCCGCGCCGCCCCGCAGCGGCCGCGTGACGTACCACTGGGTGAGCGTCACCGACTCCGTTGGCGGCGACCGGACCGACCCGGAGGGGTCGGTGGGCTCGGGCTCGACCGCCGGATCGCTCATCCTCACGGTTGCGGACGGGTTCGGCGCAGGCGGCACCGGTCACGAAGCAAGCCGCAGGGCCGTGGCGGCGGCGACGGCGGCACCGATCGAGGACGGGGTGTCGGTCGTCGACCGGCTCCGGGCCGGTGACGAAGCGGTCGTCGAGTTCGCCCGCTCCCGCGACGACGCTCGTGAGTCCGTCAGCACCCTGACGATCGCAGAGTTCACCCCTCTTGCCACACTCAACGTCGCCCACGTCGGCGACAGCCGCCTCTACGTCTTCGCCGGCTCCGACCTCGTGCAGGTGACGACCGACCACGTGGCCTCCGTCGACGCCCGGACTCAGCAGCCCGGCGCCGGGGACGATGGCAGCCGCCGGCTCACGTCGGCATGCGGCCTGCTCGGCCTCAGCGTCCAGCACATCGCCGATCTCGAGCTCGAGCCCGGCGATCGCGTCCTCATGTGCACCGATGGCATCTCGGACGCGGTGCCCGACGACGGGCTCGCCGGCCTGCTCGCCGGCGGCAACGGCGCGGAGTCGACGGCTCGCGACGTCATCGCCGCCGCCGCGGAGGCGGGTGCAACCGGCACCGTCACGGTTGCCGTCGTCGACGTCGGGAAGTAGCTCCGGCGGGCTGCGGGACTGCGTCAGTCGACGCGACGGTCGACCTGGAAGTTCGACCCGGCCTGCCGCTTGGCGAAGTGCTTCATCTCCGCTGCGATCGCCGAGGCGTGCCCGGGGCCTTCGAGGCGGCGGTGAGCGTTCGTCGCCACCCCCATCGACAGGGACGAGATCGGGAAGTGGCTCATGGTCCCGGTCCGGTCCTCGACATCGATTCCGCCGACGATGGCGTCGTCGGGGTCGTAGAAGTCGAGGATGCCGTCGTCATAGAGCGTCAACGCCGTCTTGCAGAAGTCCTCGACGTCGGACGGGTCGAGCAGGATCACGAAGTCGTCACCCCCGACGTGACCGACGAAACAGTCGGAGGCGCCGCTGTCGACCGCGGCACGCAGCAGGGCACGCGAGCAGAACTTGATCACCTCGTCGCCCCGCTTGAAACCGTAGTGGTCGTTGAGCGCCTTGAAGTTGTCGATGTCGGCGTGAATGAGGGCGAACGGCGTGTCCGCCTGGAGTCGCAGCTCGAGCTCCCGCTCGATGCTGCTGTTGCCCGGCAGCCCGGTGAGCGGGGAGACGTCGCGGGCGGTGCCAGATCGTGACACCTCGGCATGAATCCGGGCCACGAGCGTCTCGATCTCGAAGGGCTTCGTCATGTAGTGATCCGCCCCCCGCTGCAGGGCCAGCCGCTCGTTGGCTTCGAGCGGCCGGCCGGTGAGGAGGATGACCGGTGTGGTTGCGGTCTGGGGGGTGGCGCGGAGACGCTCGAGGACCTCCATTCCGGTGAGGCCGGGCATGACGACGTCGAGGATCACGACGTCCGGTGCCGCTTCCATCGCGAGCTGGAGGGCTTCGGGTCCGTCGGACGCGGTGATGACCTCGAACCCTTCGCCGGTGAGCTCCAGGCGGAGCAGCATCTGCAGAGTCCGGTCGTCGTCGACTACGAGTACCTTTGCGGCCACGGCGCCTCCTCGAGGTCGGCTGCGCGCACGCGTCGTGACTGCCGCCTACATCATCGGCAGGTCCCCTGCTCGGGATTAGCGGTGATCTGCCGAACCTTCTGCCGTTTGAGGTGGGAGCTTTTTTCCTGGACGCGGGCGGTTCTGCGTGGGACCATGCGCCATGCGCTGGTTGAACGGCATCAGTGCCGGGCTGGCCGCGCTGGGGATCGGCTTGTGGCTGACGAGTGAGGGCGGTGCGGCTCTCGGGTCATTGCTCGTCGCGTTTGCCGGAGTCGCAACCCTCGCGGTCGTCAACATCGTCGCGCTCGTCGAATGGGCTATCGCGTCGCGCTCGCGTCCCAGGAGGCTGCTCTCCGGGGATTGTGGCTGCGTGGAGTGCGCCGCGTCGGGGAATGGGAAGCGCAAGGTGTGCGGGATCTGCAGGACGCCGCAGGCACACGTCCAGTCTGTATGGGTGTGCCTGACGTGCGACCATCTGCCCGTGTTCGCCGGCGGCTCCTCGATCGCGTTCTGACGCGCGGTCCCATTCCTCCGTTCGAAGTGCGACCGCGCCCGCGCGCCCACCACGACCGACCCCCCGCTCAGGATCCGCCCCTGTCCTGCCGATAAACCCACGAGGAGCGTCGGCAGGGGAGCAGCGACATGCTGTGCACGACTGAGGGGTGTGACGGCGAGGCCGCCGTCGATCTCGTGCATCGGCTCGACCGGCTCGTCCATCCGCACTGCCGCCGCTGCGCCGACGAGCTGTGTGCCGTCTGGCCGGACTACTGGCTCACCGTCGACGCCGCCGCGGACCCGTCACGACTCGACGGCTGGCCGCCGGCGCGTGGCCCAGCAGGCGTCGGACCGTCCGCTACCTGATCGCTTGGGGACTCCTTCGATCGGTCCCCGCCTCGGCAGGGACGGGAGGAGTCGAAATGGCTGGCGAGCTAGCCGTCGCCGGCCGCCATCATCGCCTGCATCGTCTCGAGGCCGCCGGCAAGAGCGGCGTCGAGGTCGGCGAGCGGGTACACATTGACGTGTGACGTCTGACCGAACGGGAAACCGGCCATCATCGCGTCGAGCTCCTCGTGGGTGTCGACGTTGGCGATGCCGCCTCCACCGACCTGACCGGCGAAGGACCAGGCCTGCTCCAGCTTGCCGGAGGCACGATGCTCGGCGAGCCAGCCCTGCATCATCTGGATCATGGCCATGCCCATGTCGGGCGGCACGGGGTCGCGTCCCGTGGTGACGACGAGAAAGCGCATCTGGGGAGCCTTTCTGTGAGTTGCTGCCACCGATGAACCTACCGCGTCGTACCGGTGCCCTGCTGGGCCGCCCGGCGGCACGGCCAGAGTAGGGTCAACCCATGGACGCGGCAGGTGGCGAAGCTGCGTACGTCGTTCGACCGATCGGCGTCGACGATCGACAGGCGGCGGTCGCAGTCATCAACGCCGCCGCCCGGTGGTACCGGGAGTTCCTTCCGCCCGAGGAGGTCCACGAGCCCGAGATGACCCTGGCAGACTGGGACGCCGAGGCGTCGCGCATGACCTGGTACGGAGTCTTCGCCGATTCCCGGCTCCTCGCAGTGATGGGCCTCGAATACGTTCGTGATGTCGCTCTCCTCAGGCACGCGTACGTCGCACCGGAGCACCAGCGGCGAGGTCTCGGGCGGTTGCTCCACTCCCACGTCGAGCGCCTCGTCGAGGGTGTCGAGCGCATCGTCGTTGGCACCTACGCGGCGAACCACAAGGCCCGCAGTGCGCTGGAGGCGTCTGGGTACCAAGTCTCGGACGACTCGGAGGCCGTGCTCCGCGCCTACTACGACATCGACGAGGACCGCCTCGTATCGTCGGTCACGTACGAGAAACGCCTCGGCGACTGAGAACGGGGGACGGCCGCTCGCTTCGGACGCGAGACGCCGGAGCGCTGCGGCGCCCCGGCGTCCACTTCGTGTGTTGTCGGCCGACTCAGAGCGTCGCTGCGATCTCCGAGAAGTTCTCCGAGACCCTCTCGCCGACCACCGTGATCGCCACGATGGCGACGACGGCGATGAGCGCCACGAGCAGCGCGTACTCGACGAGGCTCGCGCCCTCTTCCCGCAGCAAGCGGCTCTGGACGGCGGTCCACATGCGAAGCATGTCTTCCTCCATTCGTTGAACGTCCAACCCCAACGTCTTCGGCAGACGGAGCGCAGCCCTTGAGCCGCCGCCACGACCTCAGTGGAGGAGGAGCGCCACCCCGAGAACAATCGGGACGAGGACCCCGAGTTGGGGAAAGGCCTCCCTGACGAGCCCGACGATGACCACGGCCACCGTGCCGAGGAGCACGGCGGTCCATCCCATCCACTCGGCAGGAAACCCGGTGTCGAGCATGGCGATGCCCCACGCGACGAATGCGAGGTTGGCCACGAGGACGAAGGTGAGCTCGCTCCACCACGCCGTCGTCCAGGCCACCTCAGCCCAGTCGGGGTTGGAGCCCGTGTCTCGTCGCAGCTCGGCGGCCACCCGGATGGCAACCGACTGGGCCATGACGCCGACGAGCCAGGCGACAGCGCCGAAGACGTAGGCTGCTAGCCCGGCCCATGCCAGCGTTCCGGCGCCCTCGGCAGCGAGCTGGGAGGCGAATCCGCCCAGACCGGCAACGGCGAGCGCGAGCATCGGGATCCACACAGCACCGAGCCTCACCCAGTGGGCGGTCTCGGCGGCGATGTGGTCGAGCTTGTCGTCGCGAGGAAGGCTCCAGAACGCAGAGGTGTATCCGCCGCGGCTGTAGGCCGGGTACTCGACGAGCATCAGCGGGGCGATGAGGATGAGCAGGATCCCAGCAATGACCGTGTCCGACGACTCCACCATGGCGACCTCCGGTGCAGGTGTGGTCCGTCCCGGAGGGTAGGGACGCGGCGGGCCCCGGCGATGGATTCCCGCTCGTCCGGCCCTGGCGCGATCAGCCTGCCCGCTCGCAGATCCGCTCGAGGCGGAGGAGCAGGCCTTCGTCGACGCCAGGACGGTCGGATTCGAAGATGCCCCGACAGAGGCGTTCGAGCTGACCGGGTGGGAGGTCACCGAGCAGCTCGAGCAGGGGCTCGATCGCACCGCGCTCCAGTTCCTCGAGGAGATCGGGCGGGGGGAAACGCTCTTCGGGTTCGAAGCCCCTTCGCTCCGGCTCGAAGAGCTGTCCGGGTATGCCGAGGATCTCGACGAGGCCCTCGAGCGGCAGGACCTCCCGGCACGCCACGGCGGCGCGGAGGAACGGGCGGAACTCGAACTCGTCGAAGAACCCGGCCTGGACGTCGACGGTGAACCCGCCATCGGCGCGGGCGTCGACGTTGGGGACGGCCGCGCCCTCTTCGGAGAGGCAGTCCGCCCAGGCCTCGAGGTGGTGGGCGAACGTCTCGCGGGCCTCCTCCTCACCATTGCCGCCGACGGCGAGTCCGGCACCGAAGGCCGCGGCGGCCACGGCAACCAATGCCAGCATCACGAACAGGAAGTACCGGTCTGAGGGCAGCCCGCGCCGCGGTCGCTCCTCATCCTCCGGCGGGGCCGCCGTGTCAGTGTCTTCAGCCATCGCGTCGTCCTTGATCGGTCCGCCTCGGGCGTGCCGTGTCGTACATCGGCACGATCCCGTTCTGCCTTCAGCGAACGCTACCCGGCTCCGGAGGGAAGGTGCCGGCCAGCGCCGCCCCGCTGCGGAGCGCCCCGGACTGGATCGCGCACGGGAGATGGAGCGAAGGCGAGCTACGGACGATGGGCCCGGGCGGGGTGGGGACCGTCATGCGCTCGCGGGGGGACCAACGACCCTAGCCTGCAGCGACAAGTTGTGAAACAATTCACAAACCTCACGAGAAAGAACGCCAGATGGGCCAGCGACTTCCCCCGGCAGCAGGCGACGAACTCCTCGACGATGACCGTGCGATGACCGAGGAGCGGATCGCACAGATCGCGAAGGCGCTCTCACAGCCTNNAAGGCGCTCTCACATCCTGCTCGCATCCGGATCCTCGAGCAGTTCGACGGGAGCCGGCCGCACATCGCAAAGGACATCGTCGGCGAGTGCAAACTCGCCCAATCCACCGTCAGCGAGCACCTCCGGATCTTGCGGGAGGCGAACCTGCTCGTCGGGCGGAGGGATGGGCCCCGGACCTGGTATTTCGTCCGACCGTCGGTCCTGGGCCGGTTCGCCGCAGCGGTCGAAGACCTCGTCGGAGACCACGCAACTGCAGGGCACGTCTAGGCCGCCGCCCGAGGTGGCCGCGCGCATGGAACGCCTACCCGACGCCGCCGCGTCGAGCCTGGCCAGACGAGCGTTCACCACCGCCAGCGCAGATCGTATCGGTCATCGTCGATGGACGATGACCCCACCTGGGGTGGGGTCGTAATTCTGGGAGAGAGGGACTTTTGTCCCTATCGAGCATCGACGATACTCGATAGCTTGTGAAAGTACTCACATTCACAAGCTACCGAGAGCAAGGAGAGCTCAAATGGCAATGCGGTTTAGGACGATCGGCATCATCTTGATGGTTGTCGGTCTCGTGTTCCTGGCCGTTGCAGGCGTCGCCTATGCGAAGGTCCAGGACGGATATGACTCCCTCCAGGCGTTCAGCGAGGCGCAGAACGTTACGTTGAACTACAACGACGAGGGCCAGCTCATCGATCGCGGAAACGTCGAGAATGCACAAGCGATCATGACGCTTCTGACAGAGGACTGGAAGTACCCGGTGGTCGAGGCAGACCTCGATCCGAACGACCCGCTGGTGAACACGGCTTCGGAGTACATGTACCAGATGGCGGTGATCGGCTACCACATCATGCACGGCACCCAGACGGTCGTGCTCGATGAGGACGTCGAGTACGAAGGCCAGATCTTCACCGCCGGCACGTACGAGTTCCCGGTCGACGGGCGCTATTGGACCGATTTCGATCGGCGTCACCCGATCGAGGGTCCCGCCCGTGGCCAGGCGTGGAGCGGCACTGCCCACGGCCTGTTCGGTGAGCTCGGCGTCGGCACCGTCACCCACTCCGCACTCCAGCTCGGCCTCGCCATCTCCGGCGCATTCGCCGCCCTCGGCCTGCTGGGCCTCATCTCCGGCGGCGGCCTCTTCTGGGCCAGCCGGGGCCGGGCGGAGACCTGGATGATCTCTGAAGCGAAGAAAGAGGAAAGGGAGCTCGTCTAGCAGCGAAGTATCACCACAAGCCGAACGACAACCGCACCGGGCCCCTGCAGCTTCGCAGGGGCCCGGGCGCGTCAGGAGCCCCTCGGGCGCGGCCGTCGCCGGGACCGCGGCCTTGCCTCCAGTCTGCCTACCGTGGAGTCGCGGCATCGCGAGGAGGAAGAATGAATGTGAAACGGCTGCTCTTGCTGTACCTCGTCGGCTATCTCACGCTCGGCGGCCTCGGGCTGGCGCTCGTCCCCGACCTCTTCTTGGACCTGTTCCAATCGAACCAGGAGTACGGCGATGTGATGCCCAGGGTCGCCGGCATGTTCATGCTCGCCCTCGCCGGACTCATCGGGGTCATCGTCTACCACGAGGACTACAAGTACTACCCGGCCTCGGTCGTGGTCCGGACCGTCATCGTCGTCTTCTTGTTCTTCCTCTACACGATCGACGAGGACCCCTTCTTCCTCCTCATCAACCTCGTCGTCCTCGTCGGCCTGGTCCCGTCGTACGTCGTCCTCGCCAGGGAACGGCGATCGGTCGGCTGAGAGACACGGTCCCGCAGGGCGTGAGGCGGCGCGCGCGTCACGAGGCCGGCGTCGGGGAGCCCCCCGTGTGGACGCGGCCGGGGCCTCGCCGCCTGGTTCCTACGGCAACCCGGCGACGATGTCGCGGTACTCGGTCTCGGGGAACGCCGTCAACGTCGTCGTCGAGACGTTGCCCATCGAGCCGATCATGAGCAGCGCCTTGGCCGCCGTCTCGGCGTCCGGCGCCTCGGTGATCGTCACGAGGTCGTACGTCCCCATCGTGAGGTACACGTCCTTCAGCGTCACGCCCATCGCCGCGAAGGCTTCGCGAGCCTGGTCGAGCCGCTTTGGGCTGTCCTTGACGTTGGCGATCCCCTGCTCTGTGTAGGAGATGAGTGAGATGAAGGTCGCCATATCGCCTCCTCCGTCGGTCGGTGCCTCCGCCAACGGTACGCGCCGTGCAGGGAGCGGTCCCGGCCGCATCATGCCGGGTTTTCGCGAGCCGGGAAAGGTCGGCCGTTCTGGACGCGCGCTGGGTGGTGATCAGGTAACTTCCGCCTGTTGGGGACGACCGTGGGGAGGTTTCGATGAGATCGCGTCATCTCGTAGTCGTGTTCGTGTTCGCGCTGCTGGCGGTTGCCGTGCCGGCGCTGGCATCGTCTGGCTGGGACGCCGAGACCGTGGCGACGGGGTTGGAGAACCCGAGAGGGATCGACGTCGGCGCCAACGGATCGGTCTACGTGGCCGAGTCCGGTCGTGGCGGCAACACCCTCGTCTCGGCGGTGATCGAGGGACAACCGGCGTTCGGCTGTGTCGGCACCACCGGCGCCATCACCGAGATCGACAAGAAGGGCAACGTGACGACGGTTG
>JABAOE010000546.1_pt2 | contig 17344 bp, 18 predicted proteins | sample 7062141 | NCBI WGS metagenome assembly JABAOE01 (sample SAMN14538627, study PRJNA623070) | marine sediment metagenome | biome: marine biome [ENVO:00000428]; feature: marine pelagic biome [ENVO:01000023]; material: deep marine sediment [ENVO:00002113] | place: India: Gulf of Khambhat ... | reverse complement strand
TACCGGATGTTCACGAGCCGCGCCGAGTACCGTCTCATGCTGCGCGAGGACAACGCCGATCTGAGGCTCACCGCGCAGGGCCGCGCGCTCGGTCTCGTCGACGACCGCCGCTGGCGCGCGTTCGAGAGCAAGCGCGCCGCCATCGAAGCCGAGCAGGATCGCCTGCGCAATGCCCTGGTACGCCCCGAGCCGACCCATGGTGCCGCTATCGAACGCGTGCTCGGTGCACCGCTCGCGCGTGAGTGCCGCGCTATCGAGCTGCTGCGCCGGCCGGAGGTGAGCTACCGCGAGCTGATGACGCTTCCGGGTCTCGGCCCGGGGGTCGCCGATGCCGGCGTCGCCGAGCAGATCGAGATTCAAGCGCGCTATCACGGCTACATCGAGCGGCAGCACGCCGAGATTGCCAGAAGCGTCGCCCATCAGGAGACGCCCCTGCCCGCGGACCTCGACTACTCACAGGTGCGCGGCCTGTCCGCGGAGGTCTGCGAGAAGCTCTCGACACGGCGTCCGGGCACGCTCGGACAGGCCTCGCGGATTGACGGCGTGACGCCTGCCGCCGTTTCGCTGCTGCTGGTGCACCTGAAAAAACGCGCCCTGGAGCGGCAACCCAGTGATGCGCCCGGTGGCGGGACGCGCCGTCGCGCCTGAATTCGACGCGGCCGGACTTCGCCGCCGCCTCGATGCGGGACTCGCGGACATGGCGCTCGATCTGGACCAGGACGCGCGGGGTCGGCTGATTCGCTACGTTGCGCTGCTCGCGCGCTGGAACCGCGCCTATAACCTCACCGCCGTGCGCGATCCGGCAGAGATGGTTCCCCGTCACATCCTCGACAGCCTGACGGTGCTGCCGCATCTCGAGGGTCGACGCTGCCTCGATGTGGGCAGCGGCGCCGGGTTGCCCGGGCTGGTGCTGGCGCTGGCGCAGCCCGCCACCGACTGGGTGCTGCTCGACAGCAACGCGAAAAAATGCCGGTTTCTGACCCGGGCCAAGGCCGAGCTGGCCATCGACAACGTGCGGGTGGTGCGCAGCCGGGTGGAGGATTTTCACCCGCAGGCACGCTTTTCCACTATCATTAGTCGCGCGCTCTCGAATCTTGCCGAGTTCGTCGCCGCAGCCGTGCACCTGCTCGCGCCGGGCGGTCGCCTTCTCGCCATGAAGGGGCGCGATCCCGACCACGAGCTGCCGGCGTTGGGCGGCTTGGGTGTGCAGGCGGAAGTGGTACCACTCAGCGTTCCAGGCATCGAGGACGTCCGCCGCCACCTGGTGATCGTGACCGCGGCGGGTGCTTCCGGGCCGGCGCGCGCATGACGGCGGGACGCGGCGTGCAGCGGTGCCGAGTGGTTTGCAGCTGAGCGGAGGCCGATGGGCAAGATCATCGCAGTCGCTAATCAAAAGGGTGGCGTCGGCAAGACCACCACCAGCATCAATCTGGGCGCCTCACTGGCCGCGGCAAAGCGGCGCGTTCTGCTGATCGACCTGGATCCCCAGGGCAACGCCACCATGGGCAGCGGTGTCGACAAGCGCAGCCTGGAGCGATCCAGCTACGACGTGCTCATGGGCGAGGCGACCGTTGCGGAGGTCGCGGTGGCGGTGGAGCACAGCGGTTACTCGCTGTTGCCGGCGAACTCCGACCTGACCGGCGCGGAGGTCGCGCTGCTCGAGGAGATCGGTCGCGAGATGCGTCTTCGCCAGGCGCTCAGACCGGTCCGGGACAGCTACGATTACCTGATCATCGATTGCCCGCCCGCGCTCAACATGCTCACGGTGAATGCGCTGGTGGCGGCGGATTCGGTCATGATCCCCATGCAGTGCGAGTACTACGCGCTGGAAGGTCTTTCGGCGCTGCTCGAGACCGTGGAGAAGATCCGCACGCTGCTCAATCCGTCCCTGAGAGTCGAAGGTCTGCTGCGCACCATGTATGACCCGCGCAACAATCTCTCGACCCAGGTCTCCCAGCAGCTGGTCAAGCATTTCGGCAATAAGGTCTACAGCACCGTCATCCCGCGCAACGTGCGTTTGGCGGAAGCGCCGAGCCACGGGCTGCCGGCGCTGCTCTACGATCGCAACTCCAGCGGCGCGCTGGCCTATCTGGCGCTGGCCGGGGAGATTCTGCGTCGCGACGGCGCGCATCTCAAAGCCGCCAAAGCGTAAACTCCATGACGTCGGCGCAAGAGGGAAACGCAACGTGATAAAGAGTCATTCTCGCCGGGCCGGATTCCGGCCGAACGACTGCGTCGGCTGCCGCCGCGTGCGGGGTGCTCGCCGTGTCCTCTAAGCGCCGCGGGCTCGGCCGCGGGCTCGACGCGCTGCTCGGCGCCAGTGCCGGCGCCCACACCTCCGCCGTGGTCGCCGACGGGCAGCTGCGCGAGCTGCCGCTCGATCTCATCGAGCGCGGCCGCTTTCAGCCGCGCATGCACATCGCGCCCGAGGCGCTCGAAGAGCTGACCCAGTCGATACGCGCCCGCGGGGTGGTGCAGCCGATCGTCGTGCGCCCGGCTGCGGACGGATCGCATTTCGAGATTATCGCTGGCGAACGCCGCTGGCGTGCGGCGCAGGCCGCCGGTCTCGAAGAGATCCCCGCGGTTGTGCGCGAGGTGCCCGACGACGCGGCCCTCGCCATCGCGCTCATCGAGAACATCCAACGCGAGGACTTGAATCCCATCGAGGAGGCGAGCGCCGTCAGCCGACTCATCGAGGAGTTCAGCCTCACTCATCAGGAGGCCGCCGACGCCATCGGGCGCTCCCGGGTCGGCGTGAGCAACCTGCTGCGATTGCTGGATCTGGGCGACGAAGCGCGTGCCCTGGTGGAAACCGGCGAGCTCGACATGGGACACGCGCGCGCGCTGCTCGGGTTGAAGGGGGAGGCGCAGAGCCGGGCCGCCCGGGAGGTGGTCTCGAGGCACCTGACCGCGCGTCAGACCGAGGAGCTGGTGCGGCGCATGAAGGCGTCACCGGATGCCAAGCCCGAGACCGCCGGGGGCGGTGACCCCGATGTGCGCCGGCTCGCCGACGATCTCGGCGAGCGGCTCGGCGCGCGGGTGCAGGTTCTCGACGCCGGAGGCGGCAAGGGGAGGCTGGTGATCCACTACGCGAGCCTCGATCAGCTCGACGGCATCCTCGAGCGAATCAAGTAATTCTCGGGCGGGGCGCGTCCGCTGGCATTGATCGCCAGCGGGCCGCGACCGTATACTTTCCGCCTTTCGAGCGACCGCGGGCATATGCCTCGGGTCGTCCGCCGGGGGGGTCCTTGTCGCGCGCGGCTCGATGCCGCAGGTCGTCGCGGATCCAAGGGAGGCAGCCCTGGCGGCAAGGGGTGGGCAGCACTGCGAACCAGTTGAATCCCTTCGCCCGGTCTTTCCGGACACAGGCGCTCGTGATGCTGGTAATCGCCGGTGCGTCGTTGGGACTCGGCGTAGAGGCGGCCTATTCGGCATTGCTCGGTGGAATGATAGCGATCATCCCGGAGTATTACTTCGCACGCCGTGTATTTCGCCGGTACCCGCACAGGTCACCGGTCGAATCGGCGGCGCTCATGCTGCGTGCGGAGATCGTCAAGCTGGTGCTGGCGGTGCTCATGTTCGCGGCTGTCTTCGCCTTTATAATGGCGGTGAACGTTGTCGCCCTGATAGTGGGTTTCGTGATGGTGAAGGCGACCGGCTTGGTCGCGTCGGTACGATACAGCTAGCGGTCGGGTCAATGCCCTTCGAGCACGGATAGAGCATGGCATCGGAAAATCCTACTTCCACCGAGTACATTCAGCATCATCTGCAGAACCTGACGCTGGGTGTTCACCCGGACGGCACGATCGGCATCGCTCACGGGGCCGAGGAAGCGCGCGAGATGGGATTCTGGGCGATTCACCTGGACACCATGTTCTGGTCGATCGGTCTCGGCGCGGCATTCTTATTCCTTTTCTATAGAGCGGCCTCGAAAGCGACCAGCGGTGTGCCGGGAAAATGGCAGAATTTCGTCGAGATGGTTATCGAGTTCATCGATAACAATGTCCGCGGCACCTTCAACGCGAAAAACGATCTCGTTGCGCCGATTGCGCTCACTCTGTTCGTCTGGATCCTGCTCATGAACCTCATGGATCTCGTGCCGGTGGACTGGATCCCGGAGTTGGCGAAGCTGATAGGCATCCCCTACATGAAGGTCGTTCCGACGACGGATCCGAACGCCACCTTCGGAATGGCGATAGCTGTCTTCGTGTTGATGATTTACTACAGCATCAAGGAAAAAGGCTTCGGCGGATTTTTCGGCGAACTCGCCTTCCAGCCGTTTCCCAAGTGGATGTTTCCCGTGAATTTGCTGCTCGAAGGCGTGAGCTTGATATCGAAGCCCGTCTCACTGGCGCTGCGGCTGTTCGGCAACCTTTATGCCGGCGAGATGATTTTCATCCTGATTGCGCTGCTCTACAGCGGCGGACTGATATGGGGCGCAGTTGGCGGCGCGCTTCAATGGGCGTGGGCCGTGTTCCACGTTCTCATTGTGCTGTTGCAGGCTTTCATATTCATGATCCTGACCGTTGTCTACCTCGATATGGCGCACCAGGAACATTAGAGACCGATTAGAGAAGGAAGACTGAATTCCGAACAGGAGACTGGTAATGACCGAATCCATTGCATTTTTGTACATCGCGGGCGGAATTATGCTCGGCGTGGGCGCTGCGGGGGCCGCCATAGGTATCGGTGTCCTCGGTGCACGCTTTCTCGAAGGTATCGCCCGTCAGCCCGAGATGCTTGGAATGCTGCGCACGCAATTCTTCATCGTCATGGGTCTCGTCGACGCCCTGCCCATCATCTCGATTGCTATCGGTCTCTACGTGCTGTTCGCCGTGGTCGGCGGCTAGTGATTAAAGGACGAGAGGGCACCCCATGAATATCAACCTTACGTTGTTCGGGCAGACCGTCACGTTCATCGTATTCGTGTGGTTCTGCCTGAAGTTCATCTGGCCGCACATCATCAAGGCAATGGAGGATCGCAAGACTCAGATTGCCGAGGGGCTCGCCGCCGGCGAGCGGGGACGCCATGAACATGAACTCGCCGAGCAACGTGCCGTCGAGGTTATTCGCGATGCCAAGGATCAGGCCAAGGAGATACTCGCCCAGGCGCACCGGCGCGGAGACGAGATCGTCGAGGAAGCCAAAGTCGACGGCCGCGCCGAAGGCGAGCGCATGGTGCGTGCGGCCGAGGCGGAGATCGAGCAGCAGATGAATCAGGCGCGCGAGCAGCTGCGAGCGGAGGTAGTGACGCTCGCGCTGCAGGGCGCGCAGCAGGTTCTCGGCCAAGAGGTCGACGAGAACGCCCACAGGGATCAGCTGACGCGTCTGGCGGCGCAGCTCTAGGCGACGCTCGATGGAAGAGGTAAGCGCACTCGCCCGCCCATACGGGCTTGCAGCATTCAAGCAGGCTCGGGAGGAGGGCAAGGTGGACGAGTGGAGCGCAATGCTGCGCCTGCTCGTGATGATCATGGAGGATGCGACCATGCGCGGCCTGGTCGCCAATCCAAAGGTCGACGACGAGCAGCTCGCTCATTTGATCATCGACGTGGCGGGCGAGGGTCTCTCGCAGACCGGGCAAAATCTGGTGCGGATTCTCGCGGAGAACGAGCGGTTCGCCGAGATGGCGGCAATCGCCGCGGTCTTCGAGCAGGAGCGCGACAGGCTCGCGGGGCGCAGTCATGTGGAGGTGACGAGCGCGTTCGAGCTTTCGGACGAGCAGCGCAAGAGCATCGGCGATTCCATGAGCAGGCGGCTCGGCAATGAAGTCGACGTCTCCGTGACCGTCGACAGGTCGCTCATAGGCGGCGTCATCATTCGCGCCGGCGACACGGTCATAGATGCATCGCTGCGTGGACGTCTGAGTCAGCTTGGCCAGTCAATCAATTGACGGCACACATCGGTTTTCATTATTTGAAGAATTTTGGCCAGGCCAGAATCGAGGACTAGGAAATGGCACTTTCGGCGGCGGAAATAAGCGACCTCATCAAGGAGCGCATTGCGAACTTCGACGTCGGCGTCGAAGCGCGCACCGAGGGCACGGTGGTGACGCTCACCGACGGAATCGCCCGAATTCACGGGCTGAGCGACGTCATGCAGGGCGAGATGATCGAGTTTCCCCAGAATACGTTCGGGCTCGCCTTGAATCTCGAGCGCGATTCCGTAGGCGCAGTCATACTCGGCGATTACGAGCACATCTCCGAGGGAGACACCGTCAAGTGTACGGGGCGTATCCTCGAGGTGCCCATCGGCCGGGGTTTGCTCGGACGAGTGGTGAATTCCCTCGGCGAACCCATCGACGGCAAGGGTCCGGTGAACTCCGAGGGAACCTCTCCCATCGAGAAGGTGGCTCCCGGCGTCATCACCCGCCAGTCGGTGAGCCAACCAGTGCAGACCGGCCTCAAGTCCATCGATTCCATGGTTCCAATCGGTCGCGGGCAGCGCGAGCTCATCATCGGCGACCGTCAAACGGGCAAGAGCGCGCTCGCCATCGATGCCATCATCAACCAGAAGGGTTCGGGAATCATCTGCATCTACGTGGCAATCGGACAGAAGGCGTCCTCCATCGCCGGCGTGGTTCGCAAGCTCGAAGAGCACGGCGCCATGGACCACACCATCGTGGTCGCCGCCAGCGCCTCGGAATCGGCCGCCATGCAGTACATCGCGCCGTACTCCGGGTGCACGATGGGCGAGTATTTTCGCGATATTGGCGAGGACGCGCTCATTATTTACGACGACCTCACGAAGCAGGCCTGGGCCTACCGCCAGGTCTCGCTGCTGCTGCGCCGGCCGCCGGGCCGCGAGGCCTATCCGGGCGACGTTTTCTACCTGCACTCGCGCCTTCTCGAGCGCGCCGCTCGAATCAACGCCGACGAGGTCGAGCGCATCACCGAGGGTAAGGTCAAAGGCAAGACCGGCTCGTTGACCGCGCTGCCGATCATCGAGACCCAGGCTGGTGACGTATCGGCGTTCGTGCCGACGAACGTCATCTCCATCACCGACGGTCAGATCTTTCTCGAAACCGACCTGTTCAACGCCAATATTCGTCCGGCCATCAATGCCGGCCTGTCGGTGTCGCGGGTCGGTGGCGCCGCGCAGACGGAGATTGTCAAGAAGCTCGGCGGCGGCGTGCGACTCGCGCTCGCCCAGTACCGCGAGCTGGCCGCCTTCGCTCAGTTCGCTTCGGATCTCGACGAGGCCACCCGAAAGCAGCTCGAGCGCGGCCAGCGGGTCATGGAAACCATGAAGCAGAAGCAGTACTCGCCGATGACCGTTGCGCAGATGGCGGTGTCGCTGTTCGCGGTCGATCGCGGCTACATGGACGACGTCGAGCTGGAGAAGGTCGGCGACTTCGAGGAAGCTCTGCAGTCGTACATGAGCTCGAGCCATGCAGACCTGATGAGTGGGATTAACGACAACCCGGTTTACAACGACGAAGTGGAGGCCAAGCTCAAGGCTGCGGTCGACGACTTCAAAGCAAACCACGCGTGGTGATCGTCAGGAGCTGAACGATGGCCGGCGAGAAGGAAATCCGAACACAGATTCGCAGTATCCAGAATACGCAGAAGATCACGCGCGCCATGGAAATGGTCGCGGGAAGCAAGATGCGCAAGGCGCAGGAGCGCATGCATAGCGCGCGCCCCTATGCCGCGAAGATGCGCAACGTGATTTCCCATGTGGCCGCCGCGAACACCGAGTACAAGCACCCGTTTCTGATTTCCCGCGACTTGAAGCGTGCGGGCATCATCGTTGTCTCCACGGATCGGGGACTATGCGGCGGGCTCAATACCAACGAGTTCCGGCGCGTCGTCGAAGTGCTGGACGAGTGGCGTGGTCAGGGCATAGAGGCCGATTTCTGCGTAATCGGCAACAAGGCCGGTATGTTTTTCAAACGCCTCGGCGTCAATATCGTTGCACAGGCGGCTCACCTCGGCGACACACCCGCCATCGAGGATCTCATCGGAACCATCAAGGTGATGCTGGACGCCTACGTAGAAGAGCGCATCGATCGCCTCTACCTCGTCTACAACGACTTCGTCAACTCGATGACGCAGAGGCCGGTCGTCGAGCAGCTCCTGCCCCGTGAGCCCTCCGCGGAAGAGCAGGTCAGGCATTACTGGGATTACATTTACGAGCCGGATGCCAAGAACGTGCTCGATAATCTGCTGACGCGCTACGTCGAGTCGCTGATATATCAGGGTGTCGTGGAGAACGCGGCCTGTGAGCAGGCGGCACGCATGGTCGCGATGAAGGCGGCGACCGAGAATGCCGGCGAGCTCATCAACGAGCTGACGCTCGCATACAACAAGGCACGCCAGGCATCCATTACGCAGGAGCTTTCGGAGATTGTCGCCGGCGCGGCCGCCGTGTGAGTCGGGCTGCACCAGGACACACGCAATTCAATGAGGACATCAAGATGAGTTCCGGAAAGATCGCGCAGATCATCGGCGCCGTGGTAGACGTGGAATTTCCCCGTGGCTCCGTGCCGAAGGTGTTCCATGCGCTCAAGGTCGACAACGGCCTTACGCTCGAGGTGCAGCAGCAGATCGGCGACGGCGTCGTTCGCACCATCGCCATGGGTTCGACCGACGGCCTGACCCGCGGTGTCGGCGTGCTCGACACCGGGCAGCCCATTCTCGCCCCGGTGGGTGAGAAAACGCTGGGTCGGATCATGGACGTGCTGGGCGAGCCCGTGGACGGCAAGGGCCCCATCGGCGCGGCAGATTCCTGGCCCATCCACCGCAAGGCGCCGGCACTCACCGATCAGTCCGCCGACGTGGAGGTCCTCGAGACCGGTATCAAGGTCATCGATCTCATCTGCCCGTTCAACAAGGGCGGCAAAATCGGATTGTTCGGCGGCGCCGGCGTCGGAAAGACCGTGACGCTGATGGAGCTGATCCGCAACATCGCCATCGAGCACAGCGGCTATTCGGTATTCGCAGGCGTCGGGGAGCGCACCCGCGAGGGCAACGACTTCTATCACGAGATGCGTGAGTCACAGGTGCTCGACAAGGTGGCGCTCGTTTACGGGCAGATGAACGAGCCGCCGGGCAACCGGCTGCGGGTCGGCCTGACGGGCCTCACCATGGCGGAGTATTTCCGCGACGAAGGCCGCGACGTCCTGATGTTCATCGACAACATCTACCGTTATACCCTTGCCGGCGTCGAATGCTCGGCGCTTCTCGGGCGCATGCCTTCGGCGGTGGGTTATCAGCCGACGCTGGCCGAGGAGATGGGCGAGTTGCAGGAACGCATCACATCGACCAAGACCGGCTCGATCACTTCCATTCAGGCGGTGTACGTGCCGGCCGACGACCTCACCGATCCGGCGCCGGCCACGACGTTCGCGCACCTGGACGCGACGCTGGTGCTGTCGCGTCAGATCGCCGAGCTCGGCATCTACCCGGCGGTGGATCCGCTCGACTCCACGAGCCGGCAGCTGGACCCGCTGGTGGTCGGCCAGGAGCATTACAATACCGCGCGCGACGTGCAGGGTGTTCTTCAACGCTATAAGGAGCTCAAGGACATCATCGCCATTCTCGGCATGGACGAGCTGTCCGACGACGACAAGCTCGCGGTCTCGAGGGCGCGCAAGATTCAGCGCTTCCTCTCTCAGCCCTTCTTCGTCGCAGAGGTGTTCACGGGAAGCGCTGGAAAATACGTGTCGTTGAAAGACACCATCGAAGGATTCAAGGCCATCGTCGACGGCGATATGGACGAATATCCCGAGCAGGCGTTCTACATGGTCGGCGGCATCGACGAGGTCGTCGAGAAAGCCAAGACCGTATGAGCCGGCATTCGCCCGACTCTCGAGCATTGGAAGCAGCGACATGGCAATGACCGTTCACGTCGACATCGTCAGCGCCGAGGCGGAAATCTTCTCAGGGCTCGCGGAGATGGTGTTCGCGCCGGCGGTGATGGGCGAGGTCGGTGTTCTACCCGGGCACGCGCCGCTGGTGACGGCCCTGAAGCCCGGCGAGGTGCGGGTCCGGCTCCCCGGTGGTGAGGAGCAGTCGTTCTATGTCTCGAGCGGGATGCTCGAGGTCCAGCCGCACGTGGTCACGGTGCTGTCGGACACCGCGCTGCGCGCCGCCGATCTCGACGAGGCTGCGGCGCTGGAAGCCCAGGAGCGCGCCAAGCGCTTGCTGGCCGACCGCCAGGCGGACTTCGACGAGGCGCAGGCGCGCGCCGAGCTGGCCCAGGCCGTCGCTCAGCTGCAGGCCATCCGACGCCTGCGCCGGACCACCGGTCGCTCGTAACTCCCGGCTGCAAGGCTGTCGTGACGGGGGCAGCGCGCGCAGTTCGCCGCGGCCGGGGCATACCCGCCGCGCCACCGCGCTATCGGCGCCGGCGCACCGGCTGATGCGCCTGCTTTTTCCCGCGCGTCGCATCGCCGCTGCCGCTCGACTAAGCTAGCACTCCATGGCTCCCCTGCACGTCGTCATCCTCGCCGCAGGCCAGGGAAAGCGGATGAAGTCCCGCCTGCCCAAGGTGCTTCACCGCCTCGCCGGGCGCACCTTGCTCGAGCACGTGGCGGCGGCCGCCCGCCGCCTCGACCCCGCGCGGATTCACGTGGTCTACGGTCACGGCGGCGCGAGGGTGCGCGGCGCGCACCCGGCGCTCGAGGTCAGCTGGGTGGAGCAGAGCGAGCAGCGGGGCACCGGTCATGCGCTCGAGCAGGCCATGCCGGCCATCCCCGACGAGGCCACGGTGCTGGTGCTGTATGGCGACGTGCCGTTGATCGACACGGCGACCCTGCAGGACACGATCGCGGCCGGCGCTGGCGACGCGATCGCCCTGATCACCGCAGAGGTGGACGATCCCAGCGGCTACGGGCGCATTCTGCGGGGAGACGACGGGCGCGTTGCCGGAATCGTCGAGGAAGCCGATGCCAGTGCCGCGGATCGCGCCATCAGGGAGATCAATACCGGCATTCTGGCGGCGAGCGCGCACAGATTGAGGGGCTGGCTCGCGCGCCTCGAGGAGAACAACGTCCAGGGCGAGCGCTACCTCACCGACGTCGTCGCCATGGCGGTGGGCGATGGCGTCCCGGTGAGCAGCGTCAGTCCCCTCGCCGCCGAAGAGGTCCTCGGCGTCAACGATCGCGCGCAGCTTGCGATGCTGGAACGGCGCTACCAGCGCAGGCAGGCGCAACGGCTCATGCGCGCCGGCGTCACCGTCATGGATCCGGCGCGTCTGGACATCCGCGGCGAGGTGGAAGTCGGCCCGGATGTGGTGCTGGACGTGAACGTGATCCTCGAGGGTCGCGTGGTCATCGGCGAGGGAGCGAGTATCGGGCCGAACTGTGTCATCAGGGATACGGAGATCGGTCCACATACTCGGATCTTCGCCAATACGGTGATCGAGCAGGCGCACATTGGTTCAGATTGCAACATCGGTCCGTTCGCCCGCTTTCGCCCCGGAACGTCGCTCGCCGACGAGGTGCACATCGGCAACTTCGTCGAGGTCAAGAACAGCCGCGTCGGCCACGGCTCGAAGGCCAATCACCTCACCTATCTGGGCGACACGGAGGTAGGCAAGCACGTCAACGTCGGTGCGGGCACCATCACCTGCAACTACGACGGCGCCGAGAAGCACCGCACCGTCATCGAGGACGACGTGTTCGTGGGCTCCGGGGTCGAGCTGGTGGCGCCGATCACGGTGCACGCCGGCGCTACCATCGGCGCCGGCGCAACCGTGACGAAGGACGTGCCCGCGGGGGTGCTGACCGTGAGCCGCGGCCGACAGACCACCATAGAGAACTGGCGCCGCCCGCGGAAAAAGCCGAAATCCTCCGAATAGCCCCGGGCAATGGCCGGCGGTCGGCGGGGCAGGGCGCGGCCGGGGGCGGGAATTTTCGTCAGGCTTTGGCGTGGAGAAATCGCGCCCTCGTTCCGATAGACTCGTGTTAATCGAGGCAGTGCAGAGACCAACGCCTATGTGCGGCATCGTCGGGGCCATTGCAGAGCGAAACGTCGTGCCGATTCTCGTCGAGGGTCTCCGGCGGCTGGAGTACCGGGGCTACGACTCGGCGGGGCTGGCGGTGGTCAACGGCGCGGACGGGCTCAAACGGGTGCGCACGCCGGGAAAGGTCGCGGCGCTCGACGCGCTTCTCGAAGACGAGCCGGTGCAGGGCGGCCTCGGCATCGCTCACACGCGCTGGGCGACCCACGGCGTACCCAACGAGGCCAATGCCCACCCGCACATCTGCCGCGACCAGGTCGCGGTGGTGCACAACGGCATCATCGAGAACTACGCGGAGATTCGCGCCGAGCAGGAGCGCCTCGGCTACGAGTTTGCATCGGACACCGATACGGAAGTCATTGCGACGCGTATCCATTTTCACCTGGAGCAGGGCGCCGGTCTCGTCGAAGCGGTGCGCAAGACCACCGGCGAGCTCGAGGGCGCGTATGCAATCGGTGTCGTCGATACCCGCGAGCCTGATCGCATCGTTGGCGCGCGCATGGGACCGCCGCTGCTGGTGGGGCTCGGGGTGGGCGAGCATTTCCTGACCTCGGACGTCGCCGCTCTGATCCCCGTCACCCAGCGCTTTCTGGTTCTGGAGGATGGCGACATCGCCGAGCTCGAGCGCGATCGCGTCACCGTTTACGACCGCTCGGGAGAGGTTGTCGAACGCGAAGAGTCGTTGAGTGAGCTCAGCGCGGATGCGGTCGAGCGCGGCCAGTACCGACACTACATGCAGAAGGAGATCTTCGAGCAACCCGAGGCCATCGCCAACACGCTCGAAGGTCGCATACACGGGAGCCGCGTGCTCGAGGCCGCGTTCGGTCCCGATGCCAAGGCGATCTTCAATCGTGTGCAGAGCGTGCAGATCGTCGCATGCGGCACGAGCTTTCACGCCGGTCTGGTGGCGCGGAACTGGTTCGAGGGCCTCGCGGGCATCCCGTGCAATGTCGAGGTTGCGAGCGAGTTTCGCTATCGTCACCCGGTTCCGAGAGCCGATGCTCTGGTGGTGGCGATCTCGCAGTCGGGTGAGACGGCGGATACGCTTGCCGCCGTGCGCGGCGCGCGCGAGATCGGCTTCGGGCCCGTCTTGAGCATCGTCAACGCACCCGAGAGCTCGCTGGTGCGGGAATCCGATCTGGTGCTCATGACGCGCGCAGGGCCCGAGATTGGCGTTGCCTCCACGAAAGCGTTTACGACGCAGCTGACCGCCTTGCTGCTGCTGGTGGTGGCGCTCGGTCGACGCCGCGCCTTGAGCAGCGAGTCCGAACACCGAATCGTCGAGCAGCTTCGCTCCCTGCCGGGAGTGTGTGAGCGCGTGCTGGCGCTCGATGAGCACGTCCACAGTCTCGCGGGCCGCTTTGCCGACAAGCACCACGCGCTGTTTCTCGGCCGCGGCGTGCAGTACCCCGTTGCCATGGAAGGTGCGCTCAAGCTCAAGGAGATCTCCTACATTCACGCAGAGGCCTATCCGGCCGGCGAGCTCAAGCACGGCCCGCTGGCGCTGGTCGATGCGGACATGCCGGTGGTCGCGGTGGCGCCGAACGACGCTCTGCTCGAGAAGCTGAAGTCAAATCTCGAGGAGGTGCGCGCCAGGGGCGGCGAGCTCTACGTGTTCGCCGATCAGAACGCCGGCGTTCGGCCGAGCCCGAGTGTGCACGTGCTGGAAGTGCCGCCGATGGGCGAGCACATCACACCCATCGTATATACCATTCCGCTTCAGCTGCTCGCCTACTACGCAGCCGTGCTCAAAGGCACCGACATCGACCAGCCTCGAAATCTCGCCAAGTCGGTAACGGTGGAGTAGCCAGCGACAACCCGGGCAGCGTTCGCCGATCGAGCGCGAGCTCGAGGCCGAACAAAGAGGACCGCGCACGGATGCGCGCTGAAGCGGCCACGGGCCTCGCCATTTTCAAATCATCACGGGGATTGCAGGCTTTTGCGATGCTGCGCGTTTCACCCGGCCGTGCCGATGAGCAGCGTCATTGCCCACACGCAGGCGGCGACGAACACGCTCAGGTGCAACCAGGCCCACAGCTTGTAGCGTTGCACGAGCTCGTCGGGATCGCGGTTGGAGAGAAGGAATGGGCGCCCGTCGCTCGGAGCGCGCATCACGTGGATGCCGGGCTCGACTCGCATCTCGCGGTGCTGGGCATCGACCTGGCGCTCGGCGGCGGCGACCGCCCGCTGCCACTCTCGTAGGTCCACATCACCGTCGCGATTGGTGTCGAAGCGTTGCAGCAGGGTGGTACGGTCCTGCTTCCACTCTCGCAGAAGCGCACTGAGGTCGGCCTTGCGGTCGAGAGCGCCGTCGGCCGCGCGCAGGGTGCGCAGGTCGCCGATGGCATAGAGACGGTCGCCGGGCAGCAGGTATTTGACGCTGTAGTGGGTCGAGCCCTCGCGCCAGCGCGTCTGGTGCGCCGACAGCACCTCTGCGTGCTCGGGATCGACGACGCACTCGCCGGTGCCGTCCTCGATGACGAAGGTGTCGTGGCTGCGCTCGCAGCGGGTGTGGGTGCGGGTCTTACCGAACCGGTTCTCCTGCTCGACGATGGTGGCGAGGTACCAGAGGCAGGGCGGCGCCCGGCCGAATCGCAGCAGCTCCGCATCGGGGACCGAGCGGCAGGTGCCGGTGAGCTCCACGTAGCCCTGGGCGGCGCTGCGCAGCATCGCTGTCGGGGTATCGGCGATGACGCGGTAGCGCCTGAGCGCGCCGAGCCACGCAATCAGGCCGCCGAGCGACAGCACGACGAGGCCCGCCAGACGCAGGTTGGGTGCTTCGTGGGTGTAGCCGTAGACGATGCAGATGAGCCCGATGACCAGGTAGCTCGCCGCGACGAAGGCGCGAAAACGGCCGCCGCTGGCATGGAATCGAAACTCGACGCTGCCGAGCTGGGCGAGATCCAGGAGCATGCGCCCGACGGGTCAGATCAGGACTGAAACAGCGCGCCCACGTTGACGTCGGCGAGCTCGGACTGCTCGAACTCGAGCAGCTGAAAGGGCTTGAAGTTGAAGAAGCGCGCCACCAGGACGTCGGGGAACTCCTCGATGCCGATGTTGTTGAGATTGACCGACTCGTTGTAGAACTCGCGCCGGTCGGCAATGGAGTTCTCGAGCCCGGTAATGCGCGCCTGAAGATGCTGGAATGTCTCGTTGGCTTTGAGATCGGGGTAGTCCTCGGCGAGCGCGAACAGCTGGCCGAGCCCGATACGCAGCGCGCCTTCCGCGGCGCCGAGGGCGCCGATGTCGCCGGCCGCTCGTGCGTCGGCCGCCCGGCTCCTGGCGGTGATGATCTTTTCCAGGGTCTCCTGCTCGTAGCGCATGTACTCCCTGCAGGTCGCGACCAGCTTCGGCAGCTCGTCGTGGCGCTGCTTGAGCAGCACGTCGATGTTGCTCCATGCCTTGGTCACGTTGTGCTTGAGATTGACCAGCCGGTTGTACATGACGATGACGTAGATCACCGTCGCTGCGATGAGTGCCAGCACTACGTATCCGAAAATATCCATGAGCTTTTTCCCGGCGGATCCAGGCGATTTTCCCGGCTTTCGTGGCCGGCTTCGCTAACAAGCATAGCCCAGAGGCGCGCCGGCACCGGTGGAGCGGGTCACAGTTCCGCGCGGTCGGACGGTATCGGGCGGCGCCCAAGCCGCCTATGATCTCAGCTGGAAATGCCGATGCAGGAGCGACCCGTGCCCCCCACCCCCGCGAGCCGCAGCCCGGCGCCGTGAACGCGCCCGGATCGGGCGGCAGAATCGCCATCGTCATGGGCGTGCGCACGCCCTTCGTGAAGGCGGGAACCGCTTTCAGCGACTACAGCGCGCGGGACCTGGCGGTGCATTCGGTGGATGCGTTGCTCGAACGGGCGCGGCTGCCCGCCGATCAGATCGACGCGCTCGTCTACGGCAACGTCATCGTCGATCCGCGCACACCGCACCTGGCGCGTGAGATCGTGTTCGCCTCGCGCCTGCCCGCGAGCACCCGGGCGCTGACTATCGTCGACAACTGCATCACCGGCACCTCGGCCATCGGCATCGTGGCCGCGGACATCCAGACCGGGCGCGCCGAGGTCGGTATCGCCGGCGGCGTGGAGTCCCTGTCCAACCCGCCCGTGATGTTCACCCGCGCCGCGAGCCGCAAGCTCGTCGACATGACGACGGCGAGGGGTCTCGGCGCCCGTGTGCGCGCCGCGCTGCGATTGCGGCCGGGGGACTTCTGGCCGCAGGCGCCGGCGATCGCGGAGCCCTCCACGGGACTCACCATGGGGGAGCACTGCGAGCTCATGGTCAAGCAGTGGTCCATCGGCCGCGAGGCGCAGGACGCGCTCGCCCTGCGCAGCCACCGCAACGCCCATGCGGCGACAGAGGACGGACGCCTCGGCGCCGAGACCGCGCCGCTCGGCGGCATCGAGCGGGACGGACTCGTGCGCCCCGATACGACGCCGGAGCAGCTTGCCGGGCTTCGGCCGGTGTTCGATCGATCGGCGGCCGGCACCATCACCGCCGGCAACTCGAGCCCGCTCACCGACGGAGCGGCATCGGTGGTGCTCATGTCCGAGCGCCGCGCCGAGCGCGAGGGCCGCGAGCCGCTCGCCTTCATCAGGGGCATGCTCAACGCCAGCATCGATCCCGTCGAGGGTCTGCTCATGGGACCGGGCCTGGCGGTGCCGCGCCTGCTGGCGAGCACCGGGCTCGCGCTCTCCGATATGGACGTGGTGGAGATGCACGAGGCCTTTGCCGGCCAGGTTCTCTGCAACCTGGCGGCCTGGGAGCGCGGCTGGCACGAGCCGGCCATCGGCCGCGTCGCCGAGGAGCGCCTCAATCCTCTGGGAAGCTCCATCGCCGTCGGCCATCCGTTTGCCGCCACCGGTGTGCGCATCGCTGTGACGCTCGCCAACGAGCTGCGGCGGCGCTCGGCACGCTATGGTCTGGTCAGCATCTGCGGGGCGGGTGCGACTTCGGTGGCCATGATTCTGGAGCGGCCATGACGCTGACGGCGCGCATCGGCTCGAGCAGCGGCGGGGCGCAGCAGCAATGAGCGCCGCCGCGCCGACATTGCGGCTCGAGCGTCGCGACGACGGCATCGCCTTGCTCTGGGTCGAGGATCCCGGCGAGCCCGTCAACACGCTGAGAGCCGAGCTGGCCGACGAGCTCGAACGTGTGCTCGAGGTGCTGGCGGATTCGTCCGCGGCAAGCGCGCTCATTGTCATCTCGGCAAAGCCCGACAACTTCATCGCCGGAGCGGATCTGGAGATGCTCCAGGCGGTGCAGAGCATCGCCGAGGGACGCGAGCTGTCCGAGCTCTCGCAGAGAATGCAGCGACGCCTGGCATCCCTGCCGATGCCCGTGGTCGGCGCCATTCACGGCACCTGCCTCGGCGGGGG
>JABAOE010001896.1_pt1 | contig 17351 bp, 20 predicted proteins | sample 7062141 | NCBI WGS metagenome assembly JABAOE01 (sample SAMN14538627, study PRJNA623070) | marine sediment metagenome | biome: marine biome [ENVO:00000428]; feature: marine pelagic biome [ENVO:01000023]; material: deep marine sediment [ENVO:00002113] | place: India: Gulf of Khambhat ... | reverse complement strand
GCGTCTTCAAAGGCAGAGCCCTGGGGAAGAAAAACATCAATTCCCACTTCCTCAACTTCACAAACAACCACCTGATTAAAAAGTCGGCATGGATGGGTCTTCTCCCGAACTGATTTTACAGCATATCTTCGGCCACGTTCAAAATTGTGATGACAGGGCAAACGCAAGCTGCAGTTTCTGCACTCATCACCCTCACCAAGGTAAACGAACTCATAGCCTTCCTTCGCCGATTCTGAGTCAACTAGCCCGATCATCCATTGATGTATTCAGCCATGTTCTTAAATATCTTGTAGCCATCTCCCCATGAATTTTTATCGTCTCCCTTCGTCCACCTCGGATGCATAAAACTAAAGAAAGCTCGCTCAGGGTGCGGCATCAGCCCGAAAACGTTTCCAGCCCTGTTGCATATACCTGCGATATCTTCAATCGAGCCGTTCGGATTTTCCGGAAAACTACCACCTGCACCCTCTCCGTTTCCCAGAGCATACCTAAATACCACTTGATTGGATTTGTTCAGCTCTTGCAGCTCATTGGCTGCAACAAGAAATCTGCCTTCACCATGGGCCACTGGAAGTCTTATCCCACTCCTCATGCCCTTGGTAAAAATGCATTCTGTATCCTCGATCTTCAAATCCACCCATCGGCATTCAAAATGTGATGAGAGATTGGTCGTGAGCGCACCAAGGGCGCCATTACCAGGCAGAAGGCCACATTCGACAAGCGCCTGAAATCCATTACAGATACCAAGTATTGGTTTTCCATCCGCAGAAAACTGTAAAAGCTCATCTCCGAATCTTTCTTTAAGCATTTTTCCCAAAAGCGCTCCAGCTCGCACATGGTCTCCGAAGGAAAACCCGCCGGGAACGATGAGTCCGTCATAATCAGAAAAATGTGCCTCTCCATCCATTATCCTCTTAACATGAACTACCTCGGCTTGGATTTCAAAGCTCCCGATGCACATAGCCGTTTCCTTGTCACAATTCGTACCGGGAGCCCTGAGAATACCCACATTATAGGCCATTTATCCAACTCCTCTCCAGTAGGTCAATGTCAGCGTTTAATACCTCTTTTTCGCCCTGAAATACTTTGAGGACTTTTTCGGCTGTGGTTCTGCCAATCATTGCAAACTCTGTCCCCTCCATTATGTTATTGAATTCTTGGTGATCAGATACCTCCACTAGAAACCTGCTCTGGCTCTCTGAAAATAGAAGCGCTCCTGTTTTCAGCCCGCCGATAATGGGCATTTTTTCTAGATCAATTTCAGCTCCAAGCCCGCCTGAAAAGGCCATCTCAGATGCGGCAACTGCGAGTCCCCCTTCAGAGAGATCATGGCAGCTTCGAACGCAGCCTGAGTCAATCGCCTTTGTGAGCGCGTCAAAGGATTTTTTGGCCTCGCGTGCATTGACCTTGGGGACATTTTTTCCAAGGAAGCCCTTGAGCTTATAATAGTGGGAGCCACCCAATTCGTTTCGTGTCACTCCAACAATGAATAAACTGTTACCAGCCTCTTTTAAATCCATTGAAATTGCACCCCTCACATCAGGAATAATCCCAAGTCCAGAGATAAGAAGTGTCGGTGTGATAGGGCCAAGCTCGGTCTCATTATAGAGCGAGTCCTTACCCGAGATAAACGGCGTCTCAAACTCAAGAGCCACATCATGGCATGCCTGCGCAGCCCTCACAAGCCCCCACATCCGATCAGGCCGCTCTGGATTTCCCCAGCAAAAGTTATCGAGAAGGGCAATTCGCCGCCCGCCCAGAGCAACGTTATTTCTGATTGCCTCATCGATTGCGCAGGCTGCCATGTGATAGGGATCGATCTTACCATACTCAGGGTTCATACCGTTTGAGATTACCACGCCTTTATATGATTTGAAAAAGGGCTTAATGACTGCCGCATCTCCCGGTCCGTTGCACCCATGAAGCGGTTTGAGCACTGTTTGTGCCTTAACCTCGTGGTCATATGTTCGGATAACATTTTCCTTTGATGCGATATTCGGCATCGCTAAAAGAGATAGAAGATCATTTGCCCAATCCTCAGCTTTAAGATCAGGCTCAGAAAAAACACTGTTTGACGGGGAAGTAATTCTTTTCGTGCGAATGTTTGATCCGAAGAGGAAGGGTACGTTGATCTCTCCAATCATCCCCCCATTATACAGAAGCCTGAGATTATTATCGTCTGTAAATTCTCCGACTACAACCGCCTCCACCAGCTCTGCTTCAAACACTCCGAGAATGGCTTCAACATCATCTCTATGGCAGCAGATGAGCATCCTCTCCTGGGACTCGCTTGTCCAGATCTCCCAAGGCTCCATGCCAGGGTGTTTGAGAGGCACTCTTTCAAGATGTACCTCCGCTCCGCATCCACCAACCTCAGCCATCTCCCCAATTGCTGATGATAGTCCCCCACCGCCAAGATCAGTTATCGCAGAGCCTAATCCTTTGTCTCTTATCGAGATTACGGCCCTCTTCACCTTCTCCTCTTCGATGGGATCGCCGATCTGCACGACTGATCGTTCCTGCTCAGAAGATAGCTCGACAGAGGCAAAGGTGACCCCATGTATCCCATCCCTTCCCGTCTTTCCTCCTGCAAGAATCATGGCGTATTCGGGCTTTATATCTCGTTTGTACTTCGATTTTTTAACAAGTCCCACCGTTCCGCAATACACGAGTGGGTTTCCAACATAGGAATCATCAAAATAAATCGCACCGTTTACAGTGGGGATCCCCATGTTATTGCCATAATGCCCAATCCCCGCGGTCACATATTTGTAGATAAAAGAGGGATGCTTCATCCCGGCCGGGAGCTTTTCATAAGGGTAATCTAAGGGTCCGAAGCAAAGAACATCAGTGTTTGCAATCGGCTCACCCCACACACCAAGGATGTCGCGGATTACCCCACCCACGCCAGTTGCGGCACCGCCGAATGGCTCCAGCGCCGACGGATGGTTATGAGTCTCGACTTTGAAAGCAATCGCATTGTCTCCTTCAAAGTCCACTATACCTGCGTTGTCCTCAAAGACAGAAAAACACCAAGGGGCATTGAGATCGGTTGTCACCTTTGCTATCGTTGACTTCAATAGATTTCTGATGACTTTCCCATTGATTTTCACATCGCCTCGGAAGGTCTTGTGGCAGCAGTGTTCGCTCCAGGTTTGGGCAAAGGTCTCAAGCTCAATGTCAGTTGCAGACCTCCCCAGCTTTTTATAATGTGATTTCAGTGCCTTCATCTCCTCAAGCGAGAGTGATAGCTGCCGATTCCTTGAAATCGCTATAAGCTCAGAATCACCTACTTCAAGGGAGATATGGTCCACCATCATTTCACTTCAGTAATCGAATAGTCCTGGCTAACCGGGTTTGCAAGAAGCCTTTCACACATCTCCTCAACATCCTCTAACCCCAAATCCCCCTCAATAACGTAAACACTCGCTGTTCCAACACTTTTGACAGCTTCAAACCCCAGAGTCCTCAGGCCTGAAAGCGTTGACTCACCTTCAGAATCCTGCACCCCCTTCTTGTATGAAATCCTGACTTCCCACTTCATGAAATGTGACTTTCGCCCGAAGGTTAAAAATATTACGGAAAAAAATACTTGGCTACAGTCGATATTCAGAAATTTTCAGTCTCTTAGATGAGTATCTTCGAATAATAAGACTCTTCACAGTTTGCAACGCTCTCGCCAAGGGACTCTTTTGAGTATAAAACCTCGCTGTTTCGTGTGATTTGAAAATGCTTGAGGCAGGAGGGCATCTCGATGTAGTTGAAAGTGGTCCTAGGTGTTTCGAAAATCTGCGGCACATGTTGATAGGAGTGTATCTGTGCGTCCAGCCTCTCGCCTGAATCAGCCGTTCCCGATAGCGTCCAGATTGCATCCTTAAAGGAAATCTTTTGATCACGTTTAAACTCCAGTTTTATGTCGTCCTCCTCGAAGTTGATGCTCCTGTAGAGTGGGCGAATAATGCGGGGCTCATAGAAATCCAGCTGACCCCCACTCTCAAAGAATACCCTTCCCCATCTCCAGGGCAAAAAAGGCATGTTGAGGTTTACCTTCTGGATAAAGCCAAACCCCTTTGCAACCTCCTCTCCCATTATTTTCCCTGTGAAAGAAAGGTATTTGTTATGGCGATAGAATGGTGAAACACCAGTCTGGAATCTGACATAATCTGTTCTGGAATCTTGGTCATCAAGAAAAATATCTTTGCAAATGTCTCCTAGTTCGAAGTTGTATCCTCCCTTCCCACGTCGAAAGGAGAAGGAATTTGAAATCATGCCTTCCTTGACATTGATCTCTTCATTAGATGTTTCGTGGAGGAGTTTCCCGTTATCCAGCCAGTATGAGATCCCCACTTTGTATAGGGGGTTATTGTTCGAAAACTCTACGTTTTTCCCGTTTACATTGTATCGATCGATGTTTTTCTGCCCCACGCCGAGCATGAACTGGGTCTTTCTCTCAAAGTCTGCAAGGAAGAAAAAACGATACACCGTTGTCCAGGGATAGAGCTTGTCAGTAAAATCGAAGAAGTCCTCGTCAAAACTCCTCGGCTCCGCGTTTACCTTAATTAAATCTTCAAGGTTTCGCCCGAACATACTCGTTTTCTATAGTTGCAGTGTAATAAAGATTTCGAAAGGCCCTGTTCCTTCGAAAAACTTTATATCCAGGGAGCTTGACTTTTAGTGTTATGAAGAAGCCTGCACTGTTTGTATTGGCGCTTCTCATCTATCTTTTCATGCTTCACAATACTCTTGGATATGTAGTGGATTCAGTTTATTTTGAAAGAGGAGCTATAGTCGTTAGTGTGGAGGTTGCCCAGTCAGCCACCGACCAGCAACGTGGGCTTATGGGTCGGGAAGGTCTTTCCGACGGCTCTGGAATGCTCTTTATCTTCGATTCTGAGGCTCAACATAACTTCTGGATGAAGAATGTAAATTTTCCAATCGACATCATCTGGATTGACTCTGATTTTAGGATTGTAGATATCACAATGGGTGCAGTGCCCTGCGTGGTTGAGCCCTGTCCTTTTTATTCTCCAGGTGTGCCTGCTCGGTATGTTCTTGAGGTTCCAAGTGGTTTTGCGAGTGAAAATGGTGTTGAGTTTGGTGATGTTGTCGGATTTGTGCAGAGTGTGAGAGAGTAATAAAATTTATATATCTCTTTTAACCCATTAAGATTAGATAAATAACAAAATGTTACTAAAATAATTTATCAGGTTAGAATCGAAACGTTATGGTGAAACATATGGGAGATCCCAGAAAAGGAAAAAAAAGGAGTTCGAAAAAAGAAAAAACGTTGAAGGAAGCCCTCGATATTAAGACAAGAGAAGCAGAAGATTATCTCACCCAAATGATGTATCTGAAGGCCGACTTCGAAAACTACAAGAAACGCATGACCCGTGAAAAAGAAGAGTTCGCAAAGTATGCAAATGAAAAGCTCGTCTTGGAAATCCTAAATGTTATGGACAACCTTGAGCGGGCGATTGAAGCAGCAAAAACAGGGAACAGCAATAATGAAAACTTACTTGAAGGAGTTGAGCTAACGTATAAACAGCTTTTGAGCATGCTTGAAAAAGAAGGAGTAAAGTGCATAAAAGCAGAGGGAGAGATTTTTGACCCATATCTACACGAGTGTGTCATGACCGAGAACACAAAAAGATATGATGAGGACGCCGTGATCCAGGAAATCCAAAAGGGATATACAATGAACTCGAAGGTGATACGGCATTCAAAGGTAAAGATAGCTAAGAGGTGAAATATTATGGCAAAGGTTTTAGGAATAGATTTAGGAACTACAAATTCAGCGATGGCGGTAATAGAAGGCGGAGAACCGACTATCGTTCCAAATGCAGAAGGTGGCAGGACAACCCCCTCTGTTGTGGGATTTTCAAAGAAAGGGGAGCTACTTGTGGGGCAGGCGGCAAAGAAACAGGCTGTTTCAAACCCGAAAAAAACTGTTTATTCTATCAAGCGATTCATGGGCAGACACTATGACGAAGTAACAGCTGAAAGATCGCAGGCAGGATTCGCTGTAGTGAAAGGCTCAAAGAATGACGCCCGCGTGAAAATCGACAGCAAGGAATACACACCTCAGGAGATATCTGCAATGGTTCTCCGGAAGATGAAAGCCGACGCAGAAGCCTATCTCGGCGAGAAGATAACTGAAGCAGTGATTACGGTACCCGCCTATTTTAATGACAGCCAGAGGCAGGCCACAAAGGAAGCGGGAAAGATTGCAGGGCTTGAGGTACTCAGGATTATAAACGAGCCCACGGCAGCATCACTTTCATATGGACTTGACAAGGGCCATGACCATAAAATCATGGTCTTTGACCTTGGCGGGGGGACCTTTGATGTGTCTATCCTTGAGCTTGGCGAGGGTGTTTTTGAGGTTAAAGCCACAAGTGGAGATAACCATCTGGGAGGTGATGATTGGGATCAAAAGATTGTTAAGTGGCTCATTGGTGAAATCAAAAAGGAGCACGGAATCGACTTATCCAAGGATCACACAGGTATGCAAAGGCTTAAGGATGCGTCAGAGAAGGCAAAGATCGAGCTCTCCGGGCTCACAACAACAGATATCAGCCTTCCCTTCATCACAGCGGGAGCAGATGGTCAGCCCATTCACTTCGAAACCCACTTGACCCGGGCGAAATTCGAGACCATGACAAAGGACCTCTTGGAAAGAGCAGTAGGACCAACAAAGCAGGTGCTTGCTGATGCAGAGCTTCAACCTTCAGACATCGATAAGATCATACTTGTAGGCGGGTCAACCAGAATGCCTGCGGTCCAGGATTTTGTTAAGGACTATTTTGGGAAAGAACCCTACAAGAACATAAATCCAGATGAATGCGTGGCAATGGGCGCGGCTATTCAGGCCGGTGTTCTCAAGGGTGATGTCAAAGATGTACTCCTCCTTGACGTTACACCACTTTCTCTGGGAATCGAAACCTTGGGCGGCGTTTTCACAAAGCTCATCGATAGAAACACAACAATTCCCACTCGAAAGTCGCAGGTCTTTTCAACAGCTGCAGACAACCAGACCACTGTAGATATTCATGTCCTCCAGGGTGAGAGGCCCATGGCAACAGACAACCACACACTGGGCAGGTTTCAGCTCATGGGTATCCCATCTGCACCGAGAGGCATCCCCCAGATAGAGGTGGGCTTTGACATTGACGCAAACGGCATACTTGATGTAAAGGCAAAAGACCTCGGCACTGGAAAAGAGCAAACCATCAAGATCACTGCAACAACCACGCTTTCGAAAGATGAGGTTGAGGCAAAGGTCAAGGAGGCCGAGAAATTCGCTGCAGAGGATGAGCAGAAAAAGGAGCGCGCTGAGGCGTTGAATCAGGGTGATACACTGGTCTATTCTGCTGAAAAAACGCTGGAAGACCTGAAGGACAAACTTTCCGAAGATGAACGGAAGAATATCGAATCCGGTAAAGACGCGCTTGCAGAGGCTATCAAAGCCGGGGACGTTGAGAGAATCAAGTCCGAAACTGAAAGCCTTCAGAAGGTTATGAACGAAGTCGCAACCAAAGTCTATCAGGAGGCGGCTCAGCAACAGGCCCAGGAGCAGCAGACTGGAGGGGAGGAATCCCAGGAAGAAGGCGGTGGAGCACAAAAGGATGAAACCGTTGTAGACGCCGACTATGAGGTTGTTGACGAGGACAAGAAGTGAGCAGCAATGCACAAGTTTCCTGTTGAGAATGCTCAAATCCTTGACTCTTATGAAAGGGCCTCGATTCTGAATCCTGAAGATATTTTGGACTCGGTAGGCTACAGTGATGATTCAGCGATTGCAGATATTGGGTCTGGAACAGGGTTTTTCACCATCCCGGCTTCGAAAAGAGTGCCCAAAGGCAGGGTTTATGCTGTTGACATAAATCCTGGAATGAATAAGATACTGGAAGAAAAGCTGCTTGTTCGGAAAATAAATAACGTTACTGTTGTCACTTCAACGGAAGAAGAAATCCCTCTTGGTGATTCGGAGGTTGATTTTGCATACATTGGAAATACGCTTCATGAGCTAAAGGACGACCTGACTCTCAGAGAGGTTCTGAGGATATTAAAACCCACAGGACTGCTCTATGTTGTGGACTGGAAAAAAGAGGATTCGCCCATGGGCCCTCCTCTCAGCGAGCGGTTGTCCCTAGATGAAGCAAAAATAAAGATAGAGAAAGCAGGATATACCATAGTTTCAGCAGACGAACAAGGGCCATATAATTATATAATCAAGGCAGCCAAATCTAAAGAGGTTTGAATGACAACGAAACGCGACTATTACGATATACTGGGTGTTAAAAAAAATGCCAGCAAGGCCGATATAAAAAAGGAATATCGAAAGCTCGCTCTAAAGTATCATCCTGACAAGAACAAGTCGGCTGGAGCAGAGGAAAAATTCAAAGAGATATCCGAAGCATACGGTGTTTTATCTGATGAAAAGAAGCGGGCCCAGTACGACAGGTTCGGTCACGCAGGAATCGACAGCAGGTATTCCCAGGAGGACATCTTCAAAAACATCAATTTCGATGACATCTTTGGCGACCTTGGTTTCGGTGGCGGAGGCTTTGGAAGCGTTTTTGACGTGTTTTTCGGCGGCGGGATGGGCGGAGGACGTCAGAGAAGGACAAAGAGAGGGCCCCGAAGAGGAGCAGATCTTCAGTACAGATTGAACATGACACTTGAACAGGCTGCAAAGGGATTTGAGGCAAAGTTCAGTGTCAATAGACATGAAGCTTGTCCAACTTGTAATGGAAGCGGTGCAAAGCCTGGGACATCTTCAAAATCGTGCCCTTCCTGTGGTGGCAGTGGACAGTTAAGCTCGGCTAGAAAAACACCTTTTGGAGCCTTTACAACAGTTTCAACATGCTCTAATTGCAAGGGTGAGGGTGAGGTGATTGATGTACCATGTGAAAAATGCCGCGGCTCCGGTGTTCATTCAAAAACTGAAAAGATTAGCCTCAAGATCCCGCCTGGAGTGGACACCGGAACGCATCTAAGGGTTTCTGGGAAGGGCGATTCAGGCGAGAAAGGAGGGCCTTCCGGAGACCTTTATGTGGTGGTAAGTGTCAAGCATCATCCAGTTTTTGAGCGTCATGAAAGCGATGTTTATATGCAGCTTCCCATTTCTTTTCCGCAGGCTGCTCTGGGAGATGAGGTTGAAGTCCCAACCCTGAATGGAAGGGTGAAACTAAAGATCCCATCCGGAACCCAGACAGGCACTGTTTTCAGGATGCGTGGAAAAGGCATCAAAAGGCTTCATGGAAGGGGGACGGGGGACCAGCAGGTTAAGATCAGAGTAAAGGTTCCTGAGAAAATGTCGCAGGAGGAAAGAATACTCATTGAGCGGCTAGGTGAAATCCAGAAATCAGATGAAAAAAATCCTGGAATCATGAGCAAGGTCGATAGAAAGTTCAGGGATAAATTCAAGTAAGTAAATTATATTTCATCAAAAACCATTTATACTGTCCTTAAGATTGCTCGATTATGTGGAAGACCGTTATCGCTTCCGGCTACTTGATTATTTTGATTGTTGGCGTCGCCTTTCTCGGCAGCGGTTTAACCTTTGAAGAAGCGCTTAACAAACTAATCCCCGAGTCCTCAAAAGCTCCAGTTACTTTAACCACAACTACACTGCCTGATAGCGTAAAAAGGTCTGAAGGCTTTCTAGGGCCCGGTGACTTCACATCTTTTCATGGTGAAGAGGGGAAGATTGCAAAAGGTTGGATAAGGGATGGCACTGTTACAACCCCAGAATTTGTTTTACAGGACAGTAGTGGCGAGACGCTCCTTATTTACGAGCAGAAAACAATCGACATAGGACACGTGGAAATGATATCCTTCCCTCAGCGAGGGGAAAGTGGGGAGGTAAAGATCACAGTGGATGGGCGGGATGTCCAAGACGTCTTAGGAAGTGAGTGGTAAAGCTTACATTCAACTGTATGAGACTCGCAAAATAGATTACTCAAGATCCTAAAGAAAAAAGGAATGGAGGGAGTTCTAGAGCATTTGATAATATCTGTCTAGCTCCCACTTGTTAACCTGAACCCTGTAGTCGTCCCACTCGTCAGACTTAATCTTGAGCCAGTTTTCATATACGTGATCGCCAAGCGCCTTTCGCACAAGCTCTGATCCTTCAATCTCGCTAATAGCTTCGCCAAGGTTTCCAGGCAGCTCCACGATACCCATCTTTTTGCGTTCCCCACGGGAGATGTGGAAGATATCCCGTTCAATCGGCTCCGGAACCTCAAGTCCTTCCTCAATTCCAGCAAGACCAGCCCTGAGCATAACCGAGAACGCAAGATAAGGATTGCAAGCTGGGTCAGGCGCCCGATACTCTGATCGAGTTGCTTTCTCCTTTCCCGGCTTGTAGAGTGGCACACGGATCATTGCTGATCTATTCCGCCGGGCCCATGACACATAGACCGGCGCCTCATATCCAGGGACTAGTCGCTTATACGAATTTACCCACTGAGCGATGATGCCAGTTATCTCTCTTGCATATTTAAGCTGACCAGCAATATACTGCTTGGCAACGTCAGACAAAAACCAACCCTTAGGATCGTCTGCATCATAAAATGCGTTCTTTCCATCAGCAGTGAACAGGCTCTGGTGGGTGTGCATGCCTGATCCGTTCTCGCCGAAGATCGGTTTCGGCATAAAGGATGCGTAGATTCCGTTTTTCTGAGCAATCGCTTTTACCACGAGCCGATAGGTCATGGCTGCATCAGCCATCTTCATAGCCTCTGCATATCTGAGATCAATTTCATGCTGGCTTGGAGCAACTTCGTGGTGCGAGTATTCTACATCGATTCCCATGCCCTCGAGTGCGAATACCGCCGTAGAAGAATGCTACTCCAGGTATCATCAAGAGCACAAGAGCGGATGAAATCAATATCCAGGCGGTATCACCCGTATCTATCGTAGTCTCGGTGGCTGCTACGCTTCCGGAAGTTAGAAAGAATACTGTTACAGTCACCAAGGTTAAAAGGATGCTCGCTCTTTTTCTTTCCATATAATTGTCTCCTTTAATTTTTTTATTTGTGGCTTTTAATAGCCATTAAACATCGAATTACTCTCAAAATAGTATATAAAGAAATTTGAGAATGTTTCTTAAGAAATAAGCTGAAATATGAACTTTTCAGAAATTTTATGAAAAGTTCTTAAAAGTTTAAATACTAATATTGCGCAGTAGCTTTATGCCTGCTCCAACAAGGGTAACTATCGCGCTAGACCCTGAGACTGCAAAGCTCTTCGAGGAGATGAAAGCAGAGACCCGGCTGTCCCAAAGTGGACTCATCCGAAAGGCGCTGCAGTTCTATTCTGAGAATAAAAGACTCATCGACCGTCACGGCACAAAGAGGATCAATACCTATGTCGACATGCTTGCAGACGGTGAGCACGTAATCCTTGATATTGACCACTTCCTCATGTTTCTTAAGCTAATCGACTCCTCGCCCGATGGAGATGCCTTCTGGGAAAACCATAAAAAGGTGGCCCAGTCCCACAGCGAGCACCTGAAGCCAAAGGTCAAGTCTCCCCTGGACTTTTTGGAAAGGCTTGAGGCATGCAACTTTTTCAAGCTCTCAACGACCTCCGAAAGAGAGTTCACACTCATCCTTTATTCAGATACAACAAAGGAATTCGTAAAAACCCTCGTTGAAGACGTGCTGGTTGGAATGGGTTTTGAAGTTGAAATAAAAGACGATCTTGCTAAACTCAGACTTAAGGTTTTGAAATAGCCATCCTAACTTCGTCGTGTTTCGACATTATTATATATACCTCGTTATCTCTTGATAATCTGGTTGCAATGCTTTCTAGGGTTGAAGAGGAAATAGAGCTGTTAGAGCGGCACATGAAGATACTAAGACTTGTAATAGAAAGCGAACCAATTGGGATTATAAAGCTTTCAGAGGCAAGTAAAATGCCCCAACACAAGATAAGGTATTCCCTACGAGTGCTCGAGCAGAAGGGAATGATAAAGCCTTCTCAGAAAGGTGCGGTGACGACTGATAAAGGAAAGCGTTTCCTCGAAGACCTTCCAAAAAACCTCGGCCCTCTTTTTAAAAAGATTAAAGATTTAGGTGCTTTGGATTGAATCCTTTGGGATAGCAACCAAAAAGATACTACCTCCGTCAGGATTGTCTTCTACCCAGACTCTGCCTTTATGCATATCCAACAGGCCTATATCAAAAAACAAGCTTCTCAAAACTATTGAATGGCTGCTTTCAAAGAACTAGCGTTATTCAACTTCAAATTCATCTTTTTCAACAGATGCCTGTTCCATAACCTTCGACGATACATATATCTGGGCGCTTGTTCTCACTGCAAGAGCTATGCAGTCACTAGGCCGGGCGTCAAATTCCGCCCTATTCCCATTCTTGGATATAATGAGCCTAGAGAAGAAAACACCCTCGCTGATGTCATCGATTACAATCTTTTCAACATGAAGTCCAGTGTTTTCCAAGACATTGATAAAAAGATCATGAGTAAGCGGCCTGGGATAAGGGGTGTTGTCCATCGCTGTCTGGATGGAAAAAGCCTCAGAAACACCGATATAGATGGGAAGAATCCTCTTCTCCTCGGTTTCTAAGAATACAACAGGGCCTTGTGCTTCGGAGGCTTTGGAGGTATCAGCTAAAAAAACACCTGCAACCTTGACCAAAACATCATTCTCAAAGCTATCCATCATCATAAAATCACGCTCAAGATATATAAATATGGAGTTTCGATTGATATCCATGTCCATGACAATCGCACAAAAAATCCTTGCAAAAAAGGCAAAAAAATCAAAAGTCGAGCCAGGTGAAATCGTGGAGGCAGAGGTAGATTATGTGATGGTAAACGATGTTACCGGCCTTCCGGCTTTTGAGATTTTTTCCGAATTCAAGGTCGAGCCGCTGCGTGAAAAAACGGTTCTCATCCCTGACCACTACGTGCCAAATAAAGACGTCCCCTCAGCCGAGCAGGCCCGATCCATGCAGCTCTTTGCTAGGAAGTACGAGATGCCGAACTATTTTCCGGTAGGGACCTGTGGAGTCTGTCATCAAGTTATGATCGAAGAAGGCTTTGTTGCTCCTGGACGACTGATAATAGGTGCTGATTCACATACCTGCTCATACGGGGCGTTGGGCGCCTTTGGGACAGGTGTGGGCTCAACCGAAGCGGCATCGGCTATGGCATTGGGCAGGCTCTGGTTCAAGGTCCCTGAAAGCCAGAAGTTTACTGTAGATGGAAGTCTAAAAAAACACGTCATGGGCAAGGATATCATCCTCCACATAATCGGAGACATCGGAGTGGACGGCGCGCTTTACAAATCAATGGAGTTCTATGGCTCAGCAATAGAATCCATCCCTCTTGCGGACAGAATAAGCATCTCAAACATGGCAATCGAAGCAGGTGGAAAGGCAGGGATCATTCTACCAGACGGAAAGGTCTTTAGCTACCTTGAAAATCGGGTCAGAGGAGATTATGAACCAGTGTATGCCGATAGCGACGCAGATTACATTGAGACCTTTGAGTATGATGGTTCTGATATCCCTCCAACAGTTGCCAAACCCTCGCTTCCAGAAAACACAGCCCCTGCTTCAGAGCTATCCCATATAGCTGTAGATCAGGCATACCTGGGCTCATGCACAAACGGAAGAATAGAAGACCTGCGAATAGCTGCAAAAATACTCAAAGGCCATAAGGTAAATTATGATACCAAGATGATCGTGGTCCCAGCAACGAAAAAAGTTTATGAACAGGCGCTGGACGAAGGTTTGATTAAAATATTTCTCGACGCAAATGCCTATGTCTCTGGACCCACCTGCGGTGCATGTCTCGGTGGATACATGGGCGTTCTTGCAAAAGGGGAGCGTTGCATTTCATCAACAAACCGAAACTTTCTGGGCCGAATGGGGCACAAGGATTCCGAGGTCTATCTCGCAAACCCGGCAGTCGTTGCCGCATCTGCTATTACAGGACAGATAACAGACCCGGCTGATCTCGAGGTGAGAGGATGAAAAAGAAGATCCTTGGAAGGGTGTGGAAATTTGGTTCAAACGTGGACACAGATCAGATAATTCCTGCAGAGTATCTTGTGACAGGCAACCCTCACGAACTTGCAGCCCATGCCTTTGAAAAGGTGAGATCTGAGTTTGCTACTGAAGTCCATGAGGGTGATATAATTGTTGCCGATGAAAACTTTGGATCTGGTTCATCACGTGAACACGCTCCAAGGGCGCTTATCGGCGCAGGAATCGCCTGCGTAGTCGCAAAGTCATTTGCCAGGATATTCTACCGAAACTCGATAAACATCGGTCTGCCACTCGTGGAAGCAGAAATCGCTGCAGCGGATGGAGACGAACTTTTTGTAGATTTTGAAGCTGGCGTAGTGAAAAACAAGGCTAATGGATCTGAGGCAGCCTTCCCCCCGATGCCTGATTTCCTTCAAAAACTCATAGACGAAGGCGGGCTTGTCAAGTACACAAAACAACAGATTAAAAAAGAATCCAAGGGGCTGGAGTAAAAAGCCTCAGTTTATATCACAATGTCGATGTCCAGCTTTTCAGCAAGCTCTTTATATCGATTCCTGATTGTGACCTCAGTTACACCTGCAACATCGGCAACCTCGCGCTGTGTCCGCCTCTCACCAAGCAAGACAGAAGCAATATAGATCGCAGCAGCCGCAACCCCGGTCGGCCCACGTCCAGAGGTGAGTTCCTTATCCATCGCCATCCTGAGGACCTCGATAGCCTTTGACTGTATCTCACCTGACAGGCCGAGTTCTGAACCGAACCTTGGAACGTATTCAATTGGCGTTGTTGGATTGAGGTTGATGTCAAGCTCCCGCGCAACAAAACGGTATGTTCTGCCAATCTCCTTTCGATTCAACTTTGCTGCATCGGCCACTTCATCAAGGGTTCTGGGGATACTGCACATCCTGCAAGCTGCATAAAGCGCTGCGGCAGACACTCCCTCAATGCTCCGTCCTCTGATAAGTCCTTTTTCAACAGCCTTTCGATACACTATTGCCGCCTGCTCCCGAATCCCCTTTGGGAGGCTGAGCCTGGACGCGACCTTGTCAAGCTCAGTTAGAGCAAATGCCAGGTTTCTCTCTGTTGCGTTTGAGACCCTGATCCTCTGCTGCCATTTTCGAAGCCTGTAAATCTGGGCGCGCTTTCGCGCCGGGATATCCTTTCCATAGCTGTCTTTGTTTCTCCAGTCGATAACAGTAGAAAGACCTTTGTCATGGATCGTGTATGTCATGGGTGCGCCTGTTCTTGATCGTTTCACGCGCTGCTCATGGTCAAATGCTCGCCACTCAGGCCCGCCGTCAATGATTTTTTCATCGATTACCAGTCCGCATCCGTTGCAGATTATCTCCGCTCGCTCATAGTCCCGTGAGACGCTTGATGAACCGCACTCTGGACAATTCTCTGTATACTCTACCTTCCTTTCTTCCATCTCTTATCCCTCTTATTTCGATTCTTTTTCGGAAGCTCAAATAGCTCCTTTTTCTTGACCAAATCCGGATTCGCCAAAACCTCTTTTGTGGGCTTGACAACGATGTGAGCATCCATTATCGGTCCAATAATATCATTTACCTTTCCAACGATTTTTTTATCCTTTGTTCCAATATTCGAGTACATGTTAGGAATCTCTTTGCTTCTTATGAGAAGTTGTCCTGTTTTCGTAAAAAAATTCAACTGGCCCAGCGACTTCAAAAGATTCCTCCTATAAAAACATTTCGAAAACTATATAAATCTCACTAAGTATCATCTTTACCTAACCAATGCAAGAATATTTGAATTTTCCGCAAGATTATTATAGATGGGTTTATACCTTTTTATTTAGGAGGATAAAGACCGTTGCAGGAATTTAATCTGGTTGTTCTTGGGATTCTTTTGGTCCTATCCGGTTTCTTCTCTGGCTCTGAAACAGCGTTACTTTCATTAAACAAGCTTAGACTCAGAAAACTCGTAGAGGAAGGCCACAAGAATGCAGTTGTCCTCGAAGCCCTGCTCAAACATCCAAATAAGATGCTTGCAGCAATTCTTGTAGGAAACAACCTTGTAAACGTAGCAATAGCGGCGATAATGACATCACTTGCAATAGACCTTTTCGGCAGTACCGGAGTCGGGATAGCTACAGGAATTGCAACGCTTGTTATCCTCGTATTCGGTGAAATCTTTCCAAAAAGCTTTGCAACAAAAAACGCAGAGCGTCTCTCACTTTGGGTGGCAAGACCAATCCAGATCACTGTGATACTTTTCTCTCCTATTGTCAAGGTCTTTTCAGTCTTTACAGACATCATTTTGAAGGTGACCGGTGGAGAAAAGAGGTATCCCTTCGTCTCAGAGGAAGAGCTCAAGCTCTTGATGGACCTCGGTGCTGAGGAAGGTGTTATTGAAGAAGAAGAAAAAGAGATGATCCGCGGCGTCTTTGAGTTCGGTGACACCATGGTTAGGGAGATTATGACCCAGAGAACAGACATGAACCGGGTGGACGTAAATAAGAGTTTTTCAGAGGTCATTGAATTTGTCATCGAAACAGGACACTCGCGTATACCGGTGTATGATAAGACTATCGACAATATCATAGGCATACTCTATGCAAAGGACCTTCTACAGGCCAAGGCTGATAAGAAGAAATTTGATCTAAAAAAGTCTGTGCGGCCCGCTTACTTCGTCCCTGAAACAAAGAATCTCGACGATCTGTTCCGGGAGATGCGGACAAAAAAGGTTCAAATTGCAATTGTTCTCGATGAATATGGCGGAACAGCAGGGCTTGTGACCCTTGAAGACCTACTTGAAGAAATCGTTGGAGAGATAGCAGACGAATATGATGTAGAGGAGCATCCTGTGCAGATAATCGATGAAGAAACCATCGTTGTAGATGCTAAGATGCCTATAGACGAAGTTTCCGATCTGCTCGAAATCAAGCTTGAAAAAGACGGCCAGGAGAGTATTGGCGGGCTTGTGTTCTCATTATTCGATAGGATACCTAAGGAAAATGACACCATATCGGCAGAGGGCCTTATATTCACTGTTGATGAGATGATTGGTAAACGCATCCTAAAGGTAAAGATCAGGAAAGAGTTCGCATCCTCTTGATCTCCTTTGCAACATTTTTCATCAAAAGATGCTTGCCCTCTTTTCTTTCACATACAACCCTTCCCTCACGATCCCAGGGGTTCCTTGGATAACTGGCCTCAGATTCAAGCCTCACGTCGCTCTCACCGAGAATTTGAAGCGCCTTTAACATTTCTTTGGCCTTTGGATTGGAAACAGCATGTTTTTTAGATATCTTGCGCCCCTGCTTTTTTGAAAGAGCGGAATCAATGTTTGGAGGATAGATGATCATAT
>JABAOE010000334.1_pt3 | contig 17357 bp, 16 predicted proteins | sample 7062141 | NCBI WGS metagenome assembly JABAOE01 (sample SAMN14538627, study PRJNA623070) | marine sediment metagenome | biome: marine biome [ENVO:00000428]; feature: marine pelagic biome [ENVO:01000023]; material: deep marine sediment [ENVO:00002113] | place: India: Gulf of Khambhat ... | reverse complement strand
TCGGGGCGATTTGGCAGGTTGTGGGTCTGCTGCTCATGCACAACCTGGATGCGATGTTCCGCGGTGCGCAGAAAACGGTATGCCTGGCTGAGGTCGTCTCTCTCCTCGGTGGTAATCAACCCCATGTCGCCAAGGATCTGCAAGGCCTTGAGTGAGTTGCGCTCTCGCAGTTGCGGGTTCTTGCCGGCGTTGATCAATTGCAATGCCTGGATGAAAAACTCGATCTCCCGGATGCCGCCCCGGCCGAGCTTGAGGTTCAGCTCGCCTTCTTTTTCCCGGGTCAGGCTGCGGTCGATTTTCTGCTTCATCACTTTGATGTCGTCGATCATGGCGTAATCAAGGTGACGGCGATAAATGAACGGCTCCAGGCGTTCGAGCAACTCCTCGCCCAGTCTTTTCGAGCCGGCAACGGGTCGGGCCTTGAGCATTGCCGAGCGCTCCCAGCTCTGCCCCCAGCTTTCGTAATAGATCTCCCCGGCGGCCAGTGAGTTGGCCATCTCGCCGCTGTTGCCTTCCGGGCGCAGGCGCAGGTCGACCCGGAAGACGAAGCCGTCTTCGGTGGCCTGGCCGATTGCGCGGGTGATCAGTTCCGATAGTTTGACAAAGTACTGGTGGAGTGAAATCCGGTTGCGCTTGCCGCGCACCGGATCGTCAACGCCCGCTGTCTGGCCGCGATCAGAGCTGTAGAAGTAGATCAGGTCGATGTCGCTGGAAAAATTCAATTCACAGCCGCCGAATTTGCCCATGCCGAGAATGGTGAATTCAGCCGGCTCGGGGGCTGACTTGTCGTCTTCCGGGTCGAGCAGGGGCACACCGTATTCCGCCTGTAGCTGCTTGCTGCCGACCTCGTATGCCCTTTGCAGGGTAGCGGCGGCCAGCGCCGAGAGTTCGGCGGTGACCTCCTCGAGTTCGGCCAGGCCGCACAGGTCGCGGGCGCCTATCCGCAGCATTTCCTGGGCCTTGAAAATGCGCAAGCCCTGTTTCAGTGCCAAAGTGTCGGCGTCGTCGGCAATCGACTGCCGCAACTCCTCGCACATCTGTGCCTCTGTCTTCTGGGTATTAATCTGGTCTTTGCGGAAAAGGCCGGCAAAAAAGGTGGCCCGGCGACACAGGATGCCGGTGAGAAAAGGCGATGCTCCGAGTATTGTCAAGAGCTGGCTCTTGGATGTGTCGTCAACCAGAACGATCGGCAGGTCGGTCTTGTCAATCGTGCCACAGAGGCGTTCCAGGTTGTTGAGGGCCATGTCGGGGTCAGCCGTGGCAAGTGCCTGGCGACAGAGGCTGATGACCAGCTGCGGATCTTTGAGAATGTCCTGGAGCAGGACGAGGTTCGTGGCTGTTTTCGCCGGCTCGGCAAACCCGGAGGACAAAGCCGTCGCGGCGAGGGCTTTCTCGTCTGCAGCGGTTAATTGCTCCAGCCAGGTATGATCTGCGGCGAAAGTCATTTAAAGGCTATCCGTTCCTGGCGACAAAAGCGGCTAACTGTTCGGGGTAATCGCCTTTGGCGACGCCGAACTCAGTGATAATGGCCGAAACCAGGTGGGCAGGCGTCACATCAAAGGCGGGATTGAGGACGCCGATGCCATCGGGGGCCAGCTGTTGTTCACCGACGTGAGTGACTTCACGCACATCTCTTTCCTCGATCGGAATCTGCGTACCGTCAGGGATCTGCAGGTCAATGGTTGATGTTGGCGCAGCGACGTAGAAAGGTATCTTGTGCTCTTTGGCGAGGACAGCAACGGTATAGGTGCCGATCTTGTTGGCGACGTCACCGTTGGCCGCGATGCGGTCGGCACCGACAATCACGGCATCGATAATCCCTTTTGACATCAGGTAGCCGGCCATGTTGTCACAGATCAGGGTGGTCGGAATCTGATCCTGCTGCAGTTCCCAGGCCGTGAGCCGTGAGCCCTGCAGGAAGGGTCGTGTCTCGTCGGCCAAGACGACAACCTGCTTGCCGGCAGCAACCGCCGCCCGGATCACCCCAAGGGCGGTGCCGTAGCCTGCTGTCGCCAGGGCCCCGGCGTTGCAGTGGGTCAGGATGCGGACCTGGTCCGGGAGCAGTTCCGCGCCGTGTCTGCCCATGCTCATGTTGATGCGGATATCTTCATCGTTGATCGCCATGGCCTCGTACTCGAGGCCGATTTTCAGGTTGCCGACCGGTTGGTCCGGATTGGCACGCACCAGGCTCTTCATGCGGTCCAGGGCCCAGCAGAGGTTGACCGCTGTCGGCCGTGTTGCGGCGAGGACCGCGCAGATTTTATCGAACTCGCTGACGAATTCGCCGTATGTGTCAGCCTGTATGTCCCGCGCACCGAAATATGCGCCGTAGGCCGCCGTGACGCCGATCGCCGGGGCCCCGCGGACCACCATGCTGCGAATGGCTTCGGCAACCGCCTGGTAGTCGCGGTATTCCAGCCAGGCTTCTTCAGTGGGCAGCAGGCGCTGGTCGATCAGGCTCAGAACACCTTCACTGTATTTGATCGGCCGGATGCCGCCGGCCCCGGGGGCGAATGTGCAGTTGCTCATGGCTATCAGCTTCCTGTGAGTTTTTTCTTCAGTAATTGGTTGACCATGCCGGGGTTTGCTTTGCCCTGGCTGGCCTGCATCACCTTGCCGACAAAAAAGCCGATCAGCTTGTCTTTGCCGCCGAGATATTCGGCGACCTGCTCAGGGTGGGCAGCGATGACTTCATCGACCAGGCCTTCAATGGCTCCGGTGTCGGTCACCTGTTTCAAACCCTCCGCGTCAATGATCTGGTCAGCGGTCTGGGTATTCTGCCACATCTTTTCGAAGACGGTCTTGGCGATCTTTCCGGAAATGGTGTTGTCAGCAATTCTGGCCAGCAGCCCGGACAGCAGTTCTGGCGAAACCGGGCATGCGCTGATGGTGGTTTCGGTTTCCTTGAGCTTGCGCAGCACGTCACCCATGATCCAGTTGGCACAGGCCTTGGCGTCTTTGGCGGTGGCAACGCAGGCGTCAAAATAGTCGGCCAGTTCGCGGTCCGATGAGAGTACCTCGGCGTCGTAGGCAGACAACCCGAGGTCCTCGACGAAGCGATTGCGTTTGGCATCTGGTAGCTCGGGCAGGGTTGTGCGTACCGCTTCGATCCACTCTTCGCTGATCACCAGCGGCACCAGGTCAGGATCGGGGAAATATCGGTAGTCGTGGGCTTCTTCCTTGCCGCGCATGGAACGGGTCATGCCGGTATTGCTGTCAAAAAGCCGGGTCTCCTGGATCACCTTGCCGCCACTTTCGATCAAGTCGATTTGGCGTTCCACTTCGTACTCGATAGCCTGCTTGATGAAACGGAACGAGTTAATGTTTTTCAACTCGGCACGGGTGCCGAACTCTTCTTGGCCGACCGGGCGCACCGATACGTTGGCATCGCAACGGAAACTGCCTTCTTCGAGGTTGCCGTCACAGACACCGAGATAGACAACGATCTGGTGAAGTTTTTTCAGGTAAGCGATCGCTTCGTCCGCGGAACGCATGTCCGGCTCGGAAACGATCTCCAGCAAAGGGGTGCAGGCCCGGTTGAGGTCAACCATCGAAGCGCCGGTCGTATCCGGGGTGTCGCCGTGAACCAGCTTGCCGGCATCTTCTTCCATGTGCGCACGGGTAATGCCGATACGTTTCTGTGTGCCGTCTTCCAGGTCGATATCCAGCCAGCCGTGTTCGCAGACCGGCAGCTCAAACTGAGAGATCTGGTAGCCTTTGGGCAGGTCGGGGTAAAAGTAGTTCTTGCGGGCAAAGATCGATCGTGGCGCGATCTTGCAGTTGGTCGCCAGGCCGGTCTTGATCGCCGATTCTACAGCCTGCTTGTTCAATACCGGCAGGGCCCCGGGCAAGCCGAGGCAGACCGGGCAGGTCTGCGAGTTCGGCGTCTGGCCGAAGGCCGTGGAGCAGCCGCAGAAGATCTTGGTTTTGGTGGTCAGTTGGACATGGACTTCCAGTCCGATGACTGTTTCGTAAGCTTGGGTCATAATAAAAAACCTCTTGCCACCAAGGCACCAAGACACGAAGAAAAAATCGGATCGTTGCTTTGTGCCTTAGTGTCTTTGTGGCTATCAGAATTGTGAAGTTCGTTTATGCCATTCAGTGGCCTGTTCGAAAGCAAACGCGGTGCTCAGGATTGTGGCTTCATCGAAGGGCTTGCCGATCAGTTGCAGGCCGATGGGCAGCCCCTTGGCGGAGAACCCGCACGGCAGGCTCATGGCACAGGTGCCGGCCAGGTTCACCGGGATGGTGTAAATGTCCGACAGGTACATCTGCAGGGGGTCGTTGACCTTTTCCCCCAGGGCAAAAGCCGGGGTCGGCGCCACCGGAGTCAGCAGGGCATCGACCTTTTCAAAGGCATTGAGAAAATCCTGGCGAATCAGCGTGCGCACTTTCTGTGCCTTGAGGTAGTAAGCGTCATAGTAGCCCGAGGAAAGGGCATAGGTGCCGAGCATGATGCGGCGCTTGACCTCCGCGCCGAAGCCGGCGGCCCTGGTCTGCATGTACATATCGATCAGGTTGGCGGCATTCTCCGCCCGAAAGCCGTACCGCACGCCATCGTAACGGGCCAGGTTGCTGGAGGCCTCGGCCGTGGCGATCAGGTAGTAACAGGCCACAGCGTAAGCTGTGTGCGGCAGGGAAACCCCGATGATTTCAGCGCCGAGGTCGCGGTAGGTTGCGACCGCTTGCTCGACCGCTTGCTTGACATCGTCATCCAGACCCTCGACGAAATATTCTCGCGGCAAACCAAGCCTGATCCCGTTCAGGTCCCCGGTCAGGTTGGCCTGGTAGTCCGGGACGGGTGTGTTCACCGATGTCGAATCAGCCGGGTCGTGACCGGCGATGCCCTGCAGCAGCAAGGCAGAGTCGCGGACATCCCGGGTCACCGGGCCGACCTGGTCCAACGACGACGCATAAGCGATGACCCCATAGCGCGAGACCCTGCCGTAGGTCGGTTTCAATCCGACGACGCTGCAGTGTGATGCCGGTTGGCGAATTGAACCGCCGGTATCGGTGCCCAGGGCTGCTGCTGCTTGTCGGGCCGCGACGCTCGCCGCGCTGCCGCCGGAAGAACCGCCCGGAACACAAGCCTGGTTCCACGGGTTGCGCACCGGGCCAAAGGCGCTGTTTTCATTGGAACTGCCCATGGCAAATTCGTCCATGTTCAGTTTGCCGATGATGACGCTCCTTTGCTCCTTGAGACGCGCGATAGCTGTTGCGTCGTAGGGCGCAACGTAATTGCCCAGTATGCGTGAAGCACAGGTTGTCCGAATGCCGGCCGTGTTGAAGATATCCTTCGCGGCGATCGGCAGCCCGGTTAATGGTGCGGCCTGACCTGCTGCAATCGCCTGGTCTGCAGCCTGTGCTTCGGCCAGGGCGGTTTCGTTGCAGACGGTGATAAAGGCGTTGATCTCCGCATTGGTAGCGGCAATGCGATCGAGGTAAGCGTTGGTCACCTCCACCGCCGACAATTCGCGTTTGTCGAGGCGGGAGCGTAACTCTGCCAGGGTTAAATCGTGGATGGTCATGATGTTAACAGTCCGTATCTGTAAAAGTTATTCGATGACACGACGAACCCGGAACGCATTTTCTGTCGCGTCCGGAGCGTTGCTCATGGCCTGCTCAGTCGTGAATCCGGGCCGGCATTCGTCCGGGCGAAAAGCGTTCTCCATCGGTACGGCATGGGCTGTCGGGACAATGCCTTCTGTGTTTAGGCTGTTCAACTGCTCAACGTAGTCGAGGATTGCATCCATCTCGCCTGTGAGCGAGTCCAGTTCTTCGCTGCTTAAGGCCAGTCGGGCCAACTTGCTGACATGCTCGACTTCGGCACGGGTAATTTTCATTTTCTGGTAAACCTCCATCGGTTTATTGCGTCTAAAAACAAAAGAGAAAATTAGCACGGGCTCCCATGACAAGGCAAGTACAGGACGACCTTGTCCTGAAGTCGTGGTCATTTTTACAAGCGTTTGGAAAAAAGTTGCACTTATCGTGAAGAATGGCAAAGTATAAGTGAAGAGCTTGACTAAACAGGGATGATTCAACCCCACTCAATATCTAACGGAGGTTCATGTATGCTGACAGTGAAACGTTTTTCAGTTCTGGCTTTGATCGCAGTGACTTTTTGGGGGTGTGCTCAGCCACAAACCAAGACCCAGCAAGGCGCCATGTATGGCACGGGGATCGGTGCTGCCGTTGGGGCCGGCCTGGGTCAGGTGATAGGTGGTGATACCGAATCGACCCTGATCGGAGCCGGGATCGGTGCTGCCCTGGGTGGTGCCGCCGGTGCCGGCATCGGCCGATACATGGATAACCAGGAAGCCATGCTGCGTCAGCAGTTTGCCGCCAGCGATGCCGCCAATGTACAGCGTAATGCCAACATTCTGGCCGTCACCTTCAAGGGGGATGTCCTCTTTGATGTCAATTCAGCCGCCCTGAAGCCCGGTTCTTACAGTGAGATCAACCGGGTAGCAAATGTCCTGGTCCAGTATCCCCAGACCAATATCCAGATTGCCGGGCATACAGACAGTACGGGATCGGAAGTTTACAACCAGGACCTGTCGGAACGCCGGGCGATGAGTGTGCAGAATGCCTTGGCCAACCAGGGGGTGTCGCCGATGCGCATGCGGACGATCGGGTTTGGTGAAACCCAGCCTGTTGCTGACAATGCGACTGATTACGGCCGGCAGTTGAATCGCCGTGTCGTGGTGACCATTGCACCTCAACAGGGTGCGGCTTACTAAATCCGTTCCAGATAGGCCCAAACAAAAAAGCGCCTCCTTAATCGGAGGCGCTTTTTTGTTTCTATGCAAAGTCGCTATTCAGCTTTTGTCATTATTGTCGAGCTTGTCCGGCTCATCCTCGGATTTTTCTTCAGCGTCCTTGACTCCGTCCTTGAAATTACGCAGTCCCTTGCCAAGCGCTCCGCCGACCTGTGGCAGTTTGCCAGCACCAAAGATGATCAGCACGAGTACCAGGATGATTATCAGTTCTGTTGTGCCCAGTCCGAACATGTATGTGGCTCCTTGGAAAAGATGGTTTGAGCCATCATCATAGACAGTTTCAGGGAAAAATCAACATTTTTGCTTTTTGCTGTATCCCCGTAAAGGATGTGCAATAAATAAAGGGGCCGGCAAATGCCGGCCCCTGGATAAGCCAAGCAGGTTCAGGAGGCTTATTTGGTGCGTGCGTACTTGGTGTTGTTCATCGGGTCGCCTTCGTAGCCGAGTGCTTGCCAGTCCATGCGGCCCTTGTCGCCATGGCAGTCGAGGCAGCCGAGGGCTTCTTCCTTCGGCGAGACCATGTGGTTGATGCGCCAGTACATGCGCGTCTCGACAAAGTCCACCTCACCGCTGAAAGGCAGGCCGGCGGCCTTCATGCCGATGGCTGCGGCCTCCTTCCAGTCGAAGGTGTGCCAGTAGCCGTCGTCGCCGATCAGGTGGTTGGCGATCAGGATCTTGTTCTTGGCGTCGTAGGCCTGCTTGCCCTTCATGACCTTGAACGGCGATATCTTGGCCTTGGCATCCTTGATGGTCGCGGTCGGACCGGCCATGACGAGGATTTCCTCGGGGTTGATCTTTTCGCCGCGGATGTAGGCTTGGTTCTTGCCGTCCTCGTACCAGGCGTATTCCGGCACGATCATCTTGTCGTACTTCATGTCACCTTTTTTGACGACGTAGGTGTCGTGGCCGAAGCGATCCTTGACGTTTTTGCGCTCCCGGTCGCCGGAGGTCGACCAGTCCCACCAGGTTTTGGTCGGCATTTCCTTGGCGAAGAAGGGGATGTGACAGGTCTGGCAGGAGACCGTATCGGTGTGCTTGTTCAGACGGGACTCTTTGTGGGGCGCCTCATCGTGACAGCTGGCGCAGTTGACTTCCGTCATGCCGCCCGGGGAAACGCCGATCGAATTACCGGGGATGTCGTGGTTCTCGGTGGCGTGGCAGTCCTGACACATGAAATCGTTGCCGCTGGCGTCCATGTGGACGTCGGTGGAGCGCTCCGGATAGGACATGGTCGAATCCAGGTCGCCGTGCTTGACCGCGTCGCCGCCGCCGCCGAAAAAGTGACACTGGCCGCAGTTCTCACGCATCGGCTTGCCGACGTTCTGGGCAACGTAAATCAGGTTGACATCTTCGCGCGGCACGCCGCCGCCAGAGGTTGCTTTGTTGTAGGTGCCGGTGTTGTCGTGGCAGACCAGGCAGTCGATCTTGGTCTTGTCGGTGAAGTCGAAGGTGTCGACGTCGGTCATGCCGTAACCGGCGTGGCAGCGGGCGCAGGCATCTTCGTTGGAGGCCACCGAGGTGCAGTAGTTGTTCAGCGCGTTGCGCTTGCCGCGCTGGTAAACCTTACCGTTGACTTCCTGCTCGCGCGTCCAATTCCAGTGGCTGGTTTTCATGAAGTCGGTGGCAGCGTCTTCGTGGCACTCCAGGCACTGCTTGGTGACTTCGGGGCCGGTGGTCACCGGGCCGGTGATACGGTCCTTGTGGCTGCCGGCCAGTGCCTGCAGGGCCATGAGAAGCGCCAGGGCTGTCAGTAACATTGTCTTCTTCATTGCTTCTACTCCTTTAGAGGGTCTCTCCTTGCATGTCTTGGTTAATTAAAAGATATATATGGAATATGCAATCAAATACGTCTGAAAAGGGGGAGAGGTTTCCCTCTCCCCGGTTAAATGCAACTTAGAATGACAGAGATACGGACGCATTCAGATCGTAAGCCGTGTCGACAACCGGCATAAGCGAATATGCCGTGCCGGCCTTGATATCGTCAATCTTCTGCGGCTTGCCGACGGGGGAACCACTGCCGGTGTACTCGAAGTCATAGTAGATGCCGCTCAACTTGAAGGACATGCGCGGGTTGATGTCGACTATATAGTACGCCTCGCCAGCATGACCGCGGGTCATCAGCTTGCTGCCGACGGGATCATCAATCGCCTGGTTGAAGGGCGTCCACCACTCTGACCCGTAGTTATATTCGAGGCCGACCTTACCCATCGGAGCAGGAATCTGGACCCCAACGTAAACGCCATAACCTTCTTCGTCATCAGCGTTGGTCGCGGTCTTGGGTACCATGTAGATTTCGGACCCGTCTTCACTCAACTCAGCCTCGAAGATGGCGTCGGAGCCCATGCCGCCGAACATGCCGGCGTTGCCGTTGGGGCGCAGGATCGTCATGCCGCCGGAGACGAACCACTTGACGCCGTTTTCTTCTTCACGGGAGAAGACGATGCCACCGAGGTCGATGTCGCCGATGGTGGTGCTGGGCTGCACGCGGGTGACGAAGTTGAAGGTTGGGAACTTTTGCATGTCCGAGTACAGGGTCGGCGCAAACAGCTGGCCGTACTCGGTCGGGAAGGCGATCAGCCCCTTGAAGCCATCGTTGATGTCCATGGCACGGAACGCAGTGACCTGCAGGAAGTTGGTGCCGTCATTGACGATGTCAACGTTGAAGCCACCGAAATGGGTGTCCTTGGTGGCGACGTTGTTGAACATTTCGCCGTTGCCCCACTCGGATTCATAGCCCTGGCCGTAGCAGAAGCGGGCGGTGAAGCCTTCGAGGCCGATGTTCTCGAAATGCTTGCCGATGGTGATGCCGTCGAAGTTGAGGCTCATGACGTTGCCGGTGGGGGTGCCACCGCGCATTTCGCCGTCACGGAAGTGGACTGGGGGTCCGCCGGTGGAGGGACGACGACCGATCGAGAGGTAGACGCCGCTGTCGGCAATGTTGCTCCAGTCGAAGTAGGCACGGTCAACACGCAGCATATCGCCGGTGGTGTTGGTGCTGTTGGTGGCGTCCATGGTGAAGCGGTTCCAGGAATCGAAGACCTGGACGCCTGTTGAGTCGCCCCAGTTTTTGAACATCGACAGACGACCGGAGAACTTGACGTTATTTGCAACTTTTGCCCTCATGTTCAGGCGGAGACGGGACGTTTGCAGAATGTCGTTGTTGATGTCGTATTTTCTGGGTGCCGTAATCAGTCGGAACGCACCTACGCCAGGGAAGGTGCTTGGGTCTGCTGGATTGAAACTTCCAAACATGCTCATCAACATGTTGTACATATCCGGATCATTAGCACTTAAATTGTTAAATAATGTGTTCAGCGCAGTTCCGGAACCGGCGGGACTATTAGCTGACCAATTTATAGCTTTGCTGAAGAAGTCAGTAAAATCAACTTGGATGCCAGGGTTGAAGGTTACGTCACCATAATGAAGACTATGTGCTCGGTAACGCATGTCGCCGCTGAACTCGATACGGTCGAGGGTGGAATGCCGCTCGGCGTCGTCGAGGCGATCGTTGAGCTCTTCGAGCTCTTCGCTCAAGTCGGCGATCTGCTTCTGCAGCTCTGCCATCATCGCTTCTTCTGAGCTGGCTGCGAAGGTGGCCGTGGGCAGTGTAACCAGCACCGCCATGACCAAAATAAGGAATTTCTGCATCGTGTTCCTCCTGAAGGAAATAAGTGGGTTAACTATTGGCCGCAGGTCGCCGGTTGCGGCGAGTCTGCGGCGTGGTCATACATGAACTGCATGATGTCAATCAGTTCATTGGGGTTGATCTTGTCCCAGGCTCCGGGGGCGAGCTTGTTGTGCTTGTCCTTCTTGTAAAAGCGTTCCCATTGGCGCTGGGTCTTGGAGAGAGGCGTCATGGTGCCGCCATCAGCGCCGGTGACGTGGCAGTATTTGCACATCTCTTTCGCCAGGTCTTTGCCTTTATCGGCATCACCACCCTCGATGGCGGCCTGGGCTGTGATGGCCATCAGGCCAGAGATGAGTAGAGCCGCACCAAGTTTTTGCATCGCCTTGAGAAAGCTTTTCATAGTAAACCTCCAGCAGTAATTAGGTTGCGTCTGCCAGGTCCCCCAAGATAACTGTTAGCCGCAAGTCTGCGGCTGGGGCGAGTCAGCAGCGTGATCAAAGAGAAACTGCTGAATGTCTTTCAAGTCCTGTTCTGAAAGATTCTTCCAGGCTTCCTCATCGTGCTTTTTCTTGTCGAAGATGCGGTCCCACTGCTTCTGGGTCTTGGTCATCGGGGTCACTTCGCCGCCTTCACCGCCGCTGGAATGGCAGGTCTTGCAGGTCTTTTTAAACAGGTGCTTGCCCTTGCGCGGGTTGCCGCCTTCGGCTGCCATGGCCGAGGTGGCGATGAAAGCTGCCAGGGTTAGAAAGAGTACGGGTTTTACGAGTTTTTTCATGACTGAGATACCTCCGCTGGTGTTGTTTGTTGAGTCATTCTGTGAAATCTGGATGTATAACTGACCGGTTGACTCAACATTTATTTTTGTTTTCGTATATACAGAATTCATAATCTATGCCAATCCTAATGATTGTATATGCAAGTTATTGTATTATGTAAAAAAATACCTTATTTAATCTTTTTATCGAGGTTTGACACGGATGTGATCGCGCACTAAGACCGATGCATCGTCTGTTAAATGACCGGTATTTGTCAGGAGTGTTCGGGGTTTTCACGTCACACTTTTGAGTTAAGCATTTCATTTGAATTTGCCTCTCAGTCTAAGTCTGTTCTCATGGTGGCGATAAATTGTGCTGGCTGTTGATTAAGAAAATCTATATATTGTGATGATTAATCACCGGTTCAGTGAAAGGAAATGTCTGGTCTTATGGAGCAATTCACTCAAGAGGGGGCGGCTACTGGTGTTGGGTGGGCAGACAGCCTGGCGAAAGATCTGCAGAATCATAAAGAGAAGTCTTCTTTGCTGGAGCGCCCTGAACGCTACCTGTTGCTGGCCAAGGCCCGCTGGTTCTTTCTCGCTTTTGTGGCGGTCTACGGTACAGTCGCAGGCATCGGCTACATATTCAGTGATTACGGCTGGTTCCTGACCACTGCACAGCTGGTTGGGCTGCTGGTCGGCCTGCTGCTCATCCTGGCCTATAATGCTGTCTACTATTTCAATAGCCAGCGGATGGCCGAGAGGCCGTGGGCCGATCACCTGCAGGTGTTGCTCGATTATCTATGTGTGACTCTCCTCATCTATCTCAGTGGTGGTGGCGTCAGCTGGTTCTGGCCGGTGTATATCCTGGTAACCTTTGAGGCGGCCATCCTGATTGAAGGGCGTCGCCAGGTTTTTTTGCTGGGTCTTGTTGGCGGTGCCTTTTACGGTTTGATCCTGGCCGGAGAATATTTCAGCGTCCTGCCATATGTCTCCATGCCTTTTATTGATCCCGAATTGCACCACCATGGTTTCTTCCTGGTTCTGCTCTGGCTCTGGGTGAGCGTTTTAAACGCCGTGTCGGCAGTGGTGAGCAGCTACCTGATGAGGGTGTTGCGACTCGGTCATGCCAAGGCCCAGGAGACTGAGGCGCGTCTTAAGGAATTCCTCGAGGGTGCGAATGACCTGATTTTCAGTATCCGTCCGGATGGCAGCTTCCTGTACGCAAATCAGGCGTTGGAACGGACTCTCGGCTATGACCGCAACAAGCTTGATGACCTCTCCCTGGCAGACATCATCGATGCCGACATGCGCATCAAGTGCATGGCGGAAATCAGCAAGGCGATCAGCGGCGAAGAAATTGAACCGATGGAGGGTCGCTTGATGACCCGGGATGGTGAAAGGGTCGAAGTCGAAGGGACGATTACCTGCAGCTACCAGAACGATGCAGCCGAAGCCATCTGGATCATCTGCCGGGACATTACTTCTCGCAAAAAGGCGCAGGAACAGTTGTACTTCATGGCTCACCATGATCAGTTGACCAGCCTGCCGAATCGCCTCTTCTTTGCCGATCGCCTGCGCCAGGCCCAGGCCATTGCCAAGCGGGGAAAAGGCATGTGTGGCATTCTCTATCTCGATCTGGATCGTTTCAAGATTATCAACGACACCCTTGGACACGCTGTCGGTGACATTCTGCTGAAGGAGGTTGCCAAGCGACTGCGCAACTGCGTGCGCGAGGTCGATACGGTGGCCCGTATCGGTGGCGATGAGTTCTCCATCGTACTGGTTAATCTGAGCAATGCCGTGGATGCCGAGCAGGTGGCAGGGAAGATTCTCAAGGCGCTAGCCAAGCCGGTTCAGGCAGAAGAACATGAGCTCTATATCACCACTAGCATAGGGATCAGTATCTATCCCGTTCATGATGAAAGTCCGGAAGGGTTGTTAAAAAAAGCCGATGCGGCCATGTACCAGGCCAAGGCGTTGGGCAGGAACAACTCCCAGGTTTACGATGTCTCGATGGATATCGACGCCGAACGGCGGATGTCTCTGGAGCATGGCCTGCGACGTGCGATTGAGCGCAGTGAATTCAGAATTTTCTATCAGCCGAAAATCGATGCGGCCGACAAGAAAATCACGGCCATGGAGGCCCTCATCCGTTGGGAACACCCTGAGTTGGGCACGCTCTCGCCGGCAGAGTTTATTGCCCTGGCCGAAGAAACCGGATTGATCATTCCCATCGGCGAATGGGTCATGCGGCGGGCTTGCCAGGACAACAAGAGCTGGCAGAACCTCGGGCTTGACAAGGTCAGGGTGGCCGTTAACCTCAGCGGTTACCAGTTGCAGGCGAAAAACTTCGTTGAATCGGTCAAAGCTGTCCTTGAAGAGACCGGTTTGGCAGGCGACTATCTGGAATTTGAAATCACCGAAACTGTGATCATGCAAAACCCGGAATTTGCAGTTGGCGTTTTGACCCAGTTACGTGACATGGGCATCCATATCTCTATTGACGACTTTGGTACCGGCTATTCATCGCTGGCTCATCTCAAGCGTTTCTCGGTCAACACCCTGAAGATAGACCGAACCTTTGTCCGCGATATCGAGGTGAACTCAACCGACGAAGCCATAGCCAGCGCCATTATCTCCATGGGGAACAGCCTGAACCTGAAAGTTATTGCAGAAGGTGTCGAAACAGAAGGGCAGTTCAGCAAGCTCAAAGAAAAGCACTGTGACGAAATGCAAGGCTACCTGTTCAGCAAGCCGGTGCCGGTCGATCAGGTGGAAAACCTTCTGCGCCATGGTCTGGTCAAAAAAAGCGAGGGCGATGAGGGGTAATGCATTTGTGTTGAGAAAGCAAAAAGCCGGGGTCGTCTGACCTCGGCTTTAGACTGATGACAAAGTTCAGTCATCCTTTCTTTGTTGAAAACCGCAAACAGAACCGGCGGGTCGCGTCCCGCCAGACGCCATACTCTTTTGCTGGTCCAAAAGAGTATGCAGAAAAAGACCTGTCTCCTTGCGGAGGGCATCTCCTCTGCCTGTTTTCAGAGACTTCAAGAAACAACGCTGATCAAGAAGCCGGCCCGTTACAGGGGGCCTCACGACAGTGCTTTCCAGACACGGTGGCAAAGATACACCATCTGCTGAATGTGCCACTAAAGAAGAGGTCCTCAAGGGCCTCGTCACCTACAGGGGAAGCGTAGACATTCGAAAAGCATATTATCTCTGAATTGATGTCGCCGTATTTGCGTGCAAAACATAGCCCTCTGCTAAGAGCGAGCTTTCTTTTGCTTCGTTTTCTTTGTCGCTACAAAGAAAATGAAGTTGCTGTCGGGCAACCCCGACGGTTTTGCTTGTGCCTTTGGCTTTAAAAGTCCAACCAGAAGGGCAACAGATTAACAAGCCCGTGTGCTAATACACCTCAAACAAAAAACGTTCAATCTGTAATACGTGCAAAAACAAACCCCACATCATCTCAATGCGGGGTTTGTCATCAATACTTGATGGCTGACACCACTGTCAGCCCTACACTTTCTCCAGCAGCGGCATCAATTCACCGGAGGATCGAAGAACCAGATGCTCTGTTTTTTGCGCCATCCCTTTTCCCACATGCAGCTTTCATAGCTTACTCGTTCCTGCCCCGGCTCAATACCCCGGGAGGCACCACCGGTCATCGCCTGACAATCCCGATCATCGGCATAATACTCCGAAGGCAGTTTACTGGCGTGCTCCCAACGTGAAGCGCAACCGGCCAGAATCAACATACACATGGCAATCATCAACCAAGCTTTCATCATCACAACCCCCTGCCTGAATTAGTGAACGAATTATAACATTCCCACCAAGAATTGAAAGTGGCAACATACTGGGATCTCTCACAAAAAAAACACTTGACCGGGAGCATTAAAATGCGTAGATTAAGATTCGCTTATTTTAACCTATTAACAACCCAAGGAGAGAGACACATGAAGAAACTGATTGTTGCTGTAATGCTCGTTGCCTTTGCATTCACCGTCGCTTATGCCGCTGATTCAGTGACCTATGAGAACAAGAAGGGCTCCGTCACCTTTGACCACAAGACTCATGCGGACAAACTCGGCTGCGACGCCTGCCACGAAGGCACCCCCGCAAAGATCGCCATCGACAAGAGTGCTGCTCACGGTGCTGCATGCAAAGATTGCCACAAGGACAAGGGCGGCCCAACCAAGTGTAACGATTGTCACAAAAAGTAACGATCAACCCGCAGACCAAAGGCCTTCCTGAAAAAAGGGAGGCCTTTTCTTTTTTCATCCCGGGGACACAGTGGCTAATTTTGATTGTGTCCCCGGTTTTGCCTTGACCAAATGACTTAATTTGTCATAAATTGCGGGGTGTTGACTTTATGATATAATCCCGACTCAACGGGTTACATTCTAAAATATTGCTATGGAGGTTTCTATGTCCCTGAAAGGTACACAAACGGAGAAGAATATCCTGACGGCGTTTTGCGGCGAAAGCCAGGCACGCAACCGCTACACCTATTTTGCCGCCCAGGCCAAAAAAGAGGGCTTTGTCCAAATATCCAAAATCTTCGAAGAAACAGCCGACCACGAACGCGAACACGCCAAGCGTCTTTTCAAAATGCTCGAAGGCGGCGAAGTTGAAATCACAGCGGCTTTCCCGGCCGGCGTCATCGGCACAACGGCCGAGAACCTGCAAGAAGCGGCAGGTGGCGAAAACCATGAATATACAACCATGTACCCAGAGTTTGCCGCAACAGCCCGCGAGGAAGGCTTCCATGACATTGCTGACACCTTCATGTCGATCGCGGTTGCTGAAAAATACCATGAAGAACGCTACCTGGAACTGCTCAACAACATCAATCGCAACCAGGTTTTCTCGCGCGACCAAACAATGACCTGGCGTTGCCAGAACTGTGGATACCAGCACGAAGACTCCTCTGCTCCCGACGAATGTCCGGCCTGCGCCCACCCCCAGGCACATTTTGAATTAAAACCTGAAAACTACTAATCCCAAGGAGAATGAAAATGCCCCAACTGAATGAAGTTTACAAATGCGAACTGTGCGGCAACATCGTTGGCATGCTCCACGGCGGTCCCGGCGCCCTCTCCTGCTGCAACCAGAAGATGGTCCTGATGGCCGAGAACACCGTCGATGCGGCAGTGGAAAAGCATGTGCCGGTTATCGAAATCGGCGCTGACAGCATTACCGTCAAGGTGGGTAGCGTCGAGCACCCGATGCAGGAAGAGCATTACATCGAGTGGATTGAATTGCTTGCCGACGGCAAGGTTTATCGCCAGAACCTGCAGCCCGGCCAGGCGCCGGCCGCAACCTTCCCGGTCATTGCCCAAGCAGTCACAGCTCGTGAATATTGCAACCTGCATGGACACTGGTCAGCGAAAAGTTGACAAAAACATCAGAAAAGGCCTCCGCAAGCGGGGGCCTTTTCCTTATCAGCCTGCCCGGACAATTCAAAGCAACAATCCCTACTTAGAGCAACTCCAGGTTGACCCCTTAAACAGCAACTGGCAGAATACATTGACCTTCACATCATACGGGCAGGCGTCATGAGCAATAACCCTCTTTCCGACCGCTATCAAAAACCGCAGCCGAAAGGCAGCAAACTCCCCGCGCACTGGCGGTTGCGACTGCATGAAGTCATCTTCGAAGCGGACACCCCGGCCGGCAAGAACTTCGACATCGCCCTTTTCCTCGCGATTATCCTCAGCATTGTTGCCGTCATGTTTGACAGCGTCGCAGAAATCCGTGCCGAGCACGGCATGATGCTGTATGTCATCGAATGGTTTTTTACCCTGCTCTTCACGGCCGAATACGTCTTAAGGATCATCTCGCTGGGACAGCCGGTTCGCTACATCAAAAGCTTCTACGGCATCGTGGACCTGGTTGCCATTCTCCCGACCTATCTCAGCCTGCTCCTGCCTGGCTCACAATACCTGATGGTCATTCGAGTCTTGCGCCTGCTCAGGGTCTTCAGAATCCTCAAACTCGCCCAGTTCATCAACGAGGCAGAAACCCTGCTGAAAGCCATGCGCGCCAGCCTCAGAAAAATCGCCGTGTTCCTGTTCGTAGTGTTGTCGCTGGTGTTGATTTTCGGTTCGCTGCTGTACCTGATTGAGGGTGACGAAAGCGGGTTTACGTCGATCGGGGTTTCCTGCTACTGGGCCATCACCACCTTGACCAC
>JABAOE010006222.1_pt2 | contig 17359 bp, 19 predicted proteins | sample 7062141 | NCBI WGS metagenome assembly JABAOE01 (sample SAMN14538627, study PRJNA623070) | marine sediment metagenome | biome: marine biome [ENVO:00000428]; feature: marine pelagic biome [ENVO:01000023]; material: deep marine sediment [ENVO:00002113] | place: India: Gulf of Khambhat ... | reverse complement strand
CCCACGCCTCGAAGCCGTCCGGCAACGGTGCGTCCCGCCCCGGCGGTGAGCGGATTCCGTTCATGAGCCGAATCGCGAAAAGAAAGTCGAGCCGACAACCACAAATGGCACGGAGCCGGCGGTTCGCTCTCGTAGGATCGAGGCCGGGCCGCGTGCGGGAGGAGTGGTGCCGTGGGTGTGGTGTTCCCCAGAGCCTCGATGAGGGCCGTGCTTCGGCTTGCCCTGGCAGCGGCGTTGTTCGCTGTCCTGGCGCTTCCCTGGCTCGTCGTCCGCCCGGCCACCGCCGGCGAGGCGGCATGCGGGGGCCAGCCTTCGTGGAGCTGGGACGTTGCCACCGCCGTCGTCGAGGCGTCACCGGCTCCCGGCGTTGGCGCCTTGAATGCGATGATCAACGCGGCGGGGTTCCACTGGTCCAGCAACGTCGACTCGGGTTTCGATCTCGCTCGCATCGTGGTCGACGCCGATGGCGATGCAGGTGCCGCGTATCAGGGACCGGTGCCGAATCCAGTGCCGATGCCCCTGTCGGCGACGCGAGTCACATTCTGTTTCCGCGCCGCTGCACCACCCGCCGCTGCTGAGGCCTCCGGAGTCTCACCGGAACCCGGCACTCCCGAGCAGGCACCCGCCGAGGTCGGTGCGACCGGGGAGACCACGCCGGATCCGGGAGCGACGACCATCCCACCATCGACACCCGACGCTTCCGACACGGGCGGAGACCTTGCCGGTCCGGCTCCCGCCGCGGCCCCCGCCCTCGCCGCCACGGCTGCGGAGACTGCCGACGTCACCACCGTCGTCATCGAGATCGCGATGCGGGTGGCACGCGGCCCGGAAGGGTCGTGGCACACCTGGGCAACCGGAGACGTGCCGGAGGAGCTGCGGGGCCTCCAATGCTCGGTCGTCATCGTTGCTTCGAACCAGACGAGTGTGCATCCGGGGAGCAACCTCGCGATCACGTCCGACGGCACGACGGTGGTCGCACGAGACGTCGAGAGAGCCCCCGGCGCGGTGACCGAGGCGCACGGCATCCTCAGCCTGGGCCCGACGTGGGTCGTCGAGGCGCAGCTGGGTGAAGACGGCGTGGCGTCGTTCGGTGGTCGCGCCGAGCTGACGTGTGAGCCGCCGCAACCGACGACGACGACGACGACGACGACCACCACGACGACCACCACCACGACCACGACGACCACGACGACGGCCGCGCCGGTGACGACACCGCCGACGGCTCCTGCGCCGACCAGCCCGGCGCCGACCACCGTCGTCTCATCGAGCGCCGGGGTGCAGCCAGCACCGCTGATCGACGTCGAGAAGACGGCCACCCGAGAGTTCTTCGGCGCCGACGGCGTGGTGCTGTTCACGATCACGGTGTCGAACCCGGGCCCCGTCGACCTCGTTGACGTCCGGGTGACGGATCCGGTGGCGACGGCTGCCGACCCCGACTCCGACTGTGAGCGCACGATCGGATCCCTCGCATCAGGCGAGTCGGTGACGTACACGTGCACCGTCACGCTGACCGACACGGACACGCCGTTCGAGAACACAGCGATCGCGGTCGGGGCCGACGGCGGCGGCAACGCCGTCACCGACGAAGACAGCGTCACGGTGTTCCCCGAGGTCCTGGCGCAGACGGCGACATCGGCCGTGACGGCAACCGCGGCGCTCCGCCAGACGCTCCCGGTGACCGGTGTCGAGACCGGGGAGATCGCCGCTGTCGGGCTCGTCCTCGTGGGGTTCGGGCTCGCGTTCGTCGGGCTCAGCGGGCTGGCCGTCCGGGCACAGCGGCGTCGGCCGTAGGCGGCTCCGAGGCGGGCCCGAACACGCCTGCGGCGGCCCGGTTCCATACGGCGCGAACCGCCGGGAGATTCAGAGGTGCCGCGACCCAGAACGTGAGCGGAAATCGGGAGGCGATTCGTCGCGCTGCCGCGGCGCCGTGGGCTTCGGCACCGTCGCGATCGACGAGTGACATGATCGGACCAGGTTCCTCCAGCGTCATCAGGGCGAAGCGCCCGGTCCAGTCGAGGCGTCGCATCGCCGTCGCTATCGCGCGAGCGACGGGCGTGTTCCCGCGGACGATGACCGTGCGGTCCTCCGCCTCCGGCGTGACCCAGATCACGAGCGCGGCGAGCGCGGCGTACGAGAACACCTGTACCGAAGCGAGGAGCTCGATCGAGATGTGAAACGGGATGGCGAGCCAGACCGCTCCCAGCCGGGTCCGGCGGAAAACGAGCCCGAGCCCGATCGCCAGCTCGGTCAGCACCGCCGCCTTGGCAAACCACGCGTGGAACTCCGGCGCCGTCGCGACATCGAGTAGCCACCCGGGCACGCCGCTTCCGGCGGCCACCTCCTGCCACTGCACCACCCGGAGCCGCGTGACGGTGCCCCCCCACCAGTCGGGATCGACGAGCTTGCTCGTGGCCGACGCGACATACACGGTCACGACCTCGAAGCGCATCAGCAGGAGCGGCCAGAGCTGGCCCCGCGTGCTCGCCGGGGGGCGTCCCTGCCTGCGGCGCCTGGCGGCGTCGATCGACCAACGGCCGCCCACCGGCAGCAGCGCCAACCCGACGAGGAGCACGAGGAGGAAGAAGCGATTGTGGGAGAAATGCGTTCGGCTGAGCAGGAGGTTGTACCCAACGACCGCGGCGGTGGTTACGGCTGCGACCCGGGTCGCCAGCCCGAGGCTGAGGAGCACTGCCGCGGCGACTCCGACCCAGAGGATCGCGAAATACAGACCCGGGCCGGCCTGGGGATACCCGGCCACGTAAGGCGCGGTGAAGCGGTCCGAGTAGGCGATCCCGTCGAGGGCGAGGGCCAGAAACGGGGCGAGGTGGAGGACCACCAGCGGACCTGCTGCCATCCGCAGCAGCTCCACCGCCCTGATGTCGCCCTCTCCGTCGACGTAGGTCGACAGCGCCGAGAGCGGACGCGCCGGGCCCACGATCATCGCGCCGCCTCGTCACGGTCGGGTGACGCAAGCACGACCCGGTAGGGGCCCCGGCCGTTTTCCCAGTACGTGACGATCGCCTCGATCCTGAGGGTGTGATCGTCGTCCGGGGTGTGCCCCGCCACCCACTCCAGCGCCCCCTCGAGGAAGTCGAGCGTCGTCTCGATTCCGTACGTTGCGTGGTGCCGACGGAAGGGGTCGGCGAGGCCGTGGTTGCGGACCACGTCGGACCACCTCACGCCTCCGGGCCACGGCTCGCGGATGTCCCGCCGGTCTCCATCGACGGTGACCCTGGAGATCTCGGCCTCCCACTCGTCGGAAGCGGGAAACATCTGCCATCCGAGCGGCGTGTGCGGCTCGCCGTAGGCGGCGAGCGCCGCGACGATCTGCAGCGCAACGACCGCGGCGATGACGGCCCGGCGTGCCCACCACCGCATGCTGTGGCGCGATCTAGCCGTTCGTGGGGCGTCCATGCAGGGCCACGGTACGGGAGATGCCGGCGTGGAGACGACCGGCCCGGGTCAGACGTCGCGGATCGCGTCGACGACGACGGCAACCCCGATGACGACGAGGACTGCAGCATGAAAGCGGGCCGCTGCCGTCCAGGGTCCGGACGAGGGGCCCCGGGGAACGAGGAGCGCCATGTTCACCGCGGTGAACGCGACCGCGACGGCTCCGAGTGCGGTCGCGACGCTCCCACCGACGCTGATCGCCAGGACGAGGACGAAGAGCTCGGGTGTGACGAGGAGCGGGAACACGACGGGCACGACGGCCGCCCTGCGGCCAGCGAGCGCGGGCTCGTTCCCGGACGTGGGGAACGCGACGTAGCGTAGGCCGGCGGCGATGATGACGAGCCCGGCTGCGATCCGCCACATCTCCTCGGTGATGTCGAGCCAGGCGAGCAGTGAGGCCGCGCCGAAGGCGAGGCCCGCCATCACACCGAACGCGATCGCCGAGCCGGCTGCGACGACACCCGGCGCGACCCGTCCCGTTCCCCCCTGCGGCACGAGCGGCCGTATCCGGGGGGCATTGACCGCGGCGACCGCGGCGACCGCGGCGAAGACGAAGCTCATGTCTGTGCCTCCTCGAGGGCGGGAAGGGACTGATGGAGAGCGGCGATGACGTGTTGCTGGTCGTCGACCTGGGTGTATCCCCGGTAGAACCATGCGCCCTCCACGAGGTCGGGTCGGGCAAATCCGGCGGCCTCGGCCGCTCGCGCCTGGCGTTCGACCATCATCCCGGCAAGGCATCCCAGCGTGTCGGCCATCCCGGCGCGGAGGTCGGCGAGGCGGGCATCGACGCCGGCGAGCCGGAAGAGGGCGCCGAGGCCTTCGCCGGCGGTGCCGACCCCCGACGGTGTCCCCGGGTACCACCGCACCAAGAGGTTGATCCCCTCACCGGTGCGTTGCGACTCGAAGCGGATCCGGGTCGCGAAGTAGCCGGCGAGGCGGCGAGCGTAGGCGACGAGGTCTTCGTCGAGGAGCCCCGGACCGAGCTCGGCCAGCGCGTACGCCGCCCAGTGGTCGGGCACACGGGTGGTGTAGCCCTCGGCTCGGACTCGCTCCCCGGCGAGGTATCCAAGGATCCGCAACGAGACGGCATCCCACCCCTCGTCGGGGAAGAGACGGTGGAGCAGGGCGAGGGCCCAGGCTGCCTCGCCGGTGGCGAACTGCCCGTAGACGCCGGGGATCGGCCGTTCGGAGACGTCGTCCCACCACGCCAGCATCTGCCCATCCGCAACTTCCTGGGAGACGATGAACCGTCCGACGGCGCGCATGAGCTCGTCATGGCGTGGGTCCCCGGTGGCGAGACGACGTTGGGCGAGCGCGGCGACGAAGAGGCTGTTGGCGCCGAGCGCCACATCGCCGCTCGGGTCCGTGAACCCCGTCCATTCGTTACGAACGGTGAGCCGTTCGAACACGTAGTCGAGGGCATCGTCGGCCACGTCGACATAGGTGTCGTCGCCACCCGCGGCGAGGAGGAAGAGCGCGGTGGTGGTGCCGGCGTGTCGGGCCGAGTTGTAACCGAGGTTGATTCGATCGAGGTCGCGCTGGTAGCCGTAGGTGTAACGCCCAGTCTCGTCGATCCCCCGGGCGATCCACTGGCCGGCATCTCGGATCGCGGTCTCGATCTGGCCGGCATCGACCGGCGGGCAGGTTTCCGGCGGGATGAGCCCGATCCGCACGACCGCTGCCCCGACGATCCAGATGGCGAGGTGAGGGATGAGGAGCCGCTTCACCGGCGGGAGCCTAGAGGGGGCGATCCCCAGTCTCGGCATGGGATAGGGACCTTTGGCCCGACACGCCGACGTGCCGGTGCCATATATTTGAGGCAGCAAGCGACGTGCATCGTGGAGGTACGCCATGCTTCGCCCTGGTACGAGGGTCGAGAGGCTGACGAAGAAGGTCGGGCAGCGGCCCGCCACCGGCAAGATCACTGCGGTGAAGGGGCATGCCTACGAGATCTTGTGGGACGACGGCCACACGAGCATCACCGACTCGATCGGCGTCATCCAGATCCGCGACAAGAAGGCCAGGAAGGGGGACTGACCCGGGGCAGCACCCTCCGGGTCACCTCACCCGACGAGCTGGCGGGCGGAGAGACGGGCGTAGAGCCCGTTGGCCGCAACCAGCTCGTCGTGGGTGCCTTCTTCGACGATCTCGCCCTCGGCGATCACGACGAGGCGGTCGGCGGCGCGCACGGTGCTGAGCCGGTNNAGGATGAGGATGCGGGGGTCGGCGAGCACCGCCCGGGCGATGGCGATGCGCTGCCGCTGCCCTCCCGACAGCTGCACCCCCCGCTCCCCGACGACCGTGTCGTAGCCGTCGGGAAAGCCGTCGATGAACTCGGCGGCGTTGGCCACACTGGCGGCTGCGGCGAGCTCGGCGGCTGTGGCCCCCGGTTTGGCCAGTTCGAGGTTCTCGGCGATCGATCCGGAGAAGAGCTGCACCTCCTGGGGTACGGCCGCCATCTGGGAGCGGAGCTCCTCCAGGTCCTGGGCGCGAACGTCGACGCCGTCGACGAGGACGGTGCCCACCGTGACGTCGTAGAACCGGGCGATGAGCTGGGTGAGCGTCGATTTCCCCGAGCCGGAGGGTCCGACGAGGGCCACGACCTCACCGGGGGCGACGGTGAGGTCGATGCCGCGGAGCACTTCCTGGTCGCGGCCGGGATAGGTGAAGTGGACGCCACCGAATCGGACCGAGCCAGCCCGGTCGGCGACCGCCGTGGCGGCCCCGGGCTCGGGCACCTCGACCGCCTCGCCGAGGAGCTCGAAGATGCGTCGCGACGCTCCGAGCGCCTCCTGGAGCTGCGAGTAGAGCCCGGTGAAGGTGCCGATGGCACCGGCCACGGTGAGGGTGTAGAGCAGGAACGAGACGAGGTCGCCGGCAGAGAGGCGCCCTTCGAGCACCTGCCTCCCCCCGATCCAGAGCACGACGGCGAGCGTGCCGAATCCGACGAAGGNNGGGCCCGTCGGAGCGCGATGGCGTACGACCTGCGGATGGCGCGGTCGTAGCGGGCGGCGACGTCGTCCTCGGCGGTGAACCACTTGACGACGCGGAGGGATGCGATCGACTCGTCGGCGAACGCGTTGGCGGCGGCGAGCTCGTCCTGGAACTCGGTTGAGATGCGGTTGAGCCTTCTGCCGAAGATCGCGGACCCGACGATCACGAGCGGGAGGAACGTGAGCACCGAGAGGGAAAGGAGCGGGCTCAGCACGATCATGAGGATCACGCCCCCGATGAGGGTGATCGCCTGGGACAGCGCGCTCGCTACGGACCCCGAAACCGTGGCCTGGACGACGGCGGCGTCGGAGGTGAGCCGTGAGGTGATCTCGCCGGTGAGGCGCCCGTCGAAGAACGGCACCGGCAGCCGCACGATGCGGTCGTACACAGAGCGGCGGAGGTCGGCGACGACGCCCTCGCCGACGACAGAGAGCCCGTAGATCCTGAGGTAGCTGAACGCCGCCTGGGCGAAGAACACACCGAGGAGGAACAGGGCGATCCGGTCGAGGGTCGCCCTCGAGCCGTCTTCGACGAGGGCAACGTCGACGAGGCGGCCCATGATCCTGGGGAACACGAGACCGAGCCCGGCGGCGACGACGACGCCGGTGACTGCCAGGCCGAGCCACCTCCGGTAGGGGCGAAGCAGCGCGAAGAGCCGACGGAGCTGCCCGAGCTGTTCCCGCACCGGAACGCGATCCTCGGTCGCGTTGTCACCGCTCCGGCGGCGATCTCTCATCGCTCGCATCCGGCGATGCTACGGGGTCCTGGCCGGCAGCGATGCGCTTCAGTGGATGTCGGCGGCGTCGCCCCACGCCGTCATGAGCCGGTCGACGTCGAAGTCGGTCCGCCGGGATGCCTCGATCACGACCCGTTCCCTCCGGGCGACGAGGGCGGCGGCATCCATGAGGTCGGCGGCGGCGCCCGCGGGAATGATGACGGCGCCGTGGCGGTCTCCGTGGACGAGATCGCCGTCGCGAACCTCCATCCCGGCGACCGTCACCGGGATGCCGGTGGCAACCGGTCGCACGTAAGCGTGGGAAGGACCGATCCGATCGGCGAGCAGCTGAAAGCCGTCGGCGATGTCCGCCACGTCGCGCACGCTGCCGCTGGTCACGACGCCGATACAGCCGAGTCCGGCATGGATGTTGCTGTTGACCTCTCCCCACCACGAGCCGTAGCCGCGCGCTGCGCCGTCGAGGTCCTCGATGACCATGACGCTCGGTCGCGGCCCGGCCTCCACGTACCGGTAATACGCCTCGCGAACAGATCGGCCGGCCGCAGCGCTCTCTCCCGGCTCCCGGGCGGTGATCGTTGCGGTGCGGGCGTAGCCGACCATCGCGCCGAGCTCGGGCCGAATGCAGACGAGAGGCTCGACCGTGTATCCGTAGCCGCGCCGTTCCGGCGCGACGATCTCGAGAGCATTGCACACCGTGGGGGTGTCGAGGGTGGCGAGCAGGGTGAGGATCTCCGGATCGAGTTCGGTCATGGCCTCCTGCCGGGTGAGCGCGGCGCAATGATACGGACCGCGACCGGAGCGAACAGCTCCAGGGGCACGGCCGCGGTGTCGCCGCAGCGGGATTACCGTTCCTTGTGATGACGACGACGCCGTCTCGCCAGCTCGAGACCTTCCCCAACCCGCACCAGGACCGGGACTACACGATCCGGCTCGACGCGCCCGAGTTCACGTGTGTGTGCCCGCTCACCGGACAACCCGACTTCGCGTCCTTCACGATCGAGTACATCCCGGACGAGCGCTGCGTCGAGCTGAAGTCACTCAAGCTCTACCTGTGGTCGTACCGGGACGAGGGCGCCTTCCACGAGGACGTGACGAACCGGATCCTCGACGATCTCGTCGCCGCCACCGACCCGAGATGGATGAAGGTGACGGCCGATTGGCGGGTGCGCGGCGGGATCACGACCGTCGTCGAGGTCGAGCACTGGCAGGGTGCCGGACCGGCCGCGTGAGGCGGCCCGCGGCTACACGACGAGCCTGATCGCCACGAGTGCGTGATACGTCGTGAGGGCCGTGAAGATCCCGAGAAGGAGCAGCGAGAGCTCGATCACCCGTCTGAAGCGACGCATCGAGAGCAGCATGATGGCGACGACGCCGACGATGCCGACCTTGACCAGGGCCGCGGCCACCATCGAGGACGAGAGGAGCCCGGACATGATCGGGTTGATCTCTGCGGCACCCATGCCGAGGGCGCGCACGGTGAGCAGCAGGTCGACGAAGTTGAGTACGACGATGGTGGCCAGGACTACGAAGAAGCGGGCGGCGTCGGCCCGGTAGGTGCGCAACGCCCGGTCGTAGGCGCAGCGAAGCGATGAGTGGCTGCAGGTGCGGCGGTCGAACCCACTGCGACGCTCGGGGAAGTGAACGAACCGGCGCCGAGCCCTCCGGTTCGGGCTGACCCGGCGGTCGGTTCTCTGTTCGTACGCGTCCACTGCCTGGCTCACCGTCCCCACGACCGATACAACGCACCGGCAGAAGCCAGGCTTCCGCACTCAGCAAGCTACCAGGTCCGCCTGGCTGGGTTCGGGGGGTCGATGCCCCAGCCCGGGCGGGAGCAGCGTCACTCGTTGGTGACGACGACCTTCCCGCAGTCGGTGCACACCCGGCGACTCAGGCCGGCACCGGCGATCCGGCTCTCGAACGTGTGGACGTGGTCGGCCTCGAGGCGCATGTCCTCGGTGACCACAGGGATGCGGTCGAGACCGTAGATGTCGGTCTGGCGGAGGTGGTCGAGGGCCCACAGCCAACCGAGGCGAAGCCGCCGCCTCGTCCAGCCCATCCCCGCCACTGAGGCGGCCGCCACCTTGCGCTTCGTCTCCGGCGAGACCGTGGGGAGCCGGGGTCGTGGGGTGCGGGGCCTGGCGAGGCGGCCGCGAGCAGAGCGCAAGGAGCGGGAGGCGGAGGCGCGAGCGCGTTTCGCGGCACGGTCGGCCACCACCCGGGGCGCTGCCGGACGGTTCCGTCTCTTGGGGGGCTTCGGCTGCCGCAGCCTGGGTGCCGATGGCTCGTCGTCGGCTCCGGCACCGGGCGGGTCCGCGTCGAGCTGGGGAGCCGCGCCCGCACGGGCGAGCCGTCGCCGCTTCTTCGGGCGTGCCGGGGGCGGGGCGTACTCGGTGACGATGTCGAGCCGGTCGAACGCGTCGGCGTCGTCGGGGAGGAACGTGAGGCGATCCCCCTCGGCGCTGAGCGAGAACGAGCCCTCGGACATCCTCACGATGCTGACCGTCTCTCGCGACCATCTCCCCAGGTCCGCGGTCTCGGTGCGGAGCGAGAGGTGCCCGTCTTCGACTTCCAGCCGCACGACGAGGTCGGCGGAGGGGTCGCCAGGGAGTCTGACCCGACCGGTGATCGCATCCATCACACTCCGTAGTATGCCACTACTACCCGCGGTCGAGAATGACCATATCGGCCCGGGGCCGGCAGGTCGGATAGAGTCGGGATCACGACGAGTCCGGGGAGGGAATGATGGGGCGGCGGAGCGTTGTGGTGCTGGCCGCGGCGGCGCTCGTGGTCGGCGTGATGGTGCCGGCCTGGGCGAAGCCGGCGAAGGACCCCCTCGAGGTGGCGGGTCTCGAGCACAAGGTCGACGTCATCCGCGACGCCGACGGCGTTCCCCACATCTTCGCCAAGACCGCCCACGACCTCTTCTTCACCCAGGGCTGGGTCCACGCCCAGGACCGGCTGTTCCAAATGGACGTGTTCCGGCGAACCGCGAGCGGCACCCTCGCCGAGCTCGTGGGCCCCGCCGCCCTCGGCAGCGACGTCGAGCTACGAACCGTCGGGCTGCGGCGCGCCGCAGAGCGGTCGCTGCCGCTCCTCTCCCCCGAGACCGTCGCCGACCTCGAGGCGTACACGGCCGGCATCAACGCCTTTGTGGCCGCCAATCCGCTCCCGCCCGAGTACGGCGCGCTCGAGCTCACGGCATTCGAGCCCTGGACCGCGGTCGACAGCGTCGTGATCTCGAAGCTGTTCGCCTTCTCGCTCTCGTTCGACCTCGACATCGGCCTCACCGAGATCTTCCTCACCTACGTCGGCGCCGGTTCGATCCTGGGGTTCGACGGCGCCGCCTTGTTCTCAGAAGACCTCTTCCGAAGCGCCCCGTTCGACCCCGCGTCGACGGTCCCAGACGCAACCTCCGCAGCGCCCTCGTCTGCGACGGCGTCATCGGCCGCCGCGGTGGCGCCCGCTTCAGCCGCCCGGAGCGCCGGCGTGCGCGCCGCAGCGTCGGCTGACCCGGCGCTGCTCGACCTCATTCGCGACTACCGCGAGCGCGCCTCACGGGTTCCGCTGCTCGCGCGTGCCCTCGAGCCGGCCGACGAAGCCCAGGGCAGCAACGAGTGGGCGGTGTCGGGCGCACACACCGTCGACGGCCGGCCGCTGCTGGCCAACGACCCCCACCTCGCCCTCGACACCCCGGCGACCTTCTTCCAGAACCACCTCGTCGCCGTGCAGCCTCAGATCGACGTCATCGGCGCCAGCTTCGCCGGCTCGCCGTACGTCATCTTGGGCCAGAACGAGCGGATCGCCTGGGGAGCGACGACCAACCCGATGGACGTGACGGACACGTTCCAGGAGCAAGTCGTCCCGGATCCGACGTCGCCGAGCGGTCTCAGCACGATGTATCTCGGAACGCCGGAGCATGTCATCCCCATCCCGGTGGAGTTCCGGGTCAACCCCCTCGACGGTATTCCCGACAACCTCGCCGTCGTGCCGCCCGGCGGGCCGATTCCCCCGGCGGTGCTCATCGTTCCCCGGCGCAACCAGGGCCCGATCGTCGCCCTCGACGCCGCCACCGGGTTCGCCCTCAGCGTCCAATACACGGGCTTCTCGGGCACCCGCGAGGCGGAGACGTTCCGCACCTGGAACCTCGCTCGCGACCTCGACGATTTCCGCGCCGGTCTCGAGACGTTCGACTTCGGCTCCCAGAACTGGTCCTACGTCGACCGCGACGGCACCATCGCCTACTTCACGTCCGGCGAGATGCCGTTGCGCGAAGACCTCCAGGCCGGTGTCGTGGCCGGTGCGCCGCCGTGGCTCATCCGCAACGGCGCTGGTGGCAACGAGTGGATCCCGGTGAGCACGCCGCTGCCCGGGCAGGCCGTGCCGTACCAGATCCTGCCTCCCGACGAGATGCCGCATCTCGTCGACCCGGCGTCGGGGTATTTCGTCAACGCCAACAACGATCCGGCCGGCACCACGCTGGACAACGATCCGCTCAACCAACTCCGGCCGGGCGGCGGGATCTTCTACCTCAACCCGGGCTACGCCATCGGCACCCGGGCGGGGCGCATCACCGACGCGCTCACCGAGCGGCTCGCTGCAGGGCCCGTCGATCGTCAGGACATGAGGGAGATCCAGGGCGACGTCGTGCTCCTCGACGCCGAGGTGCTGACGCCCTACATCCTCGACGCCTACGCCAACGGCACGGCACCGGGAGCACACCCTGCTGTCGCCGCGCTCGCCGCGGACCCGCGTGTCGGCGAGGCCGTGGGAAGGCTGCGGGCGTGGGACTTCACCACGCCGACGGGCCTGGTCGAGGGGTATGACTTCGCCGACACCGGCGGGGTGCGGTTGCCACCGAGCCCGGCCGAGGATCAGGCCAGCGTCGCGGCCACGATCTACTCCGTGTGGCGCGGCCAGATGATCGGCAACACGATCGACACTGTGCTCGGCGCGATCGGCTTGCCCGGCCCGGGGAGCGGAGAGGCCATGAAGGCGCTGCGCCATCTCCTCGATACGTTCCCGACCCACCAGGGAGTGGGAGCCTCCGGCCTGGACTTCTTCGCCGTGCCGGGGATCGCCAACGCCGACGACCGGCGCGATGCCGTCATCCTCAGCAGCCTCGCCGATGCGCTCGATCTGCTCGCCGGGCCTGCATTCGCCGCCGCCTTCGACGGCTCGACCGACCAGGACGACTACCGCTGGGGACGGCTGCACCGGCTCGTGCTCGACCACCCGCTCGATGGGCCGTTCAACGTTCCTCCCGCCGGCGGGGTGGCTCCTTCGTTCCCCGACCTGCCGGGAGTGGCGACCGATGGTGGGTTCGGTGTGGTCGACGCTTCCAGTCACTCGGCACGGGCCGACTCGGCGACCGGTTTCATGTTCGGCAGCGGCCCTGTCCGTCGCTACGTCGGTGGGCCGGCGCAGAACAACCGGATCACGGGTGAGACGAGCCTCCCCGGGGGTGTCAGCGGGGTGTTCGGCAACCCCTTCTACGCCAACCTCCTGCCCGATTGGCTCACGAACGAGACCCGGCAGCATGTCGTCAAGCTCGGGGAGATCCGCCCTGGCGCCGTGTCCCACCTCGAACTGCGACCGGCCGGGGGGTAGCCGCGCACGGCGGCGCCGATCGCCCGGAGCTGGCGCGTAGGCGCCGGACGACGCCGTGTCGCCCATCCGTTCGCCTTGGGACCGGGCCGGGCCGAAGGGCACCTGGCGCCGTGCCGACATTCCCTATGCAGGCTTTCCCCGCCGTGGCACCGTCGCGGCGTGCACGAGGATCCGCAGCCGGCCGCCGGGCGGGTGAGAGCGGCGATCGATGGAGGGACGCCACGGCACCACATGGGTCTCGCGCTCGTCGGGATGATCGGGCCCGTGTTCTACATCGCCCTCACCGTTGTTCTCGGGTTGGCATGGGAGGGCTACGACCCGATACGGCACACCCAGAGCGAACTCGGGGCCGTCGACTCGCCGTACCGCCACGTGATGAACGTCGCCGGGTTCATGGGCATGGGTGTCACGCTCCTGGCGTTCTCGGTGGCGTTCCAGCTCCTCGTCCGCGACGGGTTGGCGAAGACGTTGACGACCAGCCTCCTCGCGGTGGGGGGCGTCGGCATGGTGGTCGTCGGGTTCTTCCCGTGTGACGCCGGCTGTGTCGACGTCACCCGCACCGGTGAGCTCCACTTGGTCTTCAGCATGCCGGGGGCGATCGGCCTCCCGGCGGCGATGATGGTCTCGTCGCGGGCGTTCTGGTCCGACGGGCGGCTGGGCACCGCCTGGCAGGCCGTGTCGTTTTGGCTCGGGCTCGCCGCCCTGGCCACGGGCCCGGTCATCGCCGTCGAAGTGGTCGAGGGCGCCAACGGGCTGCTCCAGCGAGCCGCCATGTGGCCGCCGCTGCTCTGGGTCGCCGCGGTGTCGTGGAAGCTTCGCTCGCTGAGCCGGCCGGCTTCGGAATGACAGCAGCCCGACGGCGTGGTTAGCGGCGGGCGAAGCGGCGATCCCACCGGGAGCCGGGTCGCGCCGGTCGGATGGCAGCGATCGACGTCAGCAGGAGGAGAGGGACGACGAGGAACTGGAACAGCACGAAGATGCCGACGTCCTCGAATGCCTCCGGGGACGCGTCCCACGACCAGATCATCAGCCAAATCGCCGCAGCAGCGGCTGCCAGACCCGTCAGCGTCCATCCTCTCTTCATCTTGAGGGCGCAGATGACGGTGACGGTCGTCGCAGCCAGCACCCCGGCGGGCAGGATGAACCAGACGAAGACCTGCCAACGAGTCATCACGGCCTCCTCTGTCGAGCGCGGCGAAGGACGGCGAGCAGCGGGCGGAGGCACGAATGGTCGACGCCGGCGATGTCCCGCCGATCGGCGCTGAGCGGAATGATCGGGGCGTCGAGCCTCGACGCCGGTGCCGGTGTCGGGAGAACGGTGATCGGGCTCATCCGCACGTGACCTCGATCCGGCCGGGGAGGAACCCCTCCTCACCGACCGCGTCGATGAATGCGCCCTCGCCCGAGAACCCGGCTTCCGTGGCGTCGAAGCGCGGGGTGATGCCGGAGACCGGCGTCACGTCCAAGGTGAAGACCGCGTCGAAATCGTTGCCCACGCTCGCGGAACCGACCGTGCCCGCATCGGTGACACCGAAGTGAAGTGTCACGCTCGCATCCCCGCCCGTCGAGCTGAAGGCGTACGTGCCGGCGTGCACGAGGCACTCCCCGCGTCCGACGAATTCGTGCGCACCGATCACTGAGTGAGCCGTTCCGAGGGAGAGCAGCGAGCCGGCGTACCGGGCCCGGGCGTCGCCGGCATCGACCTGTTCGATCCTCATCTGAACGAGGAGGCCGTCCAGCCGGGAGCAGTCGCCTTCTGAGTTCCTGACCGGAGCCTGCGTGTACGCGACACCCGCCGACACGAGCAGCCCGAGGTCGTCGTTCACGGCGACGACGGCCTCGTTGGCGATCGGCACGAAGCCGTCTGCAGCCAGGACGATGTCGTATCCGGCATCACCGAGACCACGCCCGAACTCGGCAATGACGGCATCGGCCGCCGCGCCGGGCACGAAGCCAGTCAGGATGTCGACCTCACCCACATAGCGGTGGTTGAGGTGGCGAAGACTCATCTCCTCCGGCAGCGGAAAGCCCTCGGGGAGCCAGTCGGGAACGGCCAGGTCGATGCCGTCGGTCCCTCCACCCTCGGCGACCGTTTCGGGGCACTCCGATGAGCCGGCCAGGAACCCGCATCCCTGCGCGACGAGGAGCGAGAAGGCGACGATGAGCGAGAGCCGCCACGGCCGAGTCGAGCGCACCGCTGCCTCTTTCGAGTAGCCAGGGCGGGTGGACCCTCCCCGTGCCTGGGGACGGGCACCCGCACTCCATCCCGAGGACGCGAGCACGACAGTCGGGACCGCTGACACTTCGGGCTTCAGCCCTCAGCTCAGCTGTGAGACGTCACCGGAGGCGCAGAAGTTTCCGTTTCTCGACGATGCAGCCGCTCGATCCGGCGGCCAGATCCGGCGCAGCGGGAGCCAGGCCATCTCGCGATGCGCAGCCCGGTCCCCGGCCCGCCCGAGGTGACGTCGCTCACACACAGGGTCAGCGGCGTCGATCGCTACGGTGAGCGAATGACCATGAGGTCGCGTCTGAGGGCCGTCGTCGCCGTCGGCGCGCTGTTTGGGGCCGCGGTCATCGCGGCTGCGGGCTTGGTCCGTCGGGGAGTTCGTTGGGGCTCCACGTCCGACGAGCGAGCCATGCGCCTTCCCGGTGACGGGTATCTCGAGCAGGGACCTGCGGCACGGACGGTGATGACGCGAGCGATATCGATCTCGGCCCCTCCGGAGGTCGTCTGGCCATGGCTGGCGCAGATGGGGCGGGGAGCGGGTTGGTACAGCTACGACCGTATCGACAACGGGGGCAAGGCGTCGGCGCGGCACATCGTGTCGTGGATTCCCTCGCCGCATCTCGGTGACGCGACTGCCATAGGTTGGCTGCGCGAACTCGAGCCCGGCCGGGCCCTCACCTGGTGGCTCCCCGGCGAACAGGCCTTCGGGACCACGCTTCGCATGGTGGTGGACATCCGGCTGGACCCCGAAGGCTCCGGCTCCCGGCTCGTCATCCGGGTGTCGGGAGACGCCACGGGAACGGCCGGCGTCGCGGTGAAACACGTGTTCCGGGCGGTGGACTCGTTCATGGCTGTCCGGCAGCTGCAGGGCATCAAGTCGCGCGCCGAGGCGGTTGGTGCCCGCGCCGCTGATCCCACTGTCCCCGAGACCGGCGACCGGGGCCAGTTTCAGCTCTACGAGACGATCTGGGCCTCCGGGGAATCGGCCGGCGTCACCGGTCGCGAGAAGGCGGCTACCTGGCGGCGCAACGCCGAGGCCGCCGGCATCCTGCACGCCTGAGCCGCGACGAGTGTTCGAGCGCCCGGGCGGCGAAGGATCCCTCCGACGGCGCCGGGTCAACCGCAGGCCGCGAGCAGCGTGGGGTAGGGATTCAGCGGCGAGTCGGAGCGAGGCGAATGGACTTCGAAGTGGAGGTGGGCGCCGGTGCCGCTTGCGTTTCCGCTCGTTCCCGTCGTGCCGACGATGTCGCCTGCCGTGACGTCGCCGGAGGCGCCGAACGTGTCCAGATGGGACCCGAAGTAGGTGAAGCCGTCATCGCCGAAGAGCGTGAACTGGAGGCCGCCGATGTCACCGGTGGCCTGGTGGAGGTGACCCGAGACCGGTGCCACGACCTCGGCCCCCCGGGGCGCGAACAGGTCCACTCCCTCGTGAGTCCTCCCGTCGGGTTTGACGAGACCCCAGTCGTTCGTGAACGTCGCGCCCGGAACCGGACAGGTCCAGCCGGGCCGGATGACGACCACCGTTCCCGGCGCGATGCGATCAGGGTCGTGGATGTGGTTGTACTCGAGCAACCTCGCCATCGTCGTCCCGTGCGATTCTGCGATGGCGCCCAGCGATTCCCCGGATCGGACCCGATGCGCCGCGGCGGCGATCGGAACGAACTTCACCGCGGGCTCGGTCAACTGAAGTCGCACACCTGCGATGAGCTGATCCCCGACGATTCCGTTGGCGCGGGCCAGCGCCGCGGCGTCGACGCCGTGGTCCGCGGCGATCTTGGCTAGGGACTCGCCGGGGCGCACGACGTGCGTGCCGGGGACGGCGGGCGCGGTGATCGCGGCCGGTGGGCTGTCGTGGGTTCCGGTCAGCAGGACCTGTCCGGGGACGATGAGGTTCGGGTTCTCGAGGCCGTTGAGCCGAACGAGGTCGGCGACATCGACTCCGAGCTCGGCGGCGATCCCGCTGAGCGTGTCCCCGCTCTCGACCACGTACGAGCCGGCGCCCGTGGCCATGACGACGCCGAGCATCGTGACACGCACGGCGACAGACGTCCACCACTTCACACCACAACTCCCTGACCCTGGGTGGGGCGGGATGATATCCAACCCGGGTCGATTCACCGAGGACCGCGCCTGAGCGGTCCGGCAGCAGGACGCCGGGAAACGCCAGAGGCCTCGTCGGGGCGGCGAACCGGGCCTCAGTACCCGAGGCTTGGATCGACCTCGTTACGGAGCGGCTTCCCGGCGATGAGCCGGCCGAGGTTCTCGAAGACGAGGTCGAGCGTGCGGGGGGCGTAGGTCAGCGCGTCGTCGGAGGACATGTGCGGCGTCATGATCAGGTTGGG
>JABAOE010004381.1_pt2 | contig 17379 bp, 16 predicted proteins | sample 7062141 | NCBI WGS metagenome assembly JABAOE01 (sample SAMN14538627, study PRJNA623070) | marine sediment metagenome | biome: marine biome [ENVO:00000428]; feature: marine pelagic biome [ENVO:01000023]; material: deep marine sediment [ENVO:00002113] | place: India: Gulf of Khambhat ... | reverse complement strand
AAAATTCTCCGGAGCGCCGATGAGGCTGTTCCGGTTCTCAACGATTTTCATAAACAGCTGCCGCAGGCCTATCTCGCCTATATCACCGGGCCCAGCAGGACGGCAGATATCGAGCGGGTTCTGACCATTGGTGTGCACGGTCCGGCAGAGTTGCATATCCTCTTGCTCGATGGGCTTTCCGACGACTTGATGGAACGTTGATCCGGGATGCAGGCCGCGGGCATGTCTGGCAATAACAACCGGAACACTTTACTGATCATATTCCACCGCTCAGGGATTAGGCTATGAATAAAGCAGATCGCAGCAGACATTACCAGGACCGGGNNACCGGGTGCGCAAGGCATTACAGAAGCCGCGCCTCCAGGATACGCTACACCGCTTTGCCGATGCATACGTGGTTGCCAGGGAGAACGCTTTTTCCGGGCAGGATTTCGAGGCGCTGCGCACGGCTATCGGTGAAATGAAGGATGAAGTGCGTGATAACCTGCCTCGCTACCGTGATGAGTTCATCGCTAATGCCGAAGCTGCTGGAGCAAAGGTTTACATTGCCAGGACGGCGGCAGATGCCAATGCCTACATCTGCAACCTGGCCAGGGAGCGGGGCGTCAAAACGGTCGTCAAAAGCAAGAGCATGGCCAGCGAAGAGACTCATCTCAATCATGCCCTGCACGATGCCGGAGTCGAAGCCCTCGAAACCGATCTCGGGGAATGGATTATCCAGCTCGCAGGAGAGCGGCCGAGCCACATGGTCATGCCGGCAATCCACATGGTCAAGGAGGAGGTTGCCGAACTCTTCAGCAAGGTCACAGGCAAGGAAGAACCCGCGGAGATTCTGCACCTGGTCCGCCTGGCCCGCAATCAGCTGCGTCAGGCTTACCTGGATGCGGATATGGGCATTACCGGTGCCAATGTCGCCGTGGCGGAAACCGGTGGTATCGCCCTGGTCACCAACGAGGGCAACGCACGTCTGACCACCACATTGCCGAAAATACATGTCGCCCTGGTGGGGATGGAAAAACTGGTGCCGACGCTCGAGGACGCCAACCGGGTGATCAATGTGCTGCCGAAGAATGCCACAGGCCAGCTGATCACGTCATACATTACCTGGATTCGTGGTGCCGTCCCCTGTGCCGATGCGAACAAGGAGCTGCACATCGTCCTGCTCGACAATGGCCGCAGCGCCCTGGCCGAGTCTCCGCATTGCAGGGATGCCCTGCGCTGCATCAAGTGCGGAGCCTGTGCCAATGTCTGCCCGGTTTACCAGACCGTCGGTGGTCATGTCTTCGGCCATATCTATATCAGTGCCATCGGTGTCATCCTGACCGCATTTTTCCACGGCCTCGAAAATGCCGCTGAGCTGGTTCGCGCCTGTATCGGCTGCCGCGCCTGTGTCGCGGTCTGCCCGAGCAACATCGATCTCGAAAACATCATCTTGCACCTGCGCGAAGTGCTGGGCGAGGAAGAGGGCGTCGGGGCCGGCAAGTCGCTGGTGTTCAAAAATGTCATGCGCAACCGCAAGCTGTTCCACGGCATGTTGCGTGCCGCCAGCCTGCTGCAGAAGCCGGTGACCCGCGGTGAACGTACCATCCGGCACTTGCCGCTGTTCTTCTCGGGGCTGACCGATTGGCGGACCTTGCCGGCCATCGCCGACAAGCCGCTGCGCGATCTCTGGAAGGATATCCCGCAAACGATCGACAAGCCGCGCTACAAGGTCGCTTTCTTCGCCGGCTGTCTGAACGATTTCGTCTACCCGGAAATGGGCATCGACCTGGTCAAGGTTCTCAACCATCTCGACGTCGAGGTGACGCTGCCACTGGAACAGAGCTGCTGCGGTGTGCCTGCGCTCTACTCCGGCGACAAGGAAACCGCGGTGGCCATGGCTGAGCAGAATATCGATGCCATGCTGCAGGGCGACCCGGATTTCATTGTCACCTCCTGCCCGACCTGTACCATGTCTTTGCAGCGTGATTTTATCGATCTGCTCAAGGACAACCCGGTCTGGGCCGAAAAGGCTCAGCGCCTGAGTGAGATCACCCTGGATGTATCAAGATTCATTGCCGACGTCCTCGATGGCAACGCCGCCCTGCAAAAAGCCGGCACCGCCGAGAAGGTGACCTACCATGACTCCTGCCACCTCAAGCGCGGCGCCGGGGTCTGGCAGCAGCCGCGACAGCTGCTGGCCAGCACAGGGCATGAGGTGGTCGAGATGGCCCATAGTGACCGCTGCTGCGGTTTCGGCGGTTCTTACTCGTTTACCAGTCATCCCTATATCGCCAAGGAGATTCTAAACGACAAGGTGAAGGATATTGAAGCGAGTGGCGCGAGCTGTGTCGCCATGGACTGCCCGGGCTGCATGATGCAGATTCGTGGCGGGCTGGAAAAGCAGGAGAAGGACGTCAGGGTCAGGCATACCATCGAGTTGCTGGCTGAACACCTCGATTAGTCCACGACCCGCTAGAGAATGAATTACAGGGGCTCTTCCTGAAACGGGAAGCGCCCCTGTTTATTTTGTGTTAATGTGGCACAATTTCATAAACCGACTGCACAGCCTTGAGGATCCCTGTGACGGAATTTAACGAAAACCTGAGTCGCGCCGTTGTTGAGCTGCCGAGGCCGGCCCTGCAGAGCATGGTCAAGCTGGTCCGCCTCCTTGATCGCTTAAGCCGCGACCGGCAATACCGTGAGCAGGTTTATGCCCAGCTTCCCGATGTGGCCCGTTTTGATCCCGGTCATGATGCGGTGATGATGTGCTACGATTTTCACCTGTCCGGGGACGTGCCCCGCCTGATCGAGGTCAACACCAATGCCGGGGGAGGCTTGCTTGCCTACCTGGCCCATGATCCGTCTTTGCCGGTTGTCGCCGACTCACTCACACCGAAGCTGGCCAGGCGCCTGCTGCAAACCTTTGCGCAGGAAATGCTCAGCTTTACAGATGGCAGGCAGGACAAGCCGGCTGCGATAGCCATTATCGATGAAGAGCCGCAGTCGCAATATCTCTATCCGGAAATGCGCGCTTTTGCCGAGCTGTTCAGGAACTGGGGTGTCCCGGCCGAAGTTGTTGACCCGGAGGTGTTGGATGCGGCCGCCGATGGGGTCTTTCTCAATGGAGAGCCCGTTGACCTGATCTACAACCGGCATTGCGATTTCTACCTCGATAGCGATCCCCTGGCAGGCCTGCGGGCGGCTTACCTGCAGCGCAAGGTCTGCCTGACCCCCAACCCGCACATGTATGGGTTGCTGGCCGACAAGCGGCGACTCGCGCTCTGGTCTGATCAGCGCAACCATGCTGAATGGTCGCTGACTGATCAGGACAGTCAGTTGCTGGTACAGCTTCTTCCCGAGGCATCTCTCATGATGGATCGTGATCCGCAAGAGTTATGGTCGTCGAGAAAGCAGCTGGTCTTCAAGCCGGTTGACAGTTTCGGCAGCCGCGGGGTGCTTCTCGGTGAGAAGATCAGCCGCAAACGCTTTGACCAGCTGCCGCCCCGGGAAACCCTGGTCCAGGCGCTGGTGCCCCCCTCTTTCACCGCAGTCCCCGATGAAGATCCGATGAAGACCGATCTGCGAGCCTACGCTTACCGCGGTAAAATCCTCGGTGTGACGGCTCGCCTCTATCGTGGTCAGGTGACCAACCTGCGCACACCGGGCGGCGGCTTTGCCCGCGTCAAAACAGTCTAGAACGAAACCGTAACGCCTGCTTTTCCACCCGCTGTACGAGATTGCCCATTAAGATTAAAAATATTCAGTTGACCTCTGCAGAAAAGTAATTAATACTTGTTAACTAAAAGCGTCAAATGTGGGGGTCTGATGATTTTTGGTCTAGATTGTGGCACTGGGTTCCGACCGAAACTAATGCTGTCCTTATGCTGCTTCGGTCTGCTCAGCCTGTTGCTCGGCGGTTATACGATAGGATCAAGCTATCTTGCCGTATCAGGCCATGGTGACTGGTCGGTCCCTGGTCAGGAGATGGTCATCTTGCTCTGTCTGCTCGGGATCATTCTCATGGCAGTTTCTCTGCTAGGCCTCTTCTTCAGTAAAATCAGGTGTATGTCACTGGCGGTGTTCCTGGGCTGCGGTTTGCTGGTGACAGTGGGCATTGTTTCCCTGAAAACGGCGGATCATATCCGTATGCAGGGTTTCCAAAGGCTGGCGCTGGAAGCCGCACCCTTGGTTACGGCGATTCATGCCTATACAACAACCCACGGCGTCCCGCCGGAGAACCTGGATGACCTGGAGGTGAAATTCCCGGCCGATCACAACATCCAGGGCGACGACCTCCCTGAATTTCAATATTTTCCCGGCGACATTGCCCGTGAGCGCTACCACGGTAATCCCTGGGTGCTGATGCTGGATACGCCGACAGGGCCGTTGCGGTGGGACAGGTTCCTCTATTATCCGTTGCAGAACTACCCTCCGCTTGGCCATGGCGGCTGGTTTGAGAGGGTCGGCGAATGGGCCTATGTTCATGAATAAATAAATAGGGGACACAATGGCTTTGGCAATGTGTCCCCTGAGATGGCCATGCTTACCAGGCCGTCTCTTGTTGTCCCCGATTACTTGAACATCCTCTTGAACAGCCCCTTTTTCTGCTGTTCCTGCTGCTCGCGCAGGGTCCGCAGCCCTTTTCTCGCCATGGCCTGGCGTGCATCCTGTTTCAATGCCTTGTTGAATTCCGCCTCGGCCATCGATTCCTGTCCCGATTCAAGCAGCATCCAGCCTTTGTAGGCAAAGGCCTGCGCAGTGCGTTCCATGGTGATCGACTTGTTCAGCATCTGCTTGGCCTTGTTCATCATCGCCTGGCTGCCGGAGTATTTCGGGTTGCGATAGATTGACCAGGCCAGGTTGGCAAGGTAGTCGCCGTTGTTCGGTTCGGCGTTCACCGCATCCTGCAGGGCCTTTTCGGCGTTGTCCCACTCTTCCATTTCGAGGAAGACTTTGCCGGATTCGGCCTGAACCTGGGCCTGGAACCGGTCGTCTCCCTTGTGGCCAAGTCCGACTTTGTCGGCACCGAGCATTTCATCGTAGCGCTCCTTCTTGACCACGTCGGAAAGAGTATCGTAGGCGGTGGCGACTTTGGACAGGATCTCTTCTACGAGGACTGCTTCTTCGCCGCCGAGCTGCATGAGCACTTCGGGGCCAAATTTGCGGGTAATGGCGAAGTAACGCTCTTTCAGCAGGTCGATGGAGAACTTCCCCTGCTTGATGCCAAAGACCTGGTAGTGGTTCTGATCCTTCAGGCTCTGGGCGATCAGGCGCACTTCCTGGGTCAGGTCGTCCTGGGCCGGCTGCTGTTGTTGCTGGGCAGGTCGCGCTTCTGACGGCGCGCCAGGCATCTCGTCATCACCGTCAACGAGGTCAGAGAAGCTTTCAAGGCTTTCCTCCACGCTGATTTCCACCTCTTCTTCGACAACATTGAAAAGTGTGCGCAGTGGCAGGTTGTCGGGGTCAGCTGAGGCGGTGGGCTCTGCGGCAAAGCGGGCCATGTTGAGATTGGTCAGAGTGAGCAGCAGCGGCCCGCAGTCAAAGTCATCGGTGATTAGTTCCTCTAATTTATGTTGCCCATCGATCGTCTGAACGAACTGCTTTTCCGCTTCCTTCAAGCGCAGGAAGTTGATGTGCCGGTAATAGTCCTTGTCCAGAGAGATGAACTTGGTCCGGAACGTCTGTAATAACTGCACCCCGGCTTGCCCGGCATGCTTGTGGAACCCCTCGTAAAAAAGCTGCGGGACATTCAGCGTGATCAGTTGCAGCAGCTCCGGAGCGGGGATGGCTTTCCAGGACGCCTGGGCTGAAGCACTGCCGAAAGCGCAAACGAGCTCCTGGTTGAGGTAATCCATTTCCGCCTGCAGCAGATCGTTGTATTGCAGGCAGCCGATCTGCACCAGGCTGTCGTGGCGATAGGCTGCAGTCGTCGTGAAGTAATGGTACTCATCCGGTGTTATCTGGCCGCGATGACAGAGAAAATCACCAAAATCACGACTCTTGTAGCCGGGGCGCAAGGCCACGGGAGCACCGTTGATAAAGGTCAGCATGCGCACGGTGTCGGGGTACTTCAGGGTCAGTAGACCGGAGAACTGCTTTAAAAAAGCCATGCGCAAGTGGTGCGCAAAAGGCCGTGACTCGCTCTCGACCGTGGGCTGTCGCTCTGCCTGGCCGAGCTCCTGACGGATGGCCTGAAAAAGTTCCGAGGCTTTCAGGGGTTTCTCCAGGTAATGGACTACGCCATGGGCTTTTGCGGCATTCTGGAATTTTTCGCCCTTGTAGTAACCGGTCAGCACGATGACCGGCAGGTCCTTGGTTCGCGGGCTTTGACGCAGCTTTTTGATCAGCTCGATGCCGTGTAACCCGGGCAGCTTGAGCTCGAGCAACAACAGGTCCGGCGGTGCTGCAGCAATGGCACGCAGCGCAGCAATGCCATCGCTTTCATGATCGACAGCGAAACCCTGCTGCCTGAGCCGGTCGGCAATTGCCGTAGCCAGTTGCGGGTTTTCTTCTGTCAGTAGAATCCGTTTCGCCATGCCTGTTAAATCCTCGGGCTCTATCTCTTTAGCTGATAGCGGCGCACTGCGCGGTTGTGATCCTGCAAGGTTGCATTGAACTCGTGGGTACCGTCACCTTTGGCAACGAAATAAAGGTCTTTGCTCGTGGCCGGGTTGGCTGCGGCATGCAGCGCAAAGTGTCCCGGACTGGCGATCGGGCCCGGGGGCAGGCCTCGTTTTCGATAGGTGTTGTAAGGTGTCGGTGTCTCCAGGTGCTTGCGGGTCAGGTTGCCGTCGAAATCGGCAATCCCGTAAATCACGGTCGGGTCGGCCTGCAGCGCAATGCCGCGCTTCAGCCGGTTGTGAAAGACAGCGGCAATCAAGGGCATTTCCATGACGTTGCCGGCCTCTTTCTGGATAATGGACGCCAGGGTCAGCAACTCGTGACGGTTGAGCCCCAGGGCTTTAGCGCTTGCCAGCAGGGCAGGGGTGAGCTGCCCATTGAGCTGGTCAACCATCGACCGCAGCATTTGGCGGGCGGTTGTTGACGAGGTGTAGGTGTAGGTCTCCGGGAAAAGGTAGCCTTCCAGTGATGCCGCTTCTATCCCGAGCTCCTTGATGAACTTTTCGTCGAAGCACAAAGCCAGGATGTCAGCGTCGGCAGCAATGCCGGTTGTCGCCAGGCGGGCGCTTATCTCCTTGAGATTGAAGCCTTCCGGGATGGTGACCTGGAACTTGCGGATGTCGCCGTCAACCAGGCGGGTCAGGATATCGTCAGGGCGAGCGGCCGCCTCGAAGAGGTATTCACCAGCATGGATTTCGCCGGTAGCCTCACGCCAGCGGGCCAGGAGGGTAAAGCGGCTTGCATCACTGACAACCCCTGCCTGTTCAAGCTGGTGGGCAACGCGGCTGAAGGAACTGCCCGGCTTGATTTCAATAACCTGGGGCTGTGGGGGCGTTACGGCAGAGGTCACAAAACTCCGAGCCTGCAAGCCGACATAAAAAGCCGGGACAACGATCAGGAGAAGAAGCAACAGGATCAGCTTGTGATTGTTCGAAATCATCCGTAAGGCTCCGCCGGTTGACTGAAAAAGTATCAGGGCATTGTTGGAGCGTTGTCGAGAAAAGTCAAGGCTCTGAGGGGGGCTTTATGCCTTGAATCGATTTTCTGTGCCACTTAACAGGCGCCGGATGTTGGTGCGATGGCGCCAGATGATCAAGGCGGCGATAAAGAGGGTTGCTAAAAAAATCGGTTGCGGGTAGTCGAGCATCAGAATCAGCAGGGGAGCAGACATGGCTGCCAGTACCGAGCCCAGGGAAATGAACCGGCTGATGGCGACCGTGAGGATAAACACGACCGCCGCACCGAGAACCGCCCCGGGTGAAAGGACCAGGAAGATGCCGAGTGCCGTAGCGACACCCTTGCCGCCCTTGAATTTCAGGTACACCGGGTAGCAGTGCCCGACTATGGCGACCGCACAGGCGATGCCGAGCTGTGCCGGAGTCGCTTCCAGCCAGTTTTTGCACGCCAGCAGTGGCAGAAAGCCTTTGAGGACATCGCCGATTAAAGTCAGGACGCCAGCCAGCTTTCCGGCGACCCGGTAGACATTGGTTGCGCCGATGTTGCCGCTGCCCTTGGCACGGACATCTTCATAACCCATGACCTTGGCCAGAACGATTCCGGTCGGCACGGCGGCAACGAGATAGACTGCGATCAGAACGATTATAAACAGAAGGTCATGCATAAAGTGTCTATCATGTAAATTAAGAGGTTGCGAGCTGCTGTCAGCAAGAGATTTCTAGCATGGAGGAGACAAAAGCACAAGTTCATTCATTAGAGGGCGACTGCCATGATCAAGCCCAGACGGGGTGGTTTGCGCCACAGGTAGCGTTGAAATGGTTGACTCTTTCGAGCCTGATGTTTTGCCCGGCTCAGGCTGCTCGGTAAGGCAGGAAGAAGGTGACGACAGTCCCCTTGTTCACATCGCTCGTGACGTGAATGTTGCCACCGTGAGCCTCTATGCTTTGCTTGACGATACTCATGCCCAGCCCCAGCCCCTTGGTCGCGGTGTTCGAGGCGTCTGCCCTGTAGAACTTGTCAAAGATACGAGCGAGTTGCTCGGTGTTCATCCCTATGCCCTGGTCCTTGACCCTTATCTCCCAGCCAGCCTCTGTTTCCTTGCCAACCAGAAGAATCTCAGTGTTTTTATGAGAGTATTTAACCGCATTGCTTAACAGGTTTTCGAGTGCCTGGTTGATCCGGTGTCGATCGATAACCAGGTTCGGTTGCTTTGGTGCTTCGGGAAGCTCCAGGTGAAAAGTGTGGCCTGTATTGTGCGTCTGGTAGGTTTTGACCTTTTTGCGCAGCATCTCCAGAATGTTCGTTTCCTGCAAGACCAGGGGGATCGGTTTGCCGCTCTCGATGCGGCTGATGTCCAGGAGGTCCTCGATGATGCGGCTCAAGGCTTCGCCATTTTCGTAGACTTCGTTGATGAAGTCTTTTTTCTGTTCTTCTGTAAAATCACCGAACGCTTCCGGATCGCGCAGAAACTCCGTGTATCCCATCATGGTGCTTAAGGGGGTGTTCAGTTCGTGGGCGGCCGTCGAGATGAACTCGCTCTTCATCCGGTCCATCTCGATAAGGGTGCGTTCTGCCGCTTTTTCTGTGGTGATATCCCGAATGACCAGCAGGATGCACGTTTCATTGTTAACAGTGAGCAGGCTCCCCGACATCAGGCCGGTTTTGATATTTCCGTCTGTGACGCGGAAGGTTGCTTCGAAATTGTTGACTTCACCCTCGCTCCTCAATCTCTGCCGGAAGGCTTCTCTAAAACTGTGCTCCTCCCATAAGCCGAGTTGGTCCGAATTGCGGCCAAGGGCCTCCTGACGTGAAATCCCCGTTGCGGTTTCGAACTCCCTGTTGACGTCAATAATCGTTCCGTCCTCCAGTTTGGCGAGGATGACCGGGTCCGGGTTCGACTCGAAGATTTTGCGGAAGCGCTCCTCGCTCTCGCTCATCGCTCTCTCCGCCTGTTTGCGCAGGGTTATGTCCTGAAAGCTTTCGACCATGCCAATCAATGTGCCATCGACTGCTCGAAACGGCCTGGCCGTGATGATAAAATCCTTTGTGTCGCCGTTGAGTTTTTTGGAAACTTCCTGCACAACCTCTTCCTGCCCTTCGATAATGAGCTTGAGAGGACATGAGTCAGTATGGCAATGTTCCCCGGGGCGCGAATCGTAGCACTTGATCGTCCTGTTGTTGCCCCCGGTTGTTGGCCACAAAGAATAGTAGGCTTCATTTGCGCGCATTAGGTCGAAGTTTGTCGTCGTGATGTTAATCGGGTTGGAGTTGTCGAGGATGTTTTCCAAGGTGTTCTTGGCCGTTTCAAGCTCTTCTGTCCGCGTTGCAATCATGTCCTCGAGGTTGTCCTTGTAACGCTCGATCTCGGAGTGAACCTTCTGGAACCGGTTAAAGTAGAGGCTCAAGGCGAAGATGACCACAAAGGCAACCGAGTTGACGGCGCCGCTATATGGCGCGATCTGCTTCCAGGTGCCTGTCATGTCATTTAACAGCAACAGCTGTTTGAATAAGTGCCCAAAAGAGCGGGAGACGGCGAAGAACAAAATCGCCAGCATGAAGAGGTAAAGATAGTTTCGAAAAACATCATCCGCTCTTTTTTTTGCCAAATGCCAGGAGTAGACCGCGCACCAGGCCGAAATCAACAGCATGAGGAGAGACCCGGAAATGTCTACGAAAACAACAGGGTTCCATGGAACATTCATTGCGGGACCCTCCACTTCCTGAGAGCAAGCAGGAGGAAGGCAAACGAAGGCACCAGAACGAGATGATCGAGCCTTGTCAGGTAGTAAATGGCATCCGAAAAATTGACGATCGTAAATGATACGATGTGTTCGCCTGCTCTGCTAAATTTTTCTACGGCCACAAATTCATTCATCCAGTGGCCGGTAAAGGTTAGCAGGTTCCATGCGACGAGAAGCCAGATAAAGACCTTGAATTCGACCCAGCCTCCGCCTTTCTGGCGCATTGTTCGAAGTCGAAAAAGCAGATAAACCATACCGATGGTAAAGAGGATGTGGCCGATCTGGTGTGCAACCAGGCCTTCCGAGCCGCCATGAGACTGTACCGCCCAGACCGGTTCGACAGTCAGGGTAATCTGGAAAACTACAAGTAATGCAGTGGCTAGGTTTTTATTGGTCATAGCAAAAACTGGTTGTGTTGCTCGCGTGGTCGGCCCATGTGGAAACAGGGTGATCATTTCAACTGCGATGACTGCCGCAGAACAATATTAGCAGAGATTACATCAGTTTACGGAGACCGTCAAAAAAAGCTTTGATATTTGACAGAGATATCGCGTGGCCAGGCTGAAAAGCCTGCATATAAAGAGCGGCCAGGGGGCCGCTCTTTGTGTAAATCGTTGCGGGGTTGTCGACAGAACGTACAGCTGTTCTTGCTTGATGAGCAGGGTTATTTGCGGAGAGGCATTATGCTTGCTGTGAGTTTTGCAAGGAATGCATAGATCATTTTGGTGCGTAGCTTGTTGGCATAAAGAATAATCAGGTACGGATTTTTGCAGTATGCCGCCAGGTCTTGTTGTGACAAAGCCTTGTTAGTCATGTCATCTCACCTTGGAGGGCTTGCTCGGTTTTTCCTCGCCGAAGAGCAGCCTGCGACGATGATCTTCCTCCTCGTCTTTGCAAAAGCGTTCCAGAAAGCGTTTGTATTCGGCAAAATCAGCGAAGTCTTCAACCTCGATTCCGGAATTTTGAACGCACCATAAATCTTCCATGTCAAGTCTCTCCTGATTATTGGTGGCTGCACCTGAGGCTTGCGAACTTAAACGAAAACATAATCATCGGATTCAACAAGATCCGAGGTGGAGCTCAGAAAAGAGCCGGCCTGGGAGTCGTTGATGACCTCAATATGATTGTGAGCCGAGGAGCAGGTCGTTCCGCAGTTGGCACATTCCTGAATTTCTTCGTGGAATTGAAAGGCATCCAGGTCCGTTTCGATGCACAGGATTGATTTGCATGTCGGGCAAATGAAATCGGAAAAAGTTTTCTCGGCTTTGTGTCGTTTGCTTTTGACGATTTTCATCTCTGTGCCTGAAAAGGTCCACATGCCGCCGCAATCTCCACATTCACGGATGTCTTGCGAAAAACCGTCGGCATGCAGGTCGATTTCAACGTGTTCCCTGCTTTTACAAAATGGACACTTCATATCCTTCTCCTTGATGGGCTTCGGCAAGCTCCTGGCTTGCCATTCTGAAAAGTTGTCAGCAAAGAAAAATCGCTGTTTGCTGTGGTTGCGTTGTCGCTGTCTGCGAAGGGTATTGCGTTGTCCTTGAGCCCTTTTCGCGTAAGCAGTAATTATTAACATTTTTGATAAATTATCGTCACTTCTAGCGATTTGTCAAGGCAAAAAAAGAAAATAATCTATATATATCAGATGGTTACGCATTTTTTTGTTTTATACAGTATACAGTTGGTCTATTTTAAACAGCGGCGGTTTTGTGCAAATGGATTAAAGGAGAGGTATCATCTCGAAATTGATGAGGATTATGGTTTAAGAACGGGGTTTCGCAAATAAGGTATTTATTAACATGAAAAATAATCGGTGTCTGGCCCATCGCTCTTGACGTGGTTGCAGGTTAGGCAAAAGAAAAGCCCCGATACTTAAATAACGGGGCTTGAATTGCTTTACAAAAGGTTTTGTTTTTTTACGAATATTCAATTGGAAGACCCAGGTTGTGTTCATTATTAAGTCGCTTGAACTTCGCCCCTATGCCAGGGCCATTCACGATGACCAGGGGATGAACATTGGGTGAGCGATGCTGGATGCGAAACACCATGGGCAGGAAAAAATACCGGGAAATTTTTTCTATGTGGCGGTACTCGATCTCGGCAGTGAAAACCAAGGCCTTGAACTTGAGTTTATTGTCATAGAAGGTCAGCTTGCCATAAGGCCAGTTGATCTTGAACTTGCCTACATGTCTGTCGGTGACAATTTCCAGGTGCTCACATTCATAGAGGCTGAAACCTGCTCTCAGTGTGTCTAGTTCTATTGATGTTGCCAGGGGACGGGGAGGAGTGTTCTGGGCTGTTTTCGCCGCACGCGCCCTCTTGGCGGCTTCTGCGGCCATGACTTGATATGCCTGATCGAGAAGCAGCAAGTTGTTGCGCCCTTTTTGCTCAAGCTCGGGGTCGTCTGAGCTGATTTGGGCTTGAAACCTGGTGTGCCATTCACTGTATCTCTGCTTGATGGCTGACAAATCTGCATCGGGCTCGAGTTTCATGAGTTTTGCATACTTGCTCAGTTCAGACATCTGGACCTCTCCGGTTGTTGGGTAAGAAACCAATAGTCCGATAATGCTGACCCAAATCTACACGAGTGTGAGTCCAAGGTCAAAAATAGGGCCCTGCCGTTGTGCGTTGCTGAGTGGCGCCGGTTATTTTAACAACGGCCAGAGCAGGTTCCCGGCAATGCTCCACATGATGATGCCGATCAATACATCGAGGATTTTCCAGGCCGTTTGTTTCAGGAATAGGGGCGTCAGAATGCGAGCACCGTAACCCAAACCGTAAAACCAGACCATTGAAGCGGCGACCGCACCGATGGCAAAAAAGAGTCTTTCACTCTCAGGATATTGGCCAGCAATGCTTCCCAACAGGATGACGGTATCCAGGTAGACGTGTGGGTTGAGCAGAGTCAATGCTAAGGTTGTGGCGATCGCCCAGGACAAACCTGAGGCCAGGTTCCCTGACTCATCTACGGACATGACTTGATTTTTACAAGCAGAACGAAAAGATCGTGCCCCGTAAAAGAACAGAAACAATGCTCCACCCCACCGGGCGGTCAACATGAGGGCGTCCGACGACGCCACCAACTTCCCAAAACCGCCAACACCAAGCAGGATAAGCAGTGCGTCGCACAAAAAGCATATCGTGCAGATGATAAAGACATGCTCCTTCTTCAACCCCTGGCGCAGGACAAATGCGTTCTGGCTGCCAATGGCGATGATGAGACTTGCCCCTAAGGTGAATCCCTGTATGAGTGGCGTTAGCATGGCGGCGGTAAAAGTATCATGTTTTGCACATGATAGAAACATTTCCCCCCCGGGTCTGCCCAGGAGCAAGATGGGGTCGGAGCACAAACACCTGGAGCGACCTTTAGCAGGTCGCTCCAGGTAAGCAACTGTCCGGATGACGGGATTTGAACCAGCGGTCCTTGCTCACTACTCCTTGGTAGTATGGTCCAGAAGTTCAGCCCAGGCTGATGCTGCCAGTGCCTCTGTCAGCGACTGAATAATTGCCGACTGCGCGTGAACTGCGTCGATGATCGCTCTCACCGGCAGCAGTCTCTCAGATGTGGTTGTGTCCAGGTTGATTTCCTTCATGTGCCAGCTCGGAAATAGCCTCTGCAAGTCGCCGAGCTGGATGCCTAGAGTAATTATCTTTTCATGGCGGGGGTCCTTCAAAAGATTTGCATAAAGCCTGTCGATATTCTCTTCCGGGCCTTCAATGATCTGAAAGAAGACTTCCCCCTTTGCCATCAAGACCCCGGTTATGTCGTTTTCCGCATTTTTTTTCGCTGCCTGATGGGCAAGCTGTACAATTTCGTCGTCAGACATATCGCTTGCAAAGCTGCTTATATACGTTATCCGCTTAAGCATGTTTGCCTCCTTCGGGTAGGTGTCAGCGAATTATAACAAGACTTGTCTATTATACAGGAAACACGATGCAAATGGTCAGGGGGGGGCTGGAATATCTTCAATCCCGAAAATGAACCAGAAACGCCCAGGAGAACTCCCGGAGTAAAAACATGGATTGAATATGTGCGGGGAAAAAGAAGAGCGACCCCTTAGAAGGTCGCTCCTTGTAAATACTGGTCGGGATGACTGGATTCGAACCAGCGACCCCCTGCTCCCGAATCCGTTGAGCCGCCTGTAGCTAATTAATGCACCTGCTTTTAAATAATTATGCCATTGATGAAAGAAGATATAGAGTTATTCTTCATCGTCGATATGTTTTGAAGCTTTTTCGTTTATGCCATGCAGTGTGAGTTTCTTGAACATATTGATTTGATCAATAAGTCTGACTTCGCTGACCAGAAGTCCGGTTTTATCCATTGTGTCCATATCATCAAGACTAGACTCAATGATTGCCTCAAGTATTTTCTGGCGTGAGGTGTTGAGTGTGTCTGCATATTGATCAAGCTGAAGTCTCTCCTGGTCAGTCAGGTATAAAGGAACCATGTTGCGTTCTCTGTGTGGCATTAGTCTTCCTTACTACATTCTTTTTTGTGTTCAAGATAGGCCAGGGAAATTTAAGTTTTCAACCCTCTGACAATTATGGCCCTTCAATGTACTTGGCCGGCTCCTAAGTTAAGCCTTTGGAGCGGGGTTTTAAAAGCCCCTAACTGATGAAGGCTGGGGCATAAATTTTCTAATTGTTTGCAGAGCTCTGCTTGGCAGAGTTAATAAAATGAAAAACCGAGGAAAGCTCTTCTGGAGTGAGGTCAATAAATTCAACTCCTACTCCGGGAGGCAGTTCAGGCTTGCGTCTACCTATAACTGGGTTTGTCCAGACAACCCTTGCATTGCAGTTAACAGGATCTGCTCGGTTCGGTAAGTGGAATATCAAACAAATGTGCTCATTTACTGACAAAGGTAATTCAGTTTTGAGGTACAACCCTCCAGTACTTATATCTAAACCGTGCCCATTGATAATGTGATTTTGGTAGGGCCCGTAGTGTATATGGATGTGGGTTTTGATGCGTTTCTCATGTTCAACGGTATCGGTAGAATCTTTTGGGGCAACCATGTGGTCTCCTAGAAACAAAGGACTTCAGAGGAAAATGGTTTTTAGCCAATTATTCCAATGGCCTGTCTGTTGTAATAAATATTACCAGCTTGGCTACAGCTATTAAAATTAGAACGTAAAGAACAAATAGAATAAGTTTCTCAGCAAAATATGGCATTAAGTAAGACCCCATTGTTGAAAACAAAATTTAGCTAAGAAGCCAGAAGACGATTACATTACATATAAATAGGCAATACATGTGCCAATTGAATAAAGCCTTATTTTTGCGGGGATCGTGATTTTGTTAGAGAGCTTCTCCCTACGATCATAGTTATATAGCAATTATGTTTGACAACTATTGTCAGTGAAGTTTGAAGTCAGATTTCAAGGCAAGCCCCGGACAGCGCCCCGGAGACTTTTCCATGGACCGGAGCTTGGAAACATTGCTTCTATCCGTACAGATTGCGGAACATCCCGATGGCGATCTTGATAGGACGTTGCAGACAAAGAAAAGCCTGCACCATAAGAGAAACAAGCGGTATACTGTTAGAAACCTAGGGTGATGCTATGAGATTTATTTTGATACTTCTGGGAGCTTCTTTTGCGGCGTATTTCTTGACGGGAATCGGTGGGAAGTTTACGCGGCTGAAGAGGGTCTACATCGCAATAGGAACTTTCGTTGTTGCGTATCTGGTGACAATGGTAGCTGTTCTTTAGGTAGTTACTAAATAGTAGCTATTCTGTCGATCGCCCCCGCGGCATTATCCTTAGCCTTCTGCATTAAATCATCCACCATATGGGTATAGCGTACCTTTTCCCGAAGCAGTTGGGGGCTCTATGGCTACTTAGCGCACCTGCATTTGTATGCTCATTATGAGGGTTGAAATAGCTCTGGCCGAAGATGCTTGGCATGGTACTTATACAGTAAAAATACTACTCAGCAATCTCTTCTCCAGACCCGCCTGCTGGTTCAGGTAAGTCTTTGAATTTAGGTAGTCCATCGTGCATGCGATGTACGGTATCTTGGTAAAAAACATGGAAAGCCGGTTGAAAGTTTAGCCCTTCGACCAGCACCGCAGGTATATCAACCAGACCTGCTGGAGGATGGTCAATGTAAACATGCCCTCCACAAACCTTGCACCATTTGCGATTGCTGAAACCAACTTTGTTTTCTGTAGCTGCAGTTTTGTCGTACTCGCCAATACTGTCTGCCCCTTTGGTGATTTTGAAGCTGTCAGGCTGCCACAAGGTAAATGCGGTAACGGGTCCAGCAGACCATTGACGACAAGACCCACAATGGCAATAGGCCATGAGCTCTGGTGCACCACTTAATGAAAACTCGACAGCACCACAAAAACAGCGACCTTTATAGTTGGCTGGTTGACTCATAGGTTTTCTCCTTTCTGGATTGAGATCAATGCATGACGCTCATAATCTAGTCGTCAAACTGTACTGGTGATTGAGGACGAGTGTTTACATGCAGGGTAAAAATGTCTGGTCGTGAATAGTGCCCGACAACATCCAGTGTTCTTTTAGCAAGACCGACTTTTTGCAGATCAATATCGCAATAGAGAATCCCTGCTTCTTCATGCATCGGACCGGCTGCAATCTCGCCGTCAGGTGAGACGACAACAGAATCGCCAGGATTGACCCACTCATCATCTGGAAACATCATCGTCTTTTCTGGTAGGTCATCTGGAAGGTCTCTGGTGTGCATAAGGTTCCCGCAGCCGACTACCCAGCATCGGCCTTCACGGGCAATGTGCTGCATTGTGCCGACCCAGTTGTCGCCACTATCGTAGGTTGGGGCAATGTATATTTCCACTCCTTGAGAATAGATAGCGTACCTTGCTAATGGCATGTAATTTTCCCAGCACAACAATGTGCCGATACGACCTGCCGGCGTATCTATTACTTTCAAGCCAGAGGCATCACCGAACCCCCATACCATCCTTTCCGGGTTAGTAGGCATCAGCTTTCGATGTTTGTTTAACAGCTGACCCTCAGGACCGATAATGATGACTGTGTTGTAAATGGTTGCTTGACTAAGGTGATGATCCCTCTCCTCGATACCACAGAC
>JABAOE010004250.1_pt3 | contig 17389 bp, 21 predicted proteins | sample 7062141 | NCBI WGS metagenome assembly JABAOE01 (sample SAMN14538627, study PRJNA623070) | marine sediment metagenome | biome: marine biome [ENVO:00000428]; feature: marine pelagic biome [ENVO:01000023]; material: deep marine sediment [ENVO:00002113] | place: India: Gulf of Khambhat ... | reverse complement strand
TATATCGGGGAAATTGTAAGGGCTGGAATCAACTCTATAGAATCCGGGCAATGGCAGGCAGCACGCGCCCTGGGGATGCGCCGCTGGCAATTGATGAGGCATGTTGTACTGCCCCAGGCTTTTCAACGCATGATTCCGCCACTGGCGGGACAGGTCATCTCGACCATCAAGGATTCCGCTATCGTTTCGGTCATCTCTATCCAGGAGCTGACTTTCCAGGGGATGGAGCTTATGGCGGCAACCTACCTGACCTTCGAAGTCTGGATCACGGTCACGTTGCTCTACTTTGTCCTGACATACAGCTGCTCTTGGCTTGCGACAAGGATGGAGACTCTCTTCCGTCGCGCTTATACATGACGTTTGCCCTGTTTTGAGAACTCGGATACAATTCGAGCATGTACAGAATGAATTCAGAAAGCTGGAAACCGGCAGAATTAAATGAACTTCTGGAAGACGTTATCGATGCTGTTGAAAGCGGCGATATAGATACTGCCTTTGGCAATACCGAATTGACTGCTGGAAACCTGGCCAGGACCAAGAACACCAGGAACGTTACCAAAAACTATCTTGCTGCGTGCATAAGGGCCGGCATAGATGGTGTCGCTGAAGCCAGCACCGATATGGCACTGGGTCTGGTTAACGCCTTCCGGCAGATGAATGCCACGGCGCCGCTCGACAAGCTGCCGGACAACTACAAGGTCTTTGCCATCAAGTTGCCCCGCAAGGATGGCAATCCTGATATTGAAATCTATATCAAGGAAGGCAACAAGGTCTTGTACGGAGAGAAAGTCCTGCCGCGAGGCATATTGACTGAAAACTTCCTGAGTGTTACCGGCTCAAAGCTCTTTTGAACTCCTGAAACGCAACTCCTGCTATATGGTGAATAAATTGTCTGAGAATCCGCAAAAACTGGTTTTTATCGATGTTGAAACAACGGGCGTTAACCCTGAAAGCAATGGCCTGACACAAATCTCCGGGTGTCTGCAGATTGATGATGATATTCTGGAAACATTCGATTATTTCGTCCGGCCTTTTCCGCATGACATTATTGAAAGCTCAGCCCTGGAGGTAACTGGAATAGATCGACGTCAGTTGCTTCCACCTGAGCATCCGGACCACCTGGCGGTCCCCGGTCAGTTGTTTGAAGACCCCCGCGAGATATACGTTCGTCTGCATACAATGTTGAAAAAACATGTTGATCAGTATGACAAGACAGACAAGTACCAGTTTGTTGGTTATAACGCCCACAGCTTCGATATGCCTTTTATGAGGCGATTCTGGGAAAAAAACAATGATCGCTTCTTTGGAAGCTGGTTCTGGTACCCATGTCTGGATGTGATGTTGGTCTGGGCGCAGATTCTGCAAGCCGAGCGTGCCGAATTGCCCAATTTCAAGCTTGCCACAGTTGCAAAACATTGCGGGATCAACGTCGATGAGACGCGCCTTCACGATTCTCAATATGACATCGACCTGACCCGCCAGCTCTGGTTGTCTGCGCGAGAGATCATGCATCAACGCAAACCTGACGTCTCGGTCTGGACGCAGGGCGAATTGTTTGGTTAATACCCTCGTTTGTAATTAACTTGCCTCACCGGGTTGCCCCGGCAACGATGCAGTATTAAAATAGAATCATAGCCTTCTCTATGCCACTCAAGGAGGGCGCCATGATTCTTAAAATGTTTGCAATACCCTGGCAGGTTCGTATTCATCTGTTCCTTTTTGTAGCCAGTCTTCTCTGGATTCTCGTTCCTGCGATCAATAAGTCTCCCGATCATCTTATCACCCAGCAATCCATTATGGCTGCGTCTGAGTTTTTCTATTTGGTCGATACGGAAGAGTACGCCCAAAGCTGGGAAGTCACTTCGGAAACACTTAAAAAAATGTTGAGCCAGAAAGCCTGGAAGGAGAGAATCCTGGAGTTGAGATCTTTCCTCGGACCGATCATCGAGAGAATTCAGCATGACATTGCTTACACAGATTCTGCTGCCGATGTGCCTGCGGGTGAGTATGTCGTCATGACCTTTATTTCCAGATTTGAATTCAGGGACCAGGTTATCGAGAAGTTAACCCTGATGCTTGATGACAATGATCGCTGGCAGGTTGTCGGTTATTTCCTGAGATAGCTCATCCATAAATTTGTCTCCTGAATGTTCGTGCTTTTTCGTTCCCGCCACGTTATATTTAGCGCTGTTTTGTTCCTATTTCTATTCAAAAGGTGGAAACATGAAGCATGATTACATCATAATGGTCGGGTTGATCGCCCTGAGTGTATTGACGTCGTTCCTCTTGACTTTCTACGGCATGAATATTGTCATGTCGGGCAAGGCGCCGGGACATGTCATGACATTTGCCTATGTTACAATTGCATACGGTCTCGGCAACCTTGCCGTCCTGAGTCTGGCCTGGAGCAGCCGTGAAGAATGGTCTATCAAGGCCAGCATGCTGTTTGCCCTGTGCTTTCTGGGTGTGTACGTCATGGACCTTGTCCGTAATGGCCTCAAGGAAGGATTCGGTATCGCAGGTGTGCTGGTGCTGGCTGTTGTGCTTTTTGCGAACTGGTATGCGGTCAAGATGGTTGTCGAAAGGAAATAGCCCGTTTACTTTTGTTGCGTTTTGCCCGCAAAAGTTGTCAGAATAATTGCCTGACGCCTATCGATCCCTCAAATTAAGGAGCTTCAAGCCATGGCTATCGTTCCTGCGTACAACCCTCCTGATTTTACCGCTCCGCATCTCGTCAATGCTCCAGTCGTAACAACTGTCAAGGCTCCGGAAGATGGTGTTGTCCCGGAAAACTTTCACGGCACTTCAAATCACCCGGAATACCTCCATCTAGGTGCAGGGCATTGGCTGCTTGCCCCGGAAAGTCGGATGGACGCCGTTATCGTGCTGAAAGATGGCCATGCCGAAGTTATCGAAGCCCGCAGGGTAAAAAAGGGTGATGCGGTCGTGGTCGGTCGAACCGAGAATGGTGAAGAGGGCGTCTACGTCCATATCGAGGGCTTTGAGCCGGCATCCAGTGAAGCCGTCGACAAGTTCTCTTTCCGGACTCGCGGAACAAGAGAGACACCCTTTTCCAGGTGCTATGACGACTTGTACAAGGTGCTCCGTCATGATCGTGAGCATGGCCATATTGTTTGGGTGCTGGGCCCCGCGGTGGCTTTTGACAAGGACAGTCGGGATGCGATGCAGGGGTTGATTGAAAATGGTTACTGCCATGGCCTGCTGGCTGGCAATGCGCTGGCTACTCATGATCTGGAGGCAGCCTATTACCAGACCGGGTTGGGCCAGGATATCTATTCACAGACCCTGAAGCCGCTTGGTCATTATAACCATCTTGATATCATAAACGAAGTGCGTCGAAGCGGCTCTATCGCACAGACAATCAAAGACCTGAGTCTAAGTGACGGCATTATCTATGCCTGTGAAAAGATGGGCGTGCCCTATGTCCTGGCTGGTTCAATCCGCGATGATGGCCCCTTGCCTGAAGTTGTGTCAGATGTTTACCGGGCGCAGGATGCCATGCGCGTACATGCCCGCAAGGCAACGACAGTGGTCGCTTTGGCGACGCAGCTGCATTCGATCGCCTTTGGCAACATGGTGCCGAGCTACCGGGTCATGCCAGACGGCATTGTAAGGCCCGTGTTTTTCTATATTGTCGATATGACCGAGTTCAGTGCGGACAAGCTTGCCAATCGCGGTTCGGCACAGGCTGTTGCGATTCTGACCAATGCCCAGGACTTTACCGTTAATCTCTGGAACAACCTCAAAGATTAGCGCCGGAAGGCGGGACGGCCATGAATAAAGCTGTACAGATTATAGGTGTCCCAATCGATCTTGGCCAATCACACCGCGGAGTTGACCTTGGCCCCGGGGCTTTAAGGTATGCCGGGCTGGAGGCCAGGCTCGAGCAGCTGGGTTACGAGGTTAATGATTACGGCAATCTTTATGTGCCGGTGCGGGAATCACTTTCCAGGGAGCGGGCCCAACGTTACCTGCCGTCAATCCAGAAAGTTTGCGAGGCGGCATGCCTCGCAGGGAGCAAGGCAGTAGAGGAGGGCTATATCCCGGTTTTTTTGGGCGGTGACCACTCCATTTCAATCGGTTCGATTGCCGGAGTTGCCCAACGTGAGCCAGCAGGGGTCCTCTGGATTGACGCGCACGGCGATTTTAATACGGGGGACTCATCCAGTTCCGGGAATATCCACGGCATGGCCCTTGCCCTTTTACTGGGACTCGGGTATCCGGAACTGGTCGCGGTGGGTGGTCCTCAAGCCACGTTGCAGGCAAAAGATGTCGTCATGATAGGCGTTCGAGAGCTTGACCCGCAAGAACGCCACAGCCTTCGTGAGAGTGGCGTTACTGTCTATACGATGCGCGACATCGATGAACGCGGTATCGGTGCTGTTACCGCTGAGGCGTTGGTGAAGCTTGGCCATCGGCAAAGACTGCATGTCAGCCTGGATATTGACGCACTTGACCCCCAGGCGGCACCTGGGGCGGGGACCCTGGTTGATGGCGGGCTTTCTTATCGTGAGGCCCAGTTGCTTATGGAGATAGTGGCGGACTCCGAGCGCCTGTGTTCCCTGGACATTGTTGAAATCAACCCGATTCTGGATAACCGTAACAAAACAGCGCAAACTGCTGTTGAGTTGACCGCGTCACTGTTTGGTAAGAGTATCCTTTAGCGCGTCAGGCTGCAGGTATCACGTAAAAAAGCACGGCGAAGTAGTGCAGTATGCTCCCTGCAAGAACGAACCCGTGCCAGATTGCATGGTTGTAGGGGAGTTTTTTCCAGAGGTAAAAGATGACGCCACTGGTGTAGGACAAGCCGCCCAAAAGAAGCAGGATCAGGCCGCCAGTCGAAACGCCATTGATCATTGGCTTGAATGCAATTATCACGATCCATCCCATGCAGATGTAAAGTCCCAGTGATATCCCTTGCCACTTGCGCAACAGGGACACCTGGAAGAGTACACCAAGCAGTGCCACGGCCCACACAACACCAAACAATGTATATCCCCAGGGGCCTCTCAAGTTGACGAGCATGAACGGAGTGTAGGTTCCCGCAATGAGGAGGAATATGGATGAATGGTCAAGGACGCGCATGATGCTTTTTGCGCGAGGGACCTGGATGCTGTGGTAAAGGGTAGAAAAGGTGTACTGAAGTATCAGGGTTGTCGCAAACACAATGCAACTGACTATATGCCAGGAATTGCCGAAACGGCTGGCATAGCCGGTTAAGACAGCCAGGCCTGCTATTGACAAAAGCAATCCAATGCCGTGGGTGACGCTGTTGGCAACTTCTTCGCCGATTGTATAACTCGGATTATGTGACACGCCTATCCTCCGGAATTTCCATGTATGGTTAATGTTTCATTTATTATGCTCTTGTTGTTGCAATGCTGAGGTAAAAGTTTTGTAATGATGGTCTCGCTGTAGCTGCCTTTATATAAGTTGCCAGGGTGTTTTAGCCATCATGCTGAAATTTAAAGGGAAGGGGATCAATGTCTGGCTCATCAAAAAAAGTGATATACGCCGCCTTGATCGGCAACAGCCTGGTTGCTGTTACCAAATTCATCGCTGCCGGAATAACGGGAAGTTCTGCAATGCTTTCGGAGGGCATTCATTCTGTTGTTGATACAGGGAACCAGCTGCTTCTTCTGCTCGGGCTTCATAAAGCACGCAAGCCCGCCGACGAACGGTTCCCGTTCGGACATGGCAAGGAAGTCTACTTCTGGAGCTTCGTCGTTGCCCTGCTGATATTTGCCGTTGGTTCCGGAGTGTCCCTTTATGAGGGCGTTCTTCACGTCATGCATCCGGAGCCGATAAAGAATCCATATGTCAACTATGTGGTCCTGACGTTGGCCATTATCTTCGAGGGGGTGGCCTTGTATTTTGCCCTGACCGAATTCAGCCGCGCTAAAGGCAAATGGACCTACCTGGAAGCCGTAAAGAAAGGGAAGGACCCGACCAATTTTGTTGTCCTGTTTGAAGACTCGGCCGCAATCCTCGGCTTGATAGTCGCTTTTTTAGGTGTGTTCCTCACCCAGGTCACCGGCAACCTTATTTATGATGGCTTGGCATCAATTGCTATAGGGCTGATTCTGGGAGGTACGGCTATCTGGCTGGCTTACGAGACAAAAGGGTTGTTGATCGGGGAAAGTGCAAACCTGAGGGTTGTTCAGGAGATCAGGCGCATCCTCTTGGAGTCCCCTCATGTCGAGCAGGTCAACGAAGTGTTAACCATGCATATGGGGCCCAGCTACATTCTTGCTAATATAAGTGTGGATTTTGTAGACCATTTAAGCTCGACACAACTCGAATCAGCAATTGCCGGAATTGATGCCATGATCAAACAGAGTTGCCCGAATGTGAAGAAGGTATTTGTCGAGGCTGAGGCAATGGTTCCAGTAGCCGCAAGAGTACCTGTGGCTTAGCGACAGCCACTGTTTGACCGGTTTGACGATGAGCTTTGGATAGAATCGTTTTGAGCAGACCCGTATAATAAAATTGCATAACTATTAGCAGGTTAGCATGAATAGTTAAAGCTTTTCCTGGCCACCAGTCGATATCTTGTTAACCTGAGCCGACAGCTTCAAGACGTACCTGGCATTGTTCGACCCAAGCGAAGACATCTTTCAATTCAAACGGTTTGCGAAAATAGTGTATCTCCATGTCGTTGAGGTCGTTCATGTAATGGAGAGTCAAGTAACCGCTCATGATGGCGACGTTGCCAACCGTCAGGGGCCAGCAGCCTTGTGCCTTGAGCTTCTTGATGAAGTCAATGCCTTCGATGTTCGGCATGACAATGTCAGCAATGAGCACATCCGCACAGGAGCTTTCCGGCTTGCAGGGGCAATCTTTATTGTGCAGAAAAGGGAACTCAGCGGGGTTCTCAAAGGTTGTGACTTCATGCCCCTTGCTTTCGAGCGCCGTCTTGAGCAGGGCCCGTATATCTTTGTCGTCATCAAGGACCATAATGCGCATCTTTGCAAACCTCTCTTAAATTGTTAACTTACAAATTATCACAAATTTAATCACTTGCCCGGTGGAGGTGAAGTTATTGCCTGGAGTGTTAATGTCTGGGCAACTGGCAGCTGCTTTTTGCGGAGTTTGGCAACAGGTGGCGAAACTTTGCGAATACCTTATAGCCACCGCGCGCGGCAAGGTGTATCCCCGGTAATCCGGTAAACGATGAAAGCAGGGGATAAAAGGGTGAAGGTAAAGTGTCCCAAAGCTTGCGAAAGGCATCGACGCCTGTAAAAAAGTTCCCTTTGCTGTCACAGACGTGCAATTCCCTCTGGAAATCAAGCTGTGATTTGCCAAATGCTTGAGGACAGAAGTCATCTGCGGAGATATCAATGAATATCAAGCGCTCGTCTGCTATGGACCGATAATATGTCATCTCTTTCGAGCAGACACCACAGGCGCCATCGAAAAATATAGTCAACGGACAGTGAGTTGTCATGTGGTCACCTCATTGATAGTTGAAGAATCCATCTGTAAGTATAACCTGAACCTGGGCTTTTATGTCCAATTACGGAGTTTGCTAAAGCGAGCCTACATGATATAAATCACAGACAGCTATTTGCAAGGAGGAGGCTTTTAGTGAATTATCTCGATGCTTTGGCAAAGGCAACTATGGTTGCTCAGCGAGACAATGACCTCCCGGATTTTCTCGCAGTGAGAATCTTCGCCCTTGTGGATATGTTGCAAAGTTGTGCTCAATTGCCCGAGGAACTTCGTGACAACCTGTTTGAGCTGAGAGAGCAAATCGAACAATATGACACCTATGCACAAACGGGTTACATAGGCATGGGAGTGGATAACCACATCCTCGAAGGCAGCATTGAACGTCTCGAAGCCAGGGCTAAAATGGAAATACGAGGCAAGGAGTAAAGTATGCAGGCATCGATCGAATACTGTGGCATGTGAGGCTACGAAGCCCGCGCTGTCAGTCTGGCGGCGTTACTGAAAAAACATTGTGGCATCAATACTGAGTTGATCAAGTCCGGTGGCGGTGTTTTCGAAGTCATCGTCGATGGAAACCTGGTCTATTCGAAGAAGGCTACTGGTGATTTCCCCGACGAAGAGAAGTTGATCAAGAAAATTTCTGCAGTTTAGAAGGAGATCCAGGCAATGGCAGGAAAAACAATCATGATTACAGGTGCTTCAGCAGGTTTTGGTGAAGCCTGTGCACGCCTGTTCGCGACAGAGGGAAATCGCCTGATTTTGACAGCACGACGCAAGCAACGACTCGAAAAGCTCCAGGCCGAGCTTGCCGGTAAGGCCAATATCCATATCGTTCAGCTTGATGTGCGTCAACGCGAGGCCGTAGAGGATGTCGTTTCCTCCCTGCCGGAAGATTTTAAGGAGATAGATGTCCTGGTCAATAACGCCGGCCTGGCATTGGGCCTCGAACCCGCGCAAAGAGCTGATATCGAAGACTGGGAAATCATGGTCGATACCAATATCAAGGGTTTGATGTATTGTACCCGCTGCATTCTCCCGGGAATGGTGGAACGTAATAGAGGGCACATCGTCAATATCAGTTCCACGGCTGGTTCATGGCCTTATCCAGGGGGCAATGCCTATGGTGGAACAAAAGCTTTTGTGACACAGTTTTCACGCAATCTGAGGGCCGATCTCATCGGGACCAAGGTCAGGGTGACCTGTGTCCAGCCCGGTATGGCTGAAACAGAATTCTCAAATGTCAGATTCAAGGGGAATGATGAGATGGCTGATAAGGTTTATTCCGGTACGGAGCCGATGACTGCAAACGATATTGCGGAGGCTGTTGCCTGGGTTGTGAATCGTCCGGCGCACCTCAATATTAACAGTATTGAGATGATGCCGGTTGACCAGGCCTGGGGCCCTTTGGCAGTCCACCGGAACGGGTAATCTCATTACTGTGCTTGTCAAGAAGTACATGAGGCTCTGAATATTATTTGCACTCTTTTTTTTGATTGATTTAGTCTGGATGAAATGACTTCGGGGAGGTTTTTATGATTAAAAAACTATTGGCACTGTCATGTTTTTTATTGCTTTTGACTTCACAGGGGTATGCTAAAGAAAGATTGTTTATTGCTGGTGCAGGGCCATCCACAAAAGTCGTTACCCTTTTTTTTCAAAATTTTGCCAAGCATCCGGCAGCACAAAATTACGAATTCATCGTCCCCTCCGAATCTGTTAAGCACGCCGGAGGAATCAAGCATTCGTTCAAAAATTTATTCGGTCGGACGGGCCGCCCTCTCAATGAAGCAGAGAAAAATTACAAGAGGCAAGAGATCTTCCTGGCGATGATGCCAATCGCCTTTGCTACCGGCAGTGAAGTTAAGGTCCGTCAGATTTCCATGCGTGATCTGGAAATGGTTTTCCAAAAGAGAATCACCAACTGGAAAAAACTCGGAGGCCCTGATGCCGAAATTGTTACAGTAGGTCGTGAGCCCACCGAGGCGCTGTTTACGGAACTGAAAAGATATTACACATTTTTCAGGCGCTCTGAATTTGACGTGATCATGAATAAGGACCATGAAGTCGTGGAATTCTTAGAATCACCACAGGGACGGTCTGCCATCTCTTTTGGAGCAAAGAGCAACTTGTCGCACCTCAACGAAATCCATATCACGGAAGAATTGAATACGGGTGTTCGTCTTGGCTTGGTCTACGACCGAAAGAACGAGGAACATCCACTTGTGCAGGCCGTTAAGGATTACGCTCAGAGTGATGAGTGGAAAGAGCTTGTCAGATCTGCGGGCGCTTATCCTGTGAATTGACAAATAACACGACGTGCGATTCGCAGCCACCGTAAGGTATTAGATCATACCACCCAACCAGTAGAGCAGCATGCCCACCAAAACCGTTCCGCCCAGGCTTCGGGTTTTCAATGAAAACAGCAGGGTGGGGATCGCAACAATAAGCTCCAGCTTGCCCAGCGATAAGCTTCTCGTTGCCGCTGCCGTGAAAAGGGACGGGGCGAGCAAGGCGCTCAGGATTGCTACCGGGATGAGGCCAAGCCAGTCAATCAGCCATTGAGGCATTTTCCTGTGCGCGAGATAAAGTAACGGTATTGCACGGGGCAGGTAGGTTACCAGGCCCATGCCGCCGAAGAGGAAGAGATATTCTGAAAAGGTCATTTCTTCCTCCTGTAGCGGCGTTTGAGACAGTAGCCTAGTGTTGCCGCCGTCATTGACGCCCCGACAATGTATGAATCACCTGGGATCAGGAGATACCAGAGTACTGAGATTGCCGCAGCGAGCAACCCGGTGATGATGTAGATACGCCCCTGAAGCTGGAAAACGAGAAGGCAGATGAACATGCCGGTCAGAGCGTAATCAATGCCGAGTGCACCCTGTGGCACAAATTGACCGACCAGGGCACCGCAAATCGTAGCCATGATCCACACCGTGTTGGCCATGTGGTTGACGATCAGGGCTCTGCGCCTATCCCAGTTCCCTTCTCGGAACTTGGTCAGGTTGACTGCGAAGCTTTCGTCTGTGACGCCATAAGAGTAGAGAGCCAGAAACTTGCGATTGACTCCTTGCAGATAGACTGCGAGCGCAGAGCTCATCAGCACGTGCCGCAGGTTGACCACAAAAGTCGTCAGGATGATTGCCGGTGCTGAGGCTCCGGCAGAAATCATTGCCACGCAGATAAATTGAGCACTGCCGGCAAAAACAAGTACCGACATCATGGCCACCGCCCACCAGGGGAGTCCGGCCTTTTGCGCCAGCACGCCGAGAGCCAGTCCAATCGGGAAATAGCCCAGGCAGATAGGCCAGGCAGCTGCCGCACCCTGCCGCATGGTTAGTTTCTGTTCGGTATTCATGTTCATGCTTGCTTAATTTATGAGATTTCAAGCTCAGTGAGCCTGCCCAGCGGATAGCATGATAGAAGGGTTCCTGCAGAATCTCAAGTCACACTTCATGGCAATATCGACCTTGAATTGTACCTGTATCATGTAAATTTTAATCAGTCTGTCTCCAATAAAAAAGATGGGGGCACAATAATTATTGTGCCCCCATAGACCTTGTTTAAGATGCGCTGAAATTCTAGAGAACCTGCCTTAAGAACGCTTTCGTACGCTCTTCCTGCGGGTTCGTGAAGAAGTGCTCCGGGGTTCCTTCTTCGACCAGTTTGCCCTGGTCCATGAACAGGACCCTGTCGGCAACTTCACGGGCAAAGCCCATTTCATGGGTTACGACGACCATCGTCATCCCTTCGCGGGCCAGTTGCTTCATGACCTCCAGGACTTCTCCGACCATTTCGGGGTCGAGGGCGCTGGTCGGTTCATCAAAAAGCATGACCTTCGGGTCCATGGCCAGGGCACGGGCGATCGCGACGCGTTGTTGCTGGCCGCCTGAGAGTCGGACCGGGTATTCGTTTTCCTTCTCAGCAATACCGACTTTTTTCAGCAGCATGCGGGCTTTTTCGACAGCTTCAGCAGTCTTTCTCTTGCGAACAACCTGTTGTGCCAGCACAATATTCTGCAGAACAGATTTGTGGGGAAAGAGATTGAACTGCTGGAAAACCATGCCTACTTCACGTCGCACAAGGTTGAGGTCGGTTTTTTTTGCGGAAAGGTTAACACCGTCGATAATGATTTGACCGGAGGTAAGGGTTTCCAGTCCATTCAGACAGCGCAGGTAGGTGGATTTGCCCGATCCTGAGGGGCCGATGATAACCACAACTTCACTCGGCTTGATGTGTGCCGAAACGCCATCGACGGCATAAACCGTCTGACCGCGTCCGGTGAATGTCTTTTTAAGATCAACTGTTTTAATCACTGACTGAAAGCCTCCGTTCCACCCAGGAAATGACCTGGGACAACACCGACGTCAGCAGCAGGTAAAGGAATGCGACGACGAACCAGATTTCAAATGTGGCAAAGGTGGAGGTGATAACCTCGCGACCACTCTTGGTCAAGTCGGTGATGGCGATGACCGAGACCAGCGATGAGTCCTTTATCAGGCTGATAAATTGACCTGCCAGGGGGGGGAGGGTCCGCTTGAACGCCTGGGGCAGAATGATGTGGATCATCGCCTGTGGCACATTCATGCCGAGTGAGCGGGCCGCTTCCATTTGACCCTTCGGGATCGACTGAATACCCGCACGAATGATTTCCGCCACGTATGCACCGGCAAAAATAGCCAGAGCGCTGATGCCGGCGACGATTCTGCTGATATCGAGCACTGTGCCAAGGAAGAAGTAGAAGATGAAAATCTGTACGAGCAGTGGTGTGCCACGGATCAACTCAATATAGGCAATTGAGAGGTTTTTCAGGGTCAGGTTACTCGAAACGCGACACAGGCCGGTGACCAGGCCAATGATCATGCCCAGAACACTTGCAGCGGCGGATAACCAAAGGGTAGTCCAAAGACCGAGCAGGAGAGGGCCGGCCCTCAGTTCTGAGGTTGAGCCGAGATAATCGCCCTCAAAGAGGTCTTCGTTGGTGTCGACCTTGACCGAGTCGCTGTCAACTTCAAAGACCTTCTCCTCGTCATTTTCACTGATGACCTTGATACGTGTCGTGTCGCCAATTTTATCAATTGTTACAACACGACTATCAAAGGGCGTCTGAACCATTTCCTCATTCGTGTAGAGGAAATATTGCGGAACCCGGTTCCAACGCCAAGTGTAGTCGATCTTCTTGGTTGCAGCCCAGAGCCCGGCTCCCATCATGAAGAGCACAAGGACGGTCAAGGCGTGCCAAAGGACGGCATTTTTTTGTGAATTCAAAATAAAATTCCCACGTTTTCTTAGACAAAAAGATGGCGGGCCTGCCAATCAGACAGCACCCGCCATCTTGCTCAGTTGTCTTACTGGAGGTCTTTGAGCCACTCGTCGCTCAGGAACCATTTCTTGTAAATCTTGTCGTAGGTGCCGTCGTTCTTGGCCTGAACGAGGAAATTGTCCAGCCAATTGATGAAGTCGGCGTTGCCCTTGTTGACGGCCCATGCCAGAGGCTCGTAAGTAAAGGGTTCGTCGAGCAGAATTACTTTGCCCTGGCCCTTTTCTGCGAAAGCGATGGCGTTGAAGGGGAGATCGTAAACAAATGCGTCAATCTTGCCATTGAGCAAGTCCATAACACCTTCCTGCTCAGTTTCGAAGGAGATGTAGGTGGCGTTGGAAATCATGCGCTTGGTTGCCTGCTCGCCGGTGGTGCCGAGCTTGGAGGCTACTTTGTATTTCTTGTTGTCCAGATCCTTGTAGGATTTGATCTCGCCGGCCAGTTTCTTGTCGACCAGGATGCTCTGACCGATAACGATATAGGGATCGGCAAAGCTGATCTTCAGGTTGCGTTCCTGGGTCAGCGTCATGCCACTCATGATGATGTCGAACTTTTTTGTGATCAGGGCGGGGATAATGCCGTCCCATGCTGTGCTGACCAATTCGAGTTTGACACCCATGGCCTTGGCCATACGTTTTGCCATATCAACATCGAAACCAACAATTTCACCCTTTTTATTTGTCATCTCAAAGGGCATGTACCCGGGTTCCATTCCGACACGGAGAGTCCCGCGCTCCAGAATGTCATCGAGGGTGTCTGCAACAGCGACACCGGGAAGAACCACGCAAAGAGCCAGCAGGCAGGCGATCAGAAGTTTGACTTGTTTCATGGTTTTTTCCTCCTTAGGGAAAGTAATTAAGGTTGCTATGCCGATGATTCGGCGAAATTATTCAGTACGATTTTCCTTCATCGAGTAGTTCAGAGATTGACATGCGGATGTTGCATTTTGGGCAGAGGGGCAAGTCTTCGATGGGCAGATAAACTATTTCTGTGTAACGACATCTCGTGCAGACGATTTCAACGGGTTCTCTTTTGCCACGTTCCATATGCGAAGCCCTCTATGACTGTCTCAAAAAAGAATTGAATTCAAAGAAGTATGCTTATACCATAGCGCCCTCGCCTGAAACAAGACTCTAGCAGATTTCGAGAATATTTTATGGATCAAAAGCAGAAAAGTCAGTTTTTTGCTGAGTTTATGCTGGCAACTGTAACGATCTTCTGGGGGGCAACCTTTCCGATTGTCAAGGATGCCATCAGTGAGATGCCGGTGATGGCTTTCCTCTGGGTACGTTTCGCCATGGCTGCTATCCTGCTGGCCTTCATTGCCGGACGCAGTGGCTTCGCATCTCTGGACCGGCGTGGATGGCGACTGGGGATTCTTCTGGGGACATTGCTGTTTGCCTCTTATGCATTCCAGACGTTCGGACTTGAACGGACTTCCTCTGCCAACGCGGGTTTCCTGACTGGCCTGGGGGTCGTCTGGGTCCCCTTGATGGCCGGTCCAATCCTGAGGAAGCCTGCAGCTTTCGGCTCGAAGGTCGGGGTCTGCCTGGCCCTGGCCGGTTTGTTCATGTTGACCTGGCATACACCGTGGACAATCAATTTTGGTGATCTCCTGGTTGTCATCTGCTCGGTCTTTGTCGCCCTGCATATCATCGGTCTTGACGCGTTCACCAGGGGGTATGATGGACGAGCCCTGACTTTTGTGCAGATTGCCACTATGGCCGTGCTCGGTTGCGGCGGCAGCCTGGTCTTTGAGCCAACCTCGTGGCCGCAGGTCTGGACAGGCTCACTGGTCTTCGCTTTTGTTATAACGGCAGTGTTTGCTACGGCCTACGCCTTCTGGGCCATGACGACTTTTCAAAATCGTACCACGCCGACTCGAGCTGCATTGATCTATACGCTCGAACCGGTTTTTGCCGCGATCTTTTCCGTCTGGTTGGCAGGTGATCGCTTGACCGCCATTGGCTGGTTTGGCGGGATCTTGATTGTCACGGGGATGATTGTTGCCGAGGTCTGGCCACTGTTGAGCCAAAGGATTGCACAGAGGAGTATAGCCTAGGGCTTACTTGCATAACGGTATGAAAAGCCTTCCTGACTCGGGAAGGTTTTTTTGTTATAGTCACATGACTTTGTTGCTAAGGGGGTTGCTATGGCTTTAGGTTACAGGGAACTGGTCGCAGATGCTGAAAAGAGAATTGAAACCATCTCGACAGAACAGGCGTTGGCCGAATTTGAATCACCTGATGTCGTATTTGTTGACCTCCGCGATGTCCGTGAATTAAAGCGTGAGGGGAAAATACCAGGCGCTTTCCATTGCCCGCGGGGGTTGCTGGAATTCTGGATTGATCCGGAAAGTCAGTACCACAACCCGATTTTTGCACAAGACAAGCGCTTCATCTTCTATTGCAACCTTGGCTGGCGCTCTGCATTGGCTGCGGATATTGCCCAGCGCATGGGGCTGAAAAACGTCTGTCATGTTGATGGTGGTTTCGAAGCATGGAAAACTGCTGGCGGAGCAGTAGAAGAAAAGTAGCTTTTATTGTGGCTTAACTGTTTTTTTTACATGTGTAGCAGCATATTGTGGTGCCCATTTCTTTTTGAATGAAAGTTGTTTGCAATGAGTGATTTACCCGCATGTCCTGAATGTAGTTCTACATATACTTATGAAGATAGGGGGCTGTTTGTGTGCCCGGAATGTGCTCATGAATGGGCTTTGATTGAAGTGCAGGAAGACTCAGAAGAGAAGGACATTCGTGACGCTAACGGTAACGTGCTGCAAGATGGTGATTCAGTGATGGTCATCAAAGACCTCAAGGTCAAGGGGTCATCGCTTGTGGTCAAGGTCGGCACCAAGGCCCGCAATATCCGCCTGGTTGAGGGTGATCACGATATAGATTGCAGGATCGACGGTATTGGTGCAATGAAATTGAAGTCGGAGTTTGTCAAGAAGGCATAAGTAGCTGGAATTCAGTCATAATAGTCTTTGTGCCCGACAACAATATTTTATTCACCTCTCAAGTATTCTGCGGGCTTGTGCCCTAATGCTTTCCATGTCCCCAATAAGCCCAAGCACAACGTCAGGGATATCCCGGCCAGAACCGTGCCGATGATAATTCCAGGATGTAAGGCGAAGTCGGTTTTCATCAGGCCTTTTAAAATTCCCATCGCCGCCAGGCTGCCGATCACGGCGCTGATTGCTCCGGCGATCAATCCCAGCACTAAAAACTCGGCGGCAAAAGCACCCAGGATGTCCAGGCGGGTTGCGCCGCACACCTTGAAGATTACGGCATCGTGAATACGCCTGTGCTGGTCTGCTGAGACAGCGCCTGCCAAAACAAGGAAACCGGTCAACAGCGCGATGGATGCCATCCCTTTAAAGGCTGTGCCGATGCGGTCGAGAGTGCGGGATACGTTTTTCAGAACCTCCCGTGTGCTGATGGCGGAGACATTGGGGAACTTGCCGGTCAAAGTCGCAAAGGCAATTTCCTCCTGTTCCGGAGGAATATGGACTGACGCAATGTTGGTTTGCGGGACACCCTCCAGAACACCTGGTGAAAAGAGTAACGCAAAGTTGAGGTCAAGGGTGGACCAGTCCACCTCTCTGAAGCTGCTGATTCTTGCTGATACATCGCGACCAAGCACATTGACTGTCAAGGTATCTCCCACGGTCACACCAAAGCCTTTGGCCAGGTCGGAGGTAATCGAGACCAGCGGTTCTCCGGCATAATTTTCTGGCCACCATTCTCCCGCGGTAATCAAGGTGTCGGATGGCATTTCCGCCGTATAGCTCAAAAAGCGGTCGCCGCGCACAGCCCAGCGTACTTCGTTCGCCACCTTCGCCATGCTCACCGGAGTGCCTGCAATAGCCGTGATGCGACCGCGCAGCGTCGGATAGCGTTCGATTTTGCGAACCCCATGCAAGGCTGCCGCAGTTGCTTCGAAGCTTTCTACCTGATCTGGCTGCAGGTCAAGAAAGAAAAAAGCAGGTGCTTCTTCTGGGATAGTGTCATTGATTTTGTCGTCAAGGTTGGCCTGGACCAACATGATGATAACGAGAGCGGTAAGACCCAATCCAAGGGAAAAAAGGGCGCTGCCGGATGGCGATCCGCGACGGTGAATGTTGGCCAGTCCGAGGCGCAATGATGGGTTGCCTGGTCGAGGGATCAAACGTGCAATTCTGACGACGATGCTGGCCGCATAGCGGAAGACGACGAAGCAGAGGATTGCTCCACATATAAACCAGGATGCCAGTTTCTGGTCTGTGCTGGTCAGGACAGCTAACGCTGCCAGGCACAGCGCTGCGGATATTATGGCGACCCTGGTGCCAACTCCCGGCCCTTTGCTGTCGTGTTCGCTGTATCCCCGGAATAACACTGCCGGAGAAACCTCCTTGGCTGCACCCAATGCATTGAGAGAAAAAACCAGGGCAATCAACAGGCCGAACAAGGCCGCGGTGAACAAGACGTGCCAATGTATGGCGGGATTGAGAGGCACCGGAAGGTGTTTGCCGATGGTTTTTGCCAGGATGAAAGGAATCGCGGCACCGCAAGACATGCCAACGACAGATCCGACCAGGCCAAGGAAAAGTACCTGCAC
>JABAOE010000359.1_pt2 | contig 17406 bp, 13 predicted proteins | sample 7062141 | NCBI WGS metagenome assembly JABAOE01 (sample SAMN14538627, study PRJNA623070) | marine sediment metagenome | biome: marine biome [ENVO:00000428]; feature: marine pelagic biome [ENVO:01000023]; material: deep marine sediment [ENVO:00002113] | place: India: Gulf of Khambhat ... | reverse complement strand
GTCGCGGCCCTGTCCGCGATTCAGGCGGATCTTAGCAGCGGCGGGATCGCGAGCACCATCAGTAGGCTGAACGCCCTCCGCTCGCACCTCGACGGGTGCCCGGCTGCTGCGGATTCCGACGACTGGATCGTGGAGTGCTCAGCGCAGGTTCTCGTCCGCGAACTAGTCGACCAGGTAAGAACGAAGCTCGGTGGTTAACCGGGCTCACGAGTGCTCGCCTACACAGAGACGGCGCTCTAATACTTGGGAAGCAGATGCTCTACCGCTGAGCTACTCCCGCTCGGTTTCGTATCTACCTAGAGCGCATAACTGTGCTAAGCCGTCGGTACAATTATACCGCTTCGCCAGCGTCTACTGGGCCGTCACCGGCCATGTCGTAGAATGGCTGCCCAAGGAGCCGCAGAGAAGGTGGCACTTGTATTGAAGGAGGGTTGTATGAAACAGCTGTTTGTAGCTCTTCTGGCGCTCGGACTGTTCGGGGTAACGCACACGGGCGGAAACGCTGAATTGCTCGATGGGCCCGACGCCATTCCGGCACCGCCGTCGGTCGAAGACTTGTCCCCGGGTGCCGAGAATCTTGGCCAGCAGGCCTTCGATGAGCGCCAGTGCGTCACTCTCACTGCGCCGCTGGCAGTTGATGATGGCGAGCTCCCGGCCGGCACTGTTGTTGACAGTCACATGGTATTCCTGAACCCAGTAGACGGCGTCCTCCTGGACACCACCGAAACCTGGACCTTCGTGACTCCGATTATCGCGACAATGTCCGATGCGGGGGGAGAATTAGAAGCAGCCAGCAACGCGGTGTTGGGCGCTCCCGGCACAACTTACCCCGATGCGTTCCTGGCGCGTGGACTTGAATCCGGCGACAGCTTCACCGTCGATGGCAATACTCTTGAGATGACGATGCTTGCCAGCGCGCCCGGCGACTGGATGCGCGTGGTGACTGAGCCAGCGTGCGCACAGTCGGTGCTGTGGGGCGACAACAACTGCTCGACTGCAGTAGACCCAGTGGATTCGCTGCTGGTCCTTCGCGGCGATGCTGGCCTGCCCACGAATACAGGCGACTGTCCCAACATGGGCCAGGACATCGAGATCCTGAACGCCTCGCCGCACATCTGGGGTGACATCGACTGCACAGGAGCGATGACGCCGGTGGACGCGCTCAAGATCCTGCGCTACGACGCGGGCTTAAGTGTGTCTCGGGAGGAAGGTTGCCCAGACATCGGTAGCGTGGTGACGATCTCGGAGTCATGATCCGCTTGAGACTCGCGCCCTAGCGGCCCTGAGCTGACGACGCCCCGTGTGGGGCATTCCACCCGTGACAACGCCCTGTGGCTGACGCACGATAATGAACGCCCGCCGCTGTACGGCGAGGCCGGCCCGCCGACGAGTACAGGCGACTGCCCGGACATGGGCCAAGAAGTCGAAGCCTCTAACGCCTCACCACACACTGGGACGACGTTGATCCTGGCAGTGTCATGGCGCCGGTGGACTCGTTAGCGTCGCGCCGGACTGTCTGCTGCCCACTGATCGCTTCCGGCCAGCCGTTGTCGAATAGCCGATAACTGATGGGGGTGTACGCGCCGTCCTAAGCGAGAGGCACAGCGTTCAGGTCAAGGTGCTTGGGAAGCAGATGCTCTACCACTGAGCTACTCCCACTCGGTCTCGCCTCCCACTATAGACGATAACCGGGCAGGGCTTAAGCTCACACAGCCCAGCCAGGGCTATCAGGTCTCTGGTCGCGCGACGCTGACCCTTTCCGCTACTGCGGCTGCACCACCGGAACGCACGTCGTGTTGAACACTGGCGCCATGGCCAACACGTCAGACAGGCTCACGGCCCCGTCGGCGTTCCAGTCGAACCGCCGGTGCGCGTCCGTGGTCGCCGTCTGAAGGAATACCGGAGCGATTGCCAGAACGTCCCCCAGTGTCGCTTTCTGATCGTCGTTTACGTCGAACACCCAGGCGTCCAGGGGCTCATCGTTCAGGCCGGCGCTCAAGGAGCAGGGCTGGCGGGCGTCCGTGCCGATGTGAGTCTCCAGAAAGTCGCTATCGTATCCCGCGTCTCCGACGCCGTCCCCGCCGGCGAGCGCGTCGCCGCCGGCGCCGTCCGTATCCCAGGAGCCGGCGACAGCTGTGCCTGTGGTGCCGAGGACAGAGCTAAGGTCGGGGTCGGTCGTCCAGGCGTTGTGCTTGAGGGCGTTGTCACCGATCGCCGCGTCGAAGGCGTCAGTGTCGGACGCGCAATAGCCGTCGCCGTCGGCGTCGGTCGCACCGTAGCAGATCGGCGTGACGAAGGCTCTAGCCTGCCAGCGCCCGTTGGCGGTCGTGCTACTCAGGGGCAGGGAGGGATACTGAATGCCGTTGTAGGTAACGTCGGCGGTACCGACATCGCAGACGTCGCCCAGGTTATCCCGCAGCGGGCCACCGTCGTCAGCGCGGCCGCCCTCATATCCGGGGCCTATGCCGAGCGCGACCTCCGAGTCCAGCTGGGCCGGGTTCACGTCTTCCGGGCAGTTGTCCTGAGTGTTGTACCAGCTCGGGTCAGTGGCGCCCCCACCGTCATAGCATGACGGGTTTGCGCAGTCGCCCAGGAATCCGTTAGCGACCGTGTCACAGACCCCGTCAAGCATGTCCCCGTCGGGATCGCTGCCCGCTGCACGCGGGTCGCCGTTGATGTTGACGTCGAGGGGACAGGTATCAAGCGCGTTTTCAAGGCCGTCATTGTCCAGGTCGCGCAGGCTCGCCGCCCAGGTCAGGTTGAGGTGCGTGCCAGCTGCCGGGTTCGTCGCACGAGTCACGCCATCAACGCTGGCGTTGAGCCCCATAAGCAGGGTCGTGGAGCAGACAGCCGAGGCCGAACTAGGGCTGGGCAGCAGGGCGGTCGGGTCGTTCAGCACAGTCTGGCTGGCGTAGCCCAGGTTCACGGTGGCGCGGCCGAGCGGGTTCGGCTCATCGAACTCGGCGGCCAAGGCGCCCGGCTCGAACGTCACGATGTAGATCGGTACGGCCTGCAGGCCGCCGACGTTGGAGATCCCGCCGTAGACTGCGTGTGGCAGAAGCGGCTTGCCACCGCCCGCGGGTCCATCGGCGTCGTACAGGTCGAGCAGAAACTCGGGGTAGTTGTTGAAGGCGATGTTGTCCGGGTCTGCCTTGTCGCCGGTGTAGGCCACGGGTGTGCCGCCGAGAGCGGCGATCGGGGTCGTACCCCAGCGCGCGAAGCGGTCGGGAGTGCCCTCTGGCTGCGGGTACGCGAGGTTGCTGGAAGCTCTCGGGTCGGTCACGTTGTCCGGCAACGGGATCGCGAACAGGTCAAAGCCGACGGCCAGAGGGAAGGTGCAGTCGCTGTTGAAGATGCCGATAATCAGGCTCAGGCCCAGCGTTCCGGCCAGAGTCGAGGATACAAGGCAGGCCTCCGACTCGGCGCCTCCGTCGTCAGCGTCCCCGTCGCCGTTGCCGTCATAGGCATCGGCCCGCCCGTCGCCGCCCGCCAGGTCGATGTTGCAGCTCCGCGCCATCGAGGCGGCCGGGTCGAAGGTGATGAGAGTGTCGAAGTTGATGTTCCCCGGGTGGGGGACGCTGAAGATGCTCGATGTCGCACGCGCGGCGCCGGGCGTCGTGTCGCTCACCACCACGATGCTTGAGACGTTGAACGACGTCTCAGCCGCGCCCTCCGCGTCGTGTCTCAGACCGGTAAGGAGCGCCCAGGCAGACAGAATGACGGTAACTAGCAGTATCGAAAATCGCACGCATCCCCCCTGGCGACACAAATAGCAGTGATCCCCCGAATCCCCCCGTTGGCGTGTAATTATAGTCAACTAGCAGCGTCAGGTATACCTGCGCCCTGTGCCGCGCCAGCAAGAGGTGCGGCGGCCCGCTCGGGGCCCTCGCCGTACGGCAGGAGCCTGGTACGGGGAATTGACGCTTTACGCCGCATTTGGCCGTGCCTGGCCCCGCACGGGCTGTAACGATTGTCCAGCGAGCGCATCTTCCCCAGTGAGCGCGTGTGCGCAGGCAGGGGGCCTATCTGAACATGACATCATCGGCGCAGAAGGTGCAGCCACGCAGATCGTGGCCAAAACCGCGTATCCTCGGCACCGTCCGAAGCCGCATCCTCGCGGGCATCGGGCTAATGGTGGTGATCCTCGCCGCCGTTGCCGCCATGTCAGCCTGGCGAGTGTACGAGCACCGTTCGACCACTGCCACGCTGCAGGACCACGCCGAGATCACCTACCTTCTCCTGGACTCGCGCGCGAACGCCGAGGCCGCGGCAACCGCCGTCCAGCGCTATGTCATCGTCGGCGACCAGGTGCTGATCCCCGGGAACGACGACATCCTGCTCCCTCTGATCGACGAGTCCATCAACACCGCCATCGACGACCTGGGCCAGGCGATCGCGCTGGAAATGGCCCTGGGGGATGAGGAGGACGCGTCGGTCCTCACTGGCATCCTCGTCGAGGCCACGGCACTGGTCCAGGGTGCCGGTGAGCTAATCGCGCTCCGTCAGTCGGGCAACGTTGAGGAGGCCACAGCTGCCTTCAACGAGCTCGTGCCGGAGTTCCGCGAATTCGAGGCCACGATCAACGACCTCGCGGACCAGGAGCGCGCGCAGGCCTCCATGCTGCGCGCCGAGGCTGACCAGGCAGGCGCTGTCGCTCTCTGGGTCCTGATCATCTCCGCCAGCCTGGGGGCCGCACTGGGCCTCATGGGGGCAGCCATCATCGCCCGCTCGATCATCAGGCCGCTCTCAAAGGTCGAGCGGACGGCTATCGCAGTAGCCGATGGTGACCTGCATGCCAGATCGCCAGAAACCGGCCCCGACGAGCTGGTGCGCCTGAGCAGCTCCATCAACAGCATGACCGAGTCGCTGCTGGACGCCTCGAAGCGGCGGGAGCTGGAAGCGGCGCTGCGAGAGTCCGAGGCGCTGCACCGCGACCTGGTGGAGACGTCCCAGGACCTGATCTGGCGCTGCGACGACCAGGGCCGCTTCATCTTCCTGAACAAGGCCTGGGAAGGTACGCACGGCTACAGGCTGGTGGAGATGCTTGGCCGGCCGTTCACCAACTTCATGACTCCCGAAGTCGCCAGGCGCGATATGGAAGAGTTCCGCAGACTCATGGCGTCCGGCTCAGTCACCGGCTACGAGACCACTCACCTCTCGAAGTCCGGCGACGAGATTCATCTCGTCTTCAACGCCATCCCGCTGCGGGCGAGCGATGGCACTCAGATCGGTACTCAGGGCACGGCTCATGACGTCACGGAGCGCAAGCGGGCTGAGGAGATCATCAGGCACATGGCGTACCACGACGCTCTCACCGATCTGCCCAACCGGACGCTCTTCACAGACCGCCTCAACACGGCGCTGGCCAACGCGCGCCGGGCCGGCCAGATGGTGGCCGTGCTCTTCCTTGACCTCGACAAGTTCAAGGCCGTTAACGACACCGCTGGCCACTCGGTAGGCGACCGGCTCCTGCAGAACGTCGCAGATCGCCTGACGACCCTCGTCCGGGACGGCGACACGGTTGCCCGCGCTGGCGGCGACGAGTTCACGCTTTTGCTCCCGAACGTCACGAGGATGGAAGACGTCGTCGACGTTGCTTCGAGGATCACGGAAAGCTTCAGAAAGCCGTGGCGCATCGACGAGCGCGAATTCCGGGTCACCGCCAGCATCGGGATCGCTGTCTTCCCGGACGACGGTGATGACTCCGAGACCCTCGTGAAGAACGCCGACGTTGCCACTTACCGCGCCAAGGACCTGGGCAGGGATGGCCACAGGTTCTACTCAGACGAGGCGCCGGCTGAAGTCGCTGAGTCGGTCGACTTCTAGGGTCACGGCGCGGGCGTTCAGAGACCGCCGAAGTCCGGAGCCCTCTTCTCGCGAAAGGCCCTGATCGCCTCGACGTTGGCCGGCGAGCCGATCCGCAGAGCCATCGCCGGCTCCTCCCGCCGCCTCGCCGCCTCCAGCGCGTCGGCCCGCACGCCTAGCAACAGGCGCTTCGTCGCCTGCAACGCCGCGCGCGGCTGCGCGGCGATCTCCGACGCGTGCTCCACTGCACGTTCCAGGAGCTCATCATCGTGGAAGGCCGCGGCCGCAAGACCCAGCGCGACGGCCCGCTCGGCGTCGATCCAGGCCGTGCTGTAGAGGATCTCGGCGGCCGGCTGTGGCCCGACGATCGCCTGCAGCAAGAAGCTGCTTCCCGCCTCGGGAACGAGGCCCAGCGAGACGAATGGCGCCCGCAGCCTGGCAGAGCGGCCAATGTATACGAGATCGCAGTGCAGGAGCATCGTCAGCCCGATGCCGACCCCAACGCCGTTGACCGCGGCCAGCAGGGGCAAATCGAACGTGCTCAGCCGGTCCACAAACGGCCCGAAGCCGTGAGGACGGCCGTCGTCGTGCTCCGGTGGGGCGCCCATCTCGCTCAGGTCCTGCCCCGCCGAAAAGGCGCCCGCAGCTCCCGTGATGACAGCCACCTTGATCGCCTCGTCTGACTGGGCTTCCGACAAGGCGTCAGCGAGGTCGTCGTACTGCCGGTCGTTGAAGGCGTTGCGCTTCTCGGGCCGGTTCATCGTCAGCAGCGCCACGCCGTCGCGGCGCTCGAAGAGGACTGTCTCTCTGTTCATGCGGGAACCTCCACTGCCTGTGTACCATGCGTGAGAACTCCGAATTGCTCATCTGTCCGTGTGGCCTATCCCACCTCCGAAAGCGCTACCGGGCGCCCTTCACTCGCGGAGCGGTGCGCGGCGACCGAGAAGCGCAGAACTTCCCTGGCGTCGGCCGCCGATAGCTCTGGCTCGCCGCCCTCGCGTATAGCGCGCACGAAGGAGCGCACGCCCCCGACGAAGGACGCTGCCCAGTCGGTTTCTACGTCGTCGATCGTCTTAGTCTCGCCGTCACGGTAGATGACGAGCACCGGCCCTGGCAGCATCTGGCCCGAGCAGCGGTTGACCCAGAGCACGCCCTTCGTACCGGTGATTTCCAGCCACTCATCGTTGGCGTAGTACTTCGAGGGCACAACCAGATCAGGTAACGCGGTCGCTTCCCAGGTGCCAAAGCGCGGCGCCTGCTGGCAGCGCCACATGATGACCGCCGGAGCGTCCAACACAAGCCCGCCGCCGAGTTCCGTCCGGTTGATCCAGGCGAAGACGTCGCTGACAGCGCCCAGGAAGTAGATGGCGATGGAAAAGATGTGGTAGCCGTGGTCGAAGACGATGGGGCCGCCGCCGCTGACATCTTCGTCCAGCCGCCAGGCCCAGGAGCTTGCTGGCACCTCCCAGCCGTGGCGCGGATTGCCGTCGATCACCTTCACCCGCATCGAGACCGGCTCACCGATCGCGCCCTCGTCGAGCAGCTGCTTGGCCCGAACGTACGGCGGATAGTAGCGGAAGTTCTCGAAGACACGGAAGATCGCGCGGGAGCGATCGGCGGCGGCCACGATATCGTCGGCTTCGGCCAAAGTGCGCGCCATCGGCTTCTGCAGGGAGACGTGCTTTCCGGCGTCGAGCGCGGCAACGGCCATCTCCCGGTGGAGGTGGTGCGGCGTCAGGACCTCGACCGCGTCGACCTTCGGGTCGGCGAGCAGGTCGCGGTAGTCCGTCAGGTGGCGCTGCGCTCCCCATTCGTTAGCCCGGCGCACCGCGAGGTCAGCATCGGCGTCGCAGACAGCGTAGATCTCGCTGTCGGCCGTCGCCTGGTATCCGGCGGCGTGCAGGTCAGCGATGCGCCCTGCGCCTATGAAGGCCGTCCTCACTCGCTCCATCGACACCTCCGGCGCCTATGATAGCGTTATAGGCCACGATGGCTTCTCGGGTGCTCGGCGTCGACTCCGGCGGGACGTTCACAGACCTCGTGCTCTGGGAAGACGGCGCAGTGCGCACGCACAAACGCCCGAGCACGCCGGAGGACCCCTCACAGGCCATTATCGCGGGCATCGAAGAAGCCCGCATGGCGGCGGACGAACTCATCCACGGGTCAACCGTCGCAACGAACACGATCCTCACGGCGAGCGGCGCCCGGACGGCCTTCGTGACGACGAAGGGCTTCCGCGACATCCTGACGATCGGCAGGCAGGCCAGGGCGCGGGAGGACCTCTACAGCCTCACGCCGTCCCCCATCCAGACGCTTGTTCCCCGCGAGCTCTGCTTCGAGGCCGACGAGCGAGTGAGCGCCGAGGGCGAGGTCCTGCGTGCGCTGAGCGAGGAGGAAGCCCGGCGCGTCATGGCGGAGGTCGTATCGGCAGGCGCGGAGTGCGTGGCTGTGTGCCTGCTCTTTTCGTTCCTCGCCCCTGAGCACGAGCGCCTGCTCAAGCGCATCGGCGAGGAGCACGGCCTCTACGTCTCAGCATCGCACGAGGTATTGCCGGAGGCCCGCGAGTATGAGCGCGGCAGCACGACGGTGATCAGCTCTTATGTCGCGCCGGCGATGACGCGCTATCTCGAGCAGCTCGATCGGGCGACGAACGGAGCGGGGGCCGTCCTGCTGCGAGTGATGCTCTCGGACGCTACAACGACGGGCGCCGGAGCGGCGCGTGAGAACGCCGTGCGGACGGTGCTTTCCGGCCCGGCGGCGGGCGTGACGGCGGCGTTCTCGCTGGCGGCCGCGCACGGCCACGAGCGAGCGCTGACGTTCGACATGGGCGGGACGTCCACCGACGTCGCCTTTTGCGCCGGCGAGGTAGCGCTGCGGCGAGACGTGCTCGTCGGCGGGCTGCCGATCGCCACGCCGACCGTCGACGTGCACTCCGTCGGCGCCGGAGGTGGCTCGGTCGCCTACATCGACGAGGCCGGCGCGCTGCGTGTGGGGCCGGAGAGCGCCGGCGCGGACCCGGGGCCGGCAGCGTACGGGCGCGGCGGCCCGGCGACGGTCACCGACGCGCAGATCGTCCTGCGGCGCATCGCCGGCGACCGCTTCCTCGGCGGGAGGATGGAGATCGACACCGGCGCAGCCCAGGCCGCCGTCGCGCGGCTCGCCGCTGATCTCGACGCTGACGTTGAGAGCGCCGCGGCGGCGGTGATTGACGTGGCCAACGCCGAGATGGAGCGCGCCGTGCGCAGGGTCACGGTCGAGCGAGGAGAGGATCCGCGCGACGCCGTGATCGTCGCCTTCGGGGGCGCCGGGCCACTTCATGCCTGCGAGCTGGCGACGGCGTTCGGCATCTCTCGCGTCATCGTGCCGCCGCATCCCGGCCTCCTATCCGCGCTTGGCCTCGTGGTCGCCGATGAAGCCGCCGATACTGTGCTGCCGGTCTACGCCGAGGCCCGCGGTGACGACGACACGGCACTGGCGGCGGACCTCCAGGCGCGGATCGGTCAGGCCGTGGAAGCTCTCGCATCGGCTACCGCCAGCGATGAGCCGGCGCCGGTGACGCAGCTCTTCGTCTCGATGAAGTACCCGGGCCAGGCGCACGAGCTGCTGCTGTCAGCGCCGGCGCTCAATGTGGACGCCCTCCGTCGCCGCTTTCACGAGACGCACCAGCAGCGCTTCGGGCACGCCGACCCGGAGAGCGCCGTGGAGGTCACGACCGTCCGGGTACGGGTCTCGGCACCCTCCGGGCGCGTGCTGCGGGCAGGCGCTGGAACGCTGCCTGCCCCGGCGGCGGAGCCGGCAAGCGTCTGGACGGGAGGCGGCTGGCAGGACGGACAGAGCTTCGCGAGAGCTGAGCTCAGCGCAGGGGCCTCGATGATGGGGCCGGCGGTGATCCACCAGATGGACGCGACCACGCTCGTGCCCCCCGGCTGGCAGCTCCGCGTAGCCGAGGACACGAGCCTGCTCCTGGAGCACCATGACCGATAAGAAACCGGCCGCCGATCTCTCGATCTTCGCCGCCCTCTTCGGATCGGTGGCCGAGGAGATGGGGAGAAGCTACTGCCTGAGCTCGCTCTCGCCGAACATCAAGGAGCGCCAGGACTACTCGTGCGGCGTCTTCGACGGGCGCGGCCGGATGGTGGCGATGGCCCCGCACATCCCGCTGCACCTTGGCTCGATGCCGGCTGCCGCGCGGAACGTCATGGGGATGGGGCCCTTCAGGCGAGGCGACGTCTTCATCCTCAACGACCCTTACCTCAGCGGGACGCACCTGCCGGACGTGACGATGGTCGCCCCCGTGTTCGCCGACGGCCGCGAGGAACCGGCGTTCTTCACGGTCTCGCGCGGGCACCAGGCGGACATCGGCGGCTCGACGCCGGGATCGATGGGCGCGGCGCGGGAGCTGCACCAGGAGGGGCTGATAATCCCGCCGGTGCGCCTCTTCGACGGCGGCCAGCTCGTCGAGGACGTGCGCCGGATGGTCCTCGCTAACGTGCGCACGCCGGAGGAGCGCTGGGGAGACCTGCGCGCGCAGGCGGCGGCGCACGCGATCGGCGAGGGACGTCTGCACGACCAGGTGGCGCGATTCGGCCTCGAGACCTGCTGGCAGAAGATGTCGGAGCTGATGGACTACGCCGAGAGGATGACACGGCTGGCGATCGAGCGCATTCCCGACGGCGCCTGCGAGTTCACGGACTACCTGGACGACGACGGGTTCGGCACACAGCAGATCGGCATCTCAGTGCGCGTTTCGGTGCGAGGGGACGAGCTGACGGCCGACTTCGCGGGATCTTCGCCGCTGGTCGAGGGATCGCTCAACGCGACTGCGGCCGTCACGACGGCCGCGGTTCACTACGTCGTGCGCTGCCTGCTGCCACGGGAAGTGCCGGCNNTGCCGCGGGAAGTGCCGGCGAACGAGGGTTCGGCCCGGCCGGTTTCGGTCGTGCTGCCGGAGCGGTCCGTTGTGAACGCGGCGGCGCCCCACGCCGTCGCCGGCAGCATCGAGACGGCGCAGCGCGTGGTCGATGTGCTGATGGGGGCGCTGGCACAGGCCCTCCCGGACGAGATTCCGGCGGCCAGCAACGGCAGCATGAACAACGTCACGTTCGGCGGCTGGGACGAGCGAAAAGGGAGGGCCTTCAGCTACTACGAGACGGTCGGCGGCGGCGCCGGTGGCAGCGCGGAAGCAAAGGGCGCCGACGCGATGCATTCGCATATGACCAACACCCTGAACACGCCCGTCGAAGTGCTGGAGATGTCGTACCCGCTGCGCGTGCTGGAGTACGCCGTCCGCGACGGGAGCGGCGGGAGCGGTCAGCAGCCCGGCGGCGCCGGCACAAGGCGATCGTGGCAGGCGCTCGTGCCCTGTGCCGTGTCGTTGCTTGGAGACCGGAGGCGGACTGCCCCGTGGGGCGCGCAGGGCGGCCGGTCAGGAGAGCCGGGACATGACCGCCTTCTCAGCGGCACTTCAGAACGCGAGCTTGCCTCCAAGGGGTCAGCACAGCTCGCTGCCGGTGACGTCGTGATCATGGAGACGCCCGGCGGCGGCGGCTGGGGAGAAGACAAACCGAGCGGCGCCAGAGCGACACCGTAGCCGTCTTAGTGGTGGTGCGGGGCGTGAGCTGGATGTTCGCCCGCGTAAGTCGCGGCCACTGCGTCGCCTTCAGCTTCGTCGCCGGGATAGCGCCCGGCGCGCTTGAGAACAGTCAGGAAGGCATCGACGACCCTGGGGTCGAACTGGGTGCCGCTGAAGCGCTTGAGCTCGGCGATCGCGTCAGCCACGGGCATCGCCTTACGATACGGGCGGTCCTCGGTCATCGCGTCGAAGGCGTCGGCGACGAGGAGGATCCTGGCGCCGATCGGAATTTCTTCGCCGCTGAGACCGTCCGGATAACCCGTGCCGTCAAAGCGCTCGTGGTGGTGGCGGATGACCGGCGTCGCCTCGGCCGCGCTTGGCACATTGGAAAGCGTGTTGGCTCCGTCGGAAGGGTGCCGCTTCATCCTCTTCATCTCGGCTGCGGACAGCGGCCCGGGCTTGAAGAGGATCTCGTTCGGGACCACCAGCTTGCCGATGTCGTGAAGGAGTGAGGCCACGCGCAGAACCGAGATTTCAGAGTCAGACAGGCCGAGCTCGCTGGCCAGTTCGCCCGTGTACCACGAACAGCGCTCAGCGTGATCCTTCGTCTCGGGATCCTTGGCGGTAAGCGCATTGGTGAGCGAGGCGACTACGTCGGCGTGGCGCCGGCCGTTGCCGTTCCCATCGCTGGCAGGAGCGATGCCGTCAAGGTGTTCGTCAAGCGAGCTCCCCCAGGCGGTTACGCGGTTCTTGCCCGTGGCCTTCGCGTTGTACATCGCCATGTCGGCCCGGTAGACCATCTCTTTTGCAGTGCTTGCCGACTCCGGGAAGACAGCGACGCCGACGCTGGCGGTGACGCCGGGGCAGCCGTCGACCGAAACGCCGGCGACCGCGGTTCGGATGCGCGTCGCGAATTCCGTCGCCTCGGGTCGCTCGGCGTCAGGCACGAGGATGGCGAGCTCGTCACCACCATAGCGGTAGCAGCGCTGTTTCCCGGCGACTTCACCCAGGGCCTTCGCCACGGTGCGCAGGACTTCGTCGCCCGCCTGGTGGCCCTGCGTGTCGTTGACCTCCTTGAACCCATCGAGGTCCATCAGGATCAGGCCCACGCTCGAACCGGAATCGGCGGCGGCATCGACCAGCTCCTGGAGCTGCTTGTGGAAGGCACGGTGGTTTCCCAGGCCGGTCAGGGGATCGGTCGCGGCCTGGCTGCGCGCGTCCGTCAGCTGCCGGTGCCGCTCCTGAAGCTCCACATTGGCCTGGCGCAGCTGCTCGGTATTCTGCTCGATGGCGTGCATCATGTCGTTCATGACGACACCAAGATGCGCGAATTCATCGGGCCCGTTGGCAGGCGCCCTCGCCGACAGATCACCGGCCGACGCGCGCCTTGCCGTGCCCTCCAGGCTAACGAGCGGCCTGATGATTGAGCGTGAAAGCATAAAGCCGCCAGCGACCACAAGCCCAACGCCGATCGCCCCCGAAACGATGACCAGCACCAGTGTGAGTTGCCCTGTCTCGTTCGCCTGCGCGCGTAGGTTCTCCACCTGGGCCAGCTCCTCAGCCGCCAGAGCCTCCAGCTGAATCCGGTACGAACGGAAGAGAGGCACGATCTGTTCCACCAGCGCCTCGGCCTCGGCGACGTTGCCAGTCTGCCTTAGCTGAGAAACGCGGGCGGCATCTTGCACGAGGAGCGTGCCTGCCGCATACACTTCTTCGAGCCCTTCGACGGTGCCGCTGGTGAGCGCCGCGTTCATGCTCGCCTGGGCGGCGTCGGCGTGCTCTTGAATCTCGGCAACGTATGCGTCTTCGCCGGAGATCACGTATCGCTGCAGGAGGAGTCCGGAGATCGCCGCGTTGGCCTCCGCCGACTGAAGGTGCGATGCCGTCTGTGAGTGCTCCTGGAGTTCGGCAAGGTTGCCCTGGTGGGCACGCGCCTGCCAGGCAGCGGTGACGACGACGCTGACAAGCAGAAGCGTCACGGCGCCGAAGCCGACGAGTATGCGGCCCTTGACCGAGCTCATGGGCGAGCTTGCCCAGAGCCGATCGAAGACTCCGCGCTGTTCGGTTGTCTGACTCAGCTCCCCGGATCTAGCGCTCAACATCGTTCTAACGGGTTCCTTCTGTCTTTTCCTGCGCAACCTCCGATGGTTGCGACCGCGGCCGCAGCTCAGAGCGAGCCACGGCCACGGCGGTTGGTCTAGCCGGTGGATGGCGCGCCGACGGTACCGCGGCGACGCACGTTGGCGATGACGACGGCCACAGTTCCGAGAGCCAGGACGGCGGCCAGTGAGCCGGCGACAATCGCCAGCCACGAGGCGGTCGTGTTGGCGGAATCGGCGCTGCTCGTGGCGGCGGCCGCGTCCGCACGCTGAGACTCAGCGAATGCGTCCAGGTCGGCGATCAAGGCGTTGAAGCCGGGCGAGAGCGCTTCCAGCGCCGCGGCTGCGCCGGCGACGTCGCCGGTCTGTCGTAGCGCGATAACGCCGGCCAAAGCCTCGACAGACGTGGCCCCGCGGGCGAGGAAGTCGCCTCCGTCGGAACCGGTCTCAGAGATGGCCGTGGACAGCGTCTGCACAGCTGTGGCCGTGCTTGACTGGATCTCAGGAATGAGAGCTTCGTCACCGGAGACGACGTACTCATTCAGAAGAGCGCCCGCGGCTATGCCCTGCTCCTGCGCGTCGTTAATGAGGGACGCGGTGAGGAGACTCGACTCCGCTTCGTCGAGCTTCGACTGCTTGCTGTTCTCTTGCCACACAGAGGCGGCGAAGAAAGCGGCCACCAGGCAGACGCCGATCACGGCTGCCATGACCAGGATTTTGGTTGAGCTACCAGTGCCCGTATTAGCCATGCTATGCCTCCTGGGCGAACCGTGTTTTCGCCATCTCGGGCGTAGGGGTTCGCCCCTCCTGTCCTTACTAGATGCGATTTCGGCGGCTTCGTTGCACAGCCGGCTTTCCCGACGCTTAACCCGCTCCAGCCTGACCGAAATCAGGCGCCTTCACGCGATCTGTCTCAGGAGGGCCGAGACCCGGCGTGGCTCAGCCGCGGAGACGCTCGGAGCGTGCCGCACGCCAATCGCCCGCGATTTCCGGGTTGACGGCGTTGTCGTTGACGTCGCCCGCGAGGCTGGCCAGGAGGTTCTCCGCGGCCAGGCGCGCCATCTCCGAGCGGGTGGCAACGCTGGCGGAGGCGATGTGCGGGGTGATAACGACGTTGTCGAGACTAAGCAGCGGGCTATCGGCGGGAAGCGGCTCGGGGTCTGTGACGTCGAGCGCGGCGCCGGCGATGGCTGCGGAGCGGAGCGCCTCGTAGAGTGCGTCCTGGTCGACTAGGGGCCCGCGCGCGGTGTTGATGAGGATGGCAGTCGGCTTCATGAGGCCAAGCTGGCCTGCACCGATAAGGCCGCGCGTGTCGTCCGTCAGCGCGGCGTGGATGGAGACGAAGTCGGAGCGGGCGAGGAGCGTGTCGAGATCGGCGTAGACCACCCCGAGGTCCTTCTCCGCCTCTGGCTTGCGGTTGCGCCCGTGGTAGAGGACGCGCATGCCGAAGCCGGCAGCGCGGCGGGCGACGGCCGTGCCGATGCGCCCGAGGCCGATTATGCCGAGCGCGGCGCCGTGGACATCGGGCCCGAGCATGATCTCCGGCCCCCAGGTGCGCCAGTTGCCGGCACGGACGTAGCGGTCGCCCTCGGCGATGCGGCGGGCCGCAGCGAGGAGCAGGCCGAAGGCGAGGTCGGCGCTGGTTTCGGTGAGGACGCCGGGCGTGCGCGAGACGAGCACGAGACGCCGGCCGGCGGCGGCAATATCGACGTTGTCGTAGCCGGTGGCCATGTTGCTGACGGCGACGAGCTTCGGAGCAGCCTCCAGAAGGCCGTCGTCTATGCGATCGGTGAGAAGCGTGAGCAGGCCGTGGGCGGCGGCAGCTCCGCGGCGAAGATCTTCCGCCATCGGTGGCAACTCGCCGGGCCAGACGCTGACTTCGCAGGTCCGACGAAGAAGGTCCAGGGCGGCCCCCGGCAGGTTGCGGGTGACGAAGACTCGCGGGCGATCTGGCATCGCGGTTAATGTAGCATGGGGCCAAACGTGAGAGACCGAGGGAGGATGTGATGAACGACGAGCAGAGGAAGTTCGCGGCGGAGGCGAACGTGGCGGTCCTGGCGTCCGTCGACGGCAAGGGCAGGCCGCATGCGACGCCGATCTGGTACCTGTTCGAGGACGGCGAGTTCGTGCTCAGCGTCGGCCGCGGAGGCCAGAAGCACCGCAACCTGGAGCGCAACCCGGAGGCGACGCTGGTGATCGACTCGCGCGTGGTGCCGTACTACGCGCTGATGGTGAGCGGGACGATGGAGATCGGACCGCCGATATCGGACGCGCAGCGGCTGGCGATAGCCACGCGCTACCTCGGCGAGGACCTGGGCAAGCGTTATGTCGAATTCACGAAGGGCGAGGACTCGGTGGGCCTGCGCCTAAAGCCCCGCAAAGTGATGGAGTTCAGCGGCCGCGCCGGCCGCACCGTCCGCTAGCTAGTCCGCCTCGACGATGATCGTCGCGACGACTAGCGCGACGAGGGCGACGGTGACGCCAAACGCGCCGAGGTTGATTATCAGCCGAATCGCGGTAAACCCGAAGCCGTCATCACGTTCGCCTGCCATGCGCTCCTACCTCCTCTGCCAGCCCCCCGGACCGGGCCGCCCACCAATTGTACATAGCGCGCCAGCCCGCGAGGAAGAGGCCGCCGCCGGTGATGCCGATAGCGAAGAAGGCGGTGAACAACTCCCGCTCGAAGACGAGCGCCCGCCCGCACATGCCGGCGATGCCGGCGACTGCCCAGATCATGAGGATATTTGCGACGGGGTAGCGGCCCTCGGCGGCGCGCGCGGAGAAGGCGCCGAAGAAGGGCGCGATGATAAGCCAGGCGACTGGGAACGGCAGAATGGCGCGGGCGAAGCTCGCGCCGGTCACTGCGTCTTCGTGGCTGGCGAGGCCAACGAGACCAAAGGCGACAAGGGCAGTGACGTCGCCGGCGATGAGAAGGGCACGCGGCACCGTCATTGCGAGAGCAGTTGGCGGCCGATCACCTTGAGCTCGAGTATCGGCTTGACGCCCTCGAAGATCGGCAGGACGAGCGCGTCGACGATGTAGCGGGCGATCGGGTCCTCTTCGGAGTAACCCCAGCCACCGTGGATTACCATCCCTTCCTGGCTCACCCAGACGGCGACATCCGAGGCGAAGAGCTTGCACATCGCGGCCTCAAGTGAGGCGCGCTCATCGGACTGCATGGCGCGGGCGGCGGCGTAAGTGAGGTGTCGGCCCGCTGCGGTGTGAGCAGACATGCGGCCGATCTTGTACTGCGTGAGTTGGTAGTCGGCCAGCGGCTTGCCGAACTGCTTGCGGTCCGCCGCGTAGTCGCAGGCCTTCTCGATCGAGGCCTGGCTAACGCCGGTAGCGCGGGCGCCCGTCTGCAGACGGCCGGCCGCGAATCCTCCCATCTGCAGGTAGAAACCTCGGCCCAGGCCGTCGGCGCCGCCGACGAGGTGGTCCTCCGGCACGAAGTAGTTGTCGATCGCCAGCGTGAAGGAGTGCATGCCGCGGTAGCCGGGCGTCGGGTTGGCGGTGCCGCTGATGGAGCCGCCTCCGGGCTGCGCGTGCTCGAAGTGGTGACCCTCGTACGCTTCCTTGGGAACGATGAACAGCGAGAGTCCCCTGGCGCCGGAGTCGGCGTCGCCAGTGCGGGCGAGGAGCGCGAGGATGTTCGCCCGCCCGCCGAAGGTACACCAGGCCTTCGCACCGTCGATGATCCAGCCGTTCACTCCGTCACGCTCGCCGGAAACGGCTTTGCAGGTGAGCGAGGCGACGTCCGAGCCGACGTCGGGCTCCGTGACGGCGATGCCGACGAGTAGCTCTCCGGCGGCGATGCGCGGCAGCCAGGTCTCGCGCTGAGCTTCGGTGCCGCCGGTCAGGAGAGCGCGCGTGAGGATCTCGGAACGCGTGATGAGGCTGCCGGCTACGAGCGACACGGTCGAGAGCTCT
>JABAOE010000098.1_pt1 | contig 17406 bp, 12 predicted proteins | sample 7062141 | NCBI WGS metagenome assembly JABAOE01 (sample SAMN14538627, study PRJNA623070) | marine sediment metagenome | biome: marine biome [ENVO:00000428]; feature: marine pelagic biome [ENVO:01000023]; material: deep marine sediment [ENVO:00002113] | place: India: Gulf of Khambhat ... | reverse complement strand
GGGATCACCGAGGGAGACGCCACCGCGCCCGGCGGCGGCGAGGAAACCATCGCCGAGCCCGTCGCGGTGCCGCGACCCGCGCCGTTGCCCGGCTCCGACGTGCTGGCCATCCAGCTGAGCCGGGAATCTTGGATCGAGATCTACGACCGGGGCGGCGGCCGGCTCTACTACAGCCTGGCGCGTGAGGGCAGCGAGGTCGTCGTGCAGGGCGCCGGCCCCATGCGCGTGCTGCTCGGCGAGGTGCAGGGTGCGGCGGTGGCGTACAACGGCGAGCCGTACGATCTCAGCCGCTTCGAGGGGCGCAGCGTGGTGCGGTTCACCGTCGGTGAGCTGTCCGGTGAGCGCGACCCGCAGCCGCCGGCCGCGGCAGAGGATCCTCCGGCGGCGGAGCCCCAGGAACCCACCGCCGAGGCGCAGGCCCAGTCGGTAGCCGATGCCGGCGTGGCCGTGGACGATGCAGCCGCGACGCCCGCCGAGCTGCCGGCACCGGTCATGGCGCCCGCCCCGCAATCCGCATCCCCGGCCCCGGGATTCGAAAACCAGGCACCCATCGGTTCGCGAAGCCCCGACTCCTGAAGCGCATCGCTTGTGCGAATCTGGCCGCTCCTGCGCTCTCGACGAGCGGCGGACACCGTCAGAGCGCGACAGCAGGGGGCAGCCGCGAGACCGCCGAAGTAGAGAATTTCCCTCCAGCTATTTAAGATCCGCCCTCCGTAACGTGCAGCCGCCTGCAGGCCGGCGGCACGCCCTAGAGCACTCCTGACATGAAAGCGATTCAGGCGATTCGCGGGATGAAGGACATCCCGCCCGCGGAAACCCCGGTGTGGCGCGAGCTCGAGGACGCCGCGCGCGCCGTGCTGAGCGGCTATGGCTATCGGGAGCTGCGTCCGCCCGTTGTCGAGAGGACCGAGCTCTTCCGGCGCTCGGTGGGCGAGGCCACGGACATCGTCGAGAAGGAGATGTACACCTTCGACGATCGCAGCGGCGAGAGTCTGAGCCTGCGTCCGGAATGCACGGCGAGCTGCGTGCGTGCGGCCGTCGAGCACGGATGGCTGCGCGGCCGCGGCCAGCGTCTCTGGCACATCGGACCCATGTTTCGCTACGAGCGGCCGCAGAAGGGCCGCTACCGGCAGTTTCATCAGCTCGATGTGGAGGCCCTGGGCTTTCCGGGACCCGACGTGGACGCCGAGCTGATCCTGATCGGCGAGCGCCTGTGGCGGCGCCTGCGCCTCGGCGCCCTGCGCCTGGAGCTCAACTCACTGGGCTCGCGCGCGATCCAGGACGCCTTCCGGGCGCGGCTGGTCGAGTACCTCACCCGGCACGCGAGCAGCCTCGACGAGGACAGCCGGCGGCGGCTCGACACCAACCCGCTGCGCATTCTCGACAGCAAGAACCCGGACATGCAGGACCTGCTCGGGGCCGCCCCGCGCATCGTCGACTGTCTCGACGACGAATCCCGCGAGCACTTCGAGGGTCTTCAGGCCATGCTCGAGGCAAGCGGCGTCGCTTTCTCGGTCAATCCGCGTCTGGTGCGCGGCCTGGACTATTACACGCGCACGGTGTTCGAATGGGTAACCGACGAGCTCGGAGCCCAGGGCGCCGTTTGCGGCGGTGGACGCTACGATGGCCTGGTAGCCGATATCGGCGGGCCGCCGACACCTGCCACCGGCTTCGCCGTCGGTCTCGAGCGAGTGGTTGCGCTGATGCAGGCGAGGCAGGGTGCCGCGAGCGACGAGCGTCCGCACGCCTATCTTCTCGCCGTGGGCGAAGAGGCCCAGCGAACCGCGCACTCGCTCGCCGAGCAGCTGCGCGACGCGCTGCCGCGGGTGCGCCTGGTGGTGGATGCCGGTCCGGGCAATTTCAAGCGTAAAATGAAGAACGCCGATCGCAGCGAAGCGCCCCTGGCGCTGATACTCGGAGAGGACGAGGCACGCGAGAATCGAATCACGTTGAAGGAAATGCACGGTGACGGCGGGCAGCAGAGTGTCGAGCGCTCGCAGATGGTCGAAATCCTCAGAGGTCATATCGGATCCGACGACTGAGAAAGCGAGAGACGAGGCGTGGAAACAGAACAGGAAGAACTGGAAGCACTGCAGAAGTGGTGGAAGGAGAACGGTCGCGCCGTCGTGATCGGACTGGTGCTCGGACTCGGCGGCGTGTTCGGCTGGACGACGTGGCAAAACCACGTGGAGACCTCCGCCGAGCAGCTGTCCGTGGCCTATCAGAACATGGTCGACACGGCGGCACGCAATCAGCACGCGGAAGCCGTGCAGAAAGCCGAGGTCATCATCATCGAGCACCCCGGCAGCGAGTACGCCGCACTCGCGGGTCTGCTGGGCGCAAAGAGCGCGCTCGCCGCCGGCCAGCCGGGTGAAGCCAAGCGAATGCTCGATACGGTCATCGAGGACAGCGACCGCACGGAGCTTCGCGACATCGCCCGCATGCGCAAGGCGCGAGTGCTTCTCGACGAGGGCGCGGGAGATGCCGGACTCGCCATCCTCGAGCAGGTCCGCACCACGGCCTTCGCGGCCAGCGTCGACGAGCTGCGCGGCGACATCCTGATGGGCGGTGGGAACGCCGAGGCGGCCGCAAAAGCCTACGACGCGGCGCTCGCCAGCCTCTCCCTGGCGCCCGCCATGCGCGCGCGCCTGCAGATGAAGCGCGACGATCTCGGTTACCAAAAGGGCGACGGTGTAACGCAATGAGCCGCGCCACGCGTTTCGTCGAGGCCCTGATGCTGCTCGGCGTTCTCACCCTGACCGGCGCCTGCACGGCCATCGGCAACCTGTTCGACAACCCGGATAACACCGCGAAGCCGGCGGAGCTCGTCGACTTCGAGCCCACCGTCCAGATCCGCACCGTGTGGCAGCGCAGTGTCGGTACCGGCGCCGGCAAGCTGTTTCTCAAGCTGCGCCCCGCCATCGGCGCAGATCGGATCTATGCGGCGACCCGTGACGGGCGCGTGCGCGCATTCGATGCGAGAACGGGTGAGAGCCTGTGGGACACCGACACCGACAGTCCGCTCTCCGGAGGCCCGGGAGTCGGTGACGGCCTGGTGCTGCTCGGCACCAGCGATGGCGAGGTCCTCGCGCTCGCCGAGGACGACGGCGCGGTCAAATGGCGCGCACGCGTGTCGAGCGAGGTGCTGTCCGCCCCGCAGGCGATAGGCGGCGTGGCCGTTGCTCGCACCATCGACGGCAAGCTCTTCGGCCTCGCCAGCGACGACGGCACGCGGCTGTGGGTATACGACCGCACGACGCCGGTGCTGACGCTTCGCGGGACGAGCTCGCCGGCGCTCGCCGAGGGCGCCGCGGTTGCCGGCTTCGACGGCGGGCAGATGGTGGCGGTCGCCATGAGCAATGGACAGCCGCTCTGGGAGACGCGCGTTGCGGTGCCACGCGGCCGCACCGAGCTCGAGCGCATGGTCGACATCGACGCCGATCCCCTCATCGACGGCAAGACCGTGTATGCGGTTACCTATCAGGGTCAGCTGGCCGCGCTGGATCTCATGAGCGGGCAGGTCGTCTGGCGTCGTGACATGTCGTCTCATGCCGGCCTGGGGATCGGCCGCGATAACGTCTACGTCACCGATGACGCCGGCCACGTCTGGGCGTTGAACCGTTCGAACAGCGCCTCCATGTGGAGGCAGGCGAAGCTCGAAGCGCGTCGCCTCTCGCCGCCGGCGGTTTTCGGGCCGTATGTCATCGTGGGCGATCTGGAAGGTTACGTGCACTGGCTGCGCCAGGAGGATGGCCAGTTCGCCGCACGTGTGCGAGTCGATGCGGGCCGCATCGTCGCCGCGCCGGTGGCAACACCCTTCGCGGTCTACGTCTACGGCAGCGGCGGCGAGCTGACCGCGTTGCAGGTCGTTCAGTAATCGCCGCCGGCGCGTGGCCGCGAAACGCGTGTGACACGAACGCGCCAACCGGTGTCATCATGGACCAGGCCCGCGAACGTTTTGCCCTGCTGCCGGTCGTCGCCATCGTCGGACGGCCTAACGTCGGCAAATCGACCCTCTTCAACTGCCTGACGCGCTCCCGGGACGCCCTCGTCGCCGACGAGCCCGGCATCACCCGGGATCGCAATTACGGGCTCGCGAAGACCGAATCCGGCGCCTACGTGGCGATCGACACCGGCGGACTCACCGACGAGGCGGACGCCATGGCGAAAGCCATCTCCAGCCAGGCGCTTCGCGCGGTCGAGGAGGCGGACGCGGTCATATTCGTGGTCGACGCCCGCGAGGGGCCGAACGCGGCCGACCAGGACATCGCCACGAGGCTGCGACTCTCGGGCAAGCCCGTGACGGTGGCGGCCAACAAGAGCGAGGGCCTGGACGCGGAGCTCGCGGTCGCGGAGTTCCACGCCCTCGGCTTCGGCGAGCCCCGGGCCGTCTCGGCGGCCCACCGGCGCGGAATCGGGGCGCTCGTCGAGGCCACGCTCGCACAGATCCCGCCGGCCGGCGACGCCGCACCCATCGAGGACGAGGGCGTGCGTATCGCGGTCGTCGGACGTCCCAACGTCGGCAAGTCGACGCTCATCAACCGGCTGCTCGGGCAGGAGCGGCTGGTTGCCCACGACGCGCCCGGCACCACGCGTGACAGCGTTCGCGTGCCGTTCCAACGCGCCGGCCGGCACTACACGCTCATCGACACGGCCGGCATCCGCCGCCGCAGCCGCGTCTCCGAGGCGGTCGAAAAGTTCAGCGTGGTCAAGTCGCTGCAGTCGATCGCGGCGGCCGATGTCGTCATTGTCGTTGTCGACGCGAGCGAGGGCATCACCGACCAGGATACCGGGCTGCTCGGCATGGTCCTCGACGCCGGCCGCGCGCTCACCATCGCAGTCAACAAATGGGACCGCGCCGACGCCGCGCAAAAGCGGCTGGTCAAAGGCGAGGTGGAGCGCAGGCTGGCATTCCTCGACTGGGCCTCGGTGCACTACACATCAGCGCTCGAAGGCACGGGGCTGCGCCGCCTGCTCGCCTCGGTCGACGAAGCGTGGCGCTCGGCGTCACGGCGCCTGCCGACGCCCGAGCTCAACCATGTGCTGGCGAAAGCGCTCGCACGCAATCCGCCGCCGGTCGTGCGCGGGCGCCGGATCAAGCTGCGCTACGCGCACCAGGGGGGCTCGCGCCCTCCCCTCATCGTGATACACGGCAATCAGGCGGCCCAGGTGCCGAGCAACTACCGCCGCTACCTGACGCGCGTGTTCCGCGAGAGCCTGCAGCTGCGCGGCACGCCCATCCGGTTGGAGTTCAGGAGCGGGGAGAATCCTTTCAAGGGGCGGCGCAACGTCATCACCCCCCGCCAGCAGCGCAGGCGCAAGCGCCTCATGAGGCACGCGAAACGCAAGTGAGACGTAAGCCGTAATCGGCTATTTCAGCTGCTCGTGCAGCAGGCTCAGAATCCGATCGGCCGTCTCGCTGGTCTCGCGTTTGCCGTCGACGTCCAGAATGACGATCTGCGTTGTTGCCTGCTTTCCGATGAGACTGACGAGATACTCACCGGCAGCGGCCTTTTCGTCGTCGCCCCAGAACTTGAGCGCCGAGAAAAAGCCCTTTTCTGCGCCTGCATCGGCCCTGTCGGTGTCCAGGTAGCGCACGTAGAACAGCCCCCGCGAGCGATCCCGATCCTCGACGGTGAAGCCGACGCGATCCAGCGCGAGGCCGGTGCGTCGCCAGGCGCGCGAGAAATTGTCCTGCACATCGAGGACCTTGGCGCCCTCACCGTCACTCACGAGCCGGGCGCGCGCGGGACGCTCGGGGGCCTGCGCCACCAGCTTCGTCGCGGTTTCCTGCTGAACGCCCAACGCGATGACGAGGCGGTTCAGCATCTCCGCCTCGAGCTCGGGGTCCGACGGCCTCATCTGCCACACGTAGACCTCTTCGCTACCGGTGTCGTCGAGCGCGCGGGATACCTTGCCGGTGGAGACCTCTTCGGCGCCACGGTGCGAAACGTACACTTCAGTCGTCTCGGGGACCGTGCCGCGCTCCAGGCGCGTGCGGAACTTGTCGCGGGTGTTCACGCCGTAGAGCTGACTCGAAAGCTTGTTGAAGAAATTGGTGATCGCGCCGCCGTCGAAGGTGACCTGCTTCTGCGCCCAATCGGTTTCCATCACGCCGATGCTCGGATCCTCCATCTCGACGAGGAAGCCCTGGGACAGCCAGAAGTCCCGCACCTTGGGCCAGATGACGCCAGGCGGCAGGTCGACCACCAGCCAACGCTGGCTGCCGGCGCGCTGCACCTGGATACCCTGGGTCTGCGGCAGCACGCCGTTGATTCCCGCCGAAGCCGTCTGGGTTCCGCTGGCGTAGGCGGAGTACGTGGCCACTCCCTGGGAAAGGGACGGCACCACCATGCTGTCGTTGAGCGTTGAGCTACTGAGATCCGGTGGCACCTCGAGAGGCGGAGCGCTCTTGCTGGACTTATAGGGAGCATCCCCCTCCGGCAGGATGGGATCGAGGATATCGTCGTGCGTGCCGCTGCAGCCTGCAAAAAAAGCCGCCAATAAAGGACCCGCGATGAACGCAGGCAGCCGCGTTCTGTGATCGTTCATGGTTCTTGTCTTAGTGGACTCTACGCCTCCACGCGCTCCGCGGCTTCTCGCGCTGCGCGCACGCGAGCGTGATAAATCTCCGAGAGCGGCGTCAGCGGCAGGCGAATACCCTCCTCGATGAGCCCCATGTCCTGCAAAGCCCACTTTGCCGGAATCGGATTGGACTCCAAAAACATCGCCGCGTGCAGATCGCGCAGCCGTGAATCCACCCGACGTGCGCCTTCAATGTCGCCGTCGAGTGCCAGGCTGCACATCTCGTGCATGGCCGCCGGGGCGACGTTCGCGGTGACCGAGATCACGCCCCGCCCGCCCGCGATTATCGACTCGAGCGCAAGGTGATCCTCGCCGCTGAGGACATCGAAATCAGCCCCGCAGCGGGACACGATCTCGGCGAATCGCTCGACCTGACCGCTCGCTTCCTTGATGCCGACAATATTGTCGATGCGCGACAGCTTCTCGACGACGTCGGGCAGCATGTCGCATGCGGTGCGGCCGGGCACGTTGTAGAGGATCTGCGCAATGTCGACCGCCTTGGCGATTGCCTCGAAATGCAGGTAAAGGCCGTGCTGCGTGGGCTTGTTGTAGTAAGGTGTGACCAGCAGGCAGGCATCGACGCCGGCATCCTTGGCCATGGCCGTGAGGTGAATCGCCTCGCGCGTGGAGTTCGCGCCGGTTCCTCCGATAACCGGAAGGCGGCCGGCGGCCAGCTCGACCACGCGGCCGATGACGTGACAGTGCTCGTCGGGGTCGAGGGTTGCCGATTCGCCGGTGGTCCCGACGGCGACGATGGCATCGGTGCCGTTCTCGACGTGAAATTCGACCAGCCGTGCGAGCGCCTCCTCGTCCACCAGGCCGTCGCGGTTCATGGGTGTTACCATGGCGACGATGCTGCCTTGAAACATGCCCTTCTCCGCGTTGTCAAATCAATGCATTATGCTACTTCGCCGGGCCCGGCATAGCAATATTGGCCGCCTGTCCCGGGCGACATGCGCGCGCGCGCAGCCGATGCCCGCGCGGCGGTGCGGTATACTTTCGAGCGTCGCCAGAAGCGGGCCCGGCCCAGGCGCGAGCCGGACGGCCGCGGGCGCGACTTCGAGCAATGCGACCGGAGCGACATGGATACGCATCTCGTCATCTCGGCCGTCGGACGCGATCGGCCCGGCCTGATCGACGAACTCTCCCGCGCCATCCTGGACTGCGGCTGTAACATCGGCGACAGCCGAATGGCGGTGCTCGGCAGCGAGCTCGCCATCATGATGGCGCTCTCGGGCCACTGGAACGCGATCGCCAAGCTCGAGAACCAGCTGCCGAAGCTCGAGGAAAGCCTCGGCATCAAGATCATCAGCAAACGATCGGAACCCAGGACCGGCACCGAGAATCTCATCCCGTACGGCGTGGAGGTCGTCTCGATAGACCATCCCGGCATCGTCTACGAGGTCACCAACTTCTTCTCGCGCCGCGGCATCAACGTGGAAGACCTTTACACGAGCAGCTACTCCGCGCCTCACACGGGGGCCGCGATGTTTGCACTGCACATGACCGTCGGTATTCCGTCAGACACGGCAATCGCATCGGTGCGCGGTGACTTCATGGATTTCTGCGATGACTTGAACCTCGACGCGATGATGGCACCGGTCAAGTAGCCGAGACATCCACGATATCGAATCCTCAGAGCACGCCTCCCAAGCCCGAATCCAGTCCACGATCATGCGACAACGCAAGCTATCCGGCCGCCACCTGTTCGTTCTCGACACGAATGTCCTCATGCACGATCCATCGGCGCTGTTTCGTTTCCAGGAGCACGACATATTCCTGCCCATGGTTGTTCTCGAGGAGCTCGATGCCGCCAAGAAAGGCATGTCCGAAGTCGCGCAAAACGCCCGCCACGTGAGTCGCCTGCTCGACGATCTCATCGGCGAGGCCGGGCCCGAGAGCATACACGCCGGTCTTCCGCTGCCGAGCGGCGGTGGAAACGGCAATCCCGGTCGCGTGTTCTTTCAGACAGCGGACATCTGTCACACGCCGCCCCCGTCGTTGCCCGGAGCAACCCCCGACAACAGCATTATCGGCACGGCCATCGCGCTTCGCGACGAGCACCCCGAGGTGAGCACCGTCGTCGTCTCGAAAGACATCAATCTGCGCATCAAGGCGCGCGTGCTCGGCATTCGCGCCGAGGATTATCTCGACGACATGGTGCTCGACGACGCCAATCTGCTCTACAGCGGGCTGTCGCCGCTGCCGCGACCGCTCTCGCAGCTCGGGGTGCGCGAAACGGATCGCCGACAGATCGAGGGGCGCGCGCTGCTGGCCGTCGGGAAAGCCGACGCGCGCGCCTGGTACCCCAATCAATGCCTTTACGATCCCGTCTCGGAGAACCTCGACGTCATCTTTCGCGATTTGGAAGACACCGGACCGGTGCTCGAGACCGCACGCGACTTCAGGCTCCCGGGAAACACCGTCTGGGGGATACATGCGCGTAACCGCGAGCAGAATTTCGCCCTCAATCTACTCATGGATCCGGATCTGGATTTCGTCTCCATGCTCGGCACCGCCGGCACCGGCAAGACCCTGCTCGCGCTCGCCGCCGGCCTTACGCAAACCCTCGAGGACAAGCGCTACCGGGAGATCGTGATGACCCGGGCTACGGTTCCCGTCGGCGAGGATATCGGCTTCCTGCCGGGTACCGAGGAGGAGAAGATGGCGCCCTGGATGGGCGCTTTGATGGACAACCTCGAGGTATTGACCGATTCCGATGTCGGCGGCGAGTGGGGACGAGCGGTCACCAACGACTTTCTCCACAGCCGGATCAAGATACGCTCTCTCAACTACATGCGCGGCCGCACCTTTCTCAATCGCTACGTGATCATCGACGAGGCGCAAAACCTGACGCGCAAGCAGATGACGACCCTCATCACGCGCGCCGGTCCCGGCACCAAGATCGTTTGCATCGGAAACATCGCGCAGATCGACACGCCTTATCTCTCCGAGACGACGTCAGGACTCACTTACGTGGTGGACGGATTCAAGACGTGGCGTCACAGCGGGCACATCACCCTCAGGCGCGGTGAGCGATCGCGGCTGGCCGACTTTGCCGCCGAGGAGCTCGCCTAGCGGCGCGACCTCCGCGCTTACGCGGCCTTACCCTTCGACTTGCGCTTCGACTCGATGGTCTTCTGCTCGCGCGCAGCCTTGGCCGGCTGCTGTTGCGCCTCCTCGCCCTCCTGCAGACCACGAATCTCGCGCATGGCCACCGACAGCATGGCGAAGTCCGTCTTGCTGCCGCTCTTCAGATCCGTCAGCACCTGACGGCAGCGCTTCACCGACGCCGCATTGTGGGTCACCCACGCAGCGATCCGCGAGTCTGCATCCGAGAGCTCAGACTCCTGGCGCAGCACGTCACGGGTGAGAAAGCGTTCCTGCGTCTGCAGATCGTCACGCAAGGCGGCCCTCGCCAGTGCCTGCCAGCGATTCTCCCTCGGCAATGCGATGACCTCGTCGCGCAGCCAGTGCAGATCGAGCTGCTCGTCGAGCCTGAAGTAAACGGCCGACACGTCCTCCACCGACATTCCCTCGGACTTGGCCACCTCGACGACATCGAGAGCGGACAGTAGCTCGTCGTACAGGGCGACCCGCTGCGCCAGCGCCTCCGGCACCCGGGCCGTGCCGAGACGTGCGACACGCGCTTGCACCTTGTCGCGGGCGGCTTGCGGCAGGCGCGTCGGCATCACGCCTGCCACCGAGCGGGCACCTTCGATGAAGTAAGCGATATTGGCGTCTACCTCTAGCGGCTGGGGCCGGTTACGGAGCAGCCAGCGCGAGGCGCGTTCGACCAGCTTGCGCCCTTCGAGCAGCATCTCGGTTTGCAGCTCCGCCGCGACGGCGTTGTCGAGCGACTCTATCTCCGCCCACACGTTCGGCATGTCGAAGATCTGCCGGGCGATCATGAAGGCACGGGCGATATCGGCGGGACCCGCGCCGGTCTCCTCGCGCAGCCGGTAGACAAAGGTGATGCCGGCACGATTGACGATCTCGTTGGCGAGCACGGTGCTGATGATGTCGGGCGCCAGGCGGTGCGCGGGCATGACCTTGTGGAATCGCTCGCGGAGCGGCGTCGGAAAATAGTTGGCGAGCTCTTCACCGCGCAGACAATCGCCCGGCAGATCCGACGCCAGCAGCTGCTTGAACAGACGGATCTTCACGTAGGCGAGAAGCACCGAGAGCTCGGGGGCGGTCAAGCCCTGCCTGGCGAGGAGCCGCTCGTCGATCTCCTCCTTGCCGGGCAGGAACTCGACCGCGGGATCCAGGTCGCCCTCGCGCTCCAGCTGGCGCATGAGCCGCGCGTGCACCTCGAGCAGCTGGGGTGCCTGCGCGAGCGCCAGGCTCAGGGCCTGTGTCTGAACATAGTTGTTGCGCAGCACCAGCCGGCCGACCTCGTCGGTCATCTCCGCGAGCAGCTTATTGCGCTGCTTCTCGGTCATGTCGCCGTTCGCGACGACCCCATCGAGCAGAATCTTGATGTTGACCTCGTGATCGGAGCTATCCACCCCGGCGGAGTTGTCGATGGCATCGGTGTAGATATGACCGCCTCGCGCGGCGAACTCGATTCTGCCGAGCTGGGTGAATCCAAGATTACCGCCCTCGCCTACGACTCTGCAGGCGAGCTCGCCGGCATTGATGCGAACGCCGTCGTTGGCCCGATCGCCGACCGCATCGTTGTGCTCGTTGCGGGACTTCACGTAGGTGCCGATGCCGCCGTTCCACAGCAAATCGACCGGGGCGCGCAGAAGCGCCTTGATGAGCTCGTTGGGCGGCATGCTGGTGTTGTCGACGCCGAGCAGCGCGCGCACCTCGCCGGAGATCGGAATCGACTTGGCTGCACGCGAGTAGACGCCGCCGCCTCTGGAGATGAGCGACGCGTCGTAGTCTTCCCAGGTCGTTCGCGGCAGGGCGAAAAGCCGTTCCCGCTCCCGGAAGCTGCTCTCGGGATCCGGATCGGGATCGAGGAAGATATGCAGATGATTGAACGCCCCGACCAGCTTGATGTGCCGCGACAACAGCATGCCGTTGCCGAAGACGTCGCCGGACATGTCGCCGATGCCGACGACGGTGAAGTCGCTGCTCTGGGTGTCGACGCCGAGCTCGCGGAAGTGCCGCTTCACCGATTCCCACGCGCCCCGCGCGGTGATGCCCATCGCCTTGTGGTCGTAGCCCTGGGAGCCGCCGGAGGCGAAGGCGTCGCCCAGCCAGAAGCCGTAATCCTTCGCGATGCCGTTGGCGATATCGGAGAAGGTCGCGGTTCCCTTGTCCGCGGCAACCACCAGGTAGGGATCGTCGCCGTCGTGGCGAACCACGCGGGGCGGGGGTACCACGTTGCCGCCGACGAGATTGTCGGTGAGGTCCAGAAGGCCGCAAATGAAGGTCCGGTAGCAGGCGACGCCCTCGGCCTGAATGGCCTCGCGGCTGCCCCCGGTGGGCAGCATCTTGGGCACGAAGCCGCCCTTGGAACCGACCGGAACGATGACCGCATTCTTGACCATCTGCGCCTTGACCAGGCCCAGCACTTCGGTTCGGAAATCCTCGCGTCGATCCGACCAGCGCAGCCCGCCGCGGGCCACCGGCCCGCCGCGCAGGTGCACGCCCTCGACGCGGGGGGAGTAGACGAAAATCTCGAACATGGGCCGCGGCTCGGGCAGCTCCAGCACCTTCTTGGGGTCGAACTTGAACGACAGGTAGGGCTTCGGGCTGCCGTCGGTCGTCGTCTGGTAATAGTTGGTCCTGAGCGTCGCCAGGATCGCGCCGAGCAGGCTGCGCAGGATGCGATCCTCGTCCAGATGCTCGACATGGTCGAGGGCCGCATGAATCTCGCCCACCAGCTTTTCGATCAGCTGCTCCGAGCCGCGCGGGCGATCCGGGTCGAAGCGCGCGTGGAAAAGCTGCACCAGCATCGCCGCGATGTGCGGATTGAGCGCCAGCGCCCGCTGGATGTAGCGATGGCTGAAGGTCCAGCCGGCCTGGCGCAGGTACTTGCAGTAGGCCCTGAGGATGACGATCTCGCGCCAGGCGAGCTTGGCGCGCAGAACCAGACGGTTGAATCCGTCATTCTCCACGTCACGGCGCCAGACCCGGGCGAAGGTCTCCTGGAACTTGTCGCGAACCTCATCGAGGTCGAGCTCGTGATTACCGCCGAAGCGCATGCCGAAATCGTGCATCCACACGCACGAGCCGTCGCCCCGCCGAATCTCGCTCGGCTGCTCCTCCTCCACCCGCAGCCCCATGTTCTCGAGCATGGGCAGGGCGTCGGAGAGAAAGATCGGTCGCTCGGCGCGGAACAGCTTGAACTGCAACACCCCCTCCGGCGCCTCCAGCGGCCGGTAGAGGCTCATGGCGAGAGAGTGCTCGTCATCGCCGAGCGTCTCCATCTGCTCGATGTCGTGGACGGCGATACGCGGCGCGTAGTGCTCGCGATAATCCGCGCGAAACCCCCTGCCATAGCGGCGATAAAGGCTCAGCCCCCGCTCCTCCCCGCAGCGATCGAGCAGCGCATCGCGCAGATCGTCGCGCCAGTCGCGGGTGATTTCACCGAGCCGCGCCTCGATTTCCGCGACGTCGTAGACCGCGTGCGAGCCTGGCGAGACGCGAATGACGAAGTACAAACGGGCGAGCACCGACTCCGAGAGGCGCACGTCGAACTCGATGTCCTCGCCGCCCAGATCGCGCATGAGCAGGTCCTGTATGGCAAGGCGCGCCTCGGTGTTGAAGCGATCCCTCGGCACGTACACGATGCAGGAGTAGAACCTACCGAAGGGATCCCGGTGGATGAAGACTCGGATGCGCTGGCGCTCCTGCAGGTGCAGGATACCCATGGCCGTTGCGAACAGCTCGTGTTCGGGGATCTGGAACAGCAGATCGCGCGGGAACGTCTCCAGAATGTTGATCAACGCCTTGGCGGCGTGGCTGCTTTCCGTATAGCCGGCGCGGGTGATGACGTGCGCGATCTTCTCGCGCAGCAGCGGAATGGAGCGCGGGCTGCGGTTATACGCCGCCGATGTGTAGAGTCCCCGGAAGCGACGCACGCCGACGACCTTGCCCGTGGCATCGAAGCGCTTGATGCCGATGTGGTCCAGATAACCGGGGCGGTGCACGGTGGCCCGCATGTTCGCCTTGGTGATGACGAGCAGATGCCGGTCGTGGGCCATGCGGCGCACGTCGGCCGGCAGACTCGCGAATGTCTTGGAGAACGCGTTCGACTGCTCGCGTTGCACCCCGAGCCCGCTCTGCGCAACTGCGCGCAGCTGATCCTCGCCATCGTTCTCGACGAGCTCGTACTCGCGGTAGCCGAGAAAGGTGAAATGGTTGTCGCCCATCCACTCGAGAAACGCCAGGCCGTTGTCGAGCTCTTCCCTGTCCAGAGGCGGCGGGCTCGATCGGAGCTCGGCGAGGATTTCCTCGAGCTTTGTCTTCATGGCGCGCCAGTCTCCGACGGCCGCGGCCACGTCGTGGAGCACCACCTCGATATCGGAGACGATGCCCTCGAGGATATCCCGGTCCGTCTGCCGATCGACCTCGAGGTGCATGATGGCCTCGGTGAGGGCATCGTCCGCGCGCGCGTCGCCCTCGAGCACCTCCACGACACGGCCGTCCTGGTCGCGCCGCAGCCGCATCACCGGATGGATGACCAGATGGGTGGTCAATCCGCGTCGATTGAGCGCCATGCGCACCGAGTCCACCAGGAACGGCATGTCGTCGGTGGCGATCTCGACGATGGTGTGCGTCGACTGCCATCCGTGCTGCTCGAGCTGCGGGTTGTAGACGCGCAGCCGCGGCGTGCCCCGCGTGCGCGTGCGCAGAAAATTCCAGTGCGCGAGCGCGGCTCCGTAAAGGTTGGCGACGTCGCGCTCGGCCAGATCCTCGTAGGCGGTGCCGGCAAAGTAGCGACCCACGAAGCTCTCCACCACGTCGCGCTGGTCGGCGGGCATGTGCCGACGCACCTCTTCGAGCACCGCATCGATGAGCTCGCTGGATTCGGGCGTGTGCCCGGGCATGGCGATTCCTCCCGCAGAGGCGGCCCACTGCAGCTTTCATGTTAGTGCGGCGCGCCGCCGGATGCCACGGCGCACGCCGCACCGTTGCCCGCTTGGGCGCGCCGACGACCCGATCTACCGGCTCCCGGGGGCGGCGCGTATACTCGGCGCGGGGCGCACGCCATGAGTCACGTCTTCTACCGACACACGCACTTTCAGCCGCCGGTGGCCGCGCGCGGCGAAGGCGTGTACATCATCGACGCCGCCGGCAAGCGCTACCTGGACGCCTCCGGTGGCGCCGCGGTGTCGTCGCTGGGCCACAACCATCCGCGCGTGGTCGAGGCCATCAAGGCACAGCTCGACCGCCTGCCGTTCGCGCACACCGGCTTCTTCACCAGCGAGCCGGCGGAGACGCTCGCCGACGCGCTCGTTGCCGGGGCGCCGCAGGGTCTCGAGCGGGTCTACTTCGTGTCCGGCGGATCGGAAGCGGTGGAGGCGGCGCTCAAGATCGCCCGGCAGTACTTCCTCGAGCGCAACCAGCCCGAGCGGCGGCGCTTCATCGCGCGCCGGCAAAGCTATCACGGCAACACCCTGGGGGCGCTCGCGGTGGGCGGCAACGCGTGGCGGCGCGCACCGTTCGACCCGCTGCTCTGCGAGAGCCACCACATCGCGCCCTGCTACGCCTACCGGGACCGCCGCGATGGCGAGAGCGAGGAGGCCTACGGCATGCGCGTCGCCGACGAGCTCGAGGCCAAGCTCGCCGAGCTCGGCGCCGAGACCGTCATCGGGTTCATCTGCGAGCCGGTGGTCGGCGCGACCCTGGGCGCGGTGCCGCCGGTGCCCGGCTATCTCGCGCGCATCCGCGACATCTGCGATCGGCACGGCATCCTGCTCATCTTCGACGAGGTCATGTGCGGCATGGGACGCACGGGCCTCCTGTACGCCTGCGAGCACGACGGCGTGGCGCCGGACCTGCTGGTGGCGGCCAAGGGTCTCGGCGCGGGCTATCAGCCCATCGGCGCGATGCTGGTGTCCGATCGCATCTACGCCGCCATCGCCGAGGGTTCCGGCTACTTTCAGCACGGGCACACCTACATGGGCCATCCCGCCGCCTGCGCCGCCGGGGTCGCCGTGCAGCAGGTGATCCGCGACGAGGATCTGCTCGCCCGCGTCCGGCGCCAGGGCGAGACGCTGCTCGACGCGCTCCACGAGCGCTTCGGCAACCACGCCCACGTGGGCGACATCCGTGGACGCGGGCTTTTTCTGGGGCTCGAGCTGGTCGCCGAGCGCACCACCAAGGCCCCTTTCGATCCCGAGCGCCGCGTGCACGCGCGCATCAAGCACGCCGCCCTCGAGCGCGGCCTCATCTGCTATCCCATGGGCGGCACCGTCGACGGGGCCCGCGGCGACCACGTGCTGCTGGCGCCGCCCTTCATCATCGAGGACGCGCACATCGACGAGCTGGTCGACAAGCTCGGCGACGCCGTCGACGCGGCGCTCGCCTCATGAGCGCGCCGGGCGGTGCCGACCCCCGGGAGCGTGCCCTGGCCGGCGGCGATGGGGAGATCCTGAGCTGGTTCGCCACGCCCATTGTCTCGGTGCCGATCCCCGACGCGGAGACCCTCAACCGCGCGCTGGTGCCGCTGTTCCTCGACAAGGAGCGTGCCGGCGACCAGCACCGCCACGAGATGCACATCCCCACCCAGAGAGGGCCGGTGTTCGAGAGCCGCTTCGATCTGTTCGAGTGGCCCGATGCGCCCATCCAGCGCCTCGCCGACGAGGTGCACAGCGTGCTGTTTCACCTGGTGGGGCGTCTGAACGGCTACAGCGAGGCGGACATGGCCGGGCTCGTCTTCTACTACGACTCCTGGTTCCACATCACCCGCGCGGGCGGCTACCAGTCCATCCACTACCACCCGCGGGCCTCCTGGTCGGGGATCTACGCGGTCCAGCCGGGCGATGCGGTGGAGGAGCGGCCGGAGAGCGGCCAGGTGAAGTTCTACGACCCCCGCGGCGCGGTGTTCATGCACATGGATCCCGGCAACGAGCGGCTCGATCCGCGCTATACGGCAACGCCGGTGTACCTCCAGCACCGGCCCGGCCAGCTGGTGATCTTCCCCTCCTGGCTCATGCACGAGGTGCTGCCCTACCTGGGCCGCAGCGAGCGCATCGTGGTGGCCTTCAACGCCTGGATCACCCGCAAGGAGGCGGATTCCTAGTCGCCCGGGTTGTGTTGCAAAAAAGCCACAAACCCGGCCCCTTTGTCGCCTTTTTGCCTCAATTTGTTGCTTTCGCAACGACGGCTTTGCCATAATCCCAGCGTCCCCCACTCCGAGGGGGGCGTCACGAAGCGCCCCGGCGAAGACCGGGGAAATTCGAGCCTAAGTTAGGGGATTCATTTATGAACAAGAAGGTATTGGCAGTCGCTGTATCCAGCGCCCTGGCTGCGCCCATGGCAGCCCAGGCTGTGAAGTACAAGCTGTCCGGTCAGGTCAACCGAGCCGCGGTCTATCAGGACGACGGCCAGGGTACTGACGTGCAGTTCATCGACAACACGTCATCCGGTACCCGCTGGCGTTTGACCGGCAGCGAGGACATCGGTAGCGGCATGAAGGTCGGTTTCAACTTCGAGTGGCAGGCCTCGTCGAACAGCGGCCACCGGTCAATCAAGTCAGCTGACCAAAGCCCAGAGTCGCAGTCCATTCGTAGGGCCGAGGTCTGGTTCAGCGGCAACTGGGGCAAGCTGTCCCTGGGCCAGGGCGACGGCGCCGGCAACGGCACGACCGAGGTCGACCTGACCAGCACCTGGAACGCGGGCGCCTACTCGGGCCGC